>JACZCU010137690.1_pt1 | contig 28003 bp, 28 predicted proteins | sample 8641851 | NCBI WGS metagenome assembly JACZCU01 (sample SAMN15324605, study PRJNA640507) | soil metagenome | isolation source: monocropping sugarcane control | place: China: Luxin town, Laibin City, Guangxi Province | collected 2019-07-25 | depth 10cm m | reverse complement strand
CTCGCCCCCCACCCCCCCCCCGCCCCCCCCCGCCGGCCCCGGCCCGGCGGCGGGGGGGGGGGGGGGAGAAAGAAAGAAAACCCCGCTCCCCGCCCCGGGGGGCGGGAACGGACCTGGGCGGGCGTGAGGCGCGCCGCCCGCTCCCCCAGGTCCCTCGCTCCGCTCGGGATGACAAACAAAGGAGTTTTGATCCAATGAGCATGAAGAAATTCGTCACGCTGATGTTCGCCCTCACGTTCGTACTCGTCTTCGTGATGGCCTGCGGCAAGGGACACGAAGCCGCATCGAAGCAGGAAGAAGGGGAGGACGACGAGGCGGGGCAGACCACGACCGCCGCGGCCAACAACACGGCTGCTCCGGCGGCATCCGCGACTCCCGCCGCGGCTGCGCCCGCGGTCGCCGATGCGGCGACGCTCTCCGGCACCGTCAAGTTCGCCGGCACCGCGCCGAAACCGGCCGTCATTCAGATGAGCGCCGACCCGTACTGCCAGTCGCAGCACCCGAACGGACAGGGCGCCGAGGATGAGGAAGTCGTCGTCGGTCCCGGCGGCGAGCTCGCGAACGTTCTCGTCTACGTCAAGAACGCGCCGAACGGTCCGGCGCCGTCGACGCCGGCAACGATCGACCAGAAGGGCTGCCGCTATTACCCGCACGTCCAGGCGGTAGTCGTCAATCAGCCGATCCAGATCAAGAACGACGACGCGACACTGCACAACATCCACGCCATGCCGGCGGTGAACTCGGCGTTCAACGAAGGGCAGCCGGTTCAGGGGATGGTCGCCACCAAGAAGTTCGACAAGGTCGAGATGACGCCGTTCCGCATCAAGTGCGACGTGCACGGCTGGATGAAGTCTTTCATGGCCGTCATGCCGAACCCCTACTTCTCCGTCTCCAAGATGGACGGCCAGTTCTCGATTCCGAACCTGCCGCCCGGCACGTACACCATCGTCGCGTGGCACGAGAAGTACGGCCAGCAGGAGCAGCAGGTCACCGTCGGAGCCAAAGAAACGAAGCAGATCTCGTTCTCATTCAAAGGATAGCTACTAGTCACTAGTGACTAGTCACTAGTCACTGGAGGCGGGGGGTATCGTGGCACCTAAACGCCAGCTCAGAGTCGGTAAAGAATGGATGTACGCGGGCGACGCGGAGAAGCTTCTCCGCGAGGCCATGCGCATCCAGGACGAAGAGGACGCGCGGCACGCGGGACACAAGCAGTCCTTCATCCGCAAGTACGTCTTCTCCATCGACCACAAGTGGATCGGCATCCAGTACGGGATGACGGCCCTCTGCTTCCTCCTCTTCGGCTTCTCCTTGATGCTGTTGATGCGCCTCCAGCTCGGCTGGCCGGGCCAGTCGTTCAGCATCATGAAACTGCTCGGCGAGAGCCGCGCCCCAGGCGGCGTGCTTCTCCCCGAGGCATACAACCAGCTCGGCGCGATGCACGGAACGATCATGGTGTTCCTCGCCATCGTGCCGCTCGCCGTCGGCGCATTCGGCAACTACCTCGTCCCGCTCATGATCGGCGCGCCCGACATGGCCTTCCCGCGGCTCAACATGGCGAGCTATTGGTGTTACCTCCCGGGCGGTCTCGTGATGCTCGCCAGCTTCGCGATCCCGGGCGGCACCGCGCAGTCGGGCTGGACGTCGTATCCGCCGCTGTCCGACATCGCGACCTCGGGGCAGACGTGGTGGCTGGTCGGAATGATCTTCCTGATCACCTCCTCGCTCCTCGGCTCGGTCAACTTCATCGTCACCATCATTCAACTGCGCGCGAAGGGGATGACGTGGATGCGTCTTCCGTTCTTCGTCTGGGCGCAGTTCGTCACCTCGTTCCTGCTGCTCCTCGCGTTCCCGCCTCTCGAAGCCGCCGGCGTCCTGCAGCTGATGGACCGCGTCGCGCACACCAGCTTCTTCCTGCCGAGCGGTCTCGTCGTCAGCGGCACCAAGCTCGCGGTCGCGGGCGGCGGCAATCCGCTGCTGTGGCAGCACCTCTTCTGGTTCCTCGCGCATCCCGAGGTTTACGTGCTGATCCTGCCGGCGATGGGCATCATCTCCGAGATCATCGCGAACAACACCCGCAAGCCGCTGTGGGGCTACAAGAGCCTCGTCAGCGCCGCGGCGTTCCTCGGCTTCATGTCGTTCGTCGTGTGGGCGCACCACATGTTCATGACCGGGATGGGCACCGTGATCAGCGCCTTCTTCCAGACGACCACGATGATCATCTCGATCCCGTCGGTCATCATCCTCACGGCGCTCCTGATGTCGCTGTGGGGCGGCTCGATCCGTTTCAACGTGCCGATGCTCTTCGCGCTGGCGTTCCTCCCGATGTTCGGCATCGGCGGACTCACCGGCCTTCCGCTCGGCCTCGCCGCGACCGACATCCACCTCCACGACACCTACTACGTCATCGGCCACTTCCACTACGTCGTCGCGCCGGGGACGATCTTCGCGATGTTCGCCGGCATCTACTACTGGTTCCCGAAGATCACCGGCAAGAAGATGAACGAGTTCCTCGGCAAGGTGCACTTCTGGGGATCGTTCGTGGCGATCAACGGCATCTTCATGCCGATGTTCGCGCAGGGGCTCGCGGGCGTCTCGCGGCGCCTCTACGACGGAGGCATCCAGTACCACCACGCCAAAGAGATCGCGGCGGCGACCAACCCGTTCATGTCGATGTCGGCGTGGACGCTCTTCGCCTTCCAGATTCCGTTCATCGTCAACTTCTTCTGGAGCATGGCGTTCGGGAAGAAGGCGGAGGCGAACTTCTGGCACGCCACGACGCTGGAGTGGGCGGCGACGACCTCGCCTCCGCTGGCGCACGGCAACTTCGCCGTGATTCCGGTCGTGCAGCGCGGGCCGTACGAATACAGCTCGCCTGAGTACCCGGAGACGGACTATCTGCCGCAGCATCACGTTTTAGGCGAGCCGCCCGCGAGCAGCGGCGGCGGAATGCTCACCGCGGCCGCGGTCGCACAGAGGGAGGCGTAATGGACGCGCACGCGCACGCAGGGGAGCACGAGATCGAGATTCCGTACGCGATTTACCCGCGTCCCGACACCGGCCTGTACAACGGCAAGCTCGGGATCTGGCTCTTCCTCGCCTCGGAGGTCATGCTCTTCGGCGCGCTCTTCTCGTCGTACATCCTGATCCGCACGGGCGCGGCGCCCGGGGCGTGGCCGCGCGGCTACGAGTTCCTCAACATCCCGCTCGCGACGACCAACACCTTCATCCTGATCGCGTCGTCGGTCACGGTCGTCCTGGCGTGGGCGAATCTCCGCCTCGGCAACCTGAAGCTCGGACGCATCTTCATCGCGATCACGATCCTCTGCGCTCTCTTGTTCCTCGTGAACAAGGGCATCGAGTACCACCACGAGTTCGTCGAGGGCCGCTCGCCCGCCACGAACAACTTCATGGCGCTTTACTTCACGCTGACGGGGCTGCACGGGCTGCACGTGATCGGCGGCGTGGTCGTCTTCGCCTACCTCCTCGGGCCGGGGGCGAAGATGTGGAACGAGGACCGGAACCGCTACACCAACCGGATCGAGATCGCCGGTCTGTACTGGCACTTCGTCGATCTCGTCTGGATCTTCCTCTTCCCGACGTTGTACCTACTGTAGGAGAGTGCCGTGAGCGATCACGCCATCATCGACGTTCCGCCGCATTCCGCCGCCGACGAGGCGGAGCATGCCGGCATTCACGATCCGAACCTGCACCACAGTCCGGAGGAGATCAAACGCGAGGTCCGCGTTTACCTCATCGTCTTCTTCGCCCTCGCGGCGCTGACGGCTGTTACCGTCGGCTCGTTTTACGCGTTGAAGTCGTATCCGGTCAGCGTCGCCATCGGCGTGGCGCTGGCGATCGCGCTGGTGAAGGGCTCGCTCGTCGCCGGCTACTTCATGCATCTGCTCTCGGAGAAGAAGCTGATCTACGCGGTTCTCATCCTGACGGTCTTCTTCTTCGCCGTGCTCATTTGGGGTCCCTGGTTCCACCACAACTCGCCGTTCAACTAGATGTCTCTGCGGATTTTCCATGTCATTTTCATCATCGCGTCGATCGTCCTGTCGCTCTTCGTCGCCGTCTGGGCCATCCGTGAATGGCAGGCGACGCACAGCGCCGGCGCGCTCGCGCTCGGAATCGTCTTCGTCGTCGCCGGCGCCGCGATGGTGGTGTACGGCCGGCGTTGGTTCAAGAAACTGAAGGAACTGTCATGAGAACGAGGGTCGCCGTCATCGCTGTCGTGCTGATCGGGCTTGCGGTCGCCGCCTCGGCGTGCCCGGTCTGCTACGGCACGCAGCAGACGCTGCTCACGAAGAGCGCCAGCAACGGCGTGCTCTTTCTGCTCGGCATCGTCGGTTCCGTTCAGGTGGGATTCGTCGCGCTCTTCGTCAGCTTCTGGAAGCGCACCAAGGCGCTGCAGCAGAAACGTGAGCAGTTCCAGATCATCGAGGGTGGGAAAGAACGATGAAAGACTTCCTCGCGCAATGGATGCCGCCGGATTACTCGAAGCATGGCCCGGCCCTCGATGACCTCAGCGCCGCCGTCCATTGGCTGATGCTGATCCTCTTCGTGCTCTGGGGTGCGTACTTCGTCTACGCCCTCTTCCGCTTCCGCGCCTCGCGCAACCCGAAGGCCAGCTACGCCGGGATGAAGTCGCACTTCTCGAGCTATCTCGAGACCGGCGTCGCCGTGGTCGAAGTCGTCCTCCTCGTCGGCTTCTCGATCCCGATGTGGATGCGGTGGACCACCGTTCCCGAGTCGTCGAAGAACCCGCTGGAAGTTCACGTGGTCGCCGAACAGTTTGCGTGGAACGTGCAGTACCCCGGCAAGGACGGCATCTTCGGCCGCCGCAACGTCAACCTCGTCTCATCGACGAATCCCCTCGGCCTCGACCTCACCGACCCGGCGGCGAAGGACGACGTCGTCACCCTCAACCAACTCCACATGGAGGTGAACCGGCCGATCGTCATTCACCTCACGTCGAAGGACGTCATCCACAGCTTCTTCCTGCCGTACATGCGCGTGAAGCAGGACGCCATACCGGGGCAGGAAGTCGCGATCCACTTCACACCGATCAAGACCGGCAGCGACGGTTTCGAGATCGCCTGCGCACAGCTTTGCGGCCTCGGCCATTACCGGATGCGGGGCCAGTACGCCGTCGACACCAAAGCCGGTTTCGAGAAATGGCTCGCCGACAACGCGCCAAAACAATGAGGTATAACCCGTTCTAATGGCTCTTCCTACCCCGGTTTGGTTACGCCGCTTCACGAAAGCCGTCGCGTTCTCCACACTCATGCTGATCTTCGCCGGCGCGATGGTGACGTCGACCGGCTCCGGTCTCTCCGTCCCTGACTGGCCGCTCAATTACGGGATGATCGTTCCGCCGATGGTCGGCGGCATCCTCTACGAAGCCGGCCACCGCCTCATAGCCTCGTTCGTCGGCTTCCTCGTCGTCATCCAGGCGATCTGGCTGCAGATCCGCGAGCCGAAGCGCTTCGTCCGCATGCTCGGCTGGACCTCCCTCGGCGCCGTGATCGCGCAGGGCGTTCTCGGCGGGATGACGGTGCTGTTCCTCCAGCCGCACGCGCTCTCCGTGGCGCACGGCGGCGTCGCCGAGATCTTCCTCTGTATCAACGTCTCGATCGCGTTCTTCACCTCGCGATCGTTCCTCGCGCTCCGCGACCGCAAAATCGACCACGCGCCGGTGGGCGCCACGACAGCACTCGTCGTCATGGTCTACCTGCAGATCATCGCCGGGGCCGTGATGCGGCACCTCGGTGCAGGCCTCGCGATTCCCGACTTCCCGCTGTCGTTCGGCCATCTCGTCCCTGCGTTCACCTCGACAGCGATCGCCGCGAACTTCACGCATCGCGCCGGTGCGGTGCTCATGACGATCGCATTGATCGTCGCGGTCATGCAGGCGCTTCGGTTCCAGGAGCTCCGGAAGCTCGCGATTGGACTCATCGCCGTCGTCGCGCTGCAGATCTTCCTCGGTGCCGAGGTGGTTTGGTCGGGTGATCCGAGGCTCTATCACTACCTCGGAGGCGCCGCGTCGGTGAAGCACGCCGCGATCATCAGCTTCCACGTCGTCACCGGCGCCCTCACCCTCGCGCTCTCGATGCTGCTCGCCCTCGCGACACGAACTGTTGCACGGCGAACCGCGCCCGCCGAGGCTGGTGCGTTTGTCGCACGCGAGGTGGCGGCATGAGCGTCGCCGTCGCCGCATCCCGCGATTACCTCGAGCTGTCGAAGGCGCGCATCGTCCTGATGGTGCTCATCACCACCGCGGCGGGATACCTCGCCGCAGCGAAGCCGATCGACGCCATCCTGCTGCTCAACACGCTGCTCGGCACGGCCCTCGTCGCCGCCGGCACGAACGCGCTCAATCAGTACGTCGAGCGCGAACACGACGCGAAGATGCGCCGCACGCACCTTCGTCCGCTCCCCGACGGCCGCATCACGCCGCGCGCCGCGCTGACGTTCTCGGTCCTCATTGCCGTCGTCGGTACGCTCTACCTCGGCTTCCTCGTCAACTGGCTCACCGCGTTCCTCGGCGCGTTCACCCTCACGAGCTACATCTTCGTCTACACGCCGCTCAAGCGGATCTCGACCGCCTGCACCATCATCGGCGCCGTTCCGGGTGCCATCCCGCCGCTGATGGGGTGGACCGCCGCGACGAACCACCTCGCCCTCGGCGGCTGGATCGCCTTCGCCATCCTCTTCTTCTGGCAGCTCCCGCACTTCATGGCGATCAGCTGGATCTATCGCGAGGACTACGGCCGCGCCGGGTTCGTCATGACCTCCGTCCGCGACGGCAACGGCACCGCCACCGCGCGCCAGGCGATCTACTACAGCCTCGCGCTCCTCGCCGTCAGCGTCCTCCCGACGTTCACCCGCATGGCGGGCGTCGCGTATCTCATCGGCGCCGTCCTCCTCGGCGCCGCCATCACTGCCGCCTCCGTCCGCTTCTTCTTCGAGCGGAACAACAAGACCGCCATGAAGCTGTTCATGACCTCGAACCTCTACCTCATCGTGATGATGCTTCTCTTCGTCATTTCTGCCCGCTCGTGAAACGACTCGGAATCTTCCTCGCCCTCGCTCTCGCCGCCTGCACGCACCAATCGGATCTGCCGCGGCTCTTCCCCGTCCCCGATACGACGCTCGTCGCCGAGACAGGCAAGCCGCTGAACCTGCGCGACCTGAAGGGCAGCGTGGTCGTCTACGACTTCATCTTCACCAACTGCGCCGGTACCTGTCCGCTGATGACGCAGCAGATGCGCAAGCTGACGCAGAAGATCGACAAAGACGCGCCGGTCCGCTTCGTCTCCATCAGCGTCGACCCGACCCGCGACACCCCGCAGGTCCTCCGCGACTATGCGACCCGTTTCCGCAACGACCCGCGCTGGACGTTCCTCACGGGGCAGCGCGACCAGATCGTCCACCTCTCCGTCGACGGGTTCAAACTCGCGGCCGGCGGCACCCCGCAGACGATCGCCGAGCCGCTCCTACATTCCTCCAAGTTCGCGATCGCCGACAAAGACGGCTACATCCGCGAGTACTACGGCTCGACCGACGGCGACGCGCCGGATCATGTCGCGGCGTCGGTGAAGGACCTGCTCCGTGAGTGACGCCGACCTCCGCAAGCACCTCGTGGACCTCCTCGACGGAGGCCACGCCCACATCCGCTTCGACGACGCCGTGAAGGATTTTCCGCCCGAGTTGCGCGGAATCCGGCCGAACGGCAGCCCCCACTCCGCCTGGGAGTTGCTCGAGCACCTCCGGATCGCGCAGTGGGACATCCTCGAGTTCGCGCGCGATCCGAAGCACGTCTCGCCCAAGTTCCCGTCCGGCTACTGGCCGTCGAGCGCCGCACCGCCCGATGAGGCGGCATGGAAGAAGAGCATCGCCGATTTCCGTCGCGATCGAGACGCCCTCGCGGACCTCGCCCGCGACGAGTCGGTCGATCTCCACGCGAAAATCCCACACGGCGACGGCCAGACGGTCCTCCGCGAGATCATGCTCGCCGCCGACCACAACGCCTACCACCTCGGCCAATTCATGCTCGTCCGTCGGATCCTCGGCGCGTAGCGCACGTCTCGCGGAACGTCGATTTCACGAGCACGATCGTCGATTTCACGATGAGCAACGTCGCTTTCACGATGAACAACGTGAATTTCACGATGGACAACGTGAAATCCACGAGCACATACGTAAAAGTTACCTTCGACAACGTGAAATCCACGATGAGCAACGTGGATTTCACGATGAACAACGTGGATTTCACGATCGACAACGTGAATTTCACGTTGCGAAGGCAAAATTTGCCTACGCGCTCGTGGATTTCACGAATCCCACGTGAGCTCTACCGAACGGAACCGCTCTTGCACCATCTGCTTGCATGAGATGGACAGGCGTTTACCTCATCGGTTTCATCATCATGCTCGGCGGGATCATCGCCGCACTCTGGAAGGCCGGCTTCATTGCCCGCATCGGCACGACGTGGACCATCATCGGCGTGGTGATCGCGATCGGGATCGGGATCATGATCGCGGTGGCGAACAGCGGCAAGAAAGAGTCGATCCGGATCGAAAAGTAGCCGGTCGCGCGATTATCCTGTCCGGCGCATGCCGGTGACTCAGCTCCTTCCCGCCGTCAACGCGTCGCTGAACGCGCTCAGTGGGGTCTTCCTCGTGATCGCGTACGTGCTGATCAGGAAGAAGAAGATCCAGCTTCACAAGCGCTTCATGCTCGCGGCGTGCACCACGTCACTGCTCTTCCTCGTCTGCTACGTCACCAATCACTACCTGCGACACGGGATCGTGACGCACTTCACAGGCACGGGACTGATCCGGCCGGTTTACTTCACGATCCTGATCTCGCACACCATCCTCGCCGTCGTCATCGTGCCGCTCGCGATCGTCTCCGTCTTCAACGGCCTGAAGATGCGCGTGCCGCAGCACCGGCGCGTGGCGCAGTGGACGTTCCCCCTCTGGCTCTACGTCTCCGTGACCGGTGTGCTGGTCTACTTTTTCCTCTACCATTGGTTTGCGGGAGCATGAAGTGACGGCACAACTTCTCGAAAGCGACCTCGATCCGAGTCCGTACGCGCAGTTCGCCAAGTGGTTCGAAGACGCGAAGCGCGCGCAGCCGAACCTGCCGGAGGGGATGACGGTCGCCACGTCGTCGATGCAGGGGTGTGTCTCCGCGCGCGTCTGCCTGTTGAAAGGCTTCGACGGCCGCGGCTTCACCTTCTTCACGAACTACAGCAGCCGCAAGGGCGCTGAGATCCACGACAACCCGCGCGCCGCCCTCTGCTGGTGGTGGCCATCGCTCGAACGCCAGGTCCGCGCGGAAGGCGCGATCGTGAAGACGACGGAAGAGGAGTCGGATGCCTACTGGGTGACGCGCCCCCGTGGCAGCCAGCTCGGCGCCTGGGCGTCGGATCAGTCGCAGGTGATCCTCGGCCGCGGCGAGCTCGAAGCGCGCTTCGCTGAGCTCGAGACGACGTATGGCGACCGCCCGATCCCGCGGCCGCCGCACTGGGGCGGCTACCGCGTGATCCCGAACCTGATCGAGTTCTGGCAGGGTCGTCCCGATCGCCTGCACGATCGGTTCGTCTATCGCCTCCGCGAGTCGAAGGACTGGGTCATCGAGCGCATCGCGCCTTGAAGCGGAAGATCCTCTTCCTCTGCACCGGCAACATCGCCCGCAGCCAGATGGCCGAGGCGCTGGCGAACGCATTTCATGGCGAAGAGGTCGAGGCCGTGTCGGCCGGCTCGCGTCCGGGCGGCGGCATACATCCGCTCGCCGTGCGCGTCCTCGCCGAGAAGGGGATCGACGCCGCCGGGCGTCCGTCCAAGAACGCGGCGCAGTTCATCAACGACGACTTCGACGCGGTCATCACGGTGTGCGACTCCGCCGCCCAGGACTGCCCCATCTGGCCGGGCGCAAAGCGCCTCGAGCACTGGCCGATTCCTGACCCTGGCGCGGGCGGCTATCCGCGATTCGTCGACATCCGCGATGATTTGGAGCACCGCATCGACGAGCTCGTGAAAACGCTATGATTGGACGCAATCGCGTCCAGTATGTCGTTCTTCTTCTTCGTCGTCTTCGGCGTGGTGCTCTTCGCACTCTGGATGCGCACGTCTCGACTCGACGCGGAGCTGGACGCGTTGAAGTTGCAGCTTCAGACGCGCGACCGGCCTCCGGAGCCTGCGCCCGTCGCCGCTACGCCCGTCGCTGCACCTCCTGGACCGAAACCTCAGCCTTAGCCGGTACGCGCCCCCGTCTTCGGAGCGCCGCCACCTCCACCACCGCCGCCTCCACCTCCGCCCGAGCCCGCCGGCCCAACATGGACGGAGCAGGTCCGTTCCGCGCTCGATCTCGAGCAGATGCTCGGCTCGAACTGGCTGAGCAAGATCGGCGTCGCCATTCTCGTCCTCGGCATCGCCTTCTTCCTCGCGTGGCAGCTGCGGGAGCTCGGTCCCGCCGGCAAGATCGTCGTCGGCACGGTCGTCGCCGCGGCGCTCCTCGGCGCCGGCATCTGGGGCGAGCGCAGCGACCGTTACCGCATCCTGGCGCGCGCCTCGCTCGCCGGCGGCTGGTCGCTCCTCTTCTTCGTCGCCTACGCCGCACACCACATTCCGGCGGCGCGAGTAATCGCCTCGCCGCTGGCCGGCTTCGTCGTGATGCTCGCCGTCGTCGTCGCGATGGTGCTGCACACGCTGCGTTTCAAATCGCAGGTCGTCACCGGCCTCGCATTCTCGATCGCGTTCACGACCGTGGCGCTCAATCGCGTCGACGTCTACAGCCTCACGGCGAACGTCGCGCTGGCGATCGGCTTCTCGCTCGTCGTCCTCCGGATGCGTTGGTACCGCCTCGAGATCCTCGGCATCTTCGCGACGTACCTCAACCACTACATCTGGCTGATCCCGATCATCGCGCCGATGGCGGGACACGTTCGGCCCTTCCCGCAGTTCTACGCGAGCGCCACGATCCTCATCGTCTACTGGGCCGTCTTCCGTACGTCGTACGTCATTCGCGAGCCGATCGACGAAGAAGTCTCGGCCGTCGCGGGTGTGCTCAACAGCGCGTTTCTGCTGCTCGTCCTGAAATACCAGTCGGCACATCCGGAGCTGGCGTTCCGGATGCTCCTCGCGATGGGTGCGGTCGAGCTGATCCTCTCCCGACTGCCGATCGTTCGCCGCAAGCGCCTGACGTTCCTCGTGCTGACGACGCTCGGCGTCGTTCTCGTCGTCGCCGCAATTCCGTTCCGCTATGCATCGAGAACGGTGTCGCCGCTCTGGCTGATCGAATCGGCGCTGCTGGTGGTCATCGGCATTCTCACCAACGAGCGCATCTACCGCCGCCTCGGACTCATCGCGGGAATCGCGACGGCGACGCAAATCCTCGCCTGGCCGGCCGCGCGGCTGATCGGGATGCGTATCGGCGGCGCGGCGCCGTCGCGCGAATGGATCGACGGCTCGATCTTCGTCGCCGCGATGCTCGCCTTCTACGCGGTCGCCGAATGGGTGCCGCGGAGATGGCCGGTGATGTTCGAGGAAGGCGTCGACCGGCGCCTCGCCCGAGCCCTCACGTACTCCGCGGCGCTGATGGGACTCCTCGGCGGATACGCGATGTGCCTCGACAGCGGCGCCGCCGTCTGCTGGGGTGCACTCGCACTCATCCTGACGATTGCCGGTCACCGCCTCGCTTCGATCGACCTGACCGTCGAAGGCGCCGTTCTCGCCGCCGCGGCAGTCATCCGCGTCCTGGTGGTGAATCTGCCGTCGAACGCGATGGCGGCTGCCCACCTGAGCTGGCGCCTCCTCACCGTGTCCCTCGTGATCGCGTGTGTGTACGCGATCGCCCTCTGGTCAAAACGGGGGCCGTTCGCGACCTGGTCCGCCTCCGGGTTGGTCGCCCTCCTCGCCTGGTACGAGCTCCTCCCGATCAGCGTTGCCGTCGCGTGGACGATCGCGGCGATCGTCCTGCTGGAGGTCGGCGTCACGAAGTCGTGGCCGCACCTGCGCTACGAGGCGTATGCGCTGCTTGCCGGCGCGTTCGTTCGCGTCTTCGTCGTGAACCTGAACGGCGCGAGCGCGCCGCGGCTCTACACCGTCATTCCGATCGTCCTCGGTTTTCTCTTCGCGTACGAACGCGTGAGGATCGACGCCTTCGCGTGGCTGGCGATGACCAGCGTGGTGGCGCTCCTCCGCTTCCAGCTCGGTGCCGACGCCGTCGCAATCGCGTGGGCCGCCATGACGCTGCTGCTGGTCGCATTTGCGAAGGTGAGTGCGCGGCGTGTCTTCCTGCACATCGGCGAAGCGCTGGCGGTCGTCACACTCGTGCGCGCCGTCATCCACAACCTCTACGAGCGGACCTACTTCCCGCCACCCGCGAGCGCCCCACGCTGGGTGCTGGTATCCGTCGTGAGCGTGCTGCTCTTCGCGACGCTCGTTTTCGCATTCCGGCTGCGCCGGCCGGTGTCAGGCAGCCCCATGTGGCAATTCATCGACGGCCACCCTGAGCAGATCCTCTTTTTCACGCCGCTGCTCCTCGTCACGATCCTCCTCGGCACAGAGATGCGGCTCGGCATGCTCACCGTCGCCTGGGGCCTCGAGGCGGTGGTCGTCTTTCTCTTCGCGCTGTGGGTGGGCGAGCGGAGCTACCGCCTGAGCGGCCTCGCGCTGCTGCTGTTGTGCGTCGGCAAGATCTTCGTCTTCGACTTCTGGCGCCTCTCGCTCCGCGACAAGGCGCTCACGGGAATCATCGTCGGTGTGGCGCTGATCGGCGTTTCGGTCCTCTACACGCGCAAACGGGACGCGATCCTCCAATACCTATGAAGCATCGCGTTCTTCTGGCACTTGCCGTCGTGGCGCTCATCGGCGCCCTCTTCGTCGCCCAGCGGCAGCGGGCGGACGCGAGACCGAGCGCTGCTCCAGTGCTGTACCTCGTCGCCGACTCCGAACGCGACCTCACCACGCTGCCGTCGCACTTCACGCGCATCTCGGATGACGACGAGACGAAGTACGGCGCGGATCTCGCGGATCAATATCTGGCGACCCGAGGAAAGCTGACGCCGGACGACGTCACTGTCGAGAACTACGTCAGGGACGTCGGTGCGCACCTCGCTTCGCGTGCCCATCGCCGTCTGCGCTATCAGTTCCATTTCGTCCCTGACCGCGACTTCGTCAACGCGTTCGCATTACCGGGCGGGCATGTGTTCATCGGCGCGGGACTCATCGAACACATGACGACCGAGGATGAGCTGGCCGCCGTGCTTGGCCACGAGCTCGAGCACGTCGACCACTACCATTGCGCCGAGCGGCTGCAGGTCGAGGCGGCGCTGCGCAGGGTCCCGCTCGGGATGATCCTGCAGATTCCGGTCGCCGTCTTTCAGGCGGGGTACAGCAAGGACCAGGAGCTCGAGGCGGATCGCGAAGGCGTTCTTCTCGCGACGCAAGTCGGCTACTCCGCCAACGGTGCGGTCCGCGCATTCGAGATGCTGCGCGACATCTCGCACGAAAATGAGGAGAAGGTCCGAACCCCACAGGGCGAGATGGCGAGCGTTGCGACCGGTGTGCTGACCGGCTACTTCCGCTCGCATCCGCCCACCGCCGACCGGATCGAGCAGGTCCGCGAGATGATCGCGCGCGATCCGTCGCTCGCCGCTCCCGCGGAGCGGACGCTCGCCGCCGAGTACATCTTCCTCGCCGAACACGCGCTCGATGCCGCGGAGGAGGGGAAGTACCGCCTGGCCGCCGATCTCGCGCAGCGCGCATTACGCGAGCACCCGGATTATCCGGCGGCACTCCGCGCCATGTTCGAGGCCGACATCGGGCTCGAACAGTACGTGGCGGCCCAGGGCATCTACCGCGAGCTTCTCGCGCGCGATCCCATTGCAGCCGATGCCGCCGAAACCCGGGCCGAGGTTCGCGCAGGGCAACTGGACGCACTGAAGCAGTACGACCGCGAGATCGGGCTCCTCGAATCCATTCTCGTGGTGCAGCCTTCCCAGCCGCGCGTCCTCCGCGCCGTCGCTTGGGCTTACGCGATGAAAGGCGATCGCGCGGGGGCGAACGCGAAGGCGCTCATGTTCACTCGCCTCTACAGCGATCAGGTCGTCTCGGTTGCAGCCGATGCGGAACGCGCCGCCGGCGAGCTGCTCGGGAAACACGACTTCGGGCTGGCTGCGTCGATGGCGGACCTCGCCATTGCTTTCGATTCGGCGCGACGTTCGGCGTATCGCATCGAAGCCGATGCCGAGCTCGCGCAGGCTCACTTCGCAGCGGCGGCGGCAGCATACGAGCGCGCGTACGACCCGCCATCCGCCGACCCCGCATGGCTCACGGGTTTCACCGATGCCCTCGGCGCCGCGCGTCCTCGCGCCGCGTCGCAGGAACTGCAGTCGCTTCTGAAAGAACACCGCGCGGACGCGTTGTCGCCGGCTCGACTGCGCGTCGAGTTCGCCGGTCTCGATCTGCTTTCGGGGAAGGATGCCGACGCACGCGCGGTGATGAAGGACGTCGAGAGCGGAGAGGTCGCGCCCGAGCTGCTCACGCGCCTTGCCTGGTGGTACCTGCGAGCTGCGCGTCCGGCCGACGCCGAGGCGGTCTTGAAGAAAACCCAAGGCCTCCGGCCCGGCGACAGCGAAGTGCAGAACGCGCTCGAATGGACGCATTTCGAGGAGGGGAGACCCGTGGCCGAGACCTCCGGCGCCTACGCCAACGTTCGCGCCGCGCTCGAGGCGTGGAGGACCGGCCGGCGCAAAGATGCACTGGCCCAGTGGCCGGCGATTGCGCGAGCCAATCCCCAGTGGGCCAACCCCGCATGGCGACAGGCGTTCTATCCGTCGCGAGTGAACGCGACGGCGCAGGAGATCGAAGGCGAGATTCAACGCCAGGCGGAGCTCCGCCGCGTCACGCCTCGGCGCCGGTCGCCGTCGCCTGCTCCGGCGTCTCGCCAGCACCCGGCTGCTGGGCGATGATGAGTTGACGCGCTTCGCCCCGAAGGGCGGGGAGGCGGAGGGCGAATGCGAGTGCGCCGAGCATCGTGAGCGCGCCGCCGGCGGCCACCGTCTTCGGTGCGCCGATGCGATGCGCGAGTGCGCCGGCGATCAGCGCGCCGATCGGACCCAAGCCGACGAACATCATCGAGTAGACCGCCATCACCCGTCCGCGCAGCGCGTCGGGCACCATCGACTGGATCAGCGTGTTCGATGACGCCATCTGCACCATCATCGCGATGCCGACCGGCACGAGCACGACCACCGAGAGCGCGAAGGAACGCGAGAAGCCGAACACGATCGCGAAGAGGCCGAACGAGCCTGACGCCACGGCCACCCACCTCCCGAGACCGCGCACCGTCTGCCGCATCGCGAGCATCACCGATCCGATCAGCGCGCCGACACCCGACGCGCCCATCAGAATGCCGAGTCCGCGCGCGCCGGAGTGGAAGATGTCCTCGGCGAACACCGGCATCAGCACGGTGTACGGCATGCCGGCGAACGACGCGAGCCCGAGGAGCAGGAGCAGTGCGCGGATCGGCGCGGTGTGCGCCACGTAGCGGAATCCCTCGAGGATGTTGGCGAGCGGCGAGCTGCTGATCGACTGCGGCGCCACCGTTCGCGGCGACATCATGAGGAGGCCGATGATCACGGCGATGTAGCTGACGCCGTTCGCGAAGAAGCACCACCCTTCGCCGATCGCGGCGACGAGCAGCCCCGCCACTGCCGGCCCGACGATGCGCGCGCCGTTGAACATCGACGAGTTCAGCGCGATGGCGTTCATCAGGTCCTCGCGCTCGACCATCTGCACCAGGAACGCCTGCCGCACCGGCACGTCGACTGCGTTGACGACGCCGAGGAGTGCCGCGAGGAGGAAGATGTGCCAGTTCTGGATCATCCCTGCGAGCGTGAGCGCCGCGAGGATGAACGCGAGAACCATCGATGCGCTCTGCGTGAACACCAGCGTACGGCGGCGATCGAGCGCGTCGGCGATGTGGCCGCCGATTGGGCCGAGGATGAACGACGGGATCTGTCCCGCGAAACCGACGAAGCCGAGGAGCAGCGGCGAGTGGGTGAGGCGGAAGATCAGCCACGACTGCGCGACCTGCTGCATCCACGTCCCGATCAGCGAGATCAGTTGCCCCGAGAAGAACAGCCGGAAGTTGCGGTGCTGCAATGCGCGTAGCGGGTGGGCCGACGCCATTACCTCACCTCGGCGTCTGCCGGCACGAGGACGTGCAGCGAGCGCGGACGGACGCGGATGCGCAGCTCGCCCGCCGCGTCCAGCGGCTCCCCGTCGAGATGCATCTGTGTGGCCCCTGCGATCACGATCTCCTCGACCCGCTGCGTCTTGACCCGCCGCCACCGGTGAACGGTTCCCAGTCGCAGTCGTGCGCCGAACATCGGCGCGTTGAACAGCGAGATCGGATCGACCATCACGACGTCGAGCGCTCCATCGAAAACCGAGGCCATTGGTGCGATACGGAAGTTGTTCCCCCAGTGCGCCGTATTGGCGATCTCGATCAGGAACGCGCGGTGCCGGCGCCCGTCGATCTCGTACTCCTCACAGTTGTATGCGCGGAATGCCGACAGCGCCGCGCGAACGTACGATCGTAGCCCGCGCTGTGGCAGTTCCGCGAACTTGTGCGCGATGTGTGCTGCGTAGCCGACGCCCATGACGCCGATGAACGGCATCCCGTTCACCTCGGCTGTATCGATCGTGACGCGCTTCGCGGTCGTGAGGATGCGGACCGCGGCCGGGATCTTCGTCGGGATGCCGTGATGGTGCGCGAAGCCGTTGCCCGACCCGGTCGGCACGATCCCGAGCGCCAGTGGGTTCCCGATCAGGCGCTTCGCGACTTCGTGCACCGTTCCGTCGCCGCCGACCGCGATCACCGCGTCGAAGCCGCTGCGTTGCGCGGCGGCGATCACGGTGTCGAGGTCTTCCTTCCGCTCCGTGGCGACGATGTCGTGTTCGAGCTCGCAGCTCGCGCGGATGAGCGCCGCCAGGTCGCGCCCGCGCACCGGCCCGGAGCGCGCGTTGATGATGAAGAGCGCCTTCACACCCGAACCGCTCGGTGACGGTCGATCCACGCGGCCCAGAAGGGCACGATGATCAGCGTGAGCGCGCCGTACGCGATCTTCTTCGGATCGGCCGGCGGAGCGGCGCCCGCGGTCGCCATGTAGATGCCGAGGAGTACCAGCGCGAGGAGCCACATCGCGATCGAGCCGGTACGGTCGATCGGCTCGGTCATGTCGCGATAGATGAAGAACCCGATCGTGAAGAGCGCCAGCTCGACGATCAGCGTCGCGTGCGGGTAGTTCCAGAGGCCGAGGCCGACCTTCGGGCCGCCGGGCCAGAGCGGGAGGTCAGGGCGATGCGTGAAAAAGTCGAACACCCAGTGGCTGACGACGCCGAAGAAGATCGTCACCGTCCCCGCCCTGTAGCGCGACCTCACGAAGTAGATACCGGCGAAGAGCACGCCCCACACGATCGACATCGCGAGGCTGTGCGTCCACGGATAGCTCTCGAAATCCATCGGCGAGAACTTCGTCGCCTTCGGGTCGACGCGCACATGCTCGATGCCGAGCAGCAGGAAGACCGGCCAGAGCAGATCGAGCAGCATCGGCGCCGCCATCAGCCAGCCGAGCGATGCATGCGGAGCAACTTTTTTCGAGGCGAAACCGACCGCGTTGTGACCGACGAACACGACGGGATTTTAGTGCACGGTGCACAGTGCACGGTGCACAGTTTCGTTCCGCCTGTGCACTGTGCACCGTGCACTGTGCACTACGTCCCCGCCTTCATGATCTCGATGAGAACCGGCCTCGCGCCGTTGATGATGAACTGGATGCCGATGGCGCCGAGGAGGAGGGCCATGACCTTCGAGAAGACGGCACGGCCGCGGTCGCCCATGATGTGCGACAGCGGGACGGCGGTGAGGAGCACAACGTACGAGATGATGCCGACGCCGGCGATCGCGACGACGACGGCGAACTTCTGCTCGACCGAAGGGTAGAGATTCACGAGCACCATGACCGACGTGATCGCGCCGGGGCCGGAGAGCATCGGGACCGCGAGCGGGACCACGGCGATCGACGCCGGATCGAGCTCCGCGCGCTGTACGTCGCGGTCTTCCATCCTCTTCTCGCCGCCGACGTTGAACGACCGTCGGTCGTCGACGATCAGCGTCCGCAGCGCGTTCGCGAGGAAGATGATCCCTCCCATGATCTGGAACGCCGGCACCGTGATCCCGAAGAACTGGAAGACATAGTTCCCCGCGAGGAGGAACGTCGTGAGCACCACGATGCAGGCGATGCTCGCTACGAACGCCACCGACGCGCGGATCCTTCGCGATGCGTCCTCCGTCAACGCCACGAACGACGGCACCACCGCAAGCGGGTTGACCATCGTGATCAGGGCGATGAAGGAAAGAGTGATGACTCTCGTCAGCGGCATTCGACGTCCAATACGACTTCCAAGGCTGTGTCGTCATCCAAATACCAGATCAGCCCCTCGCATGCACGTCCGGTGAGGCGCGCGAGCGCCGCGCAGTACTGCGCGACCTGCGCCTGGTCGTCCGGTTTGGGTGTGCCGCTCTTGTAGTCGATCACGATCTCGCGGCCGTTCTCGCGGATGAGGCGATCGATGCGGAGGGTGGTGCCGTCGATACGGATCGGGAGCTCGCGCGCGACCGTCTCGGCGCGTGCGATCCGCTGCATGGTGGCCGATTGCGCGATGTGGCCGAGCCGCGACTTCACGCGCGTGACCGCCTCGTTCGACGCCCCGAGCTCGTTCGCCGCCGCGGCGATCAGCGACTCGATCGGCGCAAGACCGTCCCACAGCTCGAGCACGCGATGCAGCAGGATGCCCGCCTCGCGATTCCGAAGTCCCGCTCGGCGCCGATACACCTCGGGAAGCGCGACCACCGGCTCCGGCGTCGCGACCACGAGCGGCACGATCGCTCCCTCGGCAAGCTCCCGCTCCAACGCGCTATCGCGCAGCCGTCTTCTCAGTGGGGCGGCCGCGCCCTCGTCGCCGCTCAACCGCTCATAGGCGACGCCGTTCCGAATCTCGCGGCCCTCGTCAAACGTCAGCGTCTTCAGATCGACGCCAATCGCCTCGGACAGGCAATACGCGAAGCTGCTCTTCGCCACCTTCTTGATCGTGTTGCAGACGAAGACGACTTCGCTGCGCGCGCGCGTCACCGCGACGTAGAACAGGCGCCGCGCCTCCGCCTCCTCGCGCAGTGTGGCGACGCGCTTCAGCTTCTCGTCGCCGATGAAGCGGAACTGCGCCGAGAGCGAGTCGGGGGCGCAGAGGACGAGGCTCTTCGGCTCTTCCACCGTGAAGATCTGCGTCCCTTCGCTGCCGGTCGAGAACGCGAGGTCGGGGAGGATGACGCTGTCGAATTCGAGCCCCTTCGCCGCGTGCACCGTGAGGATGCGCACCGCGTTCTTCGATTCGTCCGCGAGCAGCGGCTCCATCTCGTCCGGCTCCGCGCGCCGGCGCGTGATCTCGTCGACGAACTGCCGCACCGACCCGCCGATCTTCCGGTCGTACTCGAATGCGATCGCCCGCAGGTGATCGAGATGCCGCTGCGATCGTTCGCCCCCCGCCGCCGCCGCGTACACCTCCTCGATCCCGGTCGTCTCCACGACCAGATCGATCAACTCCGACACCGTCAACGCCTGCGCGCGATCGCGGAACCGCACGATCGAGTCTTCAAACATCTTCCATGTGTCGCCGCCGAGCGCGATCTCCTCATCTGTCAACGCGAAGTACGGCGTCCGTGCGGCGGAGATCTGCGCGCCGCGGTCGAAGGCGTAGCCGATCGCGCGGAGCACGGCGAGGAGGTCCACCGGCGCGCGGCGGTCGAGGAACATACGCGTCGGCGGTAACAGGTACTCGATCCCGTGCTTGTCGAAGACGTCGAGGTAGTCGTCGATCCGCGTCATCCGCCGGAAGAGGATCGCGAAGCGCTTCAAGTTCTGCGGGTCGGTCTTGCGAATCCAGGAAGCGATCGACTCCGCCTCCGCGATGTAGCGATCGCTGATCTCTTCGTGTGCCGCGTGCAGTAGCGTGATCCGCGCATCGAGCTCGCGGTCGTTCGTGCTCTTGCCGGGGCGCAACGCGTGGTACTGCGGCCGGAAGACGTTCGGATCGTGCTCCGCCTCATCCGGGAAAAGCCGCGCGAAGATGCCGTTCACCGCGTGCAGCAGCGGCGCGTCGCTCCGGTAGTTGTCTTCGATCCGATGTCTGTCGGCCCCCTCCGTCACGAGCCGCTCCGTCATTCGGAAATACGTCTCCGGATCGGCGCGCCGGAAGCCGTAGATCGACTGTTTCGGATCGCCGACTACGATCGTCTTCCCGTCGACGTAGCGCCCGGACGCGTCGCGCGCCAGGCGGTCGATGATCTTCGCCTGTGTCCGGTCGGTGTCCTGGAACTCGTCAACGAAGATGAAGTCGTACTGCCGGCGCGCGCGCTCGAGCACCTTCGGGTCGTCGAGGAGCGTGAGCGTGCGGATGAGGAGGTCGTCGAAGTCGACGACGCCGAGCGTGCGCTTCTCGCGGTCGAGGAACGCGACGAAGCGGCGCGCCAGCTCGTGCAGCGCCGCGGCGGCGCGATGCGAGACCAGGCGGTCGTAGATCGAGCGTCCCGTATCGCCGGAGCGGAGCGTCCGAAGGGGATCGCGCTCGTCCTTCGGAAAGCGGTTCAGATTGATCTCGCGGATCAGCTGTGCGATCGGCGAGAAGTAGTCGATCCACTCGTCGAGCTCCGCGTCGCGCGCCGGCGTGTTGCTGCTCGCGATGTAGCGGTGCAGCGGATAGTCACCGCGGCGGAGCGCGAAGAGCGCCGCGCGGAGCTTGTCGGCGACGAGCGAGAGGTCGCCGAGGTCGTAGCCGGTTTCGTCGAGGAGATCGCGCCGGTCGACGAGCCCGAAGATCATGTCGCGGATCTGGAAGAGGTACCCGGCGTGCGCCAGCAGCACCTCCCAGTCGCGCAGCACCGCCGCCGACGGCTGGATCCGCGTCTCCTCGTCGATCCACGCGTCATAAAGCTGCGAGTGCAGTAGCGTCCGCTCGAACCCTTCCACGATCTTGAACTGCGGATCGAGCCCTGCCTCGATCGGGAACTGCCGCAAAAGCGACTGGCAGAACGAGTGGATCGTCTGCGAGCGAAGCAGGTGAATGCGCTCGAGCTGCGCCGCGCACGCGCGCCGGATCGCGTCGGAAGATTCGAGCTCCACGATCGGATGTGGCGAGCCGACCGGCCACGCAATCGTTCTCTCGGAGAGCTGTGATTCCACCTCGGCCAATGCCGCGTGGATCCGGTCCGCAATCTCGCCGGCCGCTTTTTCCGTGAACGTCATCAGCACGATGCGTTCAGGCGAGAGGTTCTCGTCCGACAGCATCAGCTTCAGCACTTCGCCGACGATCGCCGTCGTCTTGCCGGTGCCGGCGCCCGCTTCGATGACGAGGTTGCGGCGCGCCGGCGGCTTCGCAGGCGCGACGGCCGGCGCCACACCGAAATCGAACAGCGACTGCTGCTGGCTCACGATGCGCCTTCCAACAGCAGCAGCAACGTTCGCGGATCACGCAGTTGCGACACGGCGTACTTTTCCTCGGCGTCGTGCTTCGTCCGGCAGGAGTGATTCACCGGACAGTACTTGCAGGAATTGAAGTCCTTCTCCGCCGGGAACGCGGGGAAGCGGCCGCTCGCGATCGCGCGGGCGAAGAGGTCGAGCGTCTCCTGCAGCGCGGCGCGTTTCTCGCCGAGGTTGAACGCGAAGCTCGCAGGCTTCTCCTCGCCGTGCGTCAGCGGCTTGATCGCGCCGACCACCTTCGTCGCATCGGTGTGGAACGCCTCCGCGATCGCATTCGCGTACACCGCGAGCTGGAGCCGCACGCCGCGGTCGATCTTGTCGGCGAGGTTGACGTGCCGCAGCGCCTTGCCGGACTTGTAGTCGATGATCCGGATGCGATCGCCGTCCGCGTCGATGCGGTCGATCCGTCCGCGCTCGAACTTGTACTCGAACTGCCGCGGCCGGAAGTTCGTCTCGAAGATGTCGGCAAGATCGCGGGCGATGAAGTCGCGGAGGATGCGCTTAGTCGCCCGTCGCTCGATGGCGCGGATGTTCAGGTTGAACGCCGGCGCGTCCGACTCGAAGCGGTCGAACTCCGCGTCGATCGCGCGTTCGAGCCGTGCAATCAGCTCGCGCGGAATCTCAGGCAGCGACTCGCTGGCGCTCACGTAATCGGCATCGGTCAGCGAGCGGTAGAACGTCTCGAGGATGCGGTGGTCGATCGACCCCTTCTCGCGATGATGGATCTGCAGCTCCCGCTCCGGATCGTCGACGTCGAACGCGCCGAGGAGGTGCTTCATGAGGAACTTCTGCGGACACTCGCCGAAGTCTTCCAGCGCGGTGGGGGAGGGACGCGCACTCGCGAACCGCGCCAGCAGCGCGGGGTCGGTGAGGAAGCCGTCGAAGGGGCCGTGGGTGGCTGAGCGCGACAGGAGTTGGAGCTGGCGCAGACAAGAATGTCTGCGCTCCATGGAGGACAGACATTCTTGTCTGTCCGCGCGAAAAGTGAAGTTCCTCAACAACGCCGCTTTCTCCGCCGGCCTTTGCTCGATCACGAAGTTCTTCAGGAGCTGCGACGGCCGCAGCACCTTCCCGAACCCGTCACTGCTCGAGAACGTGAACGTGATCTGGTCCGTGCCGTCGAAGAGCAGCTGGAAGAGGATCCGTTCTTCGTCGCGGCCGTCGCCGATCTCGCGGATGCCGAGGAGGCGGCGCTCGGAGTCGGGGAGGAGCGGGTCCTCCGTGCGGCGCTGCGGGAACGAGTCGTCCTGCATCCGGACGGCGAAGAGGTGCCGGAACGTGCGTCCGCGGAACTTCATCACGTCGCCGATCCAGACCGCGTCGCGCACGCCGCGGCCTTCCATCGACTCGTTCTCGATCGCGTCGAGCAGTGCGCTGCCGTCGAACGTCGTCCGCATCGCATCGGCACGCCGGAAGAGATCGGCGATCGTCTCGATGCGCTCCAGCGCCGCCAGATCGATCTCCGCCTCGATCTTGAAACGCGAGGCGACGTTCGTCAGCCACGCGCTCCACTCGCTCCCGCGCTTCGTTCCCTCCGGCGCGATCTTCTCGACCTCCGCGACGAGCGCGATGTAATTCTCGATCTCGCGCGACCATTTCAGTTCGGCGGCCGCTCCACCGGCGATCCGCTTTCTGCGCGTCTCGCGGACCAGTGCGTCGACATCGAGCCGCGTCTCGAAGCGGATCCCGTCGCGGAACAGCTCCAGCACCTCGCCGCGCGGGAACCCCCGCTCGCGAATCCGCAGCAGCGATGCGATCGCCCGCCCCATCCGGTGCGCCAGCAGCGGCGTCGCCTCCGCCCGCGAGAGCGGAAAGCTGGCGTAGCGGTGAAACAGGTGCAAGTCGTATTCGTCGAGCGCCCGCGTGACGACGCCGATGTCGCGAGGCGCCGCCCCATCGGCGATCAGCCGTTCAATGTCGTTGCAGACCTCCCGAATCTCGACATCCCGCCGCTCGTATTCACGAATGTTCCACTCAGGTAGCGTGGTCCGATACCCTTCGCCCCGCGAAGCGGGGAGAAGATGGCCGAAGGCCGGATGAGGGGCCGTCGGCGAAAAAAACGCCACCACCTTTCCGGCGCGCGACAAAGCATCGATGAGCCCCCACTGCGCCCCCGTCATGTCATAGAAGCCGGCGACGATCTGCGGCTTCACGTCCGCGACATCCTGAGCTGCCAGTGACAGCAAATCCGCGGAATCGATCGCGCCGAGGGCGGCGATGAGCTTCTCGTATTCCGAAAACGCGCGCGCAACCGGAACACGACGCGGACGAACGGAAACCCCGCTGTCGCGCATGTCGCGATAGGACCGCTCCAGCATCGCCGCGATCCCGCGCGTCGACATCAGCGGATCGTCGACGCTCCGCACCGCCGTTCGCATCGCGAGGCGCCGCTCGCCGTCCGTCGCCACGCGCCGCCGGACGATCCGCCGCGCCAGCTCCTCGATCGTCTGCAACTGCAGCCCCGCCGAGTCGCCCACCTCCCGCGCGATCGCGTCCGCCATCCCCCCCGAGGCCACGATCACCTCGACCGGCCAAGGCGCGAGCACATCTCCGCTCTCCGCTCTCCGCTCTTCGAGCAGACCGGCCACACGCGCAGCAATGTCACGGTAACGCGCAAATTGTAGGGAGAACCCGGCAGGCATTTAGTTATTCAAATTGTAACGCGCCGCCACCCGGCATTGATCTGGCAATCTCCGCCGTCGCGAATGTGGATAATCGCCGCGCAACATGGGCAAACGGGAAGTGCGCGTCGTCGTCGTCCGAAAGCCGGTGACGATCGTACTGCTCGTTCTCGTCAGCATTGCGATGCTGGCGCTGGTCTACGGCCTCTCGGGCCACGCCTTCGTGCGGACGGAACGCACGGTGATCGACATCATCGCGCTCGTCGCCGCGAACATGATCCTCTTCATTCCATGGGGCTTCCTGGCGTTCATCGCCCTCTCGCCGAAGAAGCCGCGCGCCTCGACGTACGCGCTCACGGTCGTATTCGGCGCCCTCTTCTCTCTCGGCGTCGCCGCCTGGCAGGCCACGCAGCCTGCACCGGTCACGATCTACACCGACTCGATCTGGAACGTCATCGGCACCTTCCTCGGCGCCATCGCCGCGCATCTGCGCAAGAGCGTGCGGGTGCGGTTTCAGATTTGACGTGTTTCCGTCATCCTGAGCCGGCGGAGCAGCGAAGCTGCATAGCGCGGCGAAGGATCTCAAAATGCGCCGACCTCGCATCTGGAGATCTTCGTCGTCCTTCGCTTCGCTCCGGCGACTCAGGATGACGGAAAGAGGCCTCCTATGATCCTCGTGGTCGAAGACGATCCCCACGTCGCGCGGCTCATCGCGCTCGTCCTAGAGCGCAACGGGCAGGAGACCGAAATCGTGGCCGACGGGCAGGCGGCGCTGACCCGCGCGAAAGAGCTGCGGCCGTCGATGATCTTCGCCGATCTGACCATCAAAGGAATGGCCGGCGATGTCCTCTGCAGCAAGCTGAAGTCGGAGCCGGAGACGCGGATGATCCCGTACGTCGTCATCTCCGGCGACGCTGAGATCGCCGAGAAAGCCCGCCAATGCGGCGCCGACGATCACCTCGGCAAACCTTTTGAATTCGAAGACCTCGTCGATCTCGTGAAGAAGTATGCAAGAGCTCAAGGCTGAAAAACCGACCGAATCGCCGGCAGGGACCGATGTCGTCACGCGTCTCATGGCGCGCCTCGCCGAAGAAGGCTTCACCACCGATCAGTCGCCGGAGGAGTGGGAAGAGTTCGGCGAGATCATCTTCAAGCGCGACGAGAAGATCTCGATCGCGGCCGGCGAGACGGTCTTCATCTTCACCCGCATCCCGGAGCTGAACGAGCGCATCCTCCGCCAGACCTCGGACTCGGTCGTTCATACGTACACCGCGAAGAGCCTGCAGCAGAAGGCGCTCTCCGTCCTGCAGTCGACGACCGTCTACCACTGCCTCGTCTGCACGACCGAGCAGCCGTACAGCGAGATGCTCGATAGCTACGTCATCCGCCGGGGCGGCGCGACATTCATCCCGGTCATCCTCGTCCCCGAGATCAACCAGGCGCTCTACCCGATGCTCGAAGAAGGCGTCGGCACCGTCCGCCCCCGCATCGACTACCTCCAATATCTCCTCGGCGAGCGCCGCGAGCCGGTCAACATGCACCGGACGACGGTCCAGGCGTTCTACGTCTCGATCGCCGTCGTCGCCGTCCTCCTGATCGCGATCGGCTTTTCGATCGTCGTGCACTAACCCCGGCTGTCATCCCGTGCGTAGCGAGGGACCTGGGCGGACGGGAGGGACCAGGAGCTTGAATGAAGAATTTCGAATGAAGAATGAAGAATGAAGAGACTTCTTCATTCTTCATTCTTCATTCGAAATTCGACATTCCTCATCGCACCGCCCTACCGCTCAGATCCCTCGCTACGCTCGGAATGACACGGGGTGATCCCTCGCTGTGCTCGGGATAAACTCTGAGCCGTGGCTGCGCTACGTCCAAGAGACGTCTACGACTCCCTCCGAAAAATCGTCGTCGGACAGGACGAAGCGCTCCGCGAGATTTCGGTCGCGGTGGTGAAGCATCTCGTCGGACAGCCGGCGCCCAACATCCTGCTGATCGGCAACTCAGGATCGGGCAAGACCACGATCATGCGCGCAGTCGAGCAGTACCTCGCCGCGCTCCCGACTCTCGGCGAGGCGAACGTCGTCCGCATCAACGCGAACGTGCTGGCCGAGGAGCACACCGGGTACGGGAAGGCGGTCCTCGGGCGCCTCTACGCCAACGCGCGCAAGCTCCTCGGCGCGAGCGCCAAGCGGGAAGATCTATTGAAGAGCGTCTCGCACGGCATCGTCTTCATCGATGAAGTCGACAAAATCCGCGCGAACGTCGGCCGCGAGCCGAACGTCCGCGGCATCGTCGCGCAGGAAGCGCTGCTGACGCTGATGGAGAACGAGAACGTCGAATTCGAGGTCGACGGCGAGATCCTCAGCGTCAACTCCTCGAAGGTCCTCTTCGTCGCCGGCGGCGCGTTCGAGGAGCTGTACGACGCCGTCCTCCGCCGCGCCACCATCGGCCAGGACACACAGCCGATGAAGCCGGTGGTGGTCGTCTCAGCATCGGGTGAAGTGCGCGAGGAGTTGCCGTTCCACCTCCGCGAATACCTGAAGTACGACGACCTCTTTCGCTACGGCATGACTCCGCAGTTCGTCTCGCGATTCGAGTCGATCGTCGTGCTGAACGACCTCGCGGAGTCCGACCTCGCGCGGATCTTCGTCGAGCCCGAAGGGTCGATCTTCCGCACCTCGCGCGACTATTTCGCCCGATTCGGCATCGACCTCCAGATCACGCGGGGCGCCCTCGTCGCCATCGCCTGGGAAGCCTCGCGCCAGAAACGCCTCGGCGCCCGCGCCCTCCGCGAGACCTTTCGCCGCATCATCAGCGGCCTGGAGTTCGAGCCCGAGAGCGGCCGGAAGACACTGACGATTGATGAGGAGATGGTGAAGCAGGTTACTGGTCACTAGTCACTGGTCACTATGGCTGAGAAAAAATCATTCTTCGACAAGCTGAAGCGCGGCTTGTTCATGACCCACACCGAGATCATCGAGAAGGTGAAGGAGTCGCTGACTCCCGACCTTCCGATCGATCAGTCCGCGATCGACGGCCTCGAAGAGGGGCTCCTCGGCGCCGACGTCGGTGCCGAGCTGACGATGTCGCTCGTCGACCGCCTGCAGCAACGCGTCCGCGACGAGAAGATCTCGAACATGGACCGGCTCACGCAGGTGATCCGCGAAGAGACCCGCGCGCTCATCCCGCGCCGCGAGGCGCAGACCATCGACGTGAGCCGCGCGAAGCCGTTCGTCATCCTCGTCGTCGGCGTCAACGGCACCGGCAAGACGACGACCATTGCCAAACTTGCCACGCGCTGGACGAACGAAGGGAAGACCGTCCTCCTCGGCGCCGCCGACACCTTCCGCGCCGCCGCCATCGAGCAGCTGCAGATGTGGGCAGACCGCATCGGCGTGCAGATGATCAAGCACAAGGCGGGAAGCGATCCCGGCGCCGTGGCGCACGACACCATCACCGCCGCCAAATCGCGCGGCGCCGACGTCGTCCTCATCGACACCGCCGGCCGGCTGCACAACAAGTCGCACCTGATGCAGGAGCTGACCAAGATCCGCCGCGTCATCGAGAAAGAGCTCCCCGGCGCCCCGCACGAGACCCTCCTCGTCATCGACGGCACCACCGGCCAGAACGGCGTCAGTCAAGCCGCAGCGTTTCTCGAAGCCGCCAAAATCACCGGCATGATCGTCACGAAACTCGACGGCACCGCCAAAGGGGGCGTCATCCTCTCGATCATGCGCCAGTTCGACATCCCCGTGAAATTCATCGGCGT
>JACZCU010133368.1_pt1 | contig 28017 bp, 22 predicted proteins | sample 8641851 | NCBI WGS metagenome assembly JACZCU01 (sample SAMN15324605, study PRJNA640507) | soil metagenome | isolation source: monocropping sugarcane control | place: China: Luxin town, Laibin City, Guangxi Province | collected 2019-07-25 | depth 10cm m | reverse complement strand
TGGGGGAGACCCCAGCGGGCTTTTCCGTTTGATGCGGTGATATCGTCTGGAACACACGCGTTTTCGACCGCGTTCTCACCCGCAGACCAGACGAAACTGATCCATTTTGGAGGATTGATGCGCAGGTTCACTACGTACATGACGGCGTTCATCGCCGCCCTCGCACTCGCGATCACCGCGACGGCGCAGGTGCGCGGCACCGGACGTCTCGGGGGACAGGTACTCGACAAGGCGACCGGCAAGCCGATCGCGAACGCGACAGTGACGTGTTCGCTTCCCGACGGAAGCACCCAGCCGATCGTCACGAACACGGACAAGAACGGCCGCTGGAGCGCCCTCGGCCTCACGAGCGGTGTGTGGAACATCGACATCGCCGCCGCCGGCTACCAGACGAGCCGCGGCACGGCGAACATCAGCGAAGTGCAGCGGCTCCCGCCGATCAAGACGGAGCTGGTCGCCGAGGTGAAGCAGGAAGCGGCCGTCGCCACTCCGCAGAACCCGCTCGTCCCGAAGGAGGCGATCGACTCGATCAACGAGGCGCAGGCGCTCCTGAGGGTGAAGGCGGGCGACATGACGACCGACGCCACGCCGCACGCCGTCACCGCGGCGGAAGTGAAGGCGAACGCCACGAAGGCGGCCGCCGATCTCGAGAAGGCCCTTCCGATGATTCCGGCGGATAACGACAAGCTGAAGCCGGTGCGTATCCAGGTCCAGGAAGTGATGGCGCAGGCGTACTACAAGGGCGGCGACCTGCCGCACGCCATCTCGACGCTCGAGAAACTGAACGCGAGTGACCCGTGGTCGACGCCCGACGCGAATCAGAGCCAGCGTGAGGTCCTCCTCGCGAATCTCTACCTCGAAGCGGGGCAGCTCGATCAGGCGAAGGGGATTCTCGACAAGCTGCCCGCGAGCGCGATCACCGATCCGACCGTCTACACGAACGTCGGCATCCTCTTCCTGAACAAGAAGAATCCGACGGACGCGGTCTCGTACTTCACGAAGGCGATCGACCTCGATCCGAAGCGTGAGGACTCGTACTACTACCGCGGACTGGCGAATGCGCAAATGAAGAAGACCGCCGACGCCCGCGCCGACTTTCAGCAGGTCATCACCCTGGCGCCGGACTCGAGCGACGCGAAAGACGCGAAGCAGATGCTCGACGCCCTGCCGAAGAAGTAAGAACGACGTTCATTCAGGGACAGGCGGTCACGCCGCCTGTCCCGCTCTTCCATGACTCGGTCCCGCATCCTTCTCATCGCGATCGCTGCGATCATCGTTGCGTCTGCCGGCTTCTTCATGTGGCGGCGCACCGCGCTGCCGGGCGGTTCGAGCTCGACTCCGGTCATCCTGATCTCGATCGACACGCTACGCTCGGATCACCTCCCGGCGTACGGCTACAGCGCCGTCTCCACGCCGAATATCGACGCGTTGCGCGCGGACGGGATTCTCTACGAGCGCGCATACAGCCACGTGCCGCTGACGCTGCCGTCGCACACGTCGATCCTGACCGGCCTGCTGCCGTCGGATCACGGAGTGCGCGATAACGTCGGGTTCCGGCTCGCGAACTCGATCCCGACGGTGCAAGAGGTCCTCAAGAAGAACGGCTACGCGACCGGCGGCGCCGTTTCCGCGTACGTCCTGCGTCACGAAACGGGGATCGCGCGCGGGTTCGACTTCTACGACGACCAGGTCGAGCCGATCGGGCCGTCGAAGGTCATCGGCCGCGTGCAGCGCGTCGGCGGCGAAACGCTGCAGGCGGCTTCGAGCTGGCTCGACGCCCAGAGCGGGAAGCCGTTCTTCTTCTTCCTGCATCTCTACGACCCGCACACGCCGTATCACGCGCCGGAGCCGTTCTTCAGTCAGTACAAGAACAAGTATGACGGCGAGATCGCGTACGCCGACTCGGTGGTCGGCGATCTCATTCAGAAGTTGAAGCAGTCCGGCGTCTACGACCGCGCGCTCGTCATCCTCCTCTCCGACCACGGCGAAGGACTGAACGAACACGGCGAAGAGGAGCACGGCATCTTCCTCTATCGCGAGGACCTGCAGGTGCCTCTGATCGTGAAGCTCCCGCGCTCGTCGCAGCACGGCGCGACGGTGAAAACGCCGGTGGAGCTGGTCGACGTCTTCCCGACGGTCCTCCAGCAGACCGCGACTCCGATGCCCGCCGGACATCACACCGGCGAATCGCTGCTGGCGTTTCTGAAGGGCGGTCCGGAGCGGCCCATCTACTCCGAGACGTTCTACCCGCGTTTTCATTTCGGCTGGAGCGACCTTCACTCGCTGATCGAAGGAAACGAGCACTTCATCCGCGCACCGCAGCCGGAGCTGTACGACCTCGCGAGCGATCCCGGCGAAAAGAAGAACGTCGTCGCGGAGAACCGCCGCTCGTACGTCCGCCTCCGCGAGACGATCGAGCCGTTCATCCGGCAGGCGGCAGCACCATCGAACATCGACCCCGAGGATGCGGCGAAGCTCGCGGCCCTCGGCTACGTCGGGTCGACCGTCGATACGCACGCCGGCGAGAACCTTCCCGATCCGAAGACGACCGTCGGCGTCTTCAACCAGATCCGGCAGGCGTACACGTGGTACCGCAACGGGAAAGAAGACGACGCGCTGCGGTTGACGAACCAGCTCCTTGCCGACAACGCGCAGATCACCGACTTGTGGGACCTGAAGTTCAACATCTACGACAAGCTCGGCAAGAAGCCGGAGGCGATGGAGGTGGCGAAAGAAGGGCTCCGGCACTCGCCGACGTCCATCGCGCTGCTCTTCGACGTCGCCAGCACGGCGCTCGCGCTGAACGACTACACCACCGCGAAAGAACACGCGGAGATCGCCATGAAGATGGAGCCGGGGCGCGCGCACGAGATCCTCGGCCGCATCTACGCCGCGCAAGGCGATCGCGCGCACGCAGTTCAGGAAGAGAAGGCGGCGGTCAGTTCGATGTCCGATCCGACGCCGGCGCTGATCACGCTCGCGAAGTTGGCGAAGGACAGCGGCGATCTGAACGGCGCGCTCGACTATCTCAATCAGGCGTCAGAGCGCACGTCACACCGCCGGTCCTCCCAAGTTCCCGAGCTGCACCTCGATCGCGGCGACGTCCTCGCGCGCCTCGGACGCAACGACGAGGCGGAGCACGAGTTCCGCGCCGAGATCACCGATTTCCCGAGCGACCCTCGCGCGTACACTTCGCTGGTGCTGCTGCTGTCGTCCGAGCGGCGGGTCGAGGAAGCGACGAACCTCATCTACGAGGTCATCAAGGCCGCGCCGCAGGCGCATTCGTACGCGCTCGTCTCCGATACGCTGAAGGCCATCGGTGACGAGAACGGGGCGCTCTACTGGGCTGCTCAAGGGCTGCAGAAGTATCCGCAGGATCCCGAGCTGCGCCGGATGCCGGTGCTCGCGCGTCTCATGAAGTAATGGCGAAGAAGATCGTTCTCGTCGTTTTCCTCGCGGTGCTGGCCGGATGTCACCGGCGAGAAGCGGCAACGGAGCTGAAGGCCGCGCCGCGTGACGTCATCCTCGTCACGATCGACACGCTCCGTGCCGACTCGCTCGGTTTCGCGGGCAACACCACCGTCAAGACGCCGTTCCTCGACTCGCTCGCCGCGCGCGGCATCGTCTTCATGAACGCGCACGCGCACAACGTGATCACGCTGCCATCGCACGTGAACATCCTCACGGGCCTCTATCCGTTCCAGCACGGCGTGCGCGAGAACGCCGGCTTCACGCTCGACCCGAAGACACCCACGGTCGCGACGCTCCTCAAGCCGCTCGGCTACGCCACCGGCGCGTTCGTCGGTGCGTTTCCGCTCGACGCACGTTTCGGCCTGAACCAGGGCTTCGACACGTACGACGACAACTACGGCAAGGGACAGTCGACGGTCGACTTCATCGTTCCGGAGCGCCGCGCCGACGCGGTGCTGAAGGCGGCGACGAGCTGGTGGCAGAGCCACGATCACCAGAAGCGCTTCATGTGGGTTCACCTTTACGACCCGCACGCGCCGTACGATCCACCCGAGCCGTTCCATACCGACTACCGCGGTCACGAGTACCTCGGCGAGATCGCGTACGTCGACAGCCAGCTCGCGGCGCAGCTCGGGCCGATCCTGCAGGCCGATCCCGACGCGCTCGTGATCGTCACCGGCGATCACGGCGAGGCGCTCGGCGACCACGGGGAGCTGACGCACGGCCTCTTCGCATACGAGTCGACGCTGAAGATCCCGCTGATCGTCGCGGGTGCCGGACTCGCGCATCACGTCGAGAACGGATACGTGCGCCACATCGACATCGTGCCGACCATTCTCGCGGCGACCGTCGCTCAAAAGCCGGCGAACCTCCGCGGGGCGCCGCTCACCGCTTCGATCGGATCGCGCGACAGCTACTTCGAGTCGCTCTCCGCGTCGCTGAACCGCGGATGGGCGCCGCTCACCGGGATCATTCACAACAGCGAGAAGTACATCGATCTGCCGATCCCGGAGTTGTACGACCTGCCGCACGACCCGAAGGAGACGAACAACCTCCGCACCGAACGGCGCCGCGACGTCGAAGCGGCGCGCGTGCTGCTCGAGCCGATGAAGGTCGAGCCGGGCGCCCGCTCCGTCGACGCCGACACGGTCGCGAAGCTCCGGAGCCTCGGCTACATCTCCGGCTCGGGCGGCGGGAAGAAGAACTTCACCGACGCCGACGACCCGAAGAACCTCGTGGGGCTCGACAACAAGATGCACGACGCGATCGACGCCTACGAACGGCATCAGCCGCAGCGCGGACTGGAGCTCGCGCGTGAGGTCGTCACGGAACGCCCCGGAATGATCGCGGGGCGCGAGATCTACGCGTTCATGCTGCAGGAGAACGAACGCGTTCCGGAAGCGATCCACGAGCTCGAGACCATCGTGCAGGACCCCAACTCGAACAGCGACAACTTCGACTCGCTCGCGTTGCTCTACTGCGAGACGGGACATCCCGACAAGGCGGTCGCACTGCTGCAGCCGCGCATCTCAGGGAAAGACCCGGACATCATGAACACGTACGGCGTGGCGTTGCTGAACATGGGACGATTCGCTGATGCCGACCGCGTCTTCCAGAACGTCCTGGCGATCGATCCGAACAACGCGCCGGCGCTGCAGAACCTCGGGATCTCGGCGCTGCGGCGCGACGACCGCGCCAACGCGATGGACTATCTGAACCGCGCGCTGACGCTGAATCCGAAGCTTCCGAACGCGCCCAACACCCTCGGCGTCGCCTACGCGGACGCGGGGCAGTTCGCGGAGGCGGTCGACTACTGGAACCGCGCCGTCGCCGTCGACCCGCGGCAGTACGACGCGCTCTTCAACATCGCGCTGGTCGAGACGCGCGCCGGCCACCGCGAGGAAGCGAAGCGCGCGCTCTCGCAGTTCGTCCACACCGCCCCGCGCGACCGCTACGGGCCGGACATCGACAAGGCGGCTCAGGCCCTCGCCACCCTGCGCTGACGGTCGGAGCGGAAGTCGGTGGGCGTGCTGCCAAGTACGCGGACGAAGACTCGGCGCATGGAGTCGGCGCTGCCGAAGCCGCAGGCGGCGGCGATTTGGTCGACGCTATCGGCGCTCTCTTCGAGACGTTTGCAGGCGCTCTCGATGCGAAGGCGCTCGATGAATCGTGCCGGCGTCGTGCCGGTCTCGCGCAGAAATACCCGTGCGAAATGACGCGGGCTCATCGCGCAACGGCCTGCCAGGGCGGCGACCGAGAGGGGCTCGTGCAGGTGGTCGAGGATCCAGCTCTGAAGTTCGCGCAGCGCGGTCCGGTCGCCGATCTGTAGTGCGGTCGACTCGCTGAGCAGCGACTGGCCGGCAGGGCGCCGCAGATAGAGAACGAGCTCCCGCGCCACCCTGGCAGCGACTTTCACGCCGGCGTCCTGTTCGACCAACATGAGCGCCAGGTCGATGCCGGCGGTGACGCCCGCGGAGGTAAAGAATTTCCCGTCGACCGTATAGATCGCGTCGCAGTCGACGCGAACGTCGGGATACCTGCGAGCAAGCTCGCCGCACTGCGACCAATGCGTCGTCGCGCGACGGCCCTGTAGCAGTCCGCTCGCGGCGAGAATGAAGGCGCCGGTGCAGATCGACCCAATGCGGCGAACGGTCGCCGCGGAACGAATCAAGAGGCCAAGGAGCGCGGCGTCATTACTAGCATCATGGACGCCGGCAGCCGCCGCGCCGCCGACCAGTAGCGTATCGACCTGGCCCGTGATGTCGCGAAAGGTCCCGGCAGCCGGAAGCTCGAGGCCAGACGTCGTGCGGATCCACGGCTGGGGCGTGGTCGCGTACAGCTCGACCTCATAGAGACGCTTCGGCGCGAGCTCGTTCGCCGCTGCAAACACTTCGAATGGGCCTGCGATGTCGAGAACGTCGGACATTGGCGGCGCCAGAATGACGACTCGCATCATCTGGTCCGCGTCCTTTTCTTGCCGCGAAGAGAGTGCAGCCACTCGGAAATGTTCCGAATGCCTTCTTGCAGCACTTTCGGGCTCTGGGCGGCCTTTGCGAGAGAGATGTACCCCTCGTACAACGCAACCAGAAAGCCGGCCGCTTCGTCGGCGTCAATGTCGCGGCGGACCGTACCTTCGGACTGCCCTTTCGACAGCGCCGCGGCGATGGCTTCACGCCAGTCCCGGAACTCCCTCGCCAAACGCTTGCGAAATTCTTCGTCGAGTGCCGACATCTCCTGGACGAGGTTGTTCAGAGGACAGCCTCCACGTACGTCTTTCGGCTGCAATGACGTGCCCTCGACAATCTCAGTCAGCGTGTCAATCGGGTCGGTGCTGCTGGCGAGGGGGAGCCGCCATTTGTCCCGACCCATCCCGGAGATGATCTCGTCGACGACGGCGTATCCGAGCGATTCCTTGCTGTCGAAATGATGGTAGAGCGCTCCCTTGGTGACGGCGGTCGACGCCAGGATATTGTCGACGCTGGCACTCTGGAACCCTGACTTGTAAACCTCCTGAAACGCCGACCGCAGAATGCGATCCCGCGTCCGCCGTGGATCGCGCACCTTCCGTTTCGAGGTCCGAAACATACCAACTAGTATGCATGGAGCGTGCGCCGGTGCGAAGTTACGAATTGGCGCCAGCGGCGATTCGGATATTGGCCCCTTGTCACCGCCAATCGCGCTGCGAACGCCCGGCTGGGGCTTCAAACAGTTGAAGAAAAGGTTCGCGTCACGAAGGCCTGAAACCGCCTAATTCTTTCGCCTCGTTGCACATAGACCGCTGCGCCTTCCTGGCTCCTGCGCTGCACTTGGCGCTGCCGCATGAAATGGGAGAAAGGAGATCTATGAACCGACGAACCATATCCTTCATATTCATCCTCGTCGCGGCGACACTCGTCGCCGGCCCGTTGTTGGCGCAGCTGCAGACGGGCAACATCTACGGCAAGGTCCAGGCGAAAGATGGCTCCGTGCTGCCCGGCGTCACCGTCACCCTCTCCGGAGTCGGCGCTCCGCAGACGTTCGTTACGGACAACACCGGCTCGTTCCACTTCCTCAACCTCTCGCCAGGGACGTACAACCTCAAGGCTGAGCTGGAGGGATTCGGAAGCACGACGCGCAACGGCGTGTCCGTCAACATCGCCCGGAACGCGGACGTCGCGATGACGCTCAATCCAAAAGCGTCCGAGTCGATCACCGTCACCGCCGAAGCTCCGTTACTCGACGTTCGGAAGACCGGCACCGGCGCGGACGTCAGTAAGGTCGAGCTCGAAAAGGTCCCGACCGCACGTGACCCGTGGGTCATCCTGCAGCAGACCCCGGGCGTGCAGATGGACCGCCTCAACATCGGCGGCAATCAGTCCGGCCAGCAGTCGAATTACGTTTCGAAGGGGACGAACGGAGGCCAGTCGACCTGGAACGTCGACGGCGTCAACATCACCGACTTCTCGGCGACCGGGTCCTCGCCGTCGTACTACGACTTCGACTCATTCGAGGAGATGCAGCTGACGACCGGCGGCAGCGATCCGCGCATCATGACCCCCGGCGTTCAGATCAACATGGTCACCAAGCGGGGGACGAACGACATCAAGGGCTCGGCCCGTGCGTTTCAGACCCGCAAGGCATGGCAGGCCGCGCCGCAGATTCCGGCCGAGGCCCAGAGCTATCTCACCGTCGCGAACCAGATCAACAGAATCAATGATGACGGCGCGGAGGTCGGTGGACCTGTCATCAAAGACAAACTGTGGTTCTGGGGGGCATTCGGCAAACAGGCCGTCAACATTCTCACCACCTCGATTCTCGCCTCCGGCGAGCGCTTCCAGGATCGGACCACGCTGAAGAACGAGAACCTCAAACTGAACGCGCAACCGATCGCATCGAACAGTCTGACCCTCGTCGATCAGTACGGTGCGAAGATCAAGCTCGGACGCAACGTGAGCGCGACGCGCCTTCCCGAAACGGGGTGGAACCAGAACAACGCATATAAACACGGCACCGGAAGCCTCACCGATCCCACGCTGTGGAAGATCGAAGACACGCAGATTGTCGGGCCCAACCTCTATCTGACCGGCCTTTACTCGAAGGTTCAGGGAGGCTTCCAGCTCATCGCTGACAACGGCGCCGGCTGTACGACCTTCGCATGTGGCATCAACGCGCTTCCGGCTTATCGCGATTTCGCGGGCGACGGCGCGTGGCACCGCAGCTATGTCAGCGCCATTTCCATCCGTCCGCAGGCGCAGTACCGCGTCGACGGTTCGGCGTTTGTCACCACCGGCACGATCAGCCATGAGCTGAAGTTCGGCGTCGGCCATCGCAACGCTACAGTCACGGGAGCAAGCTACTGGCCGGGCGGCGAGTACGTTTACAACTACGGCGGCGGTGCGGGGCCCGACGGCAAGGATACCGGCATGGTGGCCTTCCCGCGATTCCCGAGCAACTTCGTCTCCGACAACTCGTCGGACGCCTACGTCGGCGACACCATCATGCTGGGAAACCTGACCGTGCAGGCGGGACTTCGCTACGATCGTCAGATCGGCAACAACACTGCCGGCGTCGCCGTGGCCAATCCGGTCATCCCGGACCTCATGCCGACGGCGAACTACGGCAGCTCGGGATTGCTCAAGTTCAATAGCGTCGCGCCACGCATCGGACTCACATACGCGCTCGGTGCGAATCGCACCACCCTGCTGCGCGCGGCCTACAACCGGTACACCGAGCAGATGAACAGCGTCTACCTCAACCCTGCCTCACCGGGCGGCACACCGGCGTACGAGTATTACTACTTCAACGATCTCAATCACGACAACATCGCTCAGCGGAACGAGGTCGACTTCAACGCCGGCCTCATCGGCGCCACCTCGATCGACCCGAATAATCCGGGGAATCTCACGTCGTTCTACCGTTGGGCTCCGGGCATCAAGGCTCCGCACACCGATGAGCTGATCCTGGGCGGAGAACGGGAGCTGCTCACCGACTTCAGCGTCGGAATCACCGGCACTTACCGCAAGCTGAGCGATTTCATCTGGAACGTTCCTGAAATGCACCAGGGACAGGGCGATCTCTACACCAGCGCCGACTATGTCCTCAACGCCGTCAACGCCAACGCCGTTCTGCCCAACGGCCAGACCGTTTCCGTGCCCTGGTATCACCTCGCTCCCGGCGTTCCCGTCCCGCTCTACTATGTAATGGGCAATCGGCCTGGCTACTCCCAGCGTTATGAGGGGATGGAGCTCACGGCCACCAAGCGGATGTCCAACCGCTGGATGCTCCGCGGCAACCTCACGCTCCAGAACTGGACCCAGCACGTGAGCTCGAGTGGCATCGTCGACCCGACCTGCCAGCGCGTCACCGGCACGGGCACAAACCCGAACAACGTCACCGGCGACATCTGCAGCGTCAGCAACAACTCGCAGGTGCTCGTCGGATCAGGCACGGGAAGTGGCTCGTTCGGAGGCGTCTATATCAACTCGAAGTGGTCTTACAGCGTCGCAGGCGCCTACCAGATCCCGTTCATCGAGTCGTCCCTCGGGTTCAATCTCAATGGACGCCAGGGTTACGCCCTGCCCTACGTCGTGCGCGTCACCGCTCCCGGCGGCGAGGGTCAGAAGAACTTGATCGTTCCCAGCTCCCTCGACCAGTTCCGCAACCCGAACGTGAACGATCTCGACCTGCGGCTTGCGAAAGACATCCGTCTCTCGCGCGCCGGTCTGACCTTGTCGATCGACGCGTTCAACGTCATCAACTCCAATACGATCCTGCAGCGCAACGTGACCCGGCTCGGTACCGCTTCAGCCACCACTGGCGCATTCACGCCTTTCGGCTCGAGCAATCACGTGACCGAGGTGCTGTCGCCACGCGTCTTCCGTCTGGGCGCCCGCGTCACGTTCTGATTCAGGCTCTCACTGTTGTCCCGAAACCCGCTGGTGCCAACCCAGCGGGTTTCACTCCGGGGAATGCGAACAGAGAGGTGAATATGGGCAAACCACTATCGCGACGAAATCTCGTAGCAGGGACGTGCGCTGCGATCGCCGCTTCGGGCCTCGTCGGCGCCACGCGCGTGTATGCATCCGGCGAATCGGCCGAGAAGAAAGAAGAAATCATCCGAACCTATTACTCGGGCTGGGAGAAGAAGGACTGGAACCTCACTGCCGCCGTCATTACAGACAACTTCACGTTCAGCAGCCCGGCCGGCGATGACCATATCCCGATTTCCGTGTTCAAGAAACGATGCTTTCTGAATCAAATGGACCTGATCAAGGATTTCGAGTTCGAGTCCATCGTGAGCCGAGGCGACGAAGCGTTCGTGAAGTACGTGTGCCGGACGACCAAAGGCACGTCGTTCACAAACGTCGAGTATTTCCACTTCGCGGGCGGGAAGGTCGCTTCGGTCGAATGCTATTTCGGCGGGACGTTGGGCTATCCGGCCGCATCGGTCTCCGGAGTGTCTTGACGCGCGGCGATGGTGTTGCACGCGCGTCACATCACCGGGCAATTCCAGACAACTCTCCGACAGAAGCTGACTTTTCGTCTGCACCGCGGTCAGCCACGCTGACGTGCGCGTGTAGATTCCGAGACACTGAGCGCGTTGCGACGATGCCGAAACAACCTTGGAAGCTCACCTTTCCGTTCCTGCGAGTCGATCGATCTCGCGGCGCACTCGAACAGCAGCTCTACCGGCAGATGCGCGCGGCGATCGTCGACGGGCGGCTTCCGGCCGGCCTGCGGATGCCGTCATCGCGACAATTCGCGATCGATCTCGATCTCTCGCGCAATACCGTTCTCGCCGTCTTCGAGCGTCTGACCGCGGAGCGCTTGCTGCAGTCGAAAACCGGATGGGGCACATTCGTCGCGTCCTCCATCCCGAGAGGGACCGAGAGCAACTCGCCGCTCGTGCTCTCCACTTGGGGCGAAGAGATCGACGCCTTCGACAATCCGGAACACGCAATCCCCGCGCCGGAGCTCTTCGCCGCGGACCGTTGGGCTCACTACGTCGCGGCGGAGTGGCGAAGCACGAATTGTTCGGGGGAGGTCGATCCGCTCGGAGATGCCTCACTTCGGCTCGCAATTGCCGATTACGTAGCACCGATGAGCGGCATCGTCTGCGACGGCGACAACGTCCTCATCACCTCCGGACTGGAGCAGGCGCTCGACTGCATCGCGCGAGCTCTGATCAATCCGAACGATCGCGTCGTCGTCGAGGATCCGCTGCATCCTCTGGTCCGCCGGTCGCTTCAGGCCGCTCGCGCGGAGCTCGTACCGATTCGCGTCGACGGCGAGGGGCTGCTGCCGGATTTTCTCGATCGAACCGCGCGCCTCGCGTACGTGAGCGCGGCATCGCAGAGCCCGAAGGGCGTGCCGCTCTCTCCTTCACGCCAGTTTCTCCTCATCGAGTGGGCGAAGAAGCATGGCGTCGTGATCGTCGAGAATGCCGCGGGCTCCGGGATCGACACGCCGCCGCGCGAGTCGTCGCTGAAGATGATCGACACGCGCGGCGTCGTTCTGACGGTCGGATCATTCGAGTTGACGCTCACGCCCGACATCGCGATCGGCTACATCATCGGCACCCGCACGAGAGTCGCGCAGTTGGCAAAGGTGCGGTCGTTCTTCGGTGCGCTTCCTCCGCGCGCGGAACAGCGCGCGCTGAAAGAGCTCCTGGCGCGCGGCGACTATGCGGCGCACCTCAAGCGGCAGCGCCAGATCTATTCGGAGCGTTATGACGCACTGGCGGGCGAGCTTCGCAGGCACCTGGTCGGCCGTGTCGTCGCCGTCACCCGCTCCGCCGCACTCCAGCTGGCGATGTGGCTGGCGCCGGCCACCGACGAACTGACGCTCATCGAAGCGTGCCGCGCCGCCGGCGTGCGCTGCCGTCCTCTCAGCGCCTTTGCCGTCTCGACCGCGGTGCCGCCTGCTCTCATCCTCGATTACGGCCAAATTTCAGTCGAGGCAGCGCCGATCGTCGCGTACGACATCGCGAATCAACTCGCCGCCACAGACGAAGAGGGACGCTCTCGCGCCCATTGGATCCTTCCCCTGCGGTCACGTCAGTCGGCCCGGCAAACGGTCCACGAGTCCACATGCGCCTGACCTGGATCGTCGTCGCTGCAGCCTCTTGCCTCGTGATGTCGTGCGGGAAGTCGTCCGTCGGATCGCCCTCGCGAACCACGCCGGTCGTGCTGATTTCGATCGATACGCTGCGATCGGACCACCTTCCGGCCTACGGCTATCGCGGAGTGGCGACGCCGAACATCGACGCTCTGCGGGCTGACTCGATTCTCTATGAGCGGGCGTACAGCCAGGTTCCGCTCACACTTCCGTCACACACGTCGATCCTCACCGGGATGTTGCCGGGCGATCACGGGGTACGCGACAACATCGGATTTCGCCTCGACACGAAGATCCCTACCGTTCAGGAGCTCCTCAGGAAGAACGGCTACGCGACCGGCGCCGCGGTGTCGGCATTCGTGCTGCGCCACGAGACCGGGATCGCGAGGGGATTCGATTTCTTCGACGACGACGTGCAGCCGGTCGACGGTCAAACCGTCATCGGACGCGTGCAGCGTGAGGGGAACGACACGTGGGCCGCGAGTCGGAAGTGGCTCGACGCGCATCTCGGCCAGCCGTTCTTTTTCTTCCTTCACCTCTACGATCCGCATACGCCGTACACACCGCCCGAACCATACTTCAGCCGCTACCGCAGTCACTACGACGGCGAGATCGCATACAGCGACTCCGTCGTGGGCGAGGTCATTGCGGACCTCAAACAGCATGGCGTGTACGACAAGGCGCTGATCATCCTGCTCTCAGATCACGGCGAGGGATTGAACGAACACGGCGAGGAGGAACACGGCTTGTTTCTCTACCGTGAGGCTCTGCAGGTGCCGCTGCTCGTCAAGCTGCCGGGCTCGCGGAAGGCAGGAGCGACGGTCAGGACGCCGGTCGAGCTCGTGGATGTGTTCCCGACGATTCTCGACCGCACCGCGACGCCGCGTCCCACGACCGGACACCGGCCCGGCGAATCGCTCCTTGATTTTCTGAACAGCGGCCCGAGCCGCAAGATCTACGCCGAAACGTACTACCCAAAGTTCCATTTCGGCTGGAGCGATCTGCACTCACTCATCGACGGCAACAATCACTTCATCGGCGCGCCGAAGCCGGAGTTGTATGACCTCGCCTCCGATCCGGGGGAGAAGAACAACACGCTCGAATCGAACCGCCGCGCGTACGTGAAGATGCGCTCGGCGATCGAGCCGTTCGTGCAGCACGCATCTGCGCCAACGAACATCGATCCCGAGGAGGCGGCGAAGCTCGCGGCCCTCGGCTACGTCGGTTCGACTGTCACGACGAAAGAAGGGGAGCAACTCCGCGATCCGAAGGAGATGCTCGGCGCCTTCCATGACATTCGTGTTGCGTACACCGAGTATCGCGACGGCGATGAGGAGAAGGCGCTGGCGCTCACCGGCCATCTCCTCGAAGACAACGGTCAGATCACGGATCTGTGGGACCTCAAGTCGAAGATCCTCTGGAGGATGGGAAAGCAGAAGGAGTCGCTGGAGGCGGCGAAGGACGGTTTGCGACACGTACCGGGCGCCATCTCGCTCCTTTACGACGTAGCGAACCTGGCATTCGCGATGGGCGACCTGGAAACGGCACAGCAGCATGCCGCGATCGCCGTGAAGATCGAACCGGGGGAGGCGCACGAGATCCTGGCGCGTATCGCCTTGCGCCGTGGGCAGATCGACAAGGCTGTCGAAGAAGCGAACGCCGCCGTTCAGACCGCCCACGACCCGACGTCGATGCTGATGATGCTGGCTACGATCGAGAAGGCGAAGGGCAATCTGGGCGTCGCACTCGATGACATCGATCGGGCGACAGAGCAGGTCTCGCGAAAGAGACCGCCGAAGCTCGAAGGTCTGCACCTCAGCCGCGGCGACGTTCTGGCGCGGCTCGGCCGCGCCGATGAGGCGGAGCGAGAGTTCCGCGCGGAGATCGCCGACTTTCCGAAAGTCTCCACGGCGTACGCGTCGCTGATCATGCTTCTGGCGACGCAGCGCCGCCTCGGCGAGGCAACGAAGGTCGTCTTCGACGCCGTCAAAGCCGATCCGGAGCCGCATACCTACGCCGTCATCGCCGACACGCTCGCTGCAATCGGCGACACGAACGGCGCGATGTTCTGGGTGGACGAGGGCCTACAGCATTACCCCGCTGACGGCGAGCTTCGCGCCATGCCGGCCCGCGTCCGCGCCGCTGCTCCGCTGCTGCACAAGCAGCTGATGAACTGACGGGGAACCATGCGCAAGCGCCTCCTCGAGATCGCGGCTGCCGTCATCATCGCCACAGGATTTCTCGTCTACCCGCATTTCGGGCGTTCGCGCTTTGCTGCGGGCGACGTCATTCTCGTCACGATCGATACCCTGCGCGCCGACGCCGTTGGTTTTGCGGGCAACACGAGAGTTCGGACGCCGTTCCTCGATTCGCTTGCCGCGCGCGGGATCGTCTTCACGAACGCGCATGCGCACAACGTGATGACGCTGCCGTCGCACACCAACATCCTGACGGGTCTCTATCCCTTTCAGCACGGCGTCCGCGACAACGCCGGATTCAAGCTCGACCCTCGGTTCCCGACCGTCGCGACGATGCTGCGTCCGCTCGGATACGCCACCGGCGCGTTCGTCGGCGCGTTTCCGCTCGACCGCCGCTTCGGGCTCAGCCAGGGATTCGACGTCTACGACGACAACTACGGCAAGGGTCAGGCGTCGGCCGATTTCGTGGTGCAGGAACGGAAGGCCTCGGCAGTACTCGACGCGGCCGCGCAGTGGTGGGAGGCGAATTCTTCCAGGAGGCGCTTTCTCTGGGTCCACCTGTACGACGCGCATGCACCCTACACGCCGCCGAAGCCCTTCTTCACGCGTTTTCGCGGAAACGAGTATCTCGGCGAGATCTCCTATGTCGACAGCGAGCTGTCGCGCGTCCTCGGGCCGATGCTCGCAAGAGACCCGAATGCGCTCGTCATCATCACCGCGGACCATGGCGAGGCGCGCGGGGATCACGGTGAGCTGACGCACGGCTTGTTCGCTTACGAGTCGACGCTCAAGGTCCCGCTCGTCGTCGTCGGCCCGGGGCTGCGGCACCGGATCGATGCTGCCCCCGTTCGCCACGTCGACATCGTTCCGACGATTCTGGCCGCCGTCGGCATCAAGCAGGGCGCCGACCTTCACGGCAAATCGCTCTTCGACCTGACCGGTGCCGCTCGCGATACGTACTTCGAATCGTTGTCGGCGCAACTCGATCGCGGATGGGCGCCTCTGACCGGGATCATCCATCGCGGCGAGAAATACATCGACCTCCCGATCGAGGAGCTCTATGACCTTTCGCGCGATCCTCGCGAGCTGGCGAACCTGCGCGACGAGCGCAGGCGCGACTCTGACGAGGCACGCAACGTTCTCGAACACATGGTGAAGGCGGCTGCGCCGTCGGTCCGTACCGCCGTCGACGCCGATTCGTTCGCGAAGCTCCGCGGCCTCGGGTACATCGCTGGAACGGCATCGACCGCGAAGCGCTACACCGCGGCGGATGACCCAAAGAACCTGGTCGGTCTCGATTCCGAGATGCACGACGCGATCTCGGCTTTCGAGACCCATCGCACCGCTCAGGCACTCGCCATCGCGCGGGACGTCGTCATGAAACGTCCCGACATGACCGCCGGCCGCGAGCTGCTGGCGTTCATGCTCGAGCAGAATGGCCGGTTACCGGAAGCGATCGAGCAGTTGAGGATCGTCGTCGCCGCTGACGGATCGAATGACGGGGCCATCGTGCAGCTGGCGTTGCTTCTGAGTCAGTCCGGCCGCTCGAACGAGGCGTTGCGGCTGCTCGAGCCGAAACAGTCATCGAACGACCCCGACGTGCTGAATGCTTACGGCGTGGCACTGCTCGACTCCGGGCGGTCCGACGCCGCGGCGACACAGTTCGAGCGCATTCTGTCGATCGATCCGAACAACGCGCCCGCGCTCGAGAACCTCGGCATCCTCTCGTTGAAACGCGAGGACGTGGAGTCGGCGCACGCCTTCCTCGCAAGAGCACTTTCGCTGAACCCGAGGTTGCCGCAGTCCCTCAACGCGATGGGCGTCGTCTACGCAAGGAGCAACGATCTGGCGAGTGCCGTCGACGCGTGGCGCCGCGCGGTCGCGATCGACCCACGTCAATCTGACGCCCTGTTCAACCTCGCGCTCGTCGAGCGGAGACGGGGTCGCGGCGATGCAGTGATCCAAAAGGAAAGGTAGGAAGAGAAGACATGAATACGATCGTACGCAGTTGGAGCGCCTTTCTTGCGTCGGTATGCCTGGCGGTCATGATGATGCCTGTTCCGGCCATGGCCGCAGAGGGGACGGATCCATACCCGAAGTTCGACGGCGTCGGGCGATACACGATGGCACCGGCCGACGAGATCGCGCTTGCGAGGAGCGCGGCGCCGGAATCGGTTGCGGAGCATGCGGAGGTGTTGGTGCTGGGGGCGCATGGCTACGAGACCGCCGTCAAAGGGACGAACGGGTTCGTCTGCTTGGTCGTCAGATCATGGGACCTCGGCATCGACAATCCTGAGTTCTGGAACCCGAAAATCCGCGCACCACAGTGCGACAACCAGGCGTCGGTCCGCTCGGTGCTCACGCACTATCTCGAGCGCACCAAGTGGGTCCTGGAGGGAGTGTCGAGACCCGAGATGCAGGCGCGCGAGGCGGCGGAGTGGAAGGCCGGCACACGCACGGAGCCCGAGCCCGGCGCGGTGTCCCTCATGATGTCCAAGGGTGGCTATATCAACGACTCCGAAGCCGGCCCCTGGCGTCCGCACTTCATGATGTTCGTCCCGCGCACCGACGCGTCCCAGTGGGGATCAGGCATGCCCGGATCTCCCGTGTATTCCGACTCCACCTCGTACGAAAAGACCACCATCGTCATGATCGTCGTTCCCAAATGGTCGGACGGCACGCCCGGACCGGACAGCAAACCCGGGGCGGCAGTTCACAAGCACATGTAGGGAGAACGCAGTTGAAGGAAATATCTCACCGCTTGGCTGTCGCGTTCACCCTGCTGTTATCCGCCGCAACAGCCTACGCCCAGGATGCATGCGAAAGCCTGAGCGCGGCAAGGATTCCCAATGCCACGATTTCGCTTGCGCAGACGGTAGCGGCGGGCACGTTCAACGGCCCTCCGCCGCCGAAGAGCGGCGGGGAGCTCGCGCTGCTTTATAAGAGTCTTCCGGAATTCTGCCGCGTCGTTGTCGAGGCGAAGCCGGCTTCGGACTCGGACATTGGAATCGAGCTCTGGATGCCGGTCTCGGGATGGAACGGCAAGCTGCTAGGGATCGGCGGTGGCGGATTCGCCGGACAGATCGACACCGTTCAACTCGCAACGTCGCTGAAGGCGGGGTACGCCGCGACGGCGACTGACGCGGGCCATACGGGATCATCGCCCATGGATGCGAGCTGGGCGATGGGCCACCCGGAAAAGGTCATCGATTACGGCTATCGCGGAATTCATGAGATGACGCGCGTCGCCAAGACAGTCATCGCGGCTTACTATTCGAAGCCTCCAGCGCACTCGATCTTCGCCGGCTGTTCCAACGGCGGGCGTGAGGCGCTGAGCGAAGCCCAACGTTATCCCGAGGACTACGACGGAATTCTAGCCGGCGCTCCGGTGATCGACTTCACGGCCCTGCTCGCGACTTTTGCTCATGACACCCAGCTTCTGACGATGGATTCGGCGAGCTTCATCCCTCCGGCAAAGATTTCCACCATTGCGGCGGCGGTGAACGCCGCGTGCGACGCCATCGACGGTGTGCGCGATGGGATTCTGAACGATCCGCGGCAGTGTCACTTCGATCCCGCAACGATCCAGTGTGAGAGAGAGGATTCCGACAGATGCCTAACGGCTGCGCAGGTCACTGCGCTGAAGAAACTCTACGCGGGTAGGCTTGATTCTAGGAGGCGCGTGGTTTCCCCCGGCTATCTGCCCGGCGCCGAAGAGGACCAAGGTGGCGGACCCGGCGGCTGGGAGGCCTGGATCACCGGGCCGGCGCCCGGGAGAAGCATCATCGCGTCTTTCGCCAACGGATTCTTTTCCAACTTTGTGTTCGGGAAGTCCGATTGGAACTACACGAAGTTCAAGCTTGATGCGGACGTCGAGGTAGCGAATGAGGCAACCGCGGGGGTTCTGAACGCCACGAATCCCGGCCTCGAGCGATTCAAAGGCCACGGAGGAAAATTAGTTCTCTACCACGGCTGGAATGATCCGGCAATCACGCCGTTGAGCACGATCGGGTATTACGAGAGCGTCGTCAGGAAATTAGGGCAAAGAAACGTCGACTCTTTCGTCCGCCTCTACATGGTGCCAGGCATGCAGCACTGCTCCGGAGGCTCGGGGCCGGATTCGTTCGGAGCGTTCTACGATCTGAAGTTCGACGACCCACGGCACAGCGTGTACGCATCGCTGGAGAAGTGGGTGGAAAAGGGCACGCCGCCGTCAACGATCATTGCATCAAAATTCGAAGGTCAAGACGAGACACACGCGAAGATGACGAGGCCTCTGTGCCCATATCCGCTGGCGGCGAAGTACAAAGGCAAGGGCGATTCGAACGACGCCGCGAACTTTGAGTGCGAGCGGCCGGAGAGGTGAGCTCTGTTTACGGCGTACGCGGGCCATGACGGCTATACTTTTGCTTCTTGGCGATCGACGATCTGTCATCATTCGAGGAGCGGATCGGCTACCGGTTTGAAGACCGCGAGCTTCTCACGCGCGCGCTGACGCACAAGTCGTACTCGCACGAGGCGAAATCGGACGCGATCGGACACAACGAGACGTTCGAGTTCCTCGGCGACTCGGTGCTCGGCTTCGTCGTCGGCGACCTCCTCTTCCGCAACTTCCCGGCGCTCGACGAAGGGGCGCTCTCGAAGATGAAGGCGTATCTCGTCAGCGAGGCGAGGCTCGCCGCCAAGGCACGCGAATACGCGATGGGCGAGGTCATCCGGCTCGGCGTCGGCGAGGAGAAGACCGGCGGCCGGAAGAAGGACTCGCTGCTCGCGAATCTCTTCGAGGCGATGATCGCCGCGGTCTACCTCGACGGCGGGATCGAGCCGGCGCGGCAGCTCATCGAGCGGTCGTTCGCGTCCAACATCGCGGAGATCAACGCGCGCGACCTGCTGTTCCACGACTACAAGACCGCGCTCCAGGAGATGGCGCAGGGAAGCGGATTGCCGCTGCCGGAGTACAGCGTGGTGGACGAAGTCGGCCCCGACCACGACAAGACGTTCGTCGTCGAGGTGAAGGTCGGCCGCATGGTGGCGCGCGGCGAAGGATCGTCGAAGAAGGAAGCGCAGCAGCAGGCCGCCAAACATGCGTTGCTCGACGCGAACCGGTAGCCGCATTCTGGCGGCGTTCGTCGTCGCGTTTCTGACGCTGACCACCGCGCGGTCGCAGCCTTCCGATCTCGACCGACTCCGCGATGAGATCGCGCGGCTCAAGGCGAAGCTCGACGACGTCCATCGGCAGGCGAAATCGGCGCAACAGGAGCTGGAGGCGGTCGACCTGGAGCTCGGCATCCGCACGCGCGAGCTCGACCTCGCGGTCGAGGCGCAGAACCGGCTCGACGGCGAGCGCAAGGCGATCGAAGCGCAGATCGCCGACCTCGCCCCGCGCATCGACCGGCAGAAGAAGTTCCTCGGCAAACGCCTCGCCGCGCTCTATCGCATGGGCGAGCTCAGTTACCTGCGGATGATGCTCTCGATGGACGACCGCCGCGATCCGCTCGTGGCGATGTCGATGCTCAACTTCCTCATCACGCGCGACGCGCGGGCCGTGTCACGCTTCCAGGCCACGAGCGAGCAGCTCGCGCTCCGGAGGAGCGACCTCGCCGACCGGCAGCGGAAGATCGCCGACGTCCGCCGCGTAGTCGAGGACCGGCAGCGCGCCGTCGCGGCGGCCCACGCCCAGAAGGAACAACTCGTCGCATCGCTCCAGCGCCAGGAGCACGGGTCGGAGAAGCACCTCGCGGACCTCGAGGAGAAGGCGAGGCGCCTGGAGCGGCTGATCGAGGTTCTCTCGAAACAGGAGACTGCAGGGGGCACCGGCTCGTTCGACATCCGGACCGTCGAGGGGGCGCTGCCGTGGCCGGCTGACGGGAAGGTCGTCGAGCGGTTCGGGCGGCAGCGGAACCCGAAGTTCGACACCTTCACGACGAATAACGGAATCAAAATCGAAACACCCGCAGGAGCCCCGGTTCGTGCAGTATTCAGTGGAACAGTTCTTTTTTCGCAGTGGTTCAAGGGATATGGCAACTTGATCATTCTCGATCACGGCCATCGGGTCTTTTCGCTGTATGGCAACCTGAAGTCGGCTTCCGTCGCCGCGGGCGACCGCATCGCGGCGGGCCAGACGATTGCAGGAACGGCAGAGAGCGAAGAGACGCCGCCGGCCTACCTCTATTTCGAGATCCGGCAGGACAATCACCCCGAAGATCCGCAGAAGTGGCTGCGGTGAGATGAATATGACGAAGAAGAAAATCGCATTCCTTACGATCTCGGTCGCGTTCCTGATCACGCTGCTCGGCGGCGCGTTGTTTGGTCAGGCATCCTCGAAGACCAGCATCTACCGCCCGCTGAGCATCTTCACGGAAGTGTTCGACCTCGTTCGCAGCAACTACGTCGAGCCGGTCACCTCCGATCAGTTGCTCGACGGCGCGTTCAGCGGCGTCACCGACGCGATCGACGAGTTCAGCTACTACGTCCCCCCCTCGCAGATGGCGGCGTACAAGGGCTACACCGACACGGACGACAACGGCACCGGCCTGATCGTCAGCCGGCGGTTCGGCTACGCGTACGTGATCTCCGCGGTCGCCGGTTCGCCGGCCGACAAGGCGGGCGTGGAGCGCGGCGATTTCATCGACAAGATCGACGGCAAGCCGACCACGAAGATGGCGGTGTGGCAGATGAAGAGCGCCCTCGCGGCGGCCCATCCCGTCGAGCTGTCGGTCCTGCACGGCGGGCAGACCAAGCGCGAGCCCTTCAAGCTCGACCACGCGAACTTCCATCCGGTGAACGTCACGACGAAGCAGTACGGGAACGTCGCGGTGATCACGATCCCGTACTTCGACAAGGGAACCGAGGCGCAGTTCCACGCCGCGCTCGACAACGTGCACAAGGCAGGGACGCGCAAGCTGATCGTCGACGTGCGCGGCAACGCCGGCGGCGACATCGACGAAGCGATCGCCTCGGCCGACGACCTCCTGACGAGCGGCTTGATCACGTCACTCGAAGGACGCAAGGTCGAGATGAAGAAGTGGCAGGCCGACCGGAACACCGCGTATGACGGCGACGTCGAGGTCCTCACCGACGCGTCGACCGCCGCCGGCGGCGAGATCTTCGCGGCCGCGATTCACGGCAACAGCCGCGGCAAGACGGTCGGCGTGACGACGTACGGCAAGTCGGTCGTGCAGAAGTTCATCGCGCTCCCGAGCGGCGGCGGCGTCTACATGACCGTGGCGCACTACACGACCCCCGACCTCAAGCCGATCAAGGACGGCGGTGTGAAGCCGGACGTCCTCGTCGACCTCTCCTCGCAGGCGATTCGCGATCCGAACGACAAGTCGGCACTGTCGGAGCCGCGCGAGGACCTCATCATGGAGAAAGCGCTCTCGCTCTACGGCGAGAACGTGACGGTGGCGCCGAAAAAAGCAGCGTAAAATCGCTCCATGGCAGGTCGGGAGGGGAGAAGGAAGCCGGTTCCGCGACAGAGCTCGTTCCGCTCCGTCGCGGCGCTGATGCTGATTCCGATCTGCGGGTTCGTGGTGTTCGTGTTTTATCGCTTCGTGCGCGAGCACGTAGAGGTGAGCGCGGCGCGGGCGAACAAGGCATCGATGATTACCAGGTTGCCGAGTCGCCAGGTTGCCCCTCCGGCAACCCGGCAACCTATCAACCCCGCAACCGCGCCGAAGGCGCACAACATCGTCCTCATCATCGACGACGTCGGCTTCGACCACCAGCCGCTCGACGCGGCGATGCACATCGATCCGAACCTGAACTTTTCCGTCCTTCCGAACGCGCAGCACGCGCATGACTTCGCGGAGGAGTTGCACGACGCCGGCTTCGAGGTGCTCTGCCATCTGCCGATGGAGCCGGTCGACTATCCGCGGCAGTCGCCCGGAAAGAACGCGGTCATGACGACCATGACCGACGCGCAGATCGCCGAGACGACGCGCGAGGACATCGCCGCCGTGCCGCACGCGGCCGGCGTCAACAACCACATGGGCTCGCGCGCGACGAGCGATCCGCGCGTCATGCGCGCGGTCCTGACGTCGCTGCCGAAGGGAATGTTCTTCATCGATTCGATGACCACGTCGAAGTCGGTGGCCGAGCGCGTCGCGCGGGAGATGCGCGTTCCGACCGCGGCGCGCCAGGTGTTCCTCGACGACGTCCAGCAGGAAGACGCCGTCCGGAAGCAGCTCGCGCAGCTCACCGCCGACGCCGAGCATCGCGGGACGGCGATCGGGATCGGCCACATGTACCCGGTGACGGTGCGCGTCCTCACCGAGGCGGCGCCGCAGCTCCGCGCGAAGGGGTTCCGCTTCGTCCGCGCCAGCGAAGCGGTCGACTGACTTGCTGCTCGCGCTCTTCCTTCTCGACCTCGCCGCCGGCCTCGTTCTCTTTCTTCCGCTCGTCGGCCGCCGCAACGCGGGGCCGAAGTTCTACCGGATGACGCTGATGATCGGCGCCGCGCTCGCACTCTTCGCGATCGCCGCGCACTGGAACGCGCATCGTCGGGATCTCGTCATGCTCGATGCCGCGATCGTGGTGATCTCCGCGGCCGTGCTTCTGACGCTCCGCTATCCGAAGCGCCTCGTCTTCCGTATCCCGGCCGCGGTCCTCGGCGTCGCGTACGTCGTCGCGTCTGTCGGCGCGTACGATGCCGCCGTCCGTCCGCCGAACATCACGTGGTCGATTGCCGGCGCGCTCACCTCGCTCGCAATTCTCGGCAGCATCTATCTCGCGATGACCCTCGGCCACTGGTACCTCGTCGTCCGCGGAATGGCGATCGATCCGCTGCGGCGCCTCACGATCGCAACGCTGGTGACGACCGTCGTGAAGGTCGCAGTCGTCGTCGCCGCGTTTCTCGCCGGAGATCTTTGGCGCGAGATCGCGCTGCGGCAGGGGATCTTCTTCTGGATGCGCGCCGGATGGGGCCTCATCGGTCCGCTCGCGCTTTATCCGATGGTGTGGGGCACCGTGCGGATCCGCTCCACCATGGCCGCCACCGGCATCCTCTACGTCGACGTCGTCGCCGTCACCATCGGCGAAGTCCTCGGCGCATGGCTGGCGTCAATGGCGCATCTCCCTCTCTAGTGTCCCTCTTCCGCGCCTGGCGGGGCGGCGCCGTAGACGTGACGGTCGTGGATGACGAGGTCGAACGGTTTGATCGCGGGGTTCTCGGGGTAGCCGCGATGGACGGCTTGGCACTGGTAGCAGACGATCACGTTGTTCACGAGCCGCCAGACGATGTAGTCGAGGATCGTGACGCCGAGAAGCGAGAGGCCGTAGGTCCACGGCACGAAGATCGAGCCGAGGACGACGAGCGCGATGCCGGTCGTGCGGTTGAAGTCCTTCTGAAAGTAGAGCTGGTCGTGGCCGCAAGCGGCGCAGCGCTCGATCAGCGTATCGGGAGGCGGTGCGGCCACCTCGTTCGGCGTACTGCAGTGCTCACAGGGATGCGGCGCCTCGCCGCTCTCACGCCCGAGGCGCGCTTCGCATTTGGGGCAGAGAAAGTGGACTGAGGGGGTCATAGCGCCATAGCCGCATAGCGGCATAGTAGCCGTGCTCCTATGAAGCTATGCCGCTCTGCCGCTATGCACCTTATTTCGCCCGTTCGAGGTACCGGTTCTCGGTCGGGTCGACGACGATCTCTTCACCGTCGGTGACGAACGGCGGCACCTGCACGACGATGCCGTTCTCGAGCGTGGCGGGCTTGTACGACGCCGAGGCAGTCGAGCCCTTCACCATCGGTTCGGTCGTGGCGATCTTCGCCTTCACGGTCTTCGGGAGCTCGACGCCGATCGGCTTCGTCTCGTGGAACTGCACCTGGATCTTGATCCCGGGGGCGAGCCAGGCGGCGGCGTCACCGAGGTCGTCTTCCGAGATCTCGATCTGCTCGAAGTTCTCCGTATTCATGAAGTGATGCGCATGACCGTCGGAGTAGAGGTACTCCATCTCGTGCTGCGTGATGTACGCAGGCTCGATCGGGTCCTGGGAGCGGAAACGGTGTTCGAACTGGTTCCCGGTGCGCATGTTGCGCAGCTTCGCCTGCACCATCGCGCGGAGGTTGCCGGGCGTATGGTGGCGGAACTCGAGGACCTTGCACAGGTCGCCCTCGAAGAGGATGACCATGCCTTTGCGGATGTCATTCGCCTGCATGAACGGCTGAATCCTTTCGGAAAAGGTTTTTGCGTGCGCACCAACCTGAGCGGCGGCGGACGAATTCCAGTCCGGTTATACTGGCCCGACTCCAAAACGGAAAGGGAAATCCATGAAGAAAACGCTGATTCTCGCGGCTGCTGCTGCACTTTCGCTGCCGCTCATCGCATCCGCCGGGCCGATGAAGGCCGGCAAGTGGGAAGTCACGATCGAGACGCCGGCCGGTCCTCGCACCGTGACGCGTTGCGTGACGCAGGAAGAGGCGGACCATCCGAAGGCGCCGCCCAAAAAGAATGACGAGTGCAAGATCGAGAACTACAAGGTCGACGGCAACACCGTGACGTTCCATGTCTCCTGCACGAGCGGCGCGACGATGGACGGGAAGACCACCTACACCGGCGACACGTACGCCAGCGAGATGCACATGAAGATGGGCGATCGCGAGTTCACTCAGCACGCGACCGGCAAGTACCTCGGGAAGTGCGACTGATGTAGGGGCGGGCTCTCAGCCCGCCCATGGGCCGGCTAAGAGCCGGCCCCTACACTTCTCCGCGCCCACCACAGTTGGGCGCACATCAGCAGCATGCCGAGGTCGCGGATCACGACGAAGTGCATGTCGGCGATCCGTTCTTCGTGACTCTTTCCCGCCGCGGAGACGTCGAAGCAGCCGCAGTCGATGGCGTTGTTCCGCATCAGGTTGATCGAGATCGCGACGATGAACACCAGCAGCAGCGCCGCGATGATCGTCCGTGCCGCGTCCTTCCAGACGCCGAGGATCAGCGCCAGGCCGCTGAGAAGCTCGATCCACGGCATCGTCAGCGCCATCAGGTTGATCAGCGCGCCGGGAACGATCCGGTAGTTGTAGACCATGTGCGCAAACGACGGCGGGTCGGCGAGCTTCGGCAGCGAGGCTGCGACAAAAAAGATCCCGAGCGCGATCTGAACGCGGATCGTCAGCCAGGGGTGGGTGAGTGCCTTGGATAGGTTCATAATGACGCAACCTCAACGATACCGTGATGCGATCCGCTACAGCCATCGCCCTCGCACTTTTCGCCGCAGCCGCGCAGGCGCAAGTCTCGGAAGTGATCGAGGTCCGCGTGGCGAACGTCGACGTGGTGGTGCTCGACCGCGCCGGTAAGCCGATCACCGGCTTGACCAAAGACGACTTCCAGCTCTTCGAGAACGGCAAGCCGCAGCCGCTGACGAACTTCTACGAGATGCTGAGCCACCCCGCGGCTCCCGCTGGTGCAGCACCGGCGGCACCGGCGGCACCCGAGGCGCCGGCGGAGGCGAGAAAGCGAAGCTTCATCGTCTTCTTCGATTCGTCCTCGATGGCGTTCTTCGCGCGGAACAAGGCGATCGGCTCGATCGAGCGCCTGATGTCGACGCTGGTCCGCAACGGCGACGACGCCATGATCGTGCAGTGGAACCACGACCTGCAGATCGTCCAGCCATTTACGTCCGACCGCGCGGCGCTCCAGCACGGCGTCGAGGAGATGCAGAAGCGAGTCACGAACGCGTCGCTGATGAATTTCGAGAAGACCAGAGCCATCAACGACGCGCAGAACAACATCCAGACCTCGCGCGAGAGCCAGGGCCGCTATCCGATGCGCCAGGCCTACGACGACTCCGTTACGATGTGGAGCACCTACGCCGCCGGGCTTCGCAACCAGCAGGCCCAGCTCATGAACGGCGTGGCGCAGCTCTTCGGCTCCCTCGCCGGAACGGACAGAAAGAAGGTCTTTCTCTACCTCGGCGGCGAGCTGCAGGAGAGTCCCGGCCTCGACGTCCTCACGCAGATCAACTCTCTCTTCGAACAGCAGGGCATTCGCATCGACGCTCCCGCTCAGTTGCAGGCGAAAGACGCCGGAATCTCGACCGGCCTTCGGCTGCTCGCGGAATCGGCGGCCGCTGACGGCATCACGATGTACATGGTCGACGTCGGCGACCGTCACATCGACAGCGACGGCGCGATGATGCTCGATCCCGGCGTCGACTTTCTCAGCGACATCAACTCGGTCCTGAGCATGGGGATGCTCGCGCAGGCCACCGGAGGCGCGCTCCTCAAGGGGACGATGAATTTCGACGCCGCGCTCGGCGACATCTCCCGCGACCTCGACTCCTATTACTCCCTCGGCTACAAGCCGCTCGACGGTCCGAAGCAGCGCAAGATCTCCGTGAAAGTCAACCGGCCGGGCGCGAAGGTGAGGACGCGGGAGTTCTACGAGCTCAAGACGTCCGAAGAACAAATCAACGACGCCGTCGCCGCGAACGTCTACCACGACGGGATGAGCGGCGACTTCGCCGTGAGCGTCGCCGCGGGAGCCGTCGAGGCGGCCGAGAAGGGGACCTACAAGGTGCCGGTGACGGTCACCTTCCCGGCCGATCTCACGTACCTTCCCGAAGGCGAGAAGATGGTCGGTGAGTACGTGGCCGTTTTCCTGACCGCAACGCCTGACGGCGCGACGTCGCCGATCATGCGGCAGGTTCACAAGGTCTCGTTCCCCGCCGCCCGGATGAGCGAGCTTGGCGGGCAGTCGCTCCGCGCGACCGCGACGCTGATCGTGAAGAAGGGGAAGGGGAAGCAGTCCGTATCGGTGGCGATCGTCGATCGGCGCGGCGCCCGCACCGGGTACGGGAAAGCGACCTTCACGGCCGAGTAGCGGCGCTCGCACGGCTACGGCGCCGAGCCGGTGTGGATCGCGCCGCCGTGCGCCTGCCAGTCGGGGAAGCCGTCCTTGTAGACGTAGACGTTGTTGAACTGAATCCCCCACAGCTTCTGCGCGAGCATGTGCGAATCATCGCACTCGCCGCCGGAGCAGTAGACGACGATCGGCTTCGCCTGGTCAGTCTCGCTGCTCCGCTCGTTGAAGAGGTTCTTCACCTTGTCGTCGATGTCCGACTCCCACACCGAGAACGAACGTGCGCCCGCGATGTGCCCTTGCTCGTACACCGACGTGCGCCGCGCGTCGAGAAAGAGGACGCCCGCCGCGTGGAGCGCCGCCACGTCGGCGTACGCGAGCTCCGTGTAGGCCTTGTCTGGGTGGGGGGTGAATTTGGAGATGTCGGTTTTCGGCGGCGCAACCGGCGATGGGGTTGTCGG
>JACZCU010211814.1_pt1 | contig 28047 bp, 32 predicted proteins | sample 8641851 | NCBI WGS metagenome assembly JACZCU01 (sample SAMN15324605, study PRJNA640507) | soil metagenome | isolation source: monocropping sugarcane control | place: China: Luxin town, Laibin City, Guangxi Province | collected 2019-07-25 | depth 10cm m | reverse complement strand
CCAGCCGGTGGCCGCCATGAAACGTTCGCGACGCTTCATGTCACCTCCGGCTCACAAGCCACGGTTCAGCTAGGAGGAAGAAATGCGTAGAAATCAGAGGAAGATCATCAAGAAGTCCACTGCTGCGGACACGCCGCAGCAGACTCCCACAGTCACGCCGGAAGGCATCATCCAGCAGTTGCGGGCCGTCAGCGCACAGATCCCCGAGGTCACGCCGTTGACGTCGCAGCAGCGGGAGGTGCTCCGCAGGCCCAGACCTCGAAGAACGGTGAGATCGTTCAGACGTCGATCAGCATGATCGGCGCGGAAGATCTCGTCTCCCAAGCGGTCGGCCAGTCTGCGGACGAGGTGCACACGATGGTTGATGAATCGGGTCGATGGGGGGCGGTCGAAGACGAGCTTCGCGCGATGCTGAGCGGCGTCGCCGGAGGGAATCTCATCCGCCGTCAGAAGATCGCGGTCATCGCCGAGCGGGCATTCGGCGTCGGGTCGCAGCTCGCACGCGATCCGGATCACGTGGCGCTCGTGCCGCACGTCGAGGAGGTCAAGCGCCTGAGGAGACTCGCGCGCCGGAAGAAACCGGTGCCGACTCCTCAGTCGCCGGCTCCCGAGGCGCCGGCCACGAGTGCGCCTGCAACGCCGAAGGCGTAGAGTGACCGGGAGGTAACCCGGCCGGGCGCGTGATGAGCGCGCCCGGCCATTTGCCTCCGGTCGAGGAGAACAGCATGAACGTGCTCGAGATCCCTGAAGTCGCAAGACTCCACGAGCGAATGCTCGCCGTCGTCAAGATCCTCGCCGAGACGCCCGACCCGGAGCCGGCGTTGCTCGGTCTCTGTCACCGCAAGATGCGCCGCACCGCGGCCCGCATCCGCTCCGGGAAGTTCAGCATTCCGCCGGGCGACATGACGCCCGAGCAGATCGTGGAGGCAATGGAGCGGACGATCCATTGGGAAGAGACGATGAAGTGGATTCGCGCCGAGGTGGCCGACATCACCAAGGAGGTCGAGGCCATTCAGGACTCCGCGGCCAAGCGCGCGATGGACTACGTCATGGGTGTCTTCCACGCGGCAAGGGAGCTCGCGAAGGAGAAAGGCCCCGACAGCGAGATCGCGAAGTCGGTAGAAGTCATGGAGCGCGCCTGGCGCGCCGACTTCCCGCGGGCGAAGAAGCGGCGCAAGACCGCGTAACAACATGGAAGACAACGTCTATACCGTTGAGGACTATTACGACGGCCCGCGCGAGGGTTTCGCAGATTTCGAAGGGCGGCCGCACTACTACCGCTGCGTGTTCGACGCTGCCGGAGACGATTGGAAGGAGACGTTTCGGCTGACGCCCGTCTCCGAGGAGGTTTTGAAGTTCGCCCTGGAGAACTGGCAAATCTGGTTGCGTTGGAAGGCGGCGTTCGATGCGGGCGAGACAGACACGTCAACGCACCCGGCGCTGCCGGAGGACCGTTCGCGATATCTGCAATTGAACGATCTCGTGGAGAAAGCGATCGCCAACAACGCAGGTTCCGCGTTCGTCGCTTTGGGACAATTCGAGGTCACGCAGGAGCGCTCTTTCACCGTCACCTGGCGGATCCTTCCATCGTGATGCTCCTCCTGATCTTGCTGTTGCTATCTCCTCGAGGTGGGGCGACGAGCGACCTGTCCAACCTCAGGCCGCAGGATTGGAATGACCGAGCCGTCCGCGCCGCCGTCGTGAATAGCCTCCTCGGAAATTCGACAGCTCACGAACAGAAGGTCCTGATCGCTTGGACTGCCGTTTACGCGAACCGCTTCGACGTCGTACGGCCGGCGATTCGTGAGCTGTTCGCACGGACGCGCAAGAAGTCGGAGGCTCGGGACTTCGCTACGGTGTTCGCCGCCGGCATCGACGATCGGTACGCCGCAGAACCGAGCCGAGATCTCGTCGATTGCTTCGAGGAGTCAACCGGAATTCTCCGAACGGAAGCGGCAATCGCAATCGCGGCGCATTCCGACGCCGCTCTGCCCGACAGGTTGAAAGACGCGGTGATCGAGACACTCATCGAGCAGATGCGCGACGCGACGGTCCCGCCTGACGATCGAGGACGCACGATACAAGCGGTCGAGTATTTCGCGACCGACAGCGAGCGTATGACCGAGACGCTTCTCGATCTCTCGCAGCCGAACCGTTGGTTCGATGGCGTTCATGGCGCGCACTACCTTGAGTCGAGCATCGTGAACGTCATTTACGCCCTCGGGACGCGCCGCACATCTCCCGCCGTGGAGGAGAGACTGAGGAGTCTGCCGAACGACATCGCCGCGAGCCGCCTGTCGAAATTCGATCAGTGGCTCGCCACTGTGGCGCTCGAGTGGGTGCAAAAGCATTCAGTGAACACGGCGCCCGGACACTGATCGCCGGAAGGGATCAAAACCGTGCGGCGCTTTTGCCGTAAGTCGAAGTGTGAAGCGCATCCTCTTTGCCTGCGTCGCATCCGCCGCGGTGGCGATCTCGCTCGGATGGAGCGAGCCCGTGCCGGTAGGAGGCGCAGCGGCACCACACGTCGTCATCCTCGGCGACTCCGTTGCGCACGGCGCGGGTGACGAGCAGGGCGTCGGGATCGCGGGCTGGCTCTCGCGGTATGCGCGCGTCCCCGTCGTCAACCTCGGCGTGAACGGCGCCCGGACGGCGAACGTTCGTGCGGTCCTCCGCGATCGATCGGCGCAGTCGCAGGTGCGGTCGGCGAGCCTGATCGTGTTGTCGGTCGGCGGCAACGATCTGTACGGCGACTCCATCGCCCGCGTTCTCGCGCGGTTCTTCCCGAACGTCGAGCAGGACCTCACGATTTTCAAGGTACGCGGCATCGTGGCGTCGCTGCGCAAGCTCAATCCGACGGCGCGAATCGACGTCCTTGGTCTGTACAACCCGTACCGTCACTCGACCGTCGCGGCGTGGCTGGACGAACAGGTGAATCGCTGGGACGCGCGCCTGATCTGGAGCTTTGCATCCTCACCGCACGTGAACGTCGTCCGGATCGCCGACCTCCTGCGCCGCGACGACCGAATCAGCCCGATCGACCACTTCCACCCGGCGTCGACGGGCTACTCGCTGATTGCATCGCGAATTGCCTCGTCGATGTAGTTTCAGCGGTCACGCACACTGCACCTCGGCGATGACCGAGATCACTCTCCACGCCTCGCACTTTCGTGCCCATGGTGCCTACATCATCTAACAACGTGAGGGGCTGGCTCACTAAGCCGCGGAGCGGCGTAATTTCGGTAGCCCGGCGCGTGAGCGCCGGGAATTGAGAGCCGAAGAAAAGGCGAGCCGCGGAGCGGCGACATTGGTTCGAGGATCGCGCAGATGTCGCCGCTCCGCGGCTCCCGGTATGGATGAATCGACATTTCCCAAGGCTTACGCCTTGGGCTACCGGAATCTCGCCGCTCCGCGGCTAGATTCCTCTCACTGGCCGATCTGCAGCAGGTGCACGCTCGCTTTGCTCTCCGCGCGCGGCATCGGCTGATCGCCTTTCAGCATCGCCCAGAGGATCGTGTTGAAGAGCGCGTCGTCGATGCGGTCGGGGGCGGTGAGGTCGAGGTGTTTCGATAGTTCCGAGGCCGCGGTCCTCGGTGGGTTGACCTCGTCGAGGTTCGTCTCGGGGACGACAGCGGTGTACGGCCGGAGGTCGGGTGTCGAGGCGAAGACGTCGGCGAGGGAGCGGCTGAAGTAGTCATATTTCGACAGGCGGCCCATCTTCAGGATGTCTTCGATTGCCGCGAGGACGTCGGTGGTATTCGCGAAGCGGTGGATGGTGCCGGGGCGGTTGTACGCCGAGATCACGAGGAGCGGGCCGCGATGGGAGTCGACGTGGTCGGGGCCGGCCTGCGAGTCGTCCTCGAGGACGAACATGACGGTGTCTTTCCAGTACCGCGAGTGCGACAGCGCCTCGACCATGCGGCCGAGCGCGAGGTCGTTGTCGGCCATGAAGGCGGTGGGCGTCCGCACGCCCGCCTTCCCGCCGCCGGTGTGGTCGTTCGGGAGGTAGACGAGCTCGAACGCCGGCATGTTGTCGTCAGCGGCGAAGGCGTTCAGCTCCTCGATCCAGACGTCGGCGCGCTTCTGGTCGAGGATCTTGACGTCGAACGTCGGGTACTTCATGCAGACGGCGGAGACGTCGGGCGTCTCCGGCCCTCCCTGGGGGCTGATGATGAGCTGCCCGTAGTCGCGGAACGAGACGCCGGCCTTTTTGGCGACCGTCCAGAGCCATCCCATCTCCGGCATGCTGTCGTCGTCGCCGAGGACGTCTGCCCGACGGTCGGAGTAAAACGACTGCACGAGCTTCTCGTCGTAGTCGGTGACGTACGCCGCCGTCGACCAGACGTGTCCCTGCGCGCTCACCTCGGCGTTGGTGAAGAAGCGGTCGAAGAGCCCGAAGCGCAGCGCGAGCGCGCGGTGGTTCGGCGTCGAGCGGTGGTCGAAGAAGACGAGGCTCGGGTCGCCGTCCCCCTCTTTGAGGTCGCCGAAGAGCTGGTCGTACGTGCGGTTCTCTTTGACGACGTAGACGACGTGTTTGAACGGCGGGTACTTTTGCGTGCTCCGCTTGACGGTCCAGTTGTTCGCAGCGGCGACGCGATGGGTGTACGCGGCGAGAGCGGACGCGGCGATTCTGGCGTTCGTGATCCGCAGCGTGCCGTTGAGTTGCCCGAGGTCGTATTCGAGCGGGCGCTCGATCCCTTTCCCGGGCGTCGGACCGCCGGGATTGGCGTGGCTGCCGTGACCCTTGCCGGTCAGAACGAGGAGTTCCGAGGAGGTGGTGAGGAGCGCGGTCGGATACCAGTCGGTGGGGATGCGGCCTTTCAGCGTTCCGGTCGCCGTGTCGAACAGCGCCACGGCGTTGTTGTCCCCCTCGGCGACGAAGAGCGTCGCGCCGTCGGCGGAGAGGGCGAGCGCGTTCGGGGTGCTCCCTTCGCTCGGCGCATTCGGCGCGGAATCGTGAAGCGTCTTCACGACGCGGCGCTTCGCGGTGTCGATGACGGCGATGTGATCGCTCGAGCCGAGGGCCGCGTAGACGCGCTTGCCCGCGCGATCGGACGTCAGCGCCGAGGGGCGGCGCCCGGCGGCGATGCGCGTGCAGAAGAAGAGCGTCCCGTTCGCGCGCGTGCCGAAGACGGAGACGGTGTCGGCGCCCCACGCGGAGACGTAGACATTGCCGTCCGCGGCGACGTCGACGGCGTACGGGTAGTGATCGGTCGCGAGGCGTTCGATATTGTCCGACTGGAGGTCGACGACGGCGAGCGCGTCGCCGACGTTCTCAGCGACGTAGAGGTAGCGGCCGTTTTTCGACACCGCGATGCCCGCCGGATAGCGCGAGCCGGTCTTGTCCTGTTTCTGTTTGCCGAGGACGATTTTCCTGTCGAGCGTGGCGGTGCCGTTCGCCCACGTGTAGGTGAAGACGGAGTCGTCGTTGCCGCCGGAGACATAGAGGTGCGTGCCGTCGGGCGAGAACGCGACGCCGTAAAACGCGGCGTTCTGCTTCAGCGTCTGCGTCACCTTCCGCTCCTTCAGGTCGACGATCTGCAGCCCCTGTTCGCGAAATCCGCTGAGGACGACCGCGAGATGTTCGCCGTCGGGCGCCAGCGCCATCCCGATCGGCATGCTGCCGAGGTCGACGAATTCGCCGGCCGGATCGAGCCGGACGCCGGTCGCCAGCGGCTGCGTGAATTGCGCGGCAGTAGCGGCGCCGGCGAAGAACAGGAGGATCGCGAGCTTTTTCATCATCGGTGTTGCGAAGCGTACCGACGCAAGAACGCCACTCCTATCAATTTTTTCTCATGGGGGCATGCCGCCGCTCCGCGGCTGGATGCGTGCGCCGCGGAGCGGCGCAATTTCGTTAGCCCACGGCGTAAGCCGTCGGAAGCGAGGTCCGTTTGTATTGAGCCGCGGAGCGGCGACATAGCCGCGTCTACGTCATGTCGAACGTCCACACGACGCCTTCGCCGATCTCCTGGAGGCGGATGATGTACGGCGGCTCTTTGGTGAGGGAGAAGAGCATTCTGGCGGTGCGGACGGGGTCCTGGACTTCGACGGTCCATGCTTCGGTCGTGCGGCCTTTCCCCGACGGGACGCGTTCGCGGCCGACGACGGTGTAGTGCGCCCAGGCGACGCCGGACCGCGGGTCGAAGATCGGGAAGGCGGCGGAGAAGCCTTCTTTCAAGGGGAAGCCGTCGACGAGAAGGCCGAAGAGCCCTCCATTGAAATCGAACACCGGCTGGGAGATCGGGATGTCTTTCTCCTGCGACTTCCCCCCGATCGTCACGGACGAATGGACGTGATCGGCCTCGAACGTCAGGACGCGGTGCAATGCCGGCGTGGTGACCTCGGCGCGGATCGGCCGCAACGATTTTCGATCGGTGTCGGTGATGAACGTCGTCGTTCCTTCGGGCCCGCTATCGACCTGTGTGCGGCGAATGATCTGGTCGAGAACTTCGATGCGATCCTTCCAGATGCCGCCGTCGGTAAGGCGGCCGCCCGGACTGGTCCCGGTCATCTTCCACGCGTTCGAGACGGAGCGGATGAACGAGCCGTCGACGCGCGGGTCGCCGGGGACGATTTTTTCGGACTGTGCGAATGCAGGTAACGCGCAGAGGAGCGATACGGCGACGAGCGAACGCATGGGTCCAACATACGAGCGAATGCAGGCGACGGCAGCGGTGCCTGTGAGAATTGATGGAATCGTGACCCGGCGTTCACGGAGGGGTAGGATCGTGCTCGCTTGACGGTTCTCCAATCAGGCATCGTTACGTCACCCGCCGACGCGATGCTCAGCCGCGCGATCGACGCGACGCTGCACGCGCCGCTCGGGGAGCGGGCGGAGCTCTTCGGGCGTCTGGTCGCCGAGATCGCGGCGTACATGGCGGCGCATCCGGAGGAGCGGCCGTGGACGTGCACCGTCTACACCGGCACGGACGGGTCGCAGATCTTCCGCGGCGGGGTCGGCCACTCGCTCGTGATCGATCCCGCCGGCCGGCTGTGGCGCGCGCGCAGCTACGAAGACTTCGACACGGTCTACGCGTTCGAGGGGAACGACTGCCGCATCGCCGCGCTCACCCCACTGTATTCGCAGATGCGGGAGTACGTCGTCCGAGACCCCGTGTCGTAGCGAGGGGTCCCTCGCTACGCTCGGGATGACACGACAGACGAGCGCTTGCCTACTTCAGCTCCACCGGGTTCGCGCGGTAGCACTCGGGGTACACCTTCTTCAGCGCCTCGATCTTCGGCATGTCGTTGAAGGCGATGTACGGCTGCGTCGGGTGGTGGATCAGGTAGTCCTGGTGGTAGTCCTCGGCGGCGTAGAAGCCCTTGAGAGGCTCGACCTTCGTCGCGATCGGGCGGCCGAAGATTTTCGCGGCATTGAGCTGCGCGATGTAGGCCTTCGCGATCTTCTCCTGTGTCGGTGACGCGTAGAAGATCTCGGAGCGGTAGCTCGGGCCGCTGTCGGGACCCTGGCGGTTGAGCTGCGTCGGATCGTGCGCGACGGAGAAGTAGAGACGGAGGAGCTGGCCGTACGAGATCTGCTTCGGATCAAACGTGATCTCGACCGACTCGGCGTGGCCGGTGGTCTCGGTGCCGACCATCTCGTAATGCGCGGTCGACGCTTCGCCGCCCGAATAGCCGGCGACGACTTTCGTGACGCCTTTCACGTGCTCGAACATCCCCTGCATCCCCCAGAAGCATCCGCCGGCGAGCACGGCCGTCTCGGAGCGCTTCGCCTCGGACGCGGGGGTGTCGACGGCCGGCGACGGGATCTGGCGGTTGATGGTCTCGGCGCGCAGGCCGCAGCTCGACGCCAGGATCAGGACTGCCGAGGTGATGAGCAGAGTGTGAATGCGAGTCTTCATTTGACCTCCGGGAACGCTACGGGTGCATTCGGTAGCTAGTCGTATAAACCGAGAAGGCGTCGGAAATGTGTCAGAGTTCCGTTACCGCTCGTTTATGACGCCATCCGAGCTCGTCCGGGAGTGGGTCGCCCGCTTCAATGCCGCTGATGCCGACAGGCTGGCGGAGCTGTACGCGGACTCGGCCGTCAACCATCAGGTCGCTCTCGAGCCGGTGGAAGGCCGCGATGCGATCCACGCGATGTTCGCGCGCGAGTTCGCGCAGGCGAAGATGGTGTGCATCGTCGAGAACCTGTTCGAAGACGGCGAGTGGGCGATCCTCGAATGGCGCGATCCCCTCGGCCTCCGCGGCTGCGGTTTCTTTCATGTGAAGGACGACAAGATCGTCTTTCAGCGCGGGTATTGGGACATGCTGTCTTTTCAGCGGGTCCACAAGGCAGAATAGCGGCCCATGTCAAAGGTCGTTGTTCGCTCCTTCTCTCTTTCGCTCGATGGCTACGGTGCCGGACCGGATCAGGATCTCGAGCATCCGCTCGGGGTCGGCGGGCCGGAGGCATTCGACTGGTTCTTCCACACGCGCACGTTTCAGGCGATGCACGGCGGTTCCGACGGTGAGACGGGGATCGACGACGACTTCGCGTCGCAGGCGTTCGACAACCTCGGCGCCTGGATCCTCGGCCGCAACATGTTCGGTCCCGTTCGCGGACCTTGGCCGGACGACAGTTGGAAGGGGTGGTGGGGCGAGGAGCCGCCGTACCACGTGCCCGTGTTCGTCCTGACGCACCACGCGCGCGAGCCGCTCGCGATGAAAGGCGGCACGACGTTCTACTTCGTCACCGACGGATTCGAGTCGGCGCTGGAGCAGGCGAGGAAGGCGGCGGGCGACAAAGACGTGCGCATCGGCGGCGGCCCGGCGACGATCCGCCAATACCTCCGCGCGCGCCTCATCGACGAGCTGCACCTCGTGATCTCGCCGGTTCTCCTCGGCCGCGGCGAGTCTCTGATGCAGGGCCTCGACATGCGCGCCCTCGGCTACGAATGCGTCAAGCACGCAGCCGGGTCGCGCGCCGTGGCGCACGTCTGGCTGCGGAAGAGCGCGTGAGCGAATCGCCGGCGCACGACATCTTCACGGTCCCCGGCGATTTCCCGACGCTGCAGGCGGCGATCGCCGCCATCGTGCGGCCGGCGACGATTCTCCTCGCGCCGGGTGTGTACGGCGGGCCGTTCTCGCTGTCGGCGATCGAATACGCCGTCATTCAGAGCTCGGCGATGTCTCGGCGCGGCGTGACGCTGACGGCCGATGACGGCGAGGCGGTGCTCACGATCGAGGGCAGCACGGTGCACCTCAGCGGGATCGAGATTCGCTCGAACCAGCGGACGCGCGGCATGGTCGTTCGCGATTCGAAGGTCAGCCTGCAGGAGTGCGTCATCGCCGGCAACCGTGCGGCGACGTCAGGAGCAGCGATGCTCTGCGCGGGTTCGTCGGTTCACCTGCAGAAGTCGATCTTCTCCGGGAACACGGTGGAGTCGGACGGCGACGCGCGCGGCGGCGCGCTCGATCTCGATCAATGCTCGGCTCACATCGCCGGCTGCACGATCCAGGCGAACGCGATCTATGCGCGCGGCGAGGCGAAAGGCGGCGGGATTTTCTGCCGCGCGTCGCGCATGCGGATGTGGCGCAGCCGCGTCACGGAGAACCTTGGCGGCGGGATGTACTTCGAAGATCCGGAAGACACGCAGATCGGCGGGAGCGTGATCAGCGGAAACAATGGCGGCGGGATCTACGTCGCCGGCGGCGAAATCGCGATCCACCGCAACACGAGCGTGAGGCTCAACTATCCGTACGACGTCATGCCGTCCGCGGCTTCACGACCGGGATCAGGTCGTTGAGGATCCAGAGCGGGCCGACGAGCAGGTGGGTGAAGTTGCGGAAGAACGCCGGATTGCGGTGCTCGTAGACGGAGTGGCCGATGAACTGGAAGATCCAGCCGAGGACGAAGAGGGCGGCGTTGAGCCAGAGCGGGAGCGCGGCGCCGATGAAGTAGAAGGCGACGCTGACGGCGAGCATCGCGATGGCGAGCCGCCACTCGGCGAGGAGGTAGTAGATCTCCGCGAGCGCAATCAAAATCATCGCCGCGTCGACGCGCCCCGCCACGTGCACCCGCACGAGCATCCCGATCAGCGTCAGCATGATCAGCGGGATGCCGAGGCGGTGGAACGCCTTGTTGCCTTTCGTGCGGTGGTACGACGCGTAGTCGGCGAAGAGCGCTTGGATGTCCGGCATGGGGAGAATCTAGCGCCGGACGAGCCGCATCGCAATTCCGCCGCGTGGGCGGAGGGTGATCGAGGCTTGCGGGTCGATCCGTTCCGACACCAGCTCCATGCGCCACTTCTGCGCGATGGTGGCGAGGATCAGGACTCCTTCCATCCACGCGAAGCCCTCGCCGATGCAGAGGCGCCGGCCGCCGCCGAAGGGGAAGTAGGCGAACTTCGGACGGGCCGCTTTCTCGTCCGGCGTGAAGCGGCGCGGGTCGACGCGCTCCGGGTCGCGCCAATAGCGCGGATCGCGGTGCATCACCGCTTGCGACACGGCGACGACGGCGTTCCGCGGCACGTCCCACCCGCCGATGGTCACGTCTTCGATCGCGAGGCGGCTCACGGCCCATGCCGGCGGATAGAGGCGCATCGACTCGGCGAGGAGCATTTCGGCGAACGGGAGACGCGCGTAGTCGGACGGTTGCGGCGTGCCGGCGAGGGCGTCGACTTCGCGGTAGAGCTCTCCGGCGATCTCGGGGTGCTGCGCGAGGAGGAGCCACGTCCACGAAAGCGCGTTCGCGGTCGTCTCGTGGCCGGCGAGAAAGAGCGTCATCGTCTCGTCGCGGAGTTGTTTGTCGGTCATCCGCCCCCCGTCGCCCTCCGTGTCCTGCGCCAGCAGCAGCATCGACAGCAGGTCACCGCGGTCGGCACTCGAGCGGCGGCGCTCTTCGATGATGGCGTAGATGGTGCGGTCGAGGCGCTGCAGCGCGCGGTCGAAGCGGCGCGTCGACGGCAGCGGGAGCTTCCGCAGGATGGTCGCGAACGGGTTCATGAGCTGCGGGAAGAGGTCGACGAGCTCCGTCAGCGCAGCGCCGATCTCGTCGGCTTCGGTGTCGACGTCGGCGTCGAAGAGCGTCTTCGCGACGACGGCGAGCGTCACGCGCATCATCTCGTGGTGGATGTCGAGCGTTACGCCGTCGCGCCAAGCCTCGCGCATCCGCACCGCGCGGTCGACCATCACCTCGGCGTAGTGCGCGATCCGGTCGCGGTGGAACGCCGGCTGCGCGAGCCGGCGCTGGCGGAGGTGGAACTCGCCTTCGGACGTGAGAAGCCCCTCGCCGAAGACGACTTTCGACCGCTGCAGCACGCGGCTCTTGTGGAACGAGCGGTCCTGCGTCACGAGCAGCTCGCGGATCAGGTCGGGATGGTTGAAGAAGATCACCGTCTGCGGCCCGACCTTGAACTGCGACGCGTCGCCGTACTCCCGCGCCAGCCGATTGAAGAACGGAATCGGATCCCGCTGCATCACGCGCAGGAAGCGGCCGGGAAGGTACGAACGTGGGCCGGGCGGGATCATGGCTGCGCCAGCATCTTCTCGATCTCCTGCTTCGCGTTCACCAGCGCCACCGAGGTGCGGGTGGCCTGATCGCGCATCAGCTCGACGCCGAAGGCGTTCACCTGCTCGGCGGGACGGCGGAGGCGGAAGATCAACGTCGGTTGCGTGTACGGCTCGAGGTCGCCGGCGGTCCAGGTGATCTCCCAGTCGCGGCGCGGAAGGTGGAGACGCTGGCGGACGTCGTCGCGCGAGAGATAGCTTCTCGATGCTGCGCTGGAAATCGAAAGCGGCACCTCGAACATGAAGTCGTCGCCGCGAGTGACGATCACATAGTGAACATCCCCAGAGTCGAAGATCTTGTAGAGCACGCCGCCTTTGATCGGCTTGCGATCGCGGTCGAGTGAGCCGCCCAACTGGCCGAGCATGTCGGCGCGCGCGATGCCATGAACGTCGCGCATTGCATCGCCTTCGTAACCGCTCGTGCGCGACAGCATCATTCCGAACGCGGCGACGGCGACCGTGCCGGCAGCGAAGACGTAAAGCGGCCGCAGGATGCGCCGGCGTTTCGGCGCGTCGCTGAGAGCGATGACCACTCCCATCGCGCCGATGACGAGACAGTGGGAGAAGAACGTCATCATCCCCTCGAGGCCGCCGACCTCCGACTGATTGAACTCGTTCACGTGCGAGCCGACGATCAGGTCGACGAGGAGCGCCCCGAAGAAGGCCTCGATGAACACGAGAAGGGTGCGGCCGCGCGTCCGCTGCGCACCGGCGAGCGGCGAAAGGCTCGCCACGATCCCGAACGCGCCGGCCGACCATCCCCACAACAGCCCCTCTTCCGGCGCGAACCGGCCATCGGTCGCGCGTGAGGTCAATGCGATCGCCAGGACGACGACACTGAGCCAAATTGTTTCCGGCACGAGCGTGGTGCGACGCATAATTTGATTATGAACGCCCTGCCGCTGATCCTGTTCTTCCTGGCGGTGATCGCGATCGGTTACCGCTACTACTCGGCGTTTCTCGCCGCGAAGGTGATGGCGCTCGACGACGCGCGCGTCACGCCGTCGCACCGCTTCGAGGACGGGCAGAATTACGTGCCGACGAACAAGTGGGTCCTCTTCGGGCACCACTTCGCGGCGATCAGCGGCGCGGGGCCGCTCATCGGGCCGGTGCTCGCGGCGCAGTTCGGGTACTTGCCGGGCCTCTTGTGGCTCGCGTTCGGCGTCGTCCTCGCCGGGGCGGTGCACGACTTCACGGTGCTCGTGGCGTCGATGCGGCGCAACGGCCGCTCGCTGGCGGACATCGCGAAGAGCGAGATCTCGCCGGTCGCCGGCGTGACGGCGATGATTGCGATTCTCTTCATCGTCATCATCGCCCTCGCGGGGCTCGGCATCGCCGTCGTCAACGCGCTCGCCGACTCGTCGTGGGGGACGTTCACGATTTTCCTGACGATTCCGATCGCGTTGTTGGTCGGCCTCTACCTGCACAAGTCGAAGGCGCCGTTCGCGATTCGCAACGGCTCGATCTTCGGCGCGCTCGCGGTGCTGGCGGCAGTGGTGGCGGGACGCTTCGTCCCCGGCACGGCGCTCGGCGCGCTGTTCACGCTGTCGAAGACGCAGATCCTCGTCGCGATCGCGGCGTACGGCTTCATCGCCAGCGTCCTGCCGGTGTGGATGCTCCTCTGCCCGCGCGACTACCTCTCGTCGTACATGAAGCTCGGCACGATCGCGGCGCTGGTGATCGGGACGATCGTCGTCGCGCCGACGATCCACGCGCCTGCGCTGTCGCAGTACGTGAACGGCGGCGGGCCGATCATTCCTGGGAAGCTCTTTCCGTTCGTCTTCATCACGATCGCGTGCGGCGCGATCAGCGGGTTCCACGCCCTCATCGGCTCCGGCACGACGCCGAAGATGATCGAGAGGGAGACCGACGCGCGGATGATCGGCTACGGCGCGATGCTGTGCGAAGGGCTGGTCGGCTGCGTGGCGCTCATCGCCGTCTGCGCGCTGCATCCGGGCGACTACTACGCGATCAACGTCCCGCCCGCGCTCTTCGCGAAGCTCGGCCTCTCGACGGTGAACCTGCACCACTTCGAGCAGCTCGTCGGCGAGACGCTGGTCGGACGCACCGGCGGCGCGGTGTCGCTGGCGGTCGGCTTCGCGCAGATCTTCGCCGGGATCCCGTTCCTCTCGGGCCTGATGTCGTACTGGTACCACTTCGCGATCATGTTCGAGGCGCTGTTCATCCTCACCACGATCGACACCGGCACGCGCGTCGCGCGCTTCATGGTGCAGGAGTTCGCCGGCGGCTTCGCGAAGCCGTTCGCGAATCCGAGCTGGGTGCCGGGAACGATCCTGGCGACGCTCGCCGTCGTCTGCGCCTGGAGCTACTTCATCCTCACCGGCTCGATCTCGCAGATCTGGCCGATGTTCGGCATCGCGAACCAGCTCCTCGCCGCGGTGGCGCTCTGCGTCAGCACCAGCGTGATCATCAACGCCGGCAAGGCAAAGTACGCGTGGACGACCATGTTCCCGCTCGCCTTCGTCTCCTCGACGACGCTCTATGCCGGCTGGCGCTCGGTGTTCGACAACTTCCTCTCCGAGAAGTCGCTCGCGAAGAGCAGGTTCACGGGCTACCTCGACGCCACGCTCACCGTCACGCTGATGGCGTGCGTTTTCGTGATCCTCATTTCGTCCGCGCTGTCGTGGATGCGCGCGATGCGGGGCGAGCGGATCACGTTCGAGCCGGCGATCGCGGGCGCCGATCACCGCCATATCCCGGGGAGCGGCTGCTGCTGAAGCTCAACGCCAAACCGGTCGCGAAGACGCAACAGCCGAAGATAGCGGGCGCGATGTGGATCGGGGTCGTGTAGCCGATCGCGGGATGAACGAGGATCGCGGCGCCGAAGCCCGTGGCGCCGGCGATGCCGAGGGCCTGCCAGAGACTGCGTGACGGGAAGCCGTAGAGTGCGGCGATGAACATTGCGAGACCGCACGAGACGAGCGCGCCGCCGAAGCCGGCGCGGTCGTGGGCGATGAGCGGAACCAAATGCGCGTTGAACGCGCGGAGCTCTTCCGGCGTGACACCCATGTAGGCGAGATCGGTCGGAACGAAGACGCTCGTCATGCCGACGGTCATGATCGTCAGACCGGCGCAGACGATCCCGAACGTCGCGGCCAGCACGAGGATGTGACCGATGCCGCGCGCCGACCGAAAATCGATCGCCGGCTTCTGTGTGGCGCCGGCGCCCTCGCCGGCGCGGGCTCGCGTCATCCACATCCCACCGACAAACACCGGCGCCAGTGCGACGGTCGCCATTCCGTGCCACGTGTCGAGATAGCCGTAGCCGAGGTACGTGAGAAAACTGAGGAAGCCGGCGGAGCCGCTGATCGCGAACGCCCACCACGCCCACCGTTCGCGCCGCCGCAGCGGAAACTCGGACAGCCACAGGTAGACGGTGCCGATCGCGATCAACACGCCGCCGAACGAGATCCGGTCGTGCACCATGAAGTGCACGATCCTGCATCCGTGCAGGGTGCAAAGCTGCTGCGACGTCATGCCGAGGTATGCGGTGTCCTGCGGGAGAAAGTGGCCGGTCGACGCCTGGAACACGGCGAACACTCCCGAGCCGATGAGAATGAGCGCGGTGAGCGTCAACAGAGAGCGGCCGTCGCCGATGAGCGTTGCGAGGAATCCGCGTTCGTCGTCCATTGGAAGGATGTGGAGAGATTTTAGTCCACGAGCGTGGTCAACCTCTGCGCAGCGGACCATCGATCGACCCACTAAACCGGCGTAACCGACTGATTCTTCGTCGCTGAGCGATGGCCTACCGCTTGCGCATACGCGCGCGTGAAAGGAGTTCCCCTTCATGCGTCAGCTCTCTCTGGTTGCAGCGCTGCTGCTCTGCGCGGCTCCGGTCGTCGCGCAGACCAATAATCCGAATAACCCAACCTGGTGGGACAAGTACCAGTACCTCGTCAAGAGCGGCGAGATGGCTGGAGGCGCGGCCACGTCGTCGTTCTCGACGGGCGGCAATGTCGACGTTTCCAACGAATGCGGTCCGCAGAGCGAGACCTACATCACGCTCAACGCGGCGAATGCGAAGCAGCTCGCCGCGGGGTCGAATGAGATCTACCGCGACCCGATGCGCGGCTACTGGTCGGGCGACGGCGGGAAGTCGTGGGGCGGCGTCGACCTGCCGCTGCCTGCGCCCATCGGCGCGAACGGCATCCGCTTCGGCTCCGACCCGACGCTCGCCTTCGACTCGCGCGGCAATCTGTTCTACGGCTACATCGTCGTCTTCTTCGGTAGCGGCAACGGCGTGAACGGCAGCGAGATGGGCGTCGCGCGGTCGCAGGACGGCGGGAAGACGTACCCGCTCGTCACGTTCTTCGACTTCGCCAGCGGCTCGGATCACTTCAACGACAAGCCGATGATCACGGTCGACGCGAACGCCGGCTCGCCGTTCCGCGACAACGTCTACATCGCCTGGGACGCGGCGAGCGGCGGCTCGACGGGCGGCGGCGTGCGGCTCGCGCGCTCGACCGATCACGGCGTCACATTCACGTCGACGCGCGCAGACGATCCGCAGGGACCGGGACGCGCCATCGGCGCGGTGCCGTTCGTCGGCACGAACGGCGAGCTGTATCTCGCGTGGAACGACTACTCGGCGAACACGATCGCGTTCAACCGTTCGTTCGACGGCGGCGTGACGTGGGACAAGCAGAGCGTCGTCGCGTCGAAGGCGCTGCCGTTCGACATCGCCATTCCGGCCGAAAAGTACCGCGGCGCGCTCGTCTATCCGGCGTGCGACGTCGACCGTTCGACCGGCGCGCATCGCGGACGCCTCGTCTGCTCCTGGATGGACCTCGCGCCGAACGGCACGACGGACATCTATGTCTCGTACTCGGATGACAAGGGGACGACGTGGTCGCTCCCGAAGGCGGCGACCGACCCGCTTCCGTACGCGGTCGACCGCTTCAACCAGTGGCTCTCGATCGATCCGACGAACGGCGTCGTGAACGTCTCGTTCTACGACACGCGCAACGACACGACGGGCCAGCGCTACATGACCGACATCTACCTGGCGCGCTCCTCCGATGCCGCGACGTTCGCGCCGAACGTGCGCGCTTCCAGCGTCAGCTCGAACGAGCACGACTGCGACGGCGTCTTCCCCTGCAGCGCGATCAACTACGGCAACCAGCAGGGCGACTACTCCGGCCTCGTCGCATTCGGCGGAATCGCCCATCCGGTGTGGACCGACAGCCGCGCGAACCAGAACGCGGTCAACGGCTGCAACGTCGGCGCGATGGAAGAGGTGTTCACGGCGTCCGTGAAGTAGCGAGAGTCTGCACGGCCCGGCGAAGCGTCTCGAGCGTCGCTTCGTCGGGCGTGCCCTTCCGCTTCACGAACGGTGCGACGCGGCACGCCTCGTCGACGACCCGCCAGTTCATCGTCCGCAGCGTCTCGAGGATTGCGTTTTGTGCGTACTCCCCGCCCACCGGCGCGGCGTTGAGGATCGCGACCGGTTTGCCGACCAGCTCTCCGGTCGAGACGAGCCAGTCGAGCAGGTTCTTGAACGCGCCGGGGACGCCGTGCGCGTACTCGGGGGAGGAGATCAGGATCGCGTCGGCCGCGATCAGGAGCTCGCGGAGTTGCCGCACCGGCTCCGGCGGCACCGAACCCTCCGCATCGAGATCGGGATTGAAGTGCGGGAGGTCGTTCATCCCCTCGTAGAAAACGAACCGCACTCCCTCCGGCGCCACGTTCGCCGCGGCCCGAAGCAGCGCCGCGTTCGACGAGCCCGCGCGAAGGCTGCCGCTGATCGCGACGACGGTCGTCATTGCTCGCGGTTCGTCATCCCGCGCGCGAAGCGCCATCTGTCGCGGTCGCGGAGGAGGAGCATGAACGCGCGCTGGCGTACCTCCACCGGGTCGCCGCCGCTTCTCGGCGTCAGGGCGTTCGTCTCGAACCCGCGGACGAAGGCGACATTGCCGTCGACGACGCGCTCGAGCTCCTCGAAGTCCTGACGCATCGAAACGGTCTTGAAGAAGGCGTTGAAGAGCGCCCGGACGGCGTCTCGTCCCTTCACCGGCGCGGCCCCCTGCGTCCAGAACTCGGCGTCGTCGGTTATCAGCGAAAGCAACGTCTCGACGTCGCCGCCCGCCATCGCGGTCTTCCACTCCGCGAAGAGCGCATCGATCGCGTCGTCCGAAGGCATTCGGGCGACGGTATCACCGTTTACTCGCGCTGGCCTGACCGCTGCTCCTGGTTCTGCAACGCCTCGTCGATCGTCTGCTCGTCCCCCTCGGCTTGAGAGGGTTTCTTGGCGACGCGCTCGTCGCGGGTGCGGCGGGGGTCGCCGTAGCGCTTTGGTTCGCTCGAATTCTTCGGCTCGACGCGGGACATAGGACCTCCTAGGGTCTGCCCCTCTCTCTCGCAAGCCCGGTGCCGTTCAATTTGGGTCGCGGGCAGCGCTCGTGCAACTGCAGAGTGCGGATGTACCGTGTCCCGCTCGCCACGTACAGGCTGCAGTTCAACTCCGGCTTTACGTTCGATTCCGCGCGACGCATCGCTTCGTACCTGGCGGAGCTTGGGATTTCCGATATTTACGCGTCGCCGATCCTGAAGGCGCGCAAGGGGAGCCCGCACGGGTACGACGTCGTCGACGCCGCCACGCTCAATCCCGAGCTCGGCAGTGAGGACGATTTCAACGCGCTGCACGAGGAGCTGACGCGCAACGAGCTCGGCCTCCTCCTCGACGTCGTCCCGAACCACATGGCGGCCTCGGCCGAGAACGCGTGGTGGATGAGCGTGCTCGAGAACGGGCCGCGCTCGCGCTTCATGCACTACTTCGACGTCGACGCGAACCCGAAGGTGCTCCTCCCGATCCTCGGCCGTCCGTATGGCGAAGCGCTGGAGGCGCAGGAGATCAAGCTCGGTTTCGACCGCGACGGCTTCTTTTTCACGTACTACGAGCACCGGCTCCCGCTCGCGCCGGAGTCGTACCGGCTGATCCTGCGCGAGATCGCCGGCTCGTCGGCGAGCCTCGAGCTGCACGAGATCGCGCAAAGCGAAGAGGCTGCGGCGAACAGCAAGTTCCTGAAGGAGACGATCGGTCGCATTTACGACGACGACGCCGGCTTCCGCACAGCGCTGGAGGCCGAGATCGTGAAGATCAACGGCGACGTAGACCGCCTCGACGCGCTGCTCGACGCGCAGTGGTACCGGCTCGCTTACTGGCGCATCGCGAGCGAGAAGATCAACTACCGCCGCTTCTTCGATGTGACGGACCTCGTCGGCGTGCGGGTGGAGAACCCGGAGGTCTTTGAGGCGCGCAATCGCAGAACGCTCGAGCTGATCGCGGAAGGGAAGGTCACCGGCCTTCGCATCGACCACATCGACGGCCTCTACGACCCGATCGGGCACATGAAGAAGATGCAGGCTCGGATCGGAGGGGACGAGCCGTTCTACATCGTCGTCGAGAAGATCCTCACCGATCAGGAGCAGTTGCCGCGCGCGTTTCCGGTGAGCGGGACGACCGGGTACGACTTCCTCTCGACGCTGAACAACCTCTTCGTCGACGGTGCGGGCCTCGCGAAGCTCGACGAGTTCTATCGAGACTTCACCGGTATCACCAGCACGTTCGCCGACATCGAGTACGAGCGGAAGAAGCAGGTGATCCACGAGCTCTTCTCCGGCGAGATGCGACGCCTCGGCAAGCACCTCTCCGGCCTCGCCATGGCGGACCGCAACGCGCGCGACTTCGCACCGACGGAGCTGGCGCTTGCGTTGTCCGAGGTGACGGCGTGCCTGGAGGTGTACCGGACGTATCTCCGCGACGAGGAAGTGAGCGAGGCGGATCGCGGAATCATTCTTCGCGCGCTGGCGTGCGCACGAGCGCGTTCCGGCGCCTCGCTCGATCCGCGGCTGTTCACGTTCCTCGAGCGCGTGCTCCTCGTCGATCCGCCGCCATACGCCGCCGCGCAACGCGAGCAATGGCTCGCGTTCGTCATGCGCTGGCAGCAGTTCACCGGCCGCGTGATGGCGAAGGGCGTCGAGGACACGGCGTTCTACAACTACAACCGGCTGCTGACGCTGAACGAAGTCGGCGGCGATCCGGGGCGCGAGCCGCAGCGCGACGGGCTCGAGGAGTTCCACCAGCGCAACGAGCGGATCACGCGCGACTGGCCCGACACGCTGAACGCGACGTCGACGCACGACACGAAGCGGAGCCAGGACGCGCGGGCGCGGATCTCGGTGTTGTCGGAGATCCCGGAGCAGTGGGCGGCGGCGGTGCGCCGCTGGTCGAAGATGAACGAGCCGCTGCGGAAGAACGGGGTGCCTGATCCGAATGTCGAGCTGATGGTCTATCAGAACCTCCTCAGCGTCTGGCCGATCGACCGCGATCGTTTCCGGCTGTTCCTCGAAAAGGCATCGCGCGAGGCGAAGACGCACACGAGCTGGATCGCACCGAACGGCGACTACGAGAACGCGCTGCAGTCGTTCGGCGATGCACTTCTGACGAACGATGACTTCCGCCGCAGCTTCACGCGGCTGCAGAAGCGCGTGGCGTATCACGGGTTCTTGAACGCGCTCGCGCAGGTGGTGCTGAAGATCGCGTCGCCGGGCGTGCCTGACTTCTACCAAGGCACGGAGCTGTGGGACTTCAGCCTGGTCGATCCCGACAACCGGCGCCCCGTCGACTATGAAAAGCGGATGGCGCTACTCCGCCACGTCCGCGACGCGAATCCCTCCGAGCTCCTGCGCCGCTGGCCGGATGGCCGCATCAAGCTGTTCGTGACCTGGAAGGCCCTGCAGTTGCGGAAGCGGTTCGCGCGGGAGGGTTACGTGCCGCTCCGCGGCGAACGTGCTTGTGCGTTCATGCGCGGCGACGACGTCGCCGTCGCCGTGCCCCGTTTCACGGTTTCAGGCCGGTCGACACTCGATCTACCCGGCCGATGGCGGAACGTCTTCACGAACGAGATTTTCGAAGGCGGCGATCCGTTCGCGACCTTCCCGGTCGCGATCTTCACACGCGACCGGTAATCTCGGCGAGGCGGCGCATTCGCGTGGCGTCCCCGTCCGTCAGTGCTCCGGGGGCCATGCGCCAGCTCCAGTTGTCGGACTTCGCGCCTGGGCGGTTCATACGGGCGTCGCTGCCAAGGTCGAGGATGTCCTGCACCGGGACGATCGCGGTCTCGCCGACGCTGGTGTACGCGGCGCGCATGAGCGAGTCGGCGAAGTCGGCGCTCTCGCAGCCGAGGTACTCGTGCGCGAGCGCGCGCTCGGTCGCGGGCGCGCTCTCGTACCAGCCGCGCGCGGTGTCGTTGTCGTGCGTGCCGGTGTAGACGACCGTCTCCGGCTCGTAGCGATGCGGCAGGTGCGGGCTGTCGACGTGGCTGAATCCGAACTGCAGGATCTTCATGCCCGGAATGTCGATCGCGCGCCGCAGCTCATGCACCACGGCCGTGATGAACCCGAGGTCCTCGGCGACCAGCGGGACGTCGCCGATCGCGTTGCGGATCGCGTCGAAGAGCGCGCGGCCGGGACCGGGCACCCAACGTCCGTTCATCGCGGTGCGCTCGGACGCCGGGATCTCCCAATACGCCGCGAAGCCGCGGAAGTGATCGAGGCGCAGCATGTCGGCGAAACGGAGGTTCGCGCGCATGCGCGCCACCCACCACCGGAAATTCTGCGACCGCATCTTCTCCCAGTCGTACAGCGGGTTCCCCCAGCGTTGGCCGGTCTCGCTAAAGTAGTCGGGGGGCACGCCGGCGACGAAGCGCGGCTCGCCGTTTTCGTCGAGCTGGAAGAGGTTGCGATTCGCCCAGACGTCGGCGCTGTCGCCGGCGACGTAGATCGGCACGTCGCCCATGATCCGGATCTTGCGCGCGTACGCCGCCTCGCGCACCGCCGCCCACTGTGTGAAGAAGAGCCACTGGACGTATTTGTGAAAGCGGATCTCATCCGCGAGCTCCTCGGTGACGGCAGCGATCGCCTCTTTCTCGCGGCGCGCGAGCTCACGCGGCCACGCTGACCACTGCTTGCCTCCGTACTCCTGCTTCAAGGCGGCGTAGAGCGCCCACTCCGGGAGCCATTTGTTGTCGCGCTCGAAGCGCTTGAGCGCCGTACGTTGTTCGGCGCGGCCGTTCGCCTCGAAGTGCTCGAACGAATCGCGGAGGATCTGGTTCTTGAACGCGGTGACACGCTCGAAGTCGACATGATCGTCGCCGAATGCGGGAACGTCGCCGATCGAAGGCAACAGTCCGGTCTCGACGAGCCGCTGCGGCGAGATGAGCAGCGGATTGCCGGCGAATGAAGAGATGCAGCCGTACGGCGAATAGCCGTAGCCCGGCGGATTGAGCGGGAGCACCTGCCAGATGTGCATGCCGGCGCGCTCGGCCCAGTCGAGAAACGCGATCAGCTCGTCGCCGAGGTCGCCGACGCCGAAGCGGCCGGGGAGCGAAGTCGGATGCAGTAGGACCCCGGCGCTCCGATTGACGTTGCGCCCGCCCGCGTCGGACATGTGAACCACTATGCGCGGGCCTCCGGTGCGATGGAGAGCTGGTCGCCGAGCGAGTCGAAGAGGGCGAGCCAGCGTTTGGTCTGGCCGTTTGCGCTGCTCGCGGCAATTGCGGGACGGACCGTCGACGCCATGCGGTAGTACTGCGTCTGCGGTCTGCGGAGGCTGACGCGGATGTCCATCGCGCGGACGAGCGCGATGATCGACTCGTACGCTTCGAGCCTTTCGACGTCGACCGGATCCTCGGCGAAACGCGCCGCGGCGCGCTCGATGGCGTTCCGCAGCGCGAGGATCGTCATGTCATCGAGCCCGACGCGTTCATCCTGCGCTTCCCGCAGCCGCGCTTCGACTTCGGGGAGGAGGATGTCGTCGGAGTCGAGCAGACGCCGGAGCTGCATGTTGAGGTCGAACTCCGCGGCGATCTGCAGCACCTTCGGCAGCGGGATGCCGAGGCGGGTGTGGAAGCGCATGAGCGGGTCGTAACGCTCGTGCAGCGCGCGGAACGCCGACTCCGCCTCTTCCAGCGTCGCGTTGCAGATCAGGTGCAGGATGCGTCGCTGCTCGTCGCGGAACAGCGACCGGATCGAGACCGACAGCTCCGAGAAGTGCTGGTCGAGCAGGCGGATCGTCGCCGGGATGCCGCCCGGCTGGAACGTCTCGGCGAGTTGCTGCTTCACCTTCTCGTACTCGGCAGGGCCGTGCGACGTGCAGACGCCGCCGGTCAGCTCCGTCTCGCCGAGGTGGAGGACGGCGAAGGAGTACGACTGCGTCTCGCGCGTGATCGTCGACATGACGGTGATCGACGCGACCGCCATGCGCGCACGTCCGGCGCGGAAGACGTCGAAGTCGTGGCGCTGAACGCGGTAGCAGTAGACGTCCGCCTCGTCGTCGAAGTGGTCGAAGAGCGACGCGACGGCGTAGTGCGATGCGACGCGCGCGAGGTCGAGCCGTGTCGGCTTGACGTCGCGTTCGTAGATGTCGCGCGCGGAGCCGCGGTCGGGGAGGTTGCTGATGGCCGGCGCGAGCCGCTCCATGAACTCCGCCTCGAGGCTGCGGTTCGCGATCTTCTCGGCGAGCTGAATCACTCGCGCGGCGTAATGCAGGACCTGCACCGTCTCGATGCCGGAGACGTCGTTGAAGAACCAGCCGCACGACGTGTACATCAGCATCGCGTTGCGCTGCAGCTCGAGGAGGTTCAGGACGTCATTCGCGCGGGCGTCGGGGTGCGCGTGATTGGTGAGGAAGCGCTGCAGCGACTCGTCGGAGCGGTCGAGGACGACGTCGATGTAGTCGTCGCGCGCGCGCCACGGGTGTTCCAGCAGGTCGGAGGCGTAGCGTTCGAACATCGCCGCGGTCTCGTCGCGCAGCCAGTCGAGCGCTTCGCGGAGCGGCGTGCGCCAGCGCTGGTTCCACCCAGCCTGTCCGCCGGTGCTGCAGCCGCAGTCGCTGCGCCACCGCTCGACGCCGTGCGCGCAGCTCCACGCCGTGCTCTCCCGGATCTCGACGTCGTGCGCCGGCGGGTGCTTCTCGAGGAACTCGCCGTAGTTCGTCAGCGTGGCGAGGTCGCGCTCCTCGATGTAGTCGAGCGCGTAGGCGAGCGCCATGTCGCCGAAACGGTGGTGGTGCCCGTACGTCTCGCCGTCCGTCGCGATGTTCACGAGCTGGTCGTGCGTGCGGTAGTGGTCGAACGCGCCGGCGAGGCGGTTCGCGAGGTTCTCGCCGCGCGCGAGGAGGTTCTCGAACGCGACGGCGCGCGAGATCGGGCCGTCGTAGAAAAGAATCGCGATCTTCCGGCCCGACGGGAGGTTGCAGCGGTACGCCATCGTCGGGTCGATCCCGTCCTCCCGCCAATCCGTGTCGTCGAACGAGCGCCAGCGGCGCGCCTGCCCCGGCTCCAGGATCGTGAAGCGGATCCCGGCGGCGGCGAGCGCTTCCAGCGTGTCGGTGTCGACCGCCGTCTCCGGAAGCCACATCCCTTCCGGCTTGCGTCCGAAGCGATGCTCGAAATCGCGCAGGCCCCAGTGGATCTGCGTGCGGCGGTCGCGCGCGTTCGCGAGCGGCATGATGATGTGGTTGTAGGCCTGCGCGATCGCCGAGCCGTGTCCGGAGAAACGCGCGCGGCTGGCGCGGTCGGCGTCGACGATCGCGGCGTAGGTCTCGGGGGCGTGCACCTCGAGCCACGACAGGAGCGTCGGGCCGAAGTTGAAGCTGATGGTCGCGTAGTTGTTGACGATCTTGAGGATGCGATCGCGGTCGTCGAGGATGCGCGCCGAGGCGTTCGGGGCGTAGCACTCGAACGTGATGCGCTCGTTCCAGTCGTGGTAGGGGTGCGCGGAGTCTTGCGTTTCGACTGCTTCGAGCCAGGGGTTTTCGCGGGGCGGCTGGTAGAAATGGCCGTGGACCGCGATGAATCGCGCGTCGGGCATGGGGGCGGAATCGTAGCGCAAAGCGGGCGTGACGAGAGCGGCTGCTCCCGTCACGCCCCGGGGGTATTGGTCACCAGCCCGCCCGGCGGAACGTGCCGAAACGCGCCACGGTCGGACAGGGACCACACCTCGTCCCCATCATTAGAGTGACGCGACTCGGAAAAGTACCACCCCCTCCTAGAGCACCTCGATCAAATCGGCCAGCTCGGCGATGTCGACCGGCTTCCGGAGCACCGCCTTCACGAGCGCGGAGCGCTGGGTGAGGGTGGCGGTCGGGACGTCCCCCGCGGCCGCGGCCGTCACGACGATGACGACCGGCGGCTTGCGGAGCGTCTCGATCGAGGGGTCTTCCATCATGGCGGAGAGGGAGTCGAGGAAGTCGCCGCCGCTCATCTTTGGCATCATGAGGTCGAGAATCACGACCGAGTACGGCTTGTGGGAGATGAAGTGCAGCGCCTCGATGCCGTCGCGGGCGCCCTCGACCGTCAGCAGCGCATGCTGCTTGAGGTATTCGATCAGCAGGCGCCGGATCGTGTCGTCGTCCTCGACGACCAGAACGTGTCCGCTCGGCATTGCATAGAATCCGCCACAGGGGAGGATCGATGGCAGCAAAGAAGGACGCGAAAACCGAGCGCGTGGCGGTGTGGCTCACTTCCGATCAGATCGCGTGGCTGAAGACCAAGAAGAACCTTTCCGAAACCGTCCGCGCCATGGTCACCGAGGCGATGAACATGGACGCGCTCGCGAAGAGCGTCAAGCAGGGGAAGAAGAAGCGGCCATAGCCGCATAGCGGCATAGGTGCATAGGAACTATGGCGATATGCCGCCATGCCGCTGTGCATCTCTCTCCTGGATCAACTGCGCGGCGACGCTCACCGCGATCTCGAACGGATGGTTCGTCCCGAGGTCGAGCCCGATCGGGCAGTGAAAGGCGTGCTGCTTCTCCTCCGGTAGCCCCGCTTCGGCGACGTCGCGTCGCAGGATGACTGCCTTCGAATGGCTCCCGATCGCGCCGACGTAGGGGAACGTCCGCGTGCGGAGGATCTCGATGAGGATCGGCTTGTCGGTCGTGTGGCCCATCGTCATCAGGATGACGTACGCATCGTCGGGGAGCGTGCGGACGAGCGACGGCATGTCGCCTGACTGCACCGGCGTCAGCTTCGGCGACTGCGGCAGCCGCGCGAGCCACTCCGGCCGCGGATCGATGACGGTCAGATGGCAGTCGAGGTGGACGAGCAGCGTCGCCAGCGCCTGGGCGACGTGGCCGGCGCCGAAGAGGACGATGTTCCACCGTCCGACGTTCAGCGCCTCGAAGTAGAGCTTCACGATCCCGCCGCACGTCATGCCGACGTCTTTGTTCAGGTTCCACGAGACGAACTTGGTCTGCTCGGCGCTTTCGCCGCGCAGGATCCGCTGCGCCTCGGCGATGGCTTTCGTCTCGACCTTTCCGCCGCCGACCGTCCCGAACCGCAGCCCCTCGGCGGTCACGATCGCCTTCGCGCCGCGGTCCTGCGGTACGCTTCCCTGCGTGTCGACCACGGTAATCGTGACGACCGGCGTGCCGGCGGCGAGATACTCGTTCAGCGCCTCGAAGAACGTCGGCATGGCGCGATTGTAGCTTCGCGATATGCGCATCAAAGTTCTGTTCGCCGTCCTTCTTCTCGTAATCGCATGTAAACGCTCGCCCGACGCTCCCGCCAAACCATCGATGGGGATGGCGCTTACGAGTCCGGCATTTCAGGAGAACGGCGAAATCCCCGCGAAGTACGGTTGCAGCGGGGGAGGGCAGGCCGTCTCGCCTCCGCTGACGATCAGCGGCGTGCCGGCGCAGGCGAAGTCGCTCGCGCTGATCGTCGACGATCCCGACGCGCCCAGCGGTACGTTCACCCACTGGCTCGTCTGGAACATCGCGCCGACGACGACGGCGATCGCCGAGGGGCTGCCGCCGGCGGGCGCGAGCGAGGGGAAGAACGGGTACGGGAAGAGCGGCTGGGGCGCGCCGTGTCCGCCGTCCGGAGAGCACCATTACATCTTTGTTCTCTATGCGTTAGACACGGCGCAGATCGCCGGCGCGGACGAGATCCCGAAACACGTCGTCGCCCAGGCGAAGCTCATCGGACGGTACGCCAGGAAGTGAGCGGCGACACATGCTGTTGTGATTTTTCCCGGCGGATTATCGCCGGCAGGGGTTACGATGACTCCAGGCCCGAATACAAACTGAGGATCAACGATCATGGGTGAGCTTTTCCAACCGACACATCTCCTTCTCGTCGCAATCATCGCGATGATCTTTCTCGGGCCGAAGAAGCTGCCGGAGCTCGGCAAAGGTCTCGGCGAGGGAATCCGCGGCTTCCGCGATTCGCTGAAGCCGGCGCCCGGGCCGTCGAAGGACGGCGGCGACGAGCCGAAGAAGCAGATCGAGTAGCGTGACCCCGGTCACGACACCGACATGTGACGCGGCGCCGTAAGCACCGCGTCACCGCGTGCTGTCTCATCTCGTGAAAGGAGACAACACGATGAAACTCGCAGCAGTCGTCATCGCAGCGTCACTCGTGGCCGGCAGCGCCAGCGCCGGCGTCATTCACCAGCGCTTCGTCAAACAGCAGGACCGCATCGCCAACGGAATCGCGACGGGCCAGCTCTCGCCGCGCGAAGCGTCACGCATCGAACATCAGGAAGCGAGGCTCGGCACCGAGGTGCACTACTTCAAGGCCGACGGCAACCTCTCGCCGCGCGAGCGCGCCATCGTCAACGCGCAGCAGAACCGTCTCTCCCGCGAGATCTACCGCGAGAAGCACGATCGCTGGTGAATTCGTGAGCGCAGACAGGAATGTCTGCGCTCCACGATTTGCGTTGGAGCGCAGACATTCTTGTCTGCGCCCAGCTCACCACCCATTGCGCTCGCGCAGCGAAGTGATGTGCGCGACGTGATGACGCGAGTGCCATCCGTACATCTGCAGGAGCCAGTCGAGGTCTTTCTGGCCGTGATCGGGATGGATGAGAGGGCGCTTGAAGTCGTCGTCCGACATCGCGCGCCACAGCGTCATCCAGCGTAGGTGCAGTGTGTCGAGGAGCGTGAGCGAGGTTTCGATCGGCGTGTCGCGCACGTCGGAGAGCTTCGCCCACGCTGCCTCGTCGTACGGCCGGATCGTCGGGTCGTCCTCGGTCAGGGCGAGCTTCAGCCGTACGTACGCGTTCATGTGCGAGTCGGGAACGTGATGCACGACCTGCCGCACCGTCCACCCGCCGTCGCGGTACGGCGTCTCGAGCTGCGACTCGGTTAGGCCTTCGACCGCCGCCCGCATCTTCGCCGGACAGGCGTCGATGTCGTCGAGCAACGCCTGCCGCTCGACTCGCGTGAGGCTCGGCTTCGGAACGAACGGACCGACGGGATATCGCGGATCGTTGGCCATGACACGCGATGTTACACTCGCGCACGCTTGTCCTACGAAGTCACGGAGTGGCTGAACCTCGGGGTTCGATGGTTCCACGTGTTTGCCGCGATCATGTGGATCGGGCAGACGTACTTCTTCACCTGGCTCGACCGCCGTTTCCACGACGAGAAGCTCGTCTGGATGGTCCACAGCGGCGGGTTCTATATCGTCGACAAACAGAAGGGCCCTGAGCTCCGCGACGGGCAGACGCT
>JACZCU010086782.1_pt1 | contig 28052 bp, 24 predicted proteins | sample 8641851 | NCBI WGS metagenome assembly JACZCU01 (sample SAMN15324605, study PRJNA640507) | soil metagenome | isolation source: monocropping sugarcane control | place: China: Luxin town, Laibin City, Guangxi Province | collected 2019-07-25 | depth 10cm m | reverse complement strand
TTCAGCGCGAATCCGGAGGACTACACGAGCCGCGGCAACATCATCACGCCGCTGAAGGATCGCATCGATTCGCAGATCCTCACGCATTACCCGCAGCAGCTCGAGACCGCGCGCCGCATCACGGAGCAGGAAGCGTGGCTCGATCGCGGTGCGCAGGCAAACATCGAGATTCCGACGTTCGTGAGCGATCTCGTCGAGAACGTTGCATTCGTCGCGCGCGAATCAGAGCTCGTCGATCAATCGTCCGGCGTGTCCGCACGACTCACGATCGCGGCGATGGAGTTGCTGCACTCGAATCTCGAACGCCGCGCCGCGGCGACAGGCGACAAGCGCGTGTTCCCGCGTCTCTCCGATTTCTCGATGATCCTTCCGGCGATCACCGGCAAGGTCGAGATGGTGTACGAAGGGGAGCAGCAGGGCGCCGAAGTCGTCGCGCGAAAACTGATCGGCGATGCGGTGTCGAAGTTGTTCGAGTCACGCTTTCCGAAGATCGAGCGCGCGGGCGTTTCTCAACGCAACGAGCGCGAGCGCCGCGGTTACGGCGAGATCGATCCCGATGATCTCGACGATGCATTCGCGGGACGTCGCGTGAAGCGCAAGCAACAGCAGCGCGAGGAAGAGAAGCAACCGCAATCATCCGAGCCCGCGTACGACGCGATCCTCGGCTGGTTCGCAAGCGGGAACAAGATCACGGTGTCCGACGAGCAGCCGTTCGCCGACTACTTCGCGGAGTTGAATCGCGTGCCCGCGCTTGCGGATCTCGCGAAGAAATACGCGAAGCCGACGAGCGAGCACGAGCTCGCGTTCTGGATGGAGATGGTGCTCGAAGGTCTGCATCAGTCGCTGCGACTGACGCGCGAGGATCTCGATTCGACGATCACGTTTCAGGAGCTGATGAAGTTCAACGTGCTGCGAACCGTGCGCTAAAAAAGTGGAGCGGCGGGCTCTCAGCCCGCCGGCAAATGGCAACGGCGGGCTGAGCGCCCGCCGCTCCACTAGTGTTCCATGCGCAGCGGATCCTCTAACAGCAGGATGAAGCACGGCTGATTCACGAGCGCGGCGAGCGATTGTTGTCGCCGCTGCAGGTCGTTGAAATTCCGCACGACGCCTTCGCCCGCCGGGTCATTCACCGCGATTCCCGTGAGAAATCCGGAGAGACTGCCGGTCTCGCTCACATGCGTGAAGAACGTGTTCGTCTCGCCGCCGTGACAACCGTTGCACGTGTTGAGCGATAAGTGGTGCCGCAGATTCGGTTTCGGCGGACCAGTCACCGCGGCACTTGGCGCAGGCGCGGGACCGTCCCAGAAGAACGTGTTCGGCGGGAACGGCACGCGTGGATTGCCGCCGAGGAACGAATCGCCGAGGAAAAGATCGGGGACGACGTGCTTGTCCTGCACGATCAGCGCGGCATTCGCATTCATGTAATCCGCGACCGTCTGCGTTTTGTTGAACGAATCGTCCGGCGATTGTTTCGTCGTGTCTTCGAACAACAGACCCGTGCTCGATGACAATCGAAATTCGCGCAACTCCCAGGGCGACGCGAGCGCAATCTCATTCGTGCGCAGTTGATTCAGCGAGCTGTGATTCGGCGTCTGCGAAGGATTCGTCCCCGCCTCGGTGAACTGATCGGTGATCGCCTGCAGCGCGTTGTTGTACGCGGCCGAGCCGACCGGATTGTTCTTCAGATCGAACCACTGCTTGCCCCACGACTTCGTCGCGGGACAACTCGGCTTGCGCACGCCGTACTCGAAAATGATGAGGAACTTCTGCGGCACGCAGCTCGCGTTCATCGCCGCGAACACGAATCGCGCCTCACCCGCGCTGCCGCCGCCGTACACCGTGTTTGCGCGCAGATCGACGCGATTCACGATCGCCACCAGCTTCATCGGCGACTTCGTGAGATCGAGCTTCCCGCCGACTTTCGGCCACGCGCTGATCATCGCGTTCATCGCCGCCGCGCGATTCTGCACCGTGAAATCGTTGACGTTCTGATCGACCTGCCATTTCTTCAGCCAGTTGCGCACGAAGACATTCGGCGCAACGCCGGTGTCCTGCGCGAGCTCGGACATCAGGTGATTGAACGTCCACTGACCGTTCGGATTGCCGGTGTTCGTGCACGGATTGAACGTGCGCGTCGGATCATTCACGACCGCGGAGTTCGTGATCATCAGCGATGCGCCGGTGTCGACGTCCGACGCATTCACGAGGAACGGGAAGATGGGGATGAATTTTTCGACATCGAGCTTCGCGACGGAGACGCGCTCGATCAACATCTTGTTGCGCACGAGCTCCAGCGCGTTGACGCGATTCGGCAGCGGCGGTGTTTTCTCGAAAGATTCGATCTTCACATCACTGAGCTGCGGACGCGCGACCGCGATCTTTTCGCGGCCCGCGAAGATCGGAATTTCTTTCGCACGCAATCCGAGATCCTGCGCGCGCTTGAATTGATCGACGTCGATGGTGATCAACGCGGAGTGGGTGCCGTCGCCCGCTTTCACATCGGGCGCAACGCCATCGTCGTGCAACGTTGCTTTGCCGCGTTCGAGATTGATCGTGAGCGAGCGCGGTGCGCGTTCCGCCGTCGAGAACTGTACGAACAGCACGGCGTTGCCTTTGTCCGACGGCTGACGCAGCAGTTTGATCGCGGCGCGTTCGGCGATCGGCGGCGAGAGCGTGATGTCGCGTTTCACGCGCGTGAGCGTGGTGGAAACGGCTTCCGCGGAAACGGCCGTTCGATCCTGTGCGATGAGCAATGCCGCGATGCCGCACACGAGCACGGCGGCGATGAAGATGTTGCGTTTCATGACCGAGCCACCTTGCTCGGTAGTGCGGCCGGGACGCGATCCGTTACACTCGCACGCGATGCCGAAGGTTCAGGCCGACATTCCGCACGAGCTCGCGCGACAGATCGATCGGATCATTCGCGATGGTTGGTTCGCCGATCAGGAAGCGGTGGTGCGCGAAGCACTCCTGCATTTCGTCGACGCGAAGTCGTACCTCGGCGATTCGCCACGCATGTTGCATCGCTTCGCGGCGGATGCGCTGAATGAATCGAAGCCCGACGTCGCACTCAAATTCGCGGGACGCGCGTTGTCATTGATGGCCAGTCAGGAAATCACCGACTTCACGTTGTTCCAGTCACTCGTCGAGCTGCGCGTGCAGATCCTGCTCGTGCTCGGCCGCGACGAAGATGCACTCCTGGCGGCGGAAGAAGGCCGCGAGAAACTCCCGAACAATCCTGCCGTCGCGCGCTGGATCGAGAAGCTGCAGAAGAACCGGCCGCGCGGCGAAGCTTAACTCCCGATCCCCGTGCGCAGCCGCTACTCCCATCTCGATCCCGATCTCATTCGCCGCCTCCTCAGCGAAATGGGATTGCGGCGTTTGTTCAATCATCTGCTGCTGCAATCCGGCGGCGACGTCGAAGAGGCAATGCAGTGGATGCGCGCGTTGCAGGAGCGCGGCTACATCGATCCCGACGTCGATCTCGATGCGTTCTTCGCGCGATTGATGGAAGAGAACGTGATCGGGCAGGACGGCGAAGGCAATCTCACGCTCGCTTCCGGAGGCGAGCGGCAGATTCGTCGCGATGCGCTCGATGAAATTTTCGGCGGCTTGCAGAAATCGATGACCGGCAGTCACTCCGTTGCATCAGCGGGGCAGGGGACAGAGCGGCTCACCGAAACGCGGCGGTATCAGTTCGGCGATGATCCGATGTCGATCGATTCGATCCGTTCGATTCAGAACGCGATGAAGCACAACGATCCCACGGATGCGATCACGATCACCGAGGACGATCTCGAAGTGTTCGAGACCGAGCACAACTCGAGTTGTGCGACGGTGGTGATGATCGACATCTCGCACTCGATGATTCTGTACGGCGAGGATCGCATCACGCCGGCGAAGAAGGTGGCGCTCGCGCTGACGGAGTTGATTCTCACGAAGTATCCGAAGGATGCGATCGATGTGTTGTTGTTCGGCGATGAGGCGACCGAGGTGCCGATCAGCGAGATTCCGTATGTGAAGGTGGGACCGTTTCACACCAACACGAAAGCGGGACTCGAGCTCGCGCAACGCATTCTGCGCAGACGCAAACACGCGAACAAACAGATCTTCATGATCACGGACGGCAAACCGTCGGCGCTGACGGAGGGCGGACGTTTGTACACGAACTCGTTCGGTCTCGACATGAAGATCGTGAATCGCACGCTGGAAGAAGCGGATCGTTGCCGCCGCGCGAACATCCCGATCACGACGTTCATGCTCGCGACCGACCCGATGCTCGTGAATTTCGTCGATCAGCTTTCGAAGATCAATCGCGGCCGGGCGTTTTACGCATCGCCGGATCGATTGGGCGAGTACATCCTGGCGGACTACATCAAGAATCGACGGAAGTTCGTGCATTGACTATGGAGTGCGGTGGCGCAGCCACCGCTTTCGAAAGCGGCGGCTTGCGCCGCCGCACTCCATAAGGAATCGCGCCTCCATTCCCACCGTTCCCCCTCCCGTGCGAAAGTTATTCGCCGTTCTCCTCCTCGGATCCACGGTCGCGTACGGCAACGACGTTTCCGTACACACGCTCCAGTCGGGCACGCCGGCGGGGCCGATGACCATTCACGCGCAGGGCATTCACGGCGAGGGACAAATCCTCGCGGTGCTCGATACCGGTCTCGATTACACCTCGTGCTATTTCCGCGAGCCTGACAACTCGCCGCCGCCGTTCAACACCGGCACGCCGAGCGGCGGACTGAATTGGCAGAACATCGACCTCACGCGACGCAAAGTCGTCGCGTACGATTTTCTTTATTCGTGCGATCAGTATCCGAACGCGCAGGGATGCGACAGGCCGAACAATCCGGCGTCGCTCGATAATCAGGGACACGGCACGCATGCGGCTGGAACCGCGGTCGGTGATACCGGCGCGCCGATCGTGCACGACTTCGCGGATGCGATTGCACCCGGCGCAAAACTGATCGTGCAGGACGGCGGCTACATCGGCGGTGATTTCTGCACGCAGTTTCCGGGCGTCGGTTGTCCGGCGAAGCTCATGCCGATTCTCGAGCAGGCGTACAAGCAGGGCGCGCGCGTGCATTCGAATTCGTGGGGCGATCGGCAGGGCAGGCTTTCGAATCCGCCGACCGCGAATTACCCGCAGTCCGCGTACGACGTCGATGCGTTCCTCTGGTCGCATCCCGATTTCCTAATGGTCTTCAACACCGGCAACCTCGGCGTGCGTGGCGCGACGCCGCGCAGTTCGTTGTCGGCACCGGGCAGCGCGAAGAACACGATTCAGGTTGGCGGCTCGCGCAACGACTGGGACGATGACGACACGATCTCCGCGATCACGCTCTTCGGTCCCGCGCGTGATGCCCGCATCAAGCCCGATCTCGTTGCGCCCGCGCGCGTGATCGCCGCGGACATCAATTTCGATCAGAACGCGAACACGTGCGATGCGACCGATCAACCCGGCACGTCATGGTCTTCGCCGAATGTCGCAGGCGCGGCGCTGCTCGTGCGTCAGTACTACGCCGACGGGTTTTATCCGAGTGGAGCGAAGACCGCGGCGAATGCGTTCACGCCGAGTGCGGCGTTGATGAAAGCGACGCTGCTCGCGGCCGCGCGTCCGCTGTTGTGGCGCAAGGACATTCTCACGAACTCGCGCGTCGCCGCGTTGCCAACGCCATCGATCGAGCAAGGCTTCGGCTTTCCCGTACTCGATGACGCGTTGTACTTCAGCGGCGAGACGCGAAAGCTGCGCGTCGTCGATGTGCCGTTGTCTTCGGGGCTGATGGCGAATGGCTCGACGACGATTCGCGTCGACCTCAAGCCGGGCACTCCGTTCAAGGCGGTGCTGGTTTGGACCGATCCTCCCGGCACGATCCGCAATTCCATCACCGACACGACTCCGCAACTCGTGAATGACCTCGATCTGCGCGTCCGTACTGGCGGTACGACGTACTGGGGGAATGGCGATGCTCCGGATCGCCTGAATAACGTCGAGGTGGTGTCGATCGCTTCGCCGGTGGCGAGCAGTGCGGAGATCGTCGTCTCGACGAATCATCTCGGCTTTGGCGATCGGCAGAGTTACGCGCTCGTGCTGACGGGAGATTTCGAAGACGCGGCGCCGGTGAAGCGGCGCGCAATGCGGCATTGAGAACGTGGAGCGGCGGGCTCTCAGCCCGCCGGCTGTTGAACGATTCGGCGCGCTGAGAGTCCGCCGCTCCACAGGTTTCGCTATCATTCGCGGTCTTATGCTGGATCGCGGGTACCTCAGAGAACATGCAGATCAGTATCGCGAGGCGTTGAAGAATCGCCGCGCGACCGTCGACATCGAACGCTTCGTCGAGCTGGACGCGGAACGCCGTCGCTCGATCGCGCAGGTCGAACAACTCAAAGCACAGCGCAATGCGGCGTCGCAGGAGATCGCGACGCTGAAGAAGAACAAGCAGGACGCGTCGTCGCAGATCGATGCGATGAAGCGCGTTGGCGATGAGATCAAAACGCTCGATGAGCGTCTCGCCGCAATCGAAGAAGAGCTGAACAATCTCGAGCTCTATTTTCCCAACGTTCCCGACTCGTCCGTTCCCGTCGGCGCGGATGAAAACGACAATCGCGTCGAGCGTACGTGGGGCGAGAAGCCGTCCTTCGACTTCGCCGCGAAATCGCACTGGGACATCGGCGAGCAACTCGGCATTCTCGATTTCGAGCGCGCGACGAAAGTCACCGGCGCACGTTTCTCGTTTCTCTACGGCGCCGCCGCGAAACTCAGCCGCGCGCTGATGAACTTCATGCTCGACGTGCATGCGCGTCAGGGCTACACCGAAGTGCTCGCGCCGTTCATCGTGAACGCGGATTCGATGCGCGGCACGGGGCAGTTGCCGAAGTTCAAAGAGGATCTGTTCCGGCTCGAGCATGAGAAGGAGCTGTATCTGATTCCGACGGCCGAGGTGCCGGTGACGAACCTGCATCGCGATGAGATTCTCGACGGCGCGCAGTTGCCGCTGTACTACACCGCGTACACGCCGTGTTTCCGCAGCGAAGCGGGTTCGTACGGCAAAGACACGCGCGGCCTCATTCGTCAGCATCAATTCGAAAAGGTCGAGCTGGTGAAGTTCGTCGCGCCGGAAACGTCGTTCGATGAGCTGGAGAAGCTCGTGCGCGATGCGGAGGAGATTCTGCAGTTGCTGAATCTGCATTACCGCGTCGTGACGTTGTCGACGGGGGATATGGGATTCAGCTCCGCGAAGACGTATGACATCGAGGTGTGGCTCCCGGGGCAGGAGACGTATCGCGAGATTTCGTCGTGCTCGAATTTCACGGATTTCCAGGCGCGCCGCGCGAATATTCGTTATCGCGCCGGGGAGAAGAAGTCGAGCTTCGTGCACACGCTGAATGGCTCAGGGTTGCCGTTAGGCCGCACGCTGGTGGCAGTGCTGGAGAATTATCAGCAGGCGGATGGCACCGTGGTGGTGCCGGAAGCGCTGCGTCAGTACATGGGAACGGATCGCATCACGAAGCGCTGATTCAAGAGAACGACGACGAGGGCGCCTCCGGCGGGCGGCCACGGGCCGCCGCGCTTGTTGTCCCCGCTAACGCGTTAGATGTTTCACGGACGCGCGCTCCGCGAACGTGTTAGATGGAACAACCAGCGCGGCGGCCCGTGGCCGCCCGCCGGAGGCGCTCCGGTCGTCGTTCCCTCAAAACAGCAACTCGTAAAGCAGATCGCTCTGCCCCACGTGCACTTTGTCCCCATGTGCGAGCGTCGCGTGGAAAATGCGCGTTCCGTTCACCCACGTCCCGTTGCGACTCTTCAGATCCTCGAGCACATACCCATCCGGTCCTCGGTAAATCCGCGCGTGGAAACCGGACACACCGAGATCCTGCAACTGGATCGTGTTGTCGCGATGACGACCGATCAGATACTCCGGCTCGCTCAGCGGAAACTGCTTTCCCGTCGAATCGCCGTTCGTGATCGTGAGCTGCGCGATCGTCGGTCGCACCACATCCGCGTACGACAAGCGCGCTTCCACCGACACGAGCAGACTCGTGTCATCGTCTGCCGCTTCATCGCGCACCGTTGACTCCGCGCCGAAACGCGGCGAGTCCTGCTTCACCGTCGCATCGCCAATCGTCATCGCCTGCACGGCGTTCGTGCGATTCGCGGCATCCGTATCATCGACGATGCGATTCACCGGCTCGATGAGTTTGTTCGCGAGCAATCCATACACGACGCGATACACCTGAAACGCTTCTTCATCCGCGTCGTGACTCAGATCTTCGAGCGTGCGCTGGCCGTTGATCAGAAACAGGATCTTCCACTCGTCCGCGGTCAGCGTGATCTTCTCGTCGCGTGGTCGCGACACGACGCGGAACACGACCGACTTGTCCGGCAGCAGCGCGATGCATTGCTCCAACTCGTCGATGCGCCGCGCGCCTTCCATGATCAGGTTCGGCAGATCGATCGCGATCGTCACCGCGTGTGGCGGCAACGTGAAGTCCTGCACGAACGCGAACGTGCCGCCGTTCCACACGAACGCGTCGTACACGATCTCGGAGACCTGAATCTTGAGGTAATCGCGCAACTGCGCTTCGGTGAGCGCGCCTTCCTGCACCGCGAATTGTCCGAAGCGGCCGCCTTCGCGTTGCATCAGCGAATCGATGTGATCGCGTTGCTCGCGCGAGATTTTCTTCTTGCGCAACAGAATCGATCCGAGGCGAAACGACTCCTGATTCGAGCCGGCGAAGACGAGCGAGCCATCGGCGAAGTAGAGATACGCCTCGCGCGTATCGTGCGCGACCGTGAGCGTGCCGCTCTTGCGCGACGTGCTCAGAAACGTGAGCACGTCCGCGAGGCGGAACACTTCGATGCTGCCGGTGAGGACAGGCTCGGGCATGGGCGATCGCGATTGTAGCCCGCGCGGTCACACATGCGACTCCAACTACGTCAGGGCAATGTGGAGCGGCGGTCTCTCAGTCCGCGGGTCGTTCGACTGTCGGCGGGCTGAGAGCCCGCCGCTCCACGGAATCGATATCGGAGGAGTGATGATGAAACGCATCGCGTACTGGTTTACGACAGGTCTGATCGCGCTGGTGTGGCTCAGCGGCGGCATCGCGAGTGTCCTGCAGCGTCCGGAGACAGTCGCCGGAATGCAGCATCTCGGATATCCCGCGTATTTCGTGGCGATTCTCGGCGTGTGGAAAATTCTCGGCGCGATCGCGCTGCTGATTCCCGGCTATCCGCGATTGAAAGAGTGGGCGTACGCCGGAACGCTCTTCGAGCTCACGGGCGCAGTCACGTCGCACGCGGTGATGCACGACGAAACGTGGCATCTCGTCGTGCCCACAATTTTTGCGTTGTGCGCAATCACCTCGTGGGCGCTGCGCCCGCAGTCTCGTATCCTCGGCACACTTCAGTTGAGGACGGCATCGTGAACGAACAGCAATGGCTCGCCGAGCGATTCGAAGAACACCGCGCGCATCTCGGCAAGGTCGCGTATCGCATGCTCGGCGATTACCACGCCGCGGATGACGCGGTGCAGGAAGCGTGGCTGCGACTCAGCCGCAGCGATGCGAGCGACATCGCGAACCTCGGCGGCTGGCTCACGACCGTCGTCGCACGCGTGTGTCTCGATGCACTGCGATCGCGCAATGCGCATCGCGAGGAATCGCTCGATCACGATGCGATTGCGAATGCGGATCCCGAGGATGAGTTACTGATCGCGGACTCGCTTGGCGTCGCGGTGCTCATCGTCCTCGAAACGCTCACGCCCGCGGAGCGCGTCGCGTTCGTGCTGCACGACATGTTCGACGTGCCGTTCGACGACATCGCGGAAATCGTCGGACGCAATGCCGCGGCAACGCGACAACTCGCGAGTCGTGCGCGTCGTCGGGTGCGCGGCGCGGACGTGAATGGTGCCGTGTCGCGACAACGCGAGATCGTCGACGCGTTTCTCGAAGCATCGCGAGCGGGTGATGTCGCGAAGCTCGTCTCGTTGCTTGCGCCGGACGTCGTCGTGCGCGCGGATGCGATGGCGGTGAAGTTCGGTGCAACTCCGGAACAGCGCGGTGTCGATGCGGCGGTGAAGACATTCGCCGGACGCGCGCAAGGCGCACAACCGGGATTGCTCGCGGGCATGCCGGGACTCGTGTGGCCGGTCGCAGGCAAAGCGAAAGTGGCGTTCGCGTTCACGATCGAGAACGGAACGATCATTGCGATCGATCTGCTTGCGAATGAAGATCGATTGCGCGACGTCACGTGGTGAGGCTCGATGATCAGGTCGGCCTCTGCGGCTGGACAATCGGGCAGCGCGAGTACTTCGAGCGCTGGCCGGTCGTCGAAGTGCAGCAGACCTTCTACGATCCGCCAGCGGAGCGCGTGCTGCTTCGCTGGCGTGAGACCGCGCCGCCGCGATTCGAGTTCACGATGAAGGCGTGGCAGCTCATCACGCATGACCCGTCGAGCATGACCTATCGCCGCATGAAGCGAGCACTCGATCGCAGCGGAGCGGGATCGTTTCGCGCAACGTCGATCGTCGAGCATGGATGGGATGTCACGCTGCGCTGCGCGCGGATCCTTCGTGCGACCGCGGTGTTGTTTCAATGTCCGCGCAGTTTCAAATCGACGCAGGAGAATCTCGCGAATCTGCGGCGTTTCTTCGCGAATCGCGATCGACACGGCATGCGCTTTCTGTGGGAACCGCGCGGTGCGTGGCCGCTCGATGTCGTGCGCGAGTTGTGTGTCGAGCTCGATCTCGTACACGTCGTCGATCCATTCGTGAATGAGCGTGTGACCGAGCCGATCTACTTTCGTCTGCACGGCACGACCGGCAGTCGTCACGTGTACACCGATGCGGAGCTTGCGCGCGTTGCGGAGCTCGTGCGCGGACACGACAACGCGTACGTGATGTTCAACAACATCCCGCGCGTTGGCGATGCGGAGCGATTCGCGAAATTGCTCTAGAGCGTGGCGCGCACGCTCCAGAGTCCCACGGCGGAGATCGCGATCCATAACAACACGCCGAGGATCAGCGGACGCACGCCGACTTTCGCGAGACTCGCGCGCGAAAGCGAGGAGCCGATGAGGAACAGTGTGATCGTGAGTCCGATGCGCGCGATGTGTACGAGCACATCCCACGTCATCGCGGGTGCGGGAACGTACGTGCGAATCACCGACGCGATGACGAAGAAGAGGATGAACCACGGAATCGCGATCTTCGTTTTGCCTTTGCGAAATGCGAACGCGGTTCCGAGCGTCAGCGGCACGATCCACAACGCGCGTGTGAGTTTCACGGTCGTCGCGATCTGCAATGCTTCCGCGCCGAACGCCGATGCAGCGCCGACGACGGAGCTCGTGTCATGAATCGCGATCGCGGCCCACACGCCGAATTGTTGTTGCGTGAGATGCAACGCTTTGCCAATTGCAGGAAACGCAAACAGCGCGATGGAGTTGAGGATGAAGACCGTTCCGAGTGACACGGACATCTCTTCGTCGCTCGCACCGATGACGGGACCGACTGCGGCGATCGCGCTGCCGCCGCAGATCGCGGTGCCCGATGAAATCAAATGCGCGGTGCCGCGACCGACGTTCAACGCGCGGCCGAGGAGATAGCCGAGGAGGAGAGTGCCGGCGATGGTGGCGAGCGTGAAGACGATGCCGGTCTTGCCCGCCTCGAAGACCTTCTGCAGGTTCATGCCGAATCCGAGTCCGACAACCGACGCCTGCAGAAGGAGCTTCGTCTGCTTTGCGGTTTTGTATGGGCTCCCAAGTGTTAGGGCGAGGGCCAGGCCGAGCGCAAGCGCGATCGGCGGCGAGCACCACGGCGTAACGCAGAACAGCAGGAGCGCAAAAAAGATCGCGACGCGAATCACAGAGAACGCCGGAACAGATCGGTCGTGCGCTTCCACGCATCCGCTGCCGCATCCGCGTTGTAAACCTCGGGACGCGCATCGTTGAAGAACGCGTGATCGGCATTCGGATACGACACCGACTCCGCATCCTTGCCCATCTCACGCAACTGCTTCGCGAGCTCGTGACCTTTGTCGGCCGGCACGCTGTGATCCTTCTCGCCGTAGATCAAAAGCAACGGCGCCGCGAGGTTTTCCCACGCCGGACGCACTTTCTGAAAGCCGCCGTAGAAACTCACCGCTGCGCCAGCGTGCCGCGGATCATGCGTGGCGGTGTATTGCGCGAGCGCGCCGCCCATGCAGAAGCCAACGACACCGTATTTCGATGAGCTGGTTTCGGGACGCTGCAGCAGATACGCGCCTGCACCAGCGATCTCCTTGAACGCGCGCTCGACATCGAGCTCCATCAATAGCTTCATCGCCGTGTCCGGAGACTTGGTGGTTTCGCCGTGATAGAGGTCGGGCGCGATCGCGGTAAAGCCCGCGGCGGCGAAGCGATTCACGAGATCTTCGATGTGCGGTACGAGGCCCCACCACTCCTGAATGACGACCACAGCCGGACCTTTGCCAGAAGCTGCCGGAGCGAAGTAGCCTTCACACGTGTGGCCGTTCGACGGAAATGTAACGCGCTCACCCATTGCTTGTCCTCCACGTTTTTCAGGGCGCGGATTCTATCCGCAACGTGACCTTTCGCACGTCTGAACCGTACAGTTGTTCGGTTACACTAGGGAGGCCCATGCAACTTTCGAGAGATCAAGTTGCCGATCTGGCAAAAAAGCGAAGCTGCCCGCGATGCGACCTCGACAAGACGGTCGGCAACGCGCTGTGCCGCCGATGCCGCGCCAAGCTCCCGCCGCACATGCGTCTCGGCATCGAGAACATTCCGACGAAAGACGGCAATGTCGTCGGCAATGCGCTGCGCGCGGCCGCGAACTACTTCAACGTGCATTTCGCATCGGTGAGGAAGTTCGGCGGGGGACGAAAGAGAGACTAAAAAAGTGGAGCGGCGAGACCGCTCCACTTTCTTTTATCTTTCGCCGGGAATCGCGCTCGCTGCATTGGCGAGCTCTCGCGCACGAGAATCCTTCGGATCCTGATTCGCAAGCTCACCCGCGCGGCGCGCGACATCGACACCAGTCGCCGCGCCTTTCAGAGATTCACCCCACAACGCACCGAGTGATGCAAGGCGATGTCGCCGTGACGCGCGCGTCCACGACTTCGAGAGATCGCTGCCGCGAATCGTTTTCTCGAGCGTCTTCTTCGTTCCGTCTTCGATCGACGTGTACTCGAGCTTCACCGTCGCAACGCGCGCGTTCGAGCGCAAGCCTTTCTTCAACTCGAGCGCGTAGAGGCCGGTGACCGAAAGGTTGTCGTGCAACACCGCTTCGGGTGCGATCGCTTCCGAATCGCCGATGCGCTGCACGCTCGCGACGACGTCGGGATTCACGTTGACAGTGATGCGCACGTTGCTCGCGGCCGGAGGCGTGGTCTCTTTCTTCGCGAGTTGTTTCGACGGCGTGTCGATCGTGAAGCGCAGCACCGCGTGATCGCCATCGGTATCGATGAGCGCGGGCGATGCTTCGACTTCGAGACGCAGTCCCTTCTTCGGCGCGCGCTCGGGCGCACCCGCGAAGTAGTTGACCAGCGCTTCGACATCAACCGCGTTCGCCTCGGGACGACGTCCGCTTTCGATCGTCGATTTGAGGCGCTGAAAAACTCCCGGATCGACGGAGATGCCAAACACGTCTTGTTTCGGTGCGAACGAAAGATCCGCGGCCTGAGCTTCTGCCATGAGCGAGAAGCTGCGTCCGGCGGTTGCATCGACGACCGGCGCGGAAGCCGTGATGGTGATCGACTCCTCGCGTTTCGCCTCCGACGGAGCTGCCGCGGCCGGTGCAGGCGCCATTGCCATTTGAGGCTGCGCTGCGCGCGCGTCGGCGGTTTTCGCGACTGCATCACGCTCGCGAGCGGCGTCGTTGGCCGCGCTGTAGTCGAATGTTCCTGCTGCACCTGCGGCAACGCCGGTTTCGACACTGCTCTCTGCATCGCTGCGCTGTTCGCTTCCAGCGCGTGCAACTTCCTGACGTCGCGTTGCGATGCGCGGCGCAGGCGGTGGCGCAATCTGAAACACGGGCGGTGCTTCGTCTGCTTCGGTGTTCGTGCGAGCTACGAGCGCCGGCGCCTGATGAATGTCGACGCGCACTTCTTCGGTCGCAGCCTGCTGGGCCGCGGCCATCTTCGCCGAGGGCGCGACGTTGCGCGGTGCGGCGGTCGATGTTGCGGCGATTTGTTGTTCGGATCCGGGGCTCATCAACTGCACGGTCACGATGGCCGTGATCGCGACGAGGATCACGGACGCGGCAATGCGCAGGTGGAACGTCCACGAGCGCTGGAACCGCTGCGGTTCGGTTTCGGGTTGAAGGTAATTTGGAATGTCGGCTTTGATGCGATCCGCGAGTCCTGCCGGCGGTCTCGGGACCGCGTTGATCGACAGTCTTCGCTGGAGCTCAGCTCTGCGCTTCGGATTCATGGCACTTCCTCATCGAGTAACCCTTCGAGAATCGAGAAGGCGCGATGCAATCTCTTGCGAATCGCCACCGTCGTAATTTCCTCGATCCTCGCGATCTCCTTGACCGGCAGTCCGCCCCAGAAGTGCGCGGTGACGGTGAAGCGCAGGTCTTCGGGAAGTTTCATGACTGCCTTGCGGAGGCGTTCTGCCTCCTGTTCGTCCGCGAGCACTTCATCGGCTCGGGGACGTTCATCTCGTACATCGATTGCGGCCGGCTCGTCGAGCGAGGTCATCCGCCGAGGACGCCGGACGTGATTCAGAAACGTCGTGTAGGCGATACGGTAAAGCCAGGTGAAGAGTTGCGAACGTCCGTCGAACCCGGCGAGCGCACCCCACGCTTTCTGATACGTCTCCTGTGTCAAATCGGCAGCGAGATCGCTGTCTCCGCACAACCGGTAAATCGATGCGAACACGGCCGAGTACGTCCGCTCGACCAGCTCCTCGGCTGCCTCCATGTCCCCGGCGCGGACGGCACTCAGGAGCTTGCGCTCGTCATCGAGCGGCGTGATCACATCACGCTCCGCGTCTCCCGCCGGAAATGGGGCAACTTCGGCCACGATTCTTTGACACGGCTGTTCGCGAAATGAAAACCAAGCGCGGATATGCTAGCCCGATGAAACGTCTCGTCGTGATTTTCTCCGCGGCCGTCATCGCCGCGGGCTGCCGCATGGAACCGAAAGAAACGACCAACACCGCTTCCGCAACTGCCGCTCCGGCGACCACGACGACGGCTGCTGCTGCGCCTGCGCCGTTTGATCCGGCGACCTATCCAACCGAGATCGAGCAATGGCAGAAGCGCCGCACGGAACGACTCACCGCCGAAGACGGCTGGACGACGCTCGTCGGGCTGCACTGGCTCAAAGAAGGTGAGAACGACGTGAAGCTCGCGAACGGCACGGACGTGAAGCTCGCGATGAACAACGGCAAGGCGACGTTGCATGCGCAGCCGTCGATGACAATCGATGGGAAACCATTAAATGGGAATGCATCGATTCTCGATGACAACGACGAAGGCGGTCCGACGATCGTGAGCATGGGCAGCGTTCGATTCAACGTCATCGAGCGCGGACCGCGATGGGCGCTGCGCGTGAAAGATTCTCAGGCAGAGACGCGCACGCACTTCAAAGGACTCGAGTACTACCCGATCGATACGAAGTGGCGTGTCGAAGCGCGCCTCGAGCCGTACAACCCGGTGAAGAAGATTCCGATCACGGACATCACTGGCCTGACCAGCGACAGCGATGCACCGGGCGCGCTCGTGTTCACGATCGATGGCAAGGAGTACCGCCTCGATCCCATTCTTGAAGAAGGCTCGGATGAGTTGTTCGTGATCTTCCGCGACGGCACGAGCAAAGACACGACGTATCCCGCGGGTCGTTATCTCTACGCGAAGAAGCCGGGTCCGGACGGGAAGACGATCGTCGATTTCAACAAAGCGTACAACCCGCCGTGCGCGCTCACGACCTTCGCAACGTGCCCGCTGCCGCCGCTGCAGAATCGCTTGCCGATTCGCGTCGAAGCAGGGGAGAAGAAGTACGCGGGCGCGCATTCGTAAGCGAGTGCTTGTGGAGTTGAGGCCGAGGAAAATGCGATGCGTGTCTCTCCATTGAGAGAGGAGGGCCACGCCCATGATTGCCGAACGAACGATCGACCCCGCGCTGCTGGAAAAACTGACGGAGAGCCCCGAACACGAATCGATTGACATCGACATTTTTCTTGCCGATGAACCGGCGCGGGAGGAACTCGCGTATGGCGCGCTTCTCGATGAAGAACCGGACGGGGAAGCGATTCTCGATCGCATCGAAACGCGCGCGTACGCTTCGCAGGAGGGTCTCGTTCAGATGCTCCGCGAGATGGAATCGTCGGTGGCGTTCGCGGATGATGCGGCCGCGCTTCCAGGCGCCGTCGTGCTCGAGCGTTTCTGGTCGACGAACTCCATCGCCGCGCGCGTGACTCCACGCGTGCTCCGGCAGATCCTCGAACGCAGCGATGTCCTTGCCGTCCAGCCCGCGCGCTATGCGTCGCTCGAAGAGTTGAAAGACGACGAAGCCGCCCCGAAACTCATCGCCGCGACGGACGCGCCGATACTCACGTGGAGCGTTCGCAAGATCAATGCGCCGCTGCTGTGGGCGCGAGGGATCACCGGCAACGGGATTGTCGCCGCAGTCATCGACACGGGCGTGAACTATGACCACGACGATCTGAAAGCGCGCATGTGGATCAATCCGGCGTTTCCGCGTCACGGCTTCGACTTCGCTGATGACGACGACGATCCAATGGACCAGGACGGCCACGGTACTGCCTGCGCCGGCATCGTCGCCGGCGACGGCTCGGCCGGCCGGGGAACCGGAGTTGCGCCCGGCGCGTCGATCATGGCCGTTCGTGTCGGAGGCGCCGAGCGCGCATTCTGGCGAGGGATGGAGTTCGCGATGAAACAGCGCGCCGACGTGATCAGCATGTCGATGACATGGAAGTTCCCGTCGAGTCCGAACTATCCGGGCTGGCGCCGCGTGTGCGAATCGTTGTTTGCCGGCGGCATCGTTCACGCGAACAGCATCGGCAATCAGGGGACAGATACGACGACGTATCCAATCCCGTTCAACATCGCCACGCCGGGCAACTGCCCGCCACCTCGTCTTCACCCGGCCATGCCGATCCACGCCGGGATGTCTTCGGCGGTCGGCTGCGGCGCCACCGATTCCTCCGACGCTCTCGCGCCGTACTCGGGGCGCGGACCGGCGGAGTGGAACAGCGGCCCGTACGCCGATTATCCGTTCGGCGCGGGGACGCATGCAGGCTTGATCAAACCCGACGTCTGCGCGCCGGGACCGGGCTCGGAGTCGTGCAACTGGCGCTACCGCATCGATGCAACGGCGAAACCGTACCGAAGCTTTGGCGGCACGTCCGCGGCCACGCCGCACGTCGCTGGCTGCATGGTGCTGCTCGCGCACGCGACGCGGCGCTCAGGGCTTCGTCCGAATCCGGCCCGCATCCTCGAAGCACTCGAGTCGACCGCGGTGCGCATCTCCGGACAGACTCGACTCAAGGAGAATCATTTCGGGAGTGGCCGCGTCGATGTCTACGCCGCGTACAACTTCGGCGTGGCGCGCGGATGGTGGTCGTAAGCTAATCGGGCGATGAAGAACGAGATCCTGACCAAGTGTTCGCCGCGCCTGCAGGAAGTTCTGCGCCGCGGCGACACGAATCAGCGCGAGTTGCAGGTGATGCTTCGCTCGGACCTCACGCCGGAGGCTCAGGGTGCGGCTGTTCGCGAGCTCGCGCGCGTGACCGGCGAACCGGTGGAGACGACGTTCGGGATCGTGTCCGTGTACGCACCCGTGCATGATGCCGCGCGGATTGCGGCGTTCGACGACGTCGAGTGGATTGATCTCGCGAGCGAAGCGTCGTTAGAGGAACTGCTCGACTCGGAGTAGCGGCTGGCAGTTAATACGAACGGCGCCTTGGCGGCGCCGTTCGCATCATCGTCAGGCGGATTTGCGCTCGTCGACGAGCACCTGCGCGACGCAGGCCGTGAGCGCTTTTGCGTAGCTCACGTGGAGGAACTCGTTCGGACCGTGCGCATTGCTGTGCGGCCCGAGGACGCCGGTGATGAGGAATTGGGCGGTGGGGAACTTCGCACCGAGCATGCCCATGAACGGAATCGAGCCGCCCTCGCCGAAGGTCATCGCTTCCTTGCCGAAGTACGTGCGCGACGCGCTGTCGACTGACTGCTGCAGCCACGGTGCGATCGCGGGCGCAACCCAGCCGGCGCCGCCTTTCTCCGGCTCGAACGAAACCTTCGCGCCGTAAGGCGGATCGCTCTCGAACAGATCCTTCAGCTTGCGATCGAGATCCGTCGCGTCGAGTGACGGAGGAATGCGCAGCGAGAGTTTGATCGACGTCTTCGGCCGCAGCACGTTGCCGCCCTGCAGGAGATCCGGCATGCCGGCCTGACCGATGTACGACAGCGCGGGACGCCACGTGCGATTCAGCAGCAGTTCCAGAGGATCCTTCGACATCGTCTGCACGCCGTCGAGCAGCGGGAACTTGCTCCACACTTCATCGCCGAGAACTTTGGCTGTTGCTTTCGCTTCCGCAAGTCGCTCGGCCGGCACTTCGACGTGCAGCCATTTCGGAAGAATGCCGCCGGTCTTCGCATCCTCGAGACGATCGAGAAGAATGCGAATGATGCGGAAGCTCGACGGCACGATGCCGCTCGCGTCGCCGGAGTGCACGCCTTCGCTGAGCACTTCGACGTTGAGATTGCCGACGATGGAGCCGCGCAGCGACGTCGTCATCCACAACTGCTCGTAATTGCCGCAACCGGAGTCGAGACAGATCACGAGTCGCGGCGTGCCGATGCGATCGCCGAGCATTTCGATGTACGCGGGGAGATCGACCGAGCCGCTCTCCTCGCAACATTCAATGAGCACGACGATGCGTGAATGCGCGGCGTTTTGTTGTTGTACGGACTTGATCGCGGAGATCGTGGCGAAGATGGCGTATCCGTCATCCGCACCGCCGCGGCCGTAAAGCTTTTCGCCGCGAAGCACCGGAGTCCACGGACCGAGTCCTTCGTCCCAGCCGACCATCGCGGGCTGCTTGTCGAGGTGGCCGTACATGAGCACGGTCGAGGATGCGTCGCCTTCGATCTCCATGAAGATCACGGGCGTGCGGCCTTCGAGCTCATGCACTTCGATCGTCAGTCCGTTAATGCCCTGCTGTTCGACCCAGGAGCGCGCGAGCTCCACGGCTTTGTGCATGTGGCCATTGCGTTTCCACTCCGGATCGAAGAGCGGAGACTGGTTCGGAATGCGGATGTACTGTTCGAGCGTGGGAACGATCGACGAGTCCCAATGGGAGTCGACAATCGAGCGATTTTGGTCGGCTTTCATTGCGGGGGCGGAGGATAGCAGTAAAGCTTCGGATGATGCGATCATCTCCATAAATCCGGAAAAGTGCGTTACTCTGTATGTGCCGAATCGGTCCGGGGAGAGAGAAGGTTCCGCAGGGATTCGCCGCACGTGGCAGAAACGTGGTAATTTCACATGGGTCTAAAGTCCGCAAATCTGCAACGGTCCGCCGAGCAACTACGCGAGGAAAAGTCGAGCGTGCTCGAACACGAAACCAGCGAAGTGGTTCCGGCCGCCTCGACCCGAGGCGCGAACAAGACTGCGTCCAGATCCAGCGAGCCTGATGCCGCGGAAACGAATTCCGGCGCCGCCGATGACGTCGAGGCGCTTTACATCGAGCATCGCAGCCTTCTTCTCTACGTTGCCTGCCGCAAGTTCCGCATCCCCGATTCCGATGCGGAGAATCTGATTCAGGAAGTCTTCCTTTCGTTCCTGCAAACGGGAACGAAGATCGACAACGTTCGCGCGTGGCTCGTTGCGGCGATGTGCAATGCGAGCCGTCATTACTGGCGCGCACAGGGACGTACCGAATCGCTGCCGGATGATTTCAACGATCAGTCGGATCCGGGCTCGCACGGTCTCGCGGATCAGTTCGCGATGAAGATGACAGTGCGGCAGGCGATCGATTATCTGCAGCCGCGCTGCCGCGAAACGCTCTGGCTGCACTACTTCGAAGGTCGCTCCGCCGGCGATGTCGCGCGCGAGCTCGAGACGACGAGTCGCTACGCGGAGAAGTTGATTCACAACTGCCTCAAACGCGTGCGAGAGATCTACATGAACATCACCCAGGTCACGAGATAGCGGAGCGATTGATGATCGAGCGGCACTACGACGACGAATCCATCATCGCCCTTCTCGAAAGCGACCGCCTGCGCGCGGATACGCACATCCCCGCGTGTCCCAATTGTTCGGAGAAGCTGGAATCGATCCGCATGATCGCGGATGTATTGCGCGAAGCGGACGTCTGGACGGAAGCGCATCTCGACCCCGCTCCGGTTGCGTCGACGATTCGCAACCTCCGCGCATTCGCCACGACGATGGCCGATGAGGATGCGCAAGCCGAAGCGTGGATCGTGGAACTGCTCGCGGGGGCACGCGAAGCATGGCGCGGACGACTTGCCCAACATCCCGAGTATCGAACGGCAGGCATGGTGCGGAAACTGATCGCCGCGAGTGATCACGCAATCGACACGATGCCGCCCGATGCCGTCGAGATCAGCGCCCTCGCGACGGACATCGCGGACCATCTCGATCCGGAGGCCTACGCGTCGGATACGGTTCAGCGGTTGCGTGGTGCAGCATGGCGCGAGAAGGCATTTGCGTTGTTTTACACAGGGCAGCACTCCGCCGCGGAGAAAGCCGTGCAGCTCGCGGACGCGATGTTCAGCCGCTGCACCGTGGACGAGTACGACCGCGCGCGTGTGGGCGTTGTTGCCTCTCTCGTACAACGCTCGATGGAGCAATTCACCGCCGCCGTCGACTCCGCGCGTATGAGCTCGGACGTATTCACCACTCACGGCGATCTCGCGCGCATGACCTCTGCGCGTTCCGCCGAGGCGGGCGTTTTGGCGCATTCGCGCAGGTATGAGGAGGCGCTCGAAATCTGGATGCAGCTCGAGAAGCAGTTCGCGCCAGATGATGCTTCGGATGCACACGCGCGCGTTCTGGGCAATATCGCGTATGCGTGCACATACCTCGGACGAATCGAGCAGGCACTTCTTCATTACCAGTTCGCAGCCGACCTGTTCGATGTCCTTGGCAATCGTTCGGAAGCTGCGCGTATTCGCTGGAACGTCGCCACAATTCTCGCGCAGAACGGTCGGCACAACGACGCGATCGCACGGTTCCTGGAAGTGCGTGAGGAATTCGAGTCGCTGGCGATGTTCGGACAGGCTGCCGAGTGCGCGTTGGATCTTGCCGAGCTACGACTCGTTCAAAATCGAATCTCTGATGTCGTCGAGCTTTGCAGTGCCGCAACGCAACATTTGACACGTGCCGGTGTGGCATATACCGGGCCTGCACTGCGCGCGATTGCATACATGCGAGAGGCGGCCGAGCAAGGTCGTGCAACTCGTCAACTCGTCAAGAACGTTCGCGAATACGTCCGGCGATTGCCGGCTGAACCTGAGCTGTTGTTCCTCCCGAATCCAGACGCGCTGAGCTAGGAAACGGACGCCTTACCCGAAATTCAGGGTAGGGATTCGCCTTTCCCAGTCACTCCTCCGTTTAGGGCGCGCCCTCCCAACTCGCAAAAACCGCTCAGGAGGGCGTCAATGATTCATCGTCTACAGCGACGTGTAGCTGCTGCTGTTCTCATCATTACAATTCTCGGGGTTCCGAACGTTGCGTTCGGTGCGTCACGTCAGGCAGACACACCGCGGGATGTCCGCGAGCGCATCGTACGGATCATCAAGAAGATCAAGTTCGTTCTCGCTCCGACGGATGATCCGCAGGACGGCGGCGGCGTCATTCCCCCCAAACCCACCGGCAACGGTTAGCCCGCAACCACGTCCCACCGCACTCGTACAATACTCGCCACTGGTTTGAGGGAGGGGTATGTCCGAGATTTTGGCGGTACGGGACGTTCGGAAGACGTTTGGGGAGGTACGGGCGGTGGATGGAGTTTCGTTCACCGTCCGTCGCGGAACCATCACCGGGCTTCTGGGGCGCAATGGCGCTGGGAAGACGACGACGATTCGGATGATCACCGGCATTTTCATGCCGGACTCCGGAAATATCGAATGGCTCGGCGGGGCGAACGGGTTGCCGTTTCGCGATCGCATCGGCTATTTGCCGGAAGAGCGCGGGTTGTACAAGCAGATGAAGCTCGTCGAGCTGCTGCTGTTTCTCGCGGAGATCAAAGGGCACAAGCCGGCGAGCGTTCGCGCGAAGATCGACCACTGGCTCGAGCGCTTCGAGCTCACCGACAAGCGGGACGCGAAAGTCGAGGAGTTGTCGAAGGGAAATCAGCAGAAGGTGCAGCTCATCGGCACGCTGCTGCACGATCCCGATCTCATCATCCTCGACGAGCCGCAGTCAGGGCTCGATCCCGTGAACATGGTGCTGGTGCGCAATCTCCTGCAGGAACTGCGCAACGACGGCAAGACCATTCTGCTCTCGACGCACATGATGGCCGAGGCCGAGAAGATGGCGGATGAGATCATCCTGATTCATCGAGGCCGCGTCGTGCTCGACGGCACCATCGACGAAGTGCGCACGAAGTTCGGCAAGAACACGTTGCATCTCGACTTCGAAGGCGACGGCGCATTCATCCACACGCTGCCCGGCGTTCGTAAAGCCACGGTGCTCAACAACTCGGCCGAGATCAGTCTCGACGAAGGCGCCGATACGCAGACGCTCCTGCAACTCTCGATGGCGCGCGTGCGCATTCGCCGCTTCGAAGTGGCCGCGCCGTCGCTCGAGGAAATCTTCATCGAACAGGTCGGAGCCGAAACGCTCTCGCACGAGGTGACGAAGTGAACAAGCTCTTCGCGGTACTCAAACGCGAATACCTGCAAACCGTGAGGAAGAAGATGTTCATCATCATGACCTTCCTCATGCCGGTGCTGATGGCCGCGCTCTTTTTTCTTCCGGCGTTGATGATGGAGCGCGGCATGGGCTCGAAGAAGATCACCGTGCTCGACGCGACCGGCCAGCTTCGCGCAGCAATCGAAGGACAAGACAAGACCGACGAAGGCGACATCGAGATCGGACGCGGCAGCAAAGATCTGCCGGGACAGGTTCAGATGAAGTACGTCGACGTCACCGGCCAGAATGCCGACGACGCCGCGAAGCCGTATCTGCAGCAGATGAATGCCGCGGATGAGAAACAGCGCATCGACGGCGTATTTCTGATTCCCGGCAATGCGCTCACCGCCGGCGACGCGAAGCTGCGGTACTTCAGCCGCTCAGCCACGGACTTCATCACGCAGAAGCGCATCTCCGACAAAGTGAATCGCGGCGTGCAGCAGTACCGGCTCGCGCAGCGCGGCATCGCGGCGAAAGACGTCGATGCGCTGCTGAAGAATCTCAGCGTCGATTCGGTGCAGCTCTCGAAAACCGGCGAGCAGAAAAAAGGTGGCGCCGCGAACTTCATCGTCGGCTTCATTCTCGTCGGCCTGTTGCTGATCCCGTCGTTCGTGTACGGACTCGAGATCATGCGCGGCATCATTCAGGAGAAGACCGATCGCGTCGTCGAAGTGCTGGTCTCGTCGATGTCGCCGACGCAGTTGCTGGTCGGCAAGATTCTCGGCGTCGCGCTGGTCGGCCTGACGCAGATCACGGTGTGGTTCCTCATCGCGGCGGGCGCGGGTCTCTACATCGGCACGGTCGGCGCGATGGCGGGATTCAACGTGATGCAGTTCATCCGGCCGATGACGTTCGTTTACTTCCTGATCTTCTTCCTGCTCGCGTATCTCACGTACGTTTGCGTGTACGCGATTGGCGGAGCGGTCTGCAATTCCGAGAAGGAAGCGCAGCAGCTCATCGCGCCGATCACGATGATCATGATGCTGCCGTGGTTTCTGATGGCGGGACTCATCACGAATCCGGAATCAGGACTCAGTGTCGGCTTCTCGTTGTCGCCCGTGTTTGGGCCGTTGACGATGTACGTGCGCACGCTCGTCTCCGAGCCGCCGATGTGGCACATCCTGTTGTCGATCGCAATCGCAATCGCGACGATTGCGGTGTTCTTCTGGGTGACGGCGAAGATCTTCCGCGTGGGCATTCTGTCGTACGGCAAGCGGCCCACGATTCCTGAGCTCATGCGCTGGATCAAAGTCGCGTAAGCGCGCCATTCCGAGAACTCCCGCCTTCCCCGAGGCGGGAGTTCCAGTATCATCCCCGGCCTCAGCATCTCGAACGATGGTCAGGGGGTTACATGCAGGAACCCAGGACGCTCAACGACATCTACACGGTCACGTGCTCGATCGATCGGCCCGCGATCATGAAGTACAAGCGGAACGAGCAGTGGCAGGACGTCGCGGTCTCTGAATTTCGCGACACGGTTCGGTGGCTCGCCGAGGCGCTGCATGAGATGGGGGTGAAGCGAGGGGATCGCGTTGCGATCCTGGCCGAAAATCGTCCCGAGTGGACGATGGCCGATTTCGCGATTCTCGCCACCGGCGCCGTTTCCGTCCCGGTCTATCCAACCCTCCTCGGCTGGCAGATCGAGTACATCCTCAACGACGCCGGCACCGTTGCGATCTTTTGCTCCGACAAAGAGCAGCTCGACAAGATCACCGAGATCCACTCGCACGTTCCGTGTCTCAACAACATCATCGTTTGCGATCCGCCGCAGCCGCTCGCGCCAGGCGTGCACACGTTCAAAGACGTCGTCGAGCGCGGCAAGAAATTCGAAGCGGATCACGGTCGCACGTGGTTCGATCAATCGCTCGCGTCCGCGAAGCCCGATGATCTCGCCACGCTCGTCTACACCTCGGGCACAACCGGCAATCCCAAAGGCGCGATGCTCACGCACGGCAACATCACGAGCAACGTGACCACCGTGCGCGACGCCGTGCCGTTCAAAGCCGGCGAGCTCGCACTCTCGATCCTGCCGCTCTCGCACATCCTCGAGCGCATGGTCGATTTCCTCTACTACTACCGCGGCATGACCGTCGCTTACGCCGAGAACGTCATGAAAGTCGCGGACAACCTGCAGGAAATCAGGCCGCATTACTTCGCGGCCGTTCCGCGACTCTTCGAAAAGATGCGCGCGCGCGTGATGGATAACGTCGCCACCGCGCCGCCTGCGCGACAGAAGATCTTCCACTGGGCGTTGAAGATCGCCGAAGAGCGACTGCCGTATCGCGTCGAAGGCAAGCCGATGCCGTTCGGTCTCAAAGCCAAAGCAGCGATCGCGGACAAACTCGTCTTCAGCAAAATCATTGCGCGACTCGGCGGTCGCGTGCGCTGGGTCGTCTCCGGCGGCGCACCGCTTTCGCCGGAGCTCGCAGCATTTTTCATCGGTGCGGGCGTCGAGATTCTCGAGGGCTACGGCCTCACCGAAACATCGCCGGTCATCGCGGTGAATACGCCGAATGCTCGTCGCATCGGAACCGTCGGTCCTGTGATTCCCGGTGTCGAAGTGAAGATCGCATCGGACGGCGAGATCCTCACGCGCGGACCGCACGTCATGCGCGGCTACTGGAACAATCCCGAAGCGACCGCGCAGGCGATCGACAGCGAAGGCTGGTTCCACACGGGCGACATCGGCGAGATCGACAAGGATGGTTTCCTCAAGATCACCGATCGCAAGAAAGACATCATCATCAACGCGTACGGCAAGAACATCGCGCCGCAGCCGATCGAGGCGTTGCTCAAGAGCTCACCGTATGTCGGCACGCCGGTGCTGATTGGCGATCGACGCAAATATCTCGCTGCGCTGATCGTGCCGAACTTCGAGAAGCTCGAGCGTGAGGCCGCCGCCCTCGGCGTGAACGCCAAGGATCGCGAAGAGCTCGTGAATCATCCGAAAGTGAAGGCTCTGATTCAGGACGAAATCGATCGTTTCAACAAAAATCTCGACCGGCAGGAGAAGATTCGCAGGTTCGCGCTCATCGGCCGTGACTTCACGATCGATGAAGACGAGATCACGCCTTCGCTCAAAGTGAAGCGCAAGGTGATCGACAAGAAGTACAAGCACCTCATCGATCAAATGTACGCCGACGAAAATCTCGTGGAACTCTCAGCATGACCTCCGTTGCCGAAGCAGCATCTCCCGCTACCGCCCGCGCATTCTCGATCGAGCGTCAGGGCGAGCTCGCGATCGTCTGGTTCGATCTTCCGGGCGAGAAAGTGAACAAGCTCTCCACGCCCGTGCTCAACGAGCTTTCGAGCGTCGTCGATCAACTCGCGTCGAGTGATGCGACGAAAGTGATCTTCGCGTCACGCAAGCCCGGCATTTTCATCGCCGGCGCGGACGTGATGGAGTTCACCACCGTCACCGGCGCCGAGCAGGCGCGCGCGTATGTCTCGCTGGGGCAGCAGGTCTTCACGAAAGTCACGAAGCTCAAGCAGACGACCGTGGCGGCGATCGATGGTGCATGCGTCGGCGGCGGATGCGAGCTCGCGCTGAGCTGCGACTGGCGCGTCATCTCCGATTCGCCGAAAGCGCAAATCGGACTGCCCGAAGTGAAGCTCGGCATCTTTCCGGCGTGGGGCGGCACGAGCAAACTCCCGCGTCTCATCGGACTGCCCGGCGCGCTCGATGTCATCCTCAACGGCAAGACGCTCGACGGCAAGCGCGCGAAGAAAGCAGGACTCGTCGATGAAGTCGTCGAATCCGGCATCGTGTTGCAGGTCGCGAAAAAATTCGCGGACAAAGGCAAGCGCAACGTCCCGGGCCGCACGAAGTTTTATGTCGAAGGTAACCCGCTTGCGCGCAATCTGATTTTCAACAAAGCGCGCCAGACCGTTCTCAAGCAAACCAAAGGCAAATACCCCGCGCCGCTGAAAGCGATCGACGTGATGTCGTACGCGATGTCGAACGGCGTCGAGCGCGGCATGCAGCGCGAGCTCGATGAAGCGTCGACGCTCGTCGGCAACGACGTCGCGAAAAATCTCGTGCAGCTCTTCTTCCTCATGGAAGAGTCGAAGAAAGATCCGTACGCGGTGAAGCCGCGCGACACGAGCGTCGTCGGCGTGCTCGGCGCAGGAATCATGGGTGGCGGCATCGCACAAATCGTCGCGGACAAGACCGACGCGGACGTGCGCATGCGCGACATCAACTGGAAAGCGATCGGCGGCGGGATGAAAGCCGCGTCGAAGATCTGGAAGAAGAAAGTCGATCGCCGCCGCATGACGCGTGGCGAGATGCAGCGCAAGCTCGCGCGCATCACGAGCACGACCGACTGGAGCGGTTTCTCGCGCGCCGATGTCGTGATCGAAGCGGTCGTCGAGAACGTGAACATCAAGCGTCAGGTGCTCGCGGAGTTCGAAGCGCTCGCGAAGCCGGGCGCGATCTTCGCGACGAACACGTCGACGATTCCGATCACGCAAATTGCGGCCGAGGCGAAGAACCCCGAGAACGTGGTCGGCATGCACTTCTTCAATCCGGTCGATCGCATGCCGCTCGTCGAAGTCATTCGCGGCGAGAAAACCTCGGAGCAGGCGATGGTCACGGTCGCGACGCTCGCGCGCAAGCTCGGCAAGACCGTCGTGTACTGCAACGACGGGCCAGGCTTCGTCGTCAATCGCATCCTCGGTCCGTACATGAATGAGTCGGGCTTCCTGCTCGAAGAAGGCAATTCGATCGAGTCACTCGACAAAGCGATGACCGACTTCGGGATGCCGATGGGGCCGATGGCGTTGCTCGATGAAGTCGGCATCGACGTCGCGGCGAAAGTCGCGGGGATTCTCACCGAGGCGTTTGGCGCGCGGATGCAGAAATCGACGGTGGTCGAGAAGCTGTACGCCGACGGGCGTCACGGCAAGAAGAACGGCAAAGGCTTGTACCTTTACGCGGATGGCAAGCGTCAGGGACCCGATGCCTCCGTCTACAAACTCCTCGGCGTCACGCCGCATGCGGCCGATGAGAAAGCGGTCGTGGAGCGCATGGTGCTGGCGATGATCAACGAAGCCTCGCTGATTCTCGATGAGAAGATCGTCGCGTCGGCGGGCGAGCTCGATCTGGCGATGATCATGGGCACCGGCTTCCCGCCGTTCCG
>JACZCU010052625.1_pt1 | contig 28230 bp, 28 predicted proteins | sample 8641851 | NCBI WGS metagenome assembly JACZCU01 (sample SAMN15324605, study PRJNA640507) | soil metagenome | isolation source: monocropping sugarcane control | place: China: Luxin town, Laibin City, Guangxi Province | collected 2019-07-25 | depth 10cm m | reverse complement strand
CTCTGTACCTGAAACAATTCTACTCTCTCTGCGCCGGCATTTGTCAAGCATGGGCGATTGAAGGTCTTCTCTAAAACTCATGCTTATGCATTAAAACGTTTCTTCAGTAGGCGTAATGTATTGCCGCTCATGATCGCCGCTATTTGATCATCTGCAAGCTTTACCGCTGCTAACGTTTCCTCCACCTTTTGTCGGCTAGCTATTGGCATAATCGGCCAATCACTGCCGTTGAGCACGTGCTCTACCCCCAGTAAATCAACGGCGAAACGGATGCTTGCCGGATCATACCCCATGGTATCCATATGCAGGCGCTTGCGGGTCATGCTGGGAGATCCTCCTGACCAACCTTCCTCTCGCCCGTGTTCCTGATTAGCTATACCTGCAAATAGTAAAGACGCCGCGCCAATCATTGGGATCACCGCTGTCAACCCAGGAAGCTCATCGAAGATGCCACTACGGAGCAGCGCGAGTATGCTTGCGGCGTTTTCTGTGCCACGTGCCAGCAGGATGCCGGTATGACCAAGGCGGCTCAGGCGCTCAGTAAATCCAGCTGGGCTGACCGGATGGACGAAGACCGCCACCTCGAGCTTTGCGGCTATCTCCAAAGTTGGACGAGCTTCTGGTGCATCCAGGAAGCGGTCCCCTTGCGCGCAATCTACACAGATGCCTGCCAGACCCAGCGTGTGTATCGCGCGTTCTACCTCGTGAGCAGCTGCATCGCCCTGGAAGGCATCAATAGTGGCGAGCGCGAGCAAGCACGCCGGGTGCGCCCTGACCAGCTCGGCAAAGTGGTCGTTGATGTGTTTCATCAGCGTCATCGACAACTGCTGACCAGGTGGGACGAGCACGCCTGCAGGAGCACTTAACACTTTCGCGTCAATCCCAGCGTTGTCCATGTCCTCAAGTTGATCCCGGATATTTGTCAGCAAAGGCCACGCACGCGCGAGGACATTCGACCCTCGTGGTGGTGTGGAGGGATACCACGCTGCATTATAGTAATGGCTATGGAAGTCGATCAGGCGAGGCAGTGCTTCCATTGTTTTCTCCTCTATTATAAACAAACACTTATGCATTTCATGAAAAAAATAAACTGGACAACTATTGGCTTCTTCTCTACACTTACAATAGAGCATGTTGTTTAATGTACCTGTGCAAAGCGCGCCAGTAAATTATATCCCTGAGGAGCAGCGAAAGGGAGATGTCTGTTGTATTATGAAATACGCTTTTGTTATTGACCAGCGCAAGTGTATAGGCTGTCATGCCTGTACTGTTGCGTGTAAATCTGAACATGAGGTGCCCATTGGCGTCTATCGTACCTGGGTCAAATACATTGAAAAAGGCGAGTTTCCCAATTCGCGCCGCTATTTTCTGGTAAACCGCTGTAATCACTGCACTGATGCTCCTTGCGTTACTATTTGCCCCACCAGAGCCCTATTTAAGCGCAGCGATGGTATAGTCGATTTCGACTCCAGCCGTTGTATAGGTTGTAAGTCGTGTATGCAGGCCTGCCCTTATGATGCGCTCTATATCGACCCCTACAGCCAGACCGCGGCCAAATGTAATTACTGTGCCCATCGTACCGAGGTCGGACTGGAACCTGCCTGCGTTGTCGTTTGCCCGGAACGTGCTATTATCGCGGGCGACTTGCATAACCAGGAAAGCGAGATCGCTAAAATCGTCGCCCGTGAACCGGTACGTGTGCGCAAGCCGGAGCAGGGTACTAAGCCCAACGTTTACTACCTTGGTGCGGAAGAGGCCGCTATCAATCCCGAAGTGGCCGTTGAGGAACTGCCCCATATGACCATGTGGAGTACAATACTTAAGCCACATCACGAGGATGAGAGCGCTATAGATATGGGCAAATCCTTGCGCACTCTCAAGACAATCAATCCGCTCAAACCCTATAAGCCGGCCGAACAGGTACACCGGAGCCCGACTGACGCTCATATTGCCTATGATACACCTAAGAATAATGCGCCTTGGGGCTGGAAGGTGTCCGCCTACTTGATGACAAAATCTCTTGGGGCCGGAGTGATGATTGTTGCCGCCCTGGCCCTGGCTCTGTATGGCTCACAGGGAAACTTCAGCAGCGCCATGAACAACTTGCTTGGTATCGGCGCACCCATCATTGGTGGCTTCTTCATTGCCCTCACACTGATACTGCTCATTGCCGACCTCAAGCGTCCTGACCGTGCGCTTTATCTCGTTATCAAAGCCAATCCCACTTCCTGGCTCGTCTGGGGAGGTTATATTCTGGGTATCTTTGGCTTGATTGAAGCGGCCTGGTTTGGCGCAGCTCTCTTTGGCTTCTCTGATCTCATTCGCTGGCTGCTCATTCCGGCTGCCCTCTTTGGAGCTGCTTCGGCTGGCTATAGCGCCTTGCTCTTTGGCCAGGCCGAGGGTCGTGATTTTTGGCAAAGTCCACTTATGCTGCCCATTCTGCTTGTACAGGCTGTATTAGCCGGCGCTGCTGGTTTAGGCCTGCTCGCCTGGGCGCTCAACGCTGATAGCCACGTGAGCAACCTGTTTACTGAACTCCTGCTCGCTGCCATTGTTGTACATATATTCCTGGTCAGCGTGGAAGTTTTCGGCACACATAGCAATAGTCACGTGGCTGCTGCCGCCCGTTATATGAGCCGGGGCGGTTTGAAGGACACTTTCTGGGGTCCCTTCTTTGCCGTTGGTTCGCTGGTTCCCTGCGTCATGCTGTGCATTGCTCTGGTCGTACCTGGAGCCCAGCCTGTCCTTTTGGGGCTGGCAAGTATTATTGCGCTTGCTGGCCTGTATGCCTATGAGCATTGTTTTGTCGTTGCCGGTCAGGTGGTACCGCTCAGTTAAGGCCAGGTTTTTACAACGCTAACTATTAGAGGAAATATATGACAGAGATACCGTTACAACAGCATATCGCGCCAAGCGGCGAGCAGATGACTGTGCGTGACCTGGCCTCCTGCCCATCACCAGAACGCTGGCATGATTGGGTTGAATACGATGCGAAAGCCTGGCCGCGCAGAGTAGAGAAGCACTACGAAATCATCCCCACCATCTGTTTCAACTGCGAGGCTGCCTGTGGGCTGTTGGCATATGTCGATAAAGAGACTGGCCGCGTTAGAAAATTCGAGGGCAATCCCTATCATCCCGGCAGTCGAGGGCGCAACTGCGCTAAGGGTCCTGCCACCATCAATCAGGTGAATGACCCCGAACGTATTTTATATCCCCTTAAGCGCGCGGGCAAGCGCGGCGAAGGGAAGTGGGAGCGCACCAACTGGGAGGAGGTGCTGGAGACCTTTGCCAGTAAAATTCGTGCTGCAATTGTCGAAGACCGCCGCGATGAAGTCATGTATCACGTGGGCCGTCCCGGCCATGACGGCTATATGGAACGCGTGCTCGGTGCCTGGGGTGTTGATGGTCACAATAGCCATACCAACGTTTGTTCCTCCTCGGCTCGTTTCGGCTACCAACTCTGGTGTGGCGCTGATCGTCCCTCGCCTGATCATGCCAATGCTCGCTTTATTTTACTCATCAGCTCGCACCTGGAGACCGGTCACTATTTCAACCCCCAGGCACAGCGCATCATTGAAGGCAAGATGAAAGGGGCCAGGTTGGCCGTTATGGACCCGCGCCTCTCCAACACAGCCAGCATGGCTGACTACTGGCTGCCCACCTGGCCCGGCTCAGAAGCGGCTGTCTTACTGGCGATGGCACGCATCATCCTGGCTGAGCAACTATATAATCGCGAGTATATGCGCCGCTGGGTCAACTGGCAGGACTACCTGGCTGCCGAACATCCAGACGAGCCACAAACCTTTGATCGTTTCATCGAAATCCTACGCGATCTCTACGTTGACTATACCCCTGCCTTCGCGGCTAAAGAAAGCGGATTGACAGAGGAAAGCATTGTTGATATCGCACGCCAGATCGGTCATGCTGGCACAGCTTTTGCCGCGCACACCTGGCGCGCGGCCAGCGCAGGTAACCTGGGTGGCTGGCAGGTTGCGCGGGTCCTCTGGTTCCTCTCTGTACTCACAGGAAGCATCGGTACGCCTGGTGGTACCGCACCCAATAGCTGGAACAAGTTTATTCCAGCCCCATTTCTCAAGCCACGCCCAGCGGAAGTATGGAATGAACTACTCTTCCCGCCTGAGTACCCGCTGGCGAACTACGAGATGAGTATCCTTCTCCCCTACTTCTTAAAAGAGGGCCGGGGCAAGCTCTCCGCCTATTTTACCCGTGTCTATAATCCTGTTTGGACCAATCCCGATGGCACCAGTTGGATCGAGATGCTCACCAATGAAGAACGCATTGAACTGCATGCTGCTCTGACTCCTGTCTGGAGCGAGACCGCCTGGTACGCCGATTATGTACTACCTATGGGCGTGGGCAGCGAGCGCCACGACCTCATGAGTCAGGAGACGCATGCCGCCCGCTGGATCGGCTATCGCCAACCTGTCCTGCGCGTCTACAAAGAACATCAGGGCGAAACGGTGCAATATACTTACCAGGCCAATCCTGGAGAGGTGTGGGAAGAGGATGAGTTCTGGATCGAACTATCCTGGCGCATCGACCCCGATGGCAGCCTGGGTATTCGCAAGTATTTTGAGTCTCCCTATCATCCCGGTCAAAAACTGACCATCGAAGAGTATTATCGTTGGATCTTTGAAAATAGTGTACCTGGCCTGCCTGCTGCAGCTGCCAAAGAGAAGCTGACACCGCTGGCGTATATGCAAAAGTATGGCTCCTTTGAAATTCCCCAGGAACAAGCCCCCGTCTATACGCTGAATGAGCGCGAACTGGACGCCGCGGCCCTGGCAGATGCTCAGATCGATGAGCGCAGTGATAAAATTATGCGCAATGGCACAACCATTGGCGTGATGGTTGACGGCAAGGCTTATGAAGGTTTTCCAACGCCCTCGCGCAAGCTAGAGTTTTACTCACCAACGATGAAGGAATGGGGATGGCCGGAGTACGCCATTCCTGGCTATACACTCAGCCACGTTCACCCTTCTAATATCGATCATCAGCGGGGCGAATACCTCTTGATACCCACTTTCCGCTTGCCCACGCTGATTCATACACGTTCAGGCAATGCCAAGTGGCTGTATGAAATATCGAACGCCAATCCAGTATGGGTACATCCTGTTGATGCCGAACGTATTGGAGTTGAGACCGGGGATCTCTTACGTGTCACGACTGAGATAGGCTACTACGTCAATCGCGCCTGGATCACCGATGGTATCCGTCCAGGTGTGGTTGCCTGTTCGCACCATCTTGGACGCTGGCGACTGGAGACGAGTACGGGCATAGATCGCTGGTCATCGGCCCTGGTACAATTAGGGAAAGAGCAGGATGGTACCTGGCATATGCGTCAGTTGGAAGGCATTCGCCCTTTCGAGAGCGACGACCCCGACTCGGCCCGTATTTTCTGGCGCGAGGGCGGCGTCCATCAAAACCTGACCTTCCCAGTTCATCCTGATCCCATTAGCGGGATGCACTGCTGGCATCAAAAAGTCACAGTTGAGGCCGCGCATGCTAACGATCGCTATGGTGATGTGTATGTTGATCCTCGTAAGGCCCAGGAAGTGTACCAGCATTGGCTGACTATGACCCGTCCGCAGGTCAATCGTTCCGATGGCCTGCGCCGTCCTTTGTGGATGATTCGTCCTTATCGCCCGGCAGCAAACACCTTTAAACGCCAACTTGTAGATAGGCATCTTTAAACGCTAGTTTGTAGCAAAATAGGAGGATGTTATGCTCATAGGTATTGGTCTCCCGGCATCGATCCCAGGCACTAACAATAAACTTATCCTGGATTGGGCCAGGCGTGCTGACGCAGGCACTTTTTCTAGCCTGGGCATCATAGATCGCCTGGTCTACAATAATTTTGAATCACTGATTACGCTAGCAGCGGTGGCAGGTGTCACTCGACGTATTCGTCTCATGACCACTGTCCTGATCGCTCCGCTGCGTAATACCGGCGTGCTCGCCAAACAGGCTGCTACGCTTGACGCCCTCTCAGGCGGTCGTCTCACGCTTGGTCTGGGCGTAGGTGGTCGTGAGGATGATTTTCGAGCTGCGCCAGCAGACTTTAAGAATCGTGGGCGGCATTTTGAAGAGCAACTTACCACTATGCAACGTGTCTGGTCCGGTAAACCACTCGACGCTGAGACGGGACCTATCGGTCCAACACCTGTTCAGCAAGGTGGACCAGAGGTCCTAATCGGTGGCTATTCACCCAGAGCCATTCAGCGTGTCGGGCGCTGGGGTGATGGTATGATTCTTGGTGGTTCAGGTGATCCCAAGGTTGCCCGCCAACTCTACGGTATAGCCGAGCAATCATGGCAGGCGGCAGGTAGAAGTGGTAAACCGCGTTTTGTTGCCTGTATGTACTATGGGCTGGGACCCAATGCAAAGGAGCGTGCGGGTGCCTACATTCGCGACTACTATGCCTTCATGGGCCAGCGTGCTGATTTTATGGCAAACGCCATTCCCTCAACGCCTGAAGCTGTAAAAGGGATCATCCAGGCCTTTACCGACGTTGGTGTAGATGAACTGATCTTCTGGCCCTGTATTCCAGACCTGGATCAGGTAGATCGCCTGGCAGAACTACATTAAGTAGAGATTACGAGGTTCTGGGCAGCAATGGATGCTGAACAGGAGTGAGATGTACCCGTCATCTCACTCCTCCTCACAGTAGAAAGAATCCGAAATACTCTAGAAGGAGGGCGCTAATGTACTTTAAACAACTGGTCAAAGAAGATTTAGGTTGTGCCAGCTATATCGTTGGCTGCCTCAATGCAGGAGAATGTGCTGTGGTTGACCCTCGCCTGGATATGGTTGACGAGATTTTAGAGCTTGCAGCCGACAAAGGCATGCGAGTCACTGCGGTGATTGAGACACATAACCATGCCGATCATATCTCCGGTCACGGTGAGATTGCCCGTCGTACCGGGGCTACCATCTATGTTCATGAGCTCGCTAACGTCGAATATCCTCATGTAAACTTGAAAGATGGTGACGAGCTGCGCTTCGGTGTTGCTAAAATACGCGTCGTCCATACTCCAGGCCATCGCCCCGAACATATCGCTATTGCTGTCTCCGATACCAGCCGCAGCGATGACCCCTGGCTGGTGCTGACCGGCGATTCCCTCTTCATCGGTGATGTCGCCCGTCCAGATCTCGCTGTCTCCGGCCACGAGGGAGCCGATGCATTGTACGATAGTATTTTTGAGCGCCTCTTGCGTCTTGAGGATGGAGTCGAGGTCTACCCAGCGCATGTTGCTGGCTCGTTGTGTGGCAGGGCCATGAATCCCAAAACCAGTTCAACCATAGGCTTTGAACGCAAACATAATCCAGCTGTCGCGCCACGTCCACGCGCTGTTTTCATTGAGGACATGAATGAGAATCTGCCTCAGCGTCCGCCCAACATGTATAATATTGTTGAACGTAATCGTGGCAATTATGCTCATCAACCAGCTTCTCTGCTACCTCTACCCTTGGACCCACTTACCTTTCAGCGCGAGATGGAGCATGGAGCGGAGGTGATTGACACGCGCACCCCACGTCGCTTCAGCGAAAATCACATTCCGGGGGCCCTCCATGTCTACCTGCGCGGCTCCTCCTTCGCCACGCGCGTTGGTTTCGTCACTTCTCCAGAGAAGCGCCTCCTGCTGGTTGTCGAAGACGAACGCGATCTACATGATGCTCTTGCCCAACTGACCGTAGTAGGTTTTGACCAGGTTGTAGGCTACCTGGATGGAGGAATGCAGGCCTGGCAAGAGGCCGATTTGCCACTGCAACAGTTGGATCAACTGACCGTCGAAACTCTCCATGCCTCCATCCATAACCTGAAAATCTTAGATGTACGCGACCAGAGCGAGTGGAATGAGGGCCATATTCACGCTGCCAGGCATATCCCGTATTACTTTGTTGAACAGCGCCACGCGGAACTTGCTATCTCCCGGCCTCTAGCTGTTATATGTGGCAGTGGTCAACGCAGTGCGGTTGCCTGCTCCATCCTGCAGCGTCATGGCTTTACGATCTTATCCAATGTTATTGGAGGTATGGATGCCTGGAACAATGCAGGCTATGAGACGGTTGTAGATTAAGCTGGCGTACGTAAAAGAAGAGAATAAGGCCCCCGCAAGAGAGATACAACGCTTATGGGCGTTGTATCCCTCTTGCGGGGGCGAACATTTGGGCTTGCCCATATCTCTTAATGTAATCATCTGTGTCTAACGTGTCTCATTTTGAGACATTTAGTTTTGGCTAGTCCTTCCGAAAGAACTTTTTTTCTAAAAATCTGGGATAACTCATGAGAGGAAGCTACCGGAGGTGGCGGGACGACCTGAGTAGTTACCTCAGGATTTCTGTTGAAGAATGTCGGACAGCCAGAGTAGAGCATTATAGAGCTGCGCGTGCCACACGTTCCATGCATGAAATCCCTTTTGTATATCAAAGTGATATGCTATATGCGAGGTTTTTAGTTCCTGCACAAACTTCACTGCATCTATATAATAGGGTTGGTCGTTCGTAGCTGCGCCAATAAACATATGTAACTTCCATGCCCGTCTATTCTGAGGTAACACGATAGCCGGGCTATTCGCTCGAATAGTGGCCTCTTTCCTTCCCCACACACTGCCTTCAGCGTAATAATAGCCGCCCAGTGAGATCACAAAGCCAAAGATATCTGGATGATGGATGGCAATGTTCATCGCGCCAAAGCCTCCCGTGGAAAGGCCGCCAATTCCCCGATATGCTGGCTCGGCAAGCGTACGATACTTCTGGTCAACGTATTGCACTAGGTCGCGAGCAATGTATGTTTCAATTAGCTGCTGACCATCGCCGCTATTGCCCCATTCGCTGGTCCCTCCTGGACGTCCATTGCCATCGGGCAAAATCAGTATTAGTTCGGGTATCTTGTCCTGAGCGATTAATGTATCGGCACTTTGATCGGCTTTGCCTCCTGTAAACCAGTCACTATCTTTTCCTGTGCAGCGTTACTCCTTCGCGTTCGGCACGAAGACAGCTCGTCCGCACATTTGCCATTGGCGAACCTGCCAGACTAAAGGTCTGAGGGCAGAGCAGTAAGTTCTCTTTTGCCAGGGCAAAGAAGGAGAGCGTCTGACTGCCAAAATGCCCTACCAGAGCTAGCGCACCTGCACGAGCTTGCTCCAGGCGCTCTCGTTGATAGGCTATCCACCAGCGTGCGCTCACGGGTCGTAAGAGGGCGATCATGCCTGTGAGCAGTGCTGTGGCCGATAGGTATGGATTGGATTGTAGGAACCAGGCGGCACGTATCGTCAACGGCTGGAGTTCTTGAACTGGAAGATTGAAGAAGCGTTTGAGCAGGGAATATAAAACCTGGCTGCTGCCAGGATTTGTACTCAAAAATTGTGCTTGCAGGAGGTAAAATCCGCCTACACTGTATAGCAGCAACAACCCAAATCCGAGCAGGAGTAAGATAATTCCCTGACGCATTCTCCAGGGATCGCTTTCAACGGAGAAGAATTCTTGAGAGGAAATCAACAGATACCACACCATCATAACCAGTACAGCCTCTTCCAGGTCAAGCACTTTGACGAAGTGGGCAAGGGCTGAAAGCGGGAGTAGCACGCTAGCCAATTGCCATGCCCATCGTTTTCCTCTGGCCAATCCCAACGCAAGCAAACATAAGAAGAAACCGAGCATGAGAGAAATAATACACCCTGTACGCACAAAAGGCTAGATTGAAGGGGTAAAGGGTGCAAGAAAGGCAAGAAGGTCCTCCAGGAGTGCAAGCCTTCCTAGCCGTGCTGGCAGTAGGACGGTCAATCCATTGATGATGCCCATAAGGGCCACAATAGTTGCCAGCATGCCTCGTACTGCTTGCTTCGAAAGCTTAATATGCATAATAAGAGTGCTTTGAGGAAGATACACTTTGAGCACCCTTCTTTATATGTAATATATATGTATTATGACAAAAATTGTCAAGTAATCTAACGAAAATATGGCGAGGACATAAGGAAGCATGGCTTTAAAATCTGGTTAGCTGGTGGCAAGGACGTGTAGGGAATACATGTGTAAACGCTTGAGCTTTGGCATAGATGTAGGGGTCGATGTATCGCATTTGCTACAACCCGATTCCCAGTCCTCGCAGCACCATTTGTACAGCGATTATAGCCATCACGGGCAGAAAGATCAGGCGTAACGTCTTGTTGCTGAGGTGTGACAAGATCCGTGCACCAATAAAGGCTCCCAACAGAATCCCCAGCGCGACTGGCGCCGCTACCAGTGGAGGAATATCTCCCCGCGCGAAATAAATGCCCGCGCTTGCTGCCGCCGTAACTCCGATCATAAAGTTACTGGTGGTTGTGGAAACCTTCATGGGAAGACGCATGATAGTGTCCATTGCCAAAACCTTTAGAGTGCCACTGCCAATGCCTAGCAAACCTGAAAGGACACCAGCTACATACATCATCGCCAATCCCAGCGGCGTTCGCGTCACCTGATAGGAGACTTCGCGCCCTAAACGCTGGTCGGGATAGCTTCCTCCCAGGTGCAGCCAGGTTGCCCAGCGATCGTTGTGTACTCCCTTAGGAAGCTCTTCGCCGATCTTAAGAACCTGCGGTACAACTGAGACGAGCAGAATCACCCCAAAGATCAAGAAAAGGGAAGCAGGGGCGAGCAGACCGGCCAGAAAAGCTCCACAAATTGCTCCTATCGTGGTCGCCATCTCTAAGAACAAACCAATGCGCATATTGGTCATGTTGTCGCGCACATAGGCCGCTGCTGCCCCACTAGATGTGGCAATAACCGCGACTATGCTTGTTCCAATCGCATAACGAATAGGGAGTCCAAAGGCCAGCGTTAGCAATGGTACAATCAGGACCCCACCGCCTAAACCCACTATTGATCCTAGCACTCCTGCGGCTATCGCGCCCGCGAAGATGAGCAGGATGATAGCAAGTGATAGATGGATCATATCTATCAACCTGCCTTGCCCAGCCAGAAACTCATAACTAACGTGGCTAATACGATTAATGCAATCACCACGTAAGAGCGATCATGTTCCAGTGCGAAACCTATCACCGATGCTGTTACTGAAAGAACCTGCGTGGCAATAAGCAACAATAAACCCAGGGCGATGATCGCCTGTGGCTGTAGGGCCAGCAAGCCTTGCCAGACCTGGCCCAAGGTATGAGGAAAAAGTTGGAGACTCTGTTGTGATAACCCACCTGTATGCGCCAGCATGAGGAGCAAACCGATCAGGATAATGCCGGCACTCAAAACTACCCCACAGCGAAGTATCCAACCAATAACATCTGCTGTAAAATGCTTGTTAGCAGCAGATGTCTTGCGCTTCGTCTGGTGTGTAGTATCTGACCTTGATAGTGGCGGAGCTAAGGGGTCAATGTGTAAATAGCTAGCGTTATGTTCCTTCATATATGATGCCTATTCTAGGCAGCCCAGTCCCGGGCTGAATATCCTTGACTGTCTACTAGTAATTGTATGCCACTTTCTGATATTATTCCAATATATGGTTTTTATCGGACACATAACAAATAATAATACATACACTATTTCGACAAGGAGGCGGTATGAATCTGCATTATTTGCGCGTTTTTCTTACTGTTGCGGAATATGAGCATATTACGCGCGCATCGGAAGAGCTTATTATTAGCCAGCCAGCTGTAACCAAAACTATTCAGCACCTGGAGCAAGAGGTAGGTCTCGAACTGATCGAACGTCATGGTAGGCGCATTGCGTTAACTCATGCGGGTCGTGTTCTACATAAATATGCGCGCCGCGTTTTTGCTCTTGAACGTGAGATGGAAGATGCCCTCGCAGCATTGCGCGATGTTGAAGCTGGTGAAGTCACACTTGCCGCCAGTATGACCACGGGCGTCTATTTGCTACCCCCTATCGTCGCTCTTTTCCGTAGTCGCTATCCCCAGGTGAACCTGCAAGTTTCTATCCTCAATTCGGGTGAGATCGTAGAGCAAACACTCAGTTGGAATCTTGACTTTGGCCTGGTCGAAGGTGATGCATCAGCCCTGCCTCCTGAACTGAATGTTGAGGTGTTTGATCATGATGAACTGGTGCTGGTCATATCACCGGATCATCATTGGCGTGGCGTCCAGGCTTTGAAACCAGAGGAACTGGGTAGAGGTGAATTGCTGCTGCGTGAACAGGGCAGCGGCATCCGCGAAGTCATCGAACATGCTCTGCACCAGCATGACGTTCAGTTACGTCCACTGCTTACCGTGCCAGATAATGAAGCTATCAAGCAGATGGTGCTATGCGGAGTCGGAGCAGCTATTGTTTCTGCCCTGGCAGTGCAGCGAGAGCTGGCTTCAGGTGACCTTCTACGCATTCCTATTGCTGGACTAGAACTGCGCCCTGAGCTTAGCGTCGTACAGCGCAAAGATAAACAACTTTCACGTGCAGCACAGGCCTTTTGCTCCTTCCTACGTCCCAGGCAAGAGCAAGAAGCCTATAGTAGTCAGGCATAACTTTCAACTACATCTTTATTTGGTTCATCAAACGTATAACTAAATAAGAAGGCATAAAAGCCCGGCCTGCTAGCGTTGTAATATATAGTTGATTCGTTTTATATTATGCCAACCATGTGCTAGAAAGGTTGACTGTCTTATGTTTAAGAATATAAGACCTTTTCGGCCCTCACTTAAACAAATCTTGTTTGGTGGTCTGGGTGGTGGAATTGGTGTAATAAGCGTTCTTTTGGCCGTAGCCATCTATGTTGTCGAGACACTCGTACGCCCTACTAAAAAACGTGGCATCTTTGAGGATTATACGTTTAGCCCCTTTGAACTAGATCTGCCAGCGGAAAACGTGGCCTTCACTCCTATTCGCGGAGATCATAAGGTCAGTGGTTGGTTTGTACCGCATCCAGGTGCGACAACAACGATTATCGCCTGCCCTGGCTATCGTACACGCAAGTCCGATATGCTGGGTATTGGTACAAAGCTATGGCAAGCAGGACATAATATATTAATTTTTGAATATTATGGTCATGGCACGGATATTGGTACGCCGGTTACACTTGGGTATCGTGAACTCAATGATTTTCTTGGCGCGGTAGCCTTCGCCAAAGAACGTGCTCCACATACGCGCCTGGGAGTGATAGCCTACTCCATGGGTGCATCAACCGCCATTATGGGTAGTGCTCAGAGCACAGATGTCGAAGCGCTGGTACTGGATAGTCCTTTTGCAAGCCACTGGGGCGTGGTTGACTACAATGTCCGCCGTGTTTTTCCGTTGCCTTCGGCTCCTTTTGTCTGGCTTGCAGATCAACTGATGTGGTGGCGGGCAAAATATCATTTCCACCAGGTTGAGCCGTTACGTGATATCGGTAAAATATCCCCTCGTCCCATCTTGCTGATTCAAGGTGAGAAAGACTCCATCGTTGATCCTGGCGACGCTAGTTTGTTGTATAAAGCGGCTGGCGAACCCAAGGAGCTATGGTTTCTGCCAGAAGCAGATCATTGTGGGGCCTACTTTGTTGATCGCCATGCCTATGCAAAGAAAGTTACCGATTTCTTTGCATTGTACCTTAAGACGCCGCGTTTGCAGATGGTCGAGAATAACTCCGCAGGGTATGCAGAGACTCCGACTGTAAACACTGCTATGCAAAATCTACCAGAGGCAAGTTGAGCGATTTTTGAAGCTCTAGTTCGATGGTGATAAAGGCCCTCGCAGTGCGCCTTTATCACCATCGAACTACTTTTTGGGTTGATCTGAGGCTCTTGTAGCGCTTATACGTGTTATAATTTCCTCGTTGCGATGCTTTGTGATTTAATTTTTACATGCGTGCAATCTAAGCTTTTCGAATATCGTCCCCTTCAGGGACAGTTTCAAACGCCGTACCAAAGGAGAATATAATCATGCTGCTTGCCGGTGATATTGGTGGAACGAAGACTACCCTTGCGATATATTCACATGGAACTGCACGACAACTGCCTTTCATAGAGGCGACTTTCCCCAGCGGCCACTATGCCAGCCTGGAAACCATCATCAATCAATTCTTATCTGATCTCAAATTGCCCGAACCGATAGACCTTGCGTATTTTGGGGTAGCCGGGCCGGTAGTAGACCGGCGCGCCACTATTACTAACCTGCCCTGGAATATGGAGGAAGCCCAGCTAGAGCAGGTTCTGCACATCCCATCTGTGCATCTCTTAAATGACCTGGAAGCCATTGCTCATGCCGTACCACTGTTAGGTCCCGCCGATGTATCTACACTCAACGCTGGGAAAGCCGTTCCTCACGGCGCCATAGCCGTCATCGCTCCTGGAACCGGCCTGGGGGAAGCCTTTTTAACCTGGGATGGCAGCAAGTATCTTGCTCATACCTCAGAAGGAGGCCATGCCGATTTTGCTCCTTCTAACGAATTAGAAATAGATCTACTGCGCTCCCTATTCACCCGCTACAAACATGTCAGCTTTGAGCGTGTCTGTTCGGGTAAGGGTATTCCTAATATTTATAACTTCCTTAAAGAGAGCGGCTATGCCAAAGAATCAAGTGAACTGGCTGAGCTCCTGGCTACTGCGGCAGATCTCACTCCCATCATATTTAATGCTGCCCTGCGCGCAGATGAACCAGATGAACTCTGCATTGCCACTCTCAATACCTTTGTCTCTATTCTGGGCGCCGAGGCCGGTAATCTAGCTTTAAAAGTTCTGGCTACGGGAGGCGTCTACCTTGGTGGTGGCATTCCACCACGCATTCTCTCGCTGCTGGAGAAAGGCAAGTTTATGCAAGCTTTTCGACGTAAAGGCCGTTTCACCGAGCTCTTGAGCCATATCCCCGTGCATGTCATTTTCAACCCCAAAATCGCTCTTTTAGGAGCTGCTAGCGCAGGCATGGCATATTATGAGAGGCGTTGAGTAGACACTGAGGTAGGAAATTCATACACGAACATCCTACCTCAGCTTTTATGTGCAACTGCCGATGTGTACCAGGCTACTCTTCATACTCCAACGTCACAACCATTCCGTCCCGTGCGGCCCTTGCCCTGGCAAATACCTGCCGGGCGGCCTTCTCCAGTCCCGATGTATCGTTGATCTTTGGGCTAAAATGCGTCAATAAGAGTTCATGTGCCTGTGCGGCTTTCGCTATACCTGCTGCTTCTGTTACCAGCATATGCGCGTTGGCACGTGCCAGTGGCAAATCCTCGGGATCATCGTACATACTTTCACAGATCAGCAGGTCCACATCGCGTACGAACTCGGGGAGCACCTTTGTTGGCCGCGTATCAGTGATATAGGCCACTGAGATGCCACGTCTGGCCGGACCAAGTACCTGCTGTGGGGTGATGGTCTGGCCGTTATATTCCAGCGTCTCGCCATGTTGCAAGCGCGACCAGAGTTGTACCGGCAGGCCGAGCGCGCGAGCTCGCTCTACTTGAAAGGCCGGTCTGCGTTCGAGTTCAACACGATAGGAGAGGCAGGGGATGCCATGTTGGGCCGCCACACAGGAACCATGCAAACCGCCGGGCAATGCGAAATGTTCTCCACCCTTCATCTCATGTAGCTGTACAGGAAAGGGCAGCTCGGCTGCGATACGCCGCAGCCCCTCGACGACATAAGCTGTGCCAGGCGGACCATAGATATCCAGGGGTTCGGTGCGTCCCGCGTGCGCCACCATGAAAAGGACTCCTGGCAGACCCGCTACATGATCGGCATGCATATGTGAGAAGCAGATAGCCCCGAGCTGGCGAAAACCCCAGCCCAGCGATTTCCAGGGAATCTGTGTGCATTCGCCACAATCAAACAATGTCAGCGTTGCTCCACAACGCAACAGTGCGCACGAAAGCCAGCGTCCCGGCAGTGGCATCATGCCACAGGTTCCCAACATGCAAATGTCAATCATTCGGCAATCTATCCTTCGTGTCAATTTGCAAAGGCAACGTAAATAGGAGAACCAAGAAGTGTACTCCTGGATCCTTTCTCATAGACGTAGGTTTTTGCTAAAAACTCGAGCGATTCCGAGGACAACATTAATTTGCCCCTTACTTCTCTATTCGCATAACTTATTATGCTTGTCGCGTCTGCCGGTGGGGGTTCCGTCTCCATAACAAGAGCCTTTAGCATTTCGTTTGGTGTATAGTAGAGAGCAATATCTCTCTTTGATGCATCGTTCTTCTGTCCAATTAGATGATGTGCTGATCCAACCATTCCAAATGTCGTACGATCAGTAGAACCGCCAAAGTACACTGCAAAAGGTGGTTGCTGTTGCTCATTGTGGCGAGCAAGGATACGTATTAACCCCCAACCCATAGGAAGGGTGCCTTTGAAGTAGGTTTCAGGAGCATCTATCCAGCCCACATTGAGATGTTTCTCAACGTACTCCACAACGAGCCTGAGCTTTGAGTAGCGTGTTTCTTCCGACTGGTTCGGTTTGATTATGGTTCCTAACCCTGCTCCTAGAGGCTTTAGATCGATACTCAACTCAACAGCAATTTTTTTTAGCAAACTATTGTCAATTTGCGAGTAAAGCATATCCACTTTCGTATCAGAGATATAGATGTAGTGCTTCATCTTTGTATCCATAACAACTCCTTTTTACACTGCTGTGGTACAATGCCCTCCATGCCAAAACCACCAGAGAACATCGCCAAAGGAGAAACGAAAGCATATTGACCTTTGCCTGTAGATATCGTTGGCTTTTCTGATTTTATCAATAATCGTGAGTATACGCCCAGGCCAGGATCGTGACAAGTAGCGAGAGCATGGCTATCGTAGTCAGAGCGATACTAACCACGTAGAAAGGGATACCAGAGGTAATCAAGATGATGGCGAAGATTACCCAGAAAATGGCGAATATCCCCATCAGCAATTTCCAGATCTGCCTGTGCTTCACAGTACTGCCCCTTTACGATGCAACTTAAGACTCGCTTACACAGTATATCAGATAGGAAAGAACAATCTTGACAACAGAGGTAAAATATCATGCCCTTAACCCTGGTTGATCGCTTCCACCCGCAACTGCGTCGAGCGCAGCAAGCGGCCATTGATGCAGGTCAATTGCGTAAGCGCGATGAAATGGAGCTGCTCGACCCCCAGCAACTGCGTCCACTGATGGTGCTCAGCGTCATATTATTTGTCATTGGAGGTATATTTTTTAGCGTCCTCAATTTAGCGGCTTATATCATGCAGACACATCTCACCAGTGGACGCATTGAAGGGTGGGGCATACTGCTGGGTGTGGTTCTCAATATAGTAACTTATTTCGTTGTCTTACCCCTGCATGAAGGTATTCATGGCCTGTTCTTTGCCCTCTGGGGTGGGAGGCCCTACTACGGTGCCAAGTTGCCCTTTGCGCTCTACTGTGGTGCCAGGGACCAGGTCTTCCGCCGTAATCAATATCTTGTCGTTGGCCTGGCTCCCCTTGTGATAATTACTCTCGCGGCTATTGTCTTTACTTTGCTTGCTCCCGGGCTTGCCGTGTATACCCTCTTCGGCAGTGTTGGCAATTTCTCGGGAGCAGCAGGCGACATATGGGTTGCCCTCAAACTGTTGCGCCAACCGGCCCATGTGCTTGTGGAGGATACTTCGTCAGGTTACCGGGTGTGGGAAGTCAATGTTTGAAGTACATCTGGATCAACTGGCGAACGTGCTCTTCCCGTTTTCCTTTTGAAACGCTTGGAATTCTGTACAAAACAGCTTTGCTCGTTATGAGTTATTCACAAAATTCTTGTAATGTTCGCCAAATTAGACTAATATAGTTAAGATCTTATTGATGATATAGCATCCGATAATCATAAAAAATCATGTGTGCCGAAGTTCTTGTACCTAATCATATACCTTCTGACTACATTTTTGGAGCCTGTGTATCTTGTATGCAGAGCCGGGCAGCACTTTTAGCCGTGGCCCCTCATCTGAAGGTAACTATTGATCCTCATTTTTTCTTCTTGGAGGTGCATCGATGATTCGTATACTAGTTGGCAACATATTTGAATCTGAAGCGCAGACCTTGGTCAATACCGTCAATTGCGTCGGTATTATGGGCAAAGGATTAGCGCTTGAGTTTAAAAAACGCTTTCCAGACATGTATGAAGATTATGTTGAGCGATGCAAGGCGAAGCAAGTGCGGCTCGGTGAACCTTACCTTTACCTCAGATTGTTGCCCCCTTGGATACTCAATTTCCCAACAAAAGATCACTGGAGATCTGTATCTCACTTTTCTGATATCGTGGCTGGTTTAGAATATCTTGAAAGACATTACCGCGAATGGGAAATTACATCATTGGCTGTTCCAGCTCTTGGCTGTAGCAATGGACAGCTCGAATGGCGTATAGTAGGTCCTACATTGTATCGCTATCTAAGTCGGCTCGACATTCCCGTTGAACTCTACGCACCCTTAGGAACGCCTGAGGAAGAGACCGAGATTTCTTTTCTTACCCAATCTGGCACTGAAACGTTATTTGGCCGATCTCAAGGAAGTAGCTGAAAGATTAATCCAGCCTATGTATGTCTTGTAGAAATACTTGCTCATATCCAGCGAGAGCCCTATCACTGGCCTGTCTACCACTTTCACTAGAAGCGTCTCTACTTGATGTCTGACATATTAAATGACAAGCGTAACTTTCCTCATAGTTTTGCCATAGTGATACCTCTTGTGATTCCTTCTGCTCCCTGTTTTGCCTGCCCTAATTCTCATCTGGTACGCTCTCGATCAGCTCAGAGGCATCCACGCCAAGAGCCTTAGCGAGCTTATCAAGGGTAGTGGTAGTAACTTCTCGGAGTGGGTCGTGGTAAATCCTCTGCACGGTTTTGTAGTCGATGTCAGCACGCCTCGCTAGTCGCGCCATACTCAGCTTCTTAGCTTCTGCGACTTCTCTAACCTTCAAGCGTATCATGCATCATTTCCTCATCAGTGGTGTATCCGCATTGTACTGGGTACCTGGGCTTGACGTAACTGGACTCATATAGTAGGGTATAGAGAGTAGGGTATGCATTCCAATTCGACATGCAAGAAGACATGCAATAGAGCATGGAGGTATCACTATGAGATGGGCAGTTGAATACATGCTGGCTACTGGTACTGTGGGGTTGATGATCTTCACGGCAGAGGGCGAGGCAGCAGCACAAGCGTATATATCGGACATGAGGACGAAATATGGGCACACGAATGTTTACAACCTCAAACCTCTCACCGATGGAGCAGGCATAGACGAGCTTTACCGGCTGTTCCCTAGACCAGCAAGTATCGTCAATCGGGAAATATACCAAAACACTTCTGGATGAGGTACATTACTACAGATCATTGCCATAATTGGTGACGGCTTACTATCCGAATTAGAGCGCCTGCTCAGTCTCTCGCCCGATATCACATCACGACGATCAGGACAACTGTTCTAAGCATAGGGCTATTTATGGTTGTACGTTTTTCTCTTTAAATGCCGCTCTTTCTTTAAAGGCAAGAGGACATAAAACGTTGATCCTTCTCCCTCTGTGCTTTCAACCCAGACGCGCCCTTCATGGCGTGTGACCAGTTCTTTCACCAGGTACAAGCCCAGGCCCAAGCCGCTCATCGACTTATTCAGGTTGCTTGCCCGGTGAAATCGCTGGAAGATGAGGTGAACCTCGTTCGCCGGAATGCCGATCCCTTGATCTCGAACCCAGATCAGCGCTTCGTCCGGATTTTCAGGGGTGCACTGTAATCCCACCTCGATTTTGCTGCCATTGGGGCTATATTTGATCGCGTTACTGATCAAGTTGTTCATGATCTGCATAACTCGCTGCTCATCGAAGTACCCCATCACCTTATCGGTCGCGATAAGGCCCTTCGATGCCAGTCGGATGCTATGCTCCCCGGCAGTGATCTCCTGACTTTCAATCACTTCTTTCAGAGTGGCATGCAGATCGTGCAAGGTGTAATCTAACGACAGCTCTGCGTTTTCAAGACGAGTCAGGTCGAGCATCTCCTTGATCAAGCGCGTCAGTTGATCGCTCTGCGCGACAATCTGGGCGATAGCGCGCTGGCTGATCGGGTTCAAGCCCTCTTCCTGGGCGTCTATCAGTTGTAGTATTTCTGCGAAGCCCATGATCGCGGTGATCGGGGTGCGCAGTTCGTGGCTAGCAAGCGAGAGAAAGGCGTTCTTTTGTCGTTCGATCATTTTCTGGGCGGTAATATCCTGGAAGACGATTACCGCCCCGGTAACGGAGCCCTCTTCATTGTGCAGGGGGGCGCTGGAACTCAGCATTATCAGTGTGTTGCCATCCGGCTTTACCACGACCGTTTCTTGACTGCTGGCGGTCTTTCCCAAGAGGGCGTTTATGACCACAAAATTCCACGGCAGCGCTATCCGGTCATGTACGTCATTCGATGAGTGGCTCCGGGCATGCTGGTGGAACGAGACGCCGACCAGGTCTTGTACGGGGATGCCGAGTATCGTTGCGGCGGAGGCATTGGCATAACTGATATTACCATCGGTAGCTTCCACCAGGAGTATACCTTCGGGCAACTGATCGAGGATCGCACGGAACCGTGCGCGTTCATCCTCAACCGCCGCATGTAAACGAGCATGCTGCCGGCGCGCTAGCACGTACGCTGTCACATCACTCCCGTGAAAGATCAATTGGACGATTTGCCCGTGTTCATTGCGTACTGGATGGAGAGACCAGTTCCAATACATCTGACCACGATTGAGAACGGGAGCAACGTACTCCTCTGTTTGATAGGGTATGCCTGTCTCAGCGACACTGCGGAAAATAACGATCAGGGCCGCCGCATCTGCCGGATTCGCAGCAGGCAGCCATTCGGTGAGGGGGTGTCCGATGACGGTTTCGGCGTCCCAGGATGGAACATGATGCATCTCGAAGAAACGGTAGAAGAGCTTGTTAGCGGCCAGGAGACGCAAATCCCTGGCATCGAAAAGTGCCTCTCCCGCAGCGACATGATCAAGAATTATGCGTGCATACTCGTCCATTGTTACAGGTGTCTGGCTGTCCATACGCACAAATATCTCCTACGGAACCTATATGAATGCTTCCCCCTCTAGCAAGCAAGGTGCTATGGGCAACGAGAAAGGACCAGATTGAGCGGCATAATACACAGCAGATTCTCCCTCAGCCGCTACGACTTCTCACCCCAGGCTGTGAGCGGTAACATGAGGCCGCGGAAGTCATCTTTCGCCATCTCGAGTTGCATCTGCTCGTAGAGCAGATTCACTTCCTCCTGCGTGGCGACTCCCATCCTAACGATAAAGGGCTGGAACAATTTGAAGACGATGGCAGCATCATGGCGAAAGCCTTCATACGCCTCAGTTCCGTAAGAGTAATCAATCACGTGCGACCTGTAGTTGACGTTGACGCAGCCTGCGTCGAGCAGGAAGCGCCCCAACATCGGCAGAACGCCGGTAAATCGGCCACTCTGAGAGAAACTTTCTCCCTGTAGTTTGAGAGCGCGTATGATCATGGCGTTCAGGTTCTCCAACGCAGGGCTGTTAGTGAAGTACCACCACTCGCTTTCCGTGAGACGAATGACACCTCCAGGTCGGGTTATGCGCCCGAACTCCTGCATGAGCTGTGGCCAGGCCGCTGTGGGGAGAAAGTTTATGAAGCGGGCGTTGACCAGGTCAAAGGAGCCTTCGGGGAAATCCAGCGGTTTCTGTATATCCATCACCTGGAAACTGGCATTGCCCAGACCTTGCACCCGCGCTTGCGCATTTGCATAGTCGATCATCACCAGACTGACATCGACACCGACTACCTCAATCTCGGGATACGTAAGGGCGACCTCCAGAGCCCAACCTCCAGGACCACAGGCAGCATCGAGGATGCGGTGGATACCGGAAAGATCAAGCCGCTCGGAGAAGAGCCCACCCATCCCTTGCGTGAAGAGGCGATCTTGCCCAAGCAGGCGCGCCATTTCAGCCACATTTTCTGGGTCATTAAAGTAGACGCTATCGCCCTGAGAGGGTTCACCATGTGTTGCCATTTCCTATGACCTCCTTCGCGGTTCGTGCATCTGTTTTCCCCGTCGGTTGAAATAACTTCTTTGCACCTGTCCCACACGTTAGCATAGCAGCGACTCGTATTTATGTCAACCATAACGAATAAGTTTTTATGGCTTCTAGCCCCATTTACATACATCCCATTGCAGGATATAATAAAACTGACGCATAATCCAGAAGTTTAGTGAAAGGCAAGTTCCTATCCTATGCCAACACAAGAAGAGAGACTCACAACTTTAGAAAAAACTTTTGCAATATTTCGGAAAGAAACGGCTGCACACACTCAGGAAATAGAAGAAAACACCACAATCATGCTCGGAGTTATGCGTTCACAAGGACGGGACAATAGAAAAATTTTTGAACGCCTGGAGACAATAGAAACAAAACTCGACGAACACACAGTACTACTTACTCAAATCCTTGAACGCCTACCCCAAACCCCCTAACTCACTTCCCCTAGGAAGAGGAAGCAATGCCAGAATTACCAGAAGTAGAACATACCGCCCGCCAGTTGCGCGCTAGCGTGGTAGGTGCCACTATTAGTGACGCCCAGGTTTTCTGGGAGCGCACCATCGGCCATCCCGACGTTCCCGATTTTCTCGCTGAAATTGCTAATCGTCGTATTCTCAATGTGCGGCGGCGTGGCAAGTATCTTGTACTCGACCTGTCCGGTGAGCTTATTCTCACCTTACATCGCCGTATGACGGGCAATTTACTCCTCCTGCCGCCGGGTTGGAAGCTCGATACCAGTCTGAAGGAAACTGATCCCGCCGCCTGGGATCTCAAAGGACCAGCCTTTAATGGCGTGACTCCCTACTGCCGTGTCTGCTTCACCCTGGCTGATGGACGCTGCCTGCTCTTTACCGATCCACGTAAATTTGGACGTATCGAGCTATGGCCTGCCGAGCGCGAAGAGGATGTTTTTCGCTCGCTGGGACCAGAGCCTCTGAATGCGGAGTTTACCGTTGAGCGTCTGTCCAGCCTCCTGGCCGGGCGCAAGATTGGCATCAAGCAGGCCCTGTTAATGCAAGAAGTCGTCGCCGGTCTGGGCAATATCTATGCTGATGAGGCCCTCTACTATGCCTTTATTCATCCCCTACGTCCTGCGAACTCGCTCACAGCTAGCGAAATCCAGCAACTGCACGCGGGTATTATCGCGGTTCTCACGCTAGGCATTGAGCATAACGGGACCTCTTTTAGCGGCTATCGCGACCTGGCAGGAGAGGAGGGCAATAACTACGATCGCCTGCGCGTTTACCACAAGCATGGTACAAGCAAAATCTGCGAACGCTGTGGTACGCAGATTGAGCGTATGGTCATCGCCCAGCGTTCGGCGCACTTTTGTCCCACCTGCCAGCAAATTATTGGGGCGTAAAAAAGGCTGGTGTGCAGCGCAGTGGATTGTTGCTTCCCGGCACATTACTAAAGGTCACATCAACTGTGGCCGGTACCTGGCTTGGCTGGCGTCCCTGCAATTGTAGGGTAAACGTGACATAACCGCCGCTATCACTTGCTCCTTGTGCTTGAAGCGGCTGGTCAAAACCCTGAAAATGTACTACAGCAGAAGCGTTGGCCCCACTGACAGGTGCGATATTCTTTGTAATTCTCGCGTAAATAGTAATTGTCGCGTTGCTATTTGGCGCATTGTTCGATGACCATGCTCCACAGCGGTAGGGAGGCACAGTTGGTACCGGCGACTGCTGCGACTGAAATGATTGATTCACAGTGGCTGTCGGCTGTATACCGGCCTGACTGGCAGTAGATCCACACGCACTTAGCAAAACCGCCCCTATACTTAACAAGATCGCACTGAATAAAATATATCGGAATGTTTTCATAAAATCCATTTCTCAACATTGCAATGCTGAAAACCATATACCCAGCAAATTATACCATAGAGATGCCAGGTAATAGCTGGTTGGCTATGCATGACTTATTTGCTCTAAGCGCTGCTTGAGCAGCAGCGTCACTCCGACAAGTGCAATGCCAGCCATAATGAGCACCAGGCGCGGTGCTATCGCTGCCATCAGGGTACCTAGTAACCAGCCGCCCAGTGCCGGCATGCCTGCTGCCAACCATGTGTACAGGCTCATAACACGCCCACGCATATCGTCACGGGCTGTGTGTTGTAGCTCATTGTTCGACAGCGTCATCGTACTGGTTGCCGCGTATCCCATAACCAGCAGCGCTATGCCCGCCACATACAGGTTTATCGCAGCCCCTACACAAACAACCATGCCGCCCAGCAGAACGCCGCCTAGCCACCAATGTTTTATGTGCCGCCAACGCCGCAGTGACCATGCTACCAGCACTGCGGCCAACATAGCGCCTATGCCTGGCATTGCCGCCAGGATGCCATAAGTACTAGCACCCCCTCTTCCTTTTTCATTTACCAGAATGGGCAAAATGGTAGGATATGAGCGACCCAATAAGCTCACAACAGCCACCAGCAGTAACTGACTTACGACTGGTGAAGACTGCTTGACATAATGTAACAGATGCTCTTTTTGTTGGGGAGAAGAAGTTTGCATACGAACAGGGCGCCCTTCTGGTCCCGGCATTAGCCAGGCAACAACGGCTCCATAGCTTAAGGCATTGAGGAGAAAACACCAGCCTACGCTGGTATGCAGCAGCAGAACGCCGGCCAATGCCGGTCCAAGCACCGCCCCGGCGTTGTAAGTGAGGGCATTCAAGCCTATCGTCTGGCCGCGCTGCTCAGGTGCAACCACGCCTGGCAAATATACCTGGCGTACAGGATTATCCAGGGCCATCACTGCTGCAAGCAGCCCGGCTAGGATGAGTACGAGCAGGAGCGTAAGGCTGCCAAACAGGGCCAGGACACCCATCAGCGCAGCTACAACTGCCAATGTACTCTGTGTTGTTAGCAGGATCATACGTCGCGGCCAGCGATCAGCGAGCGCACCTCCTAATAATGATATACCCAGCAGCGGCGTTGCCTGTACCAATCCCAATAAGCCTAGCATAGCCGGACGATGGGTTGTCTCCCATATAAACCATGCCTGAGTTGCAAGCTGAAGGGCTGTGCCCGTATTTGATATGAAGAGTGCCACCAGCATGCCGCGTATCCAGGTTGAGAGCACAGGGCGTGGAAATGAGATAGACGAGCGCGTCACGCTGCTCCTTTCATCAGACATAGAGGACGGTGAAGGCTTCTGCTAGCGCCAGACCCGCTTGTTGACCAATTGAGGCCGCACGTGCTCGCCATGAAACCACCAGCGCATCTGCATCGATGGTCTGGCTACTATGAGCCAATCGCGCTGCGATTTTGCGCTCGTATCCGTTTGAGATATCCACCCAGCTATCGGCAGCGCTGCTGGAAAATAGCCAGACCTCGCGTACATGATGCGGTTGCAAGCCGATCTGTCCAAGTTCTGGAAAGGCCAGGTGATCGCGTGCCAGCGGATAAACGGCATCAAGGGCAGCTCGACCAACATCGCGATGATCTCGATGTGTCAGGTAAGGAGGCCAGGGATGCTCGGGATCGTGGGTAAAGAGTACTTCAGGTCGCCAGCGGCGTATCCATGTTACGAGATCACGACGTAATTCGCGCGTGTTCTCTACATCTCCGTCTGGATAGTGTAGGAAAACTACTTCCGCTATGCCCAGTCTTTGGGCGGCTGTTCGGGCTTCTGCCTCACGACGTGCCGCGACTTCCTGCACATCTACCGTCGCATCGGAACTGCCATGTTCGCCCGATGTCACTAACAGGAGCCGCACCTGTGCGCCCTTATCAATCGCCTGTACCAGCGTACCCGCACACCAGCTCTCAATATCATCAGGGTGTGCCGCGATTGCCATGATCGCAACTGCTCCTGGGGCTTCGAGAACTTTCACCGGTTGCCCTCCTTGTATACGCGCAGCGAGAGCGCAGGAGGCAGATTGACGTTTTTGGCTTCGAGAACTTTCACCGGTTGCCCTCCTTGTGTACAATAGTTCAACATATATTAATGTACAACAAGCAAAAAGAACCGGCCAACTGGCCGGTTCTTTTTGCTTGTTGTACGCTTCTATCGTCTACTACTACTGCCGACAAGCTCATCTTGTATGGGTGCTGGTGCGGCTTTGACCTCAATATCATCGTAACCTCTTACCTTGTAGATGATAGTTGATAACACCCAGCTGAGAATAAAGATGCCAATAATGATAGCACCGAGGAAGCCGAAGTCCAGGTTAGCCAGGTAGTCCCAGATACCGCCGCTCAACTTCATTGAATTGCTGATAATCGAAAGAATTTCAATTGTACCTACTACTAGAGCCACCAGTACGGAAACCAGCGTGATGTTCAGGTTGTAATATAGTTTGCGTACAGGCTTCAAAAAGGCCCATCCATAGGCGCCAAGCATTAAGATGCCATCGGTTGTGTCAAGTAGGCACATACCGGCCGTGAACAACAGCGGGAAGATAAGGATATAGGGAATGGGAAGGCCCCTACCAGCCTCGAAGGCTGAAATTCCCAGCAATCCAACTTCGGTTGCCGTGTCAAATCCAAGGCCAAAGAGTAATCCCACTAGATACATCTTCCAACTTTTGTCCACAACTCTTAGTAAGGGACGGAAGAAACGTCCCATCAGGCTGCGCTGGTTCAAGAATTCGTCCAGCGTCTGTTCATTGTACTCTTCCCCTCGCTTCACCTTTTGGAAGGTCTGAAAGATCTCCCACAGGACAATAAGATTGATGAGGGCGATCAGATATAGGAAGAGTGCTGAGACCGACGTACCGATCAACCCCCCCGCGCTTTTCAGCGTTGGAATGGCCGTCTGGATGAAAGCAGCCGCGATGGCGATACCAATTGAAAGAAGGATCACGATGGACGAGTGGCCGAGTGAAAAGAAGAAGCCAACGGCGATAGGGCGCTTGTTTTCCTGCATAAGTTTACGTGTCACGTTATCGATTGCTGAGATATGATCCGCATCGACAGAGTGGCGCAAGCCAAAGGTATATGCTAACAATGCAGTGCCCAGCAAGGCAGGAAATTGCACGGCGAAGCCCGCGAAAGCAAATCCCCATGCAATAACATTGAAGGCGATAAGCAGGATGTAAATACCAATAATCTTTCGACGTAAGTCGGTTGAACTGTCATTGAAAACATGGGTGAGCGCAGAGATACCGAAGTTACTACTCATGAAACCTCCTCCAGCCGCAAAACAGCGCGGCGGGAATTTCAACCTGGCGGTACTACGTTTACGAGCCACGTTTGCCTGCTCAACATCCTCCAAATACAAGAGGACTGATTTACGCAATTCGTATCATACATACGTCAAAGAACATGTACTGTCATAGTATAATCTATATTTTGACTCAATTGCAAATTTTTCTCAATTGCATTTTTCTATTGATAAGGATGTGTATACAGGCGTAGATAGTAAAGAAAGCCCCTTCTTGTACTCATCTACACTTTTGTGGTAAACTTTACCCATACCCAGTGGATATGGGTAGAAAGTGAGGAAGTTTATGAGAGCTGAAAAACAAGATGTACTCAAACGATTAAATTACATCGAAGGCCATCTCAATGGCATACGCAAGATGGTCGAAGAGGATAAATACTGCGTCGATATTCTACGTCAGACCTATGCGGTGCGTAAGGCCATTGAGAAGCTCGAAAACATTATCCTGGAGAACCACCTGCATACCTGTGTCCCAGAGGGTATTACCAGTGGTAGAGCAGATGATGTGATTGAGGAACTGGTGCAGCTTTATAACCTGGCAGGCAATCGTTAAGTCTACCTGGTTTCCTGAGCGAACTTATCAGTACTGGTGAAGTGTTTCCATCTATTAAAAATGCTACGACCTCTATCTCTAAAGAAGGAGTTCTGATGCTATGGCAAGCATACAAGAGGCTGTGCTCTCTGTCCCTGATGTCAGTTGCGAGCACTGTGTGAAGACTATCAACGGTGCATTACAGGGCCTGCCAGGTGTTGAGTCGGTTGCGACCGATATTCCGAGCAAGACCGTTCATCTCCGCTATGATCCCAACCAGGTCTCTCTTGAAAAGGTTGAAGCAGCGCTCGACGACGCCGGTTACACCATCGCGAGATAAATGCACCGCCTATCAACACAAAAAGATGTGCGATTGTGCTGAAGGCGCCCGGCGAGCCCCTTAAGAACAATCGCACATCTTTACCTTGATTTTTCACCTCTGCTGCCTGATTATGGCTGGCACTGCCATTCACGCCAGCTGAAGCCGTCGCGAGCAAATATCTCATGGGCAGCATTGATGTTGGCCCAGGCATTGTAAGGCGAGGAACCGGCATATG
>JACZCU010015055.1_pt1 | contig 28230 bp, 18 predicted proteins | sample 8641851 | NCBI WGS metagenome assembly JACZCU01 (sample SAMN15324605, study PRJNA640507) | soil metagenome | isolation source: monocropping sugarcane control | place: China: Luxin town, Laibin City, Guangxi Province | collected 2019-07-25 | depth 10cm m | reverse complement strand
ATTAAACTCCTGTTGATGTTGCTGGATGAAGTCGAAAAGATTGCTCTTTGTCTCTTCCAGGGAGCATGCATCTATTGCATAGGCCTGGTATATGCTGCTAAGGTCTACATGATGCCGCTCGACTATCTCGCTTACACGCTGCCAGCCGCATATCAGGGTCTCCAGAGCCTGAAAAAACTCTTTATCCTGCGTGGCCACCGCTGTATAGAAGTTGAAAAGATCGGGAGATTTATCGTTAATGAACTTGCCCGCAGATTGTATAGCGAAGAGTACCGCGCCGCCGCCGACAAACGGCTCGTAGTAGTTCCTAAAGGAGGGAAGCAAGGGCAGGATATATTTGAGTTCGTGTTCTTTGCCCCCTGCCCATTTTAACAAAGGTGCCTGTCTGACGGCTCTTTCTGTTACTGCCAGGACATTAAGATTAGTTTGGGCAAAAAGGGTATCTTGCTTCGAGGTGTTACTTTCTTTATATTTTTTTTCCACCATTAGTATTTTTCTACCATTTTATGCCACCAAACGCCAAAGCCCTTCGTTTCAATACTGAGAGGTGTTACCATAACGTTGGGATTCCCCATGCCCAGCGTTTCCCCCTAGTAACGCCTCTTTTTTATTTCCATAATAGTGTGTCCTCGTTACCGGGTATACGCTGTTGTTCATCGGTTGATGATGGTTTTTGCCTCCACTCACAACGCACTTTGCCGTTGAGGAGGAGATCGCAGATGACCTGGTCATAGTCAGAGAGTTTGAACTGACCAAAGTTCTCCAGCAGGAGCTGCTGGCGCAGGTCGGGCCAGCGACGTGTATGCTGCGCCTGCCCCATGTGCAGAGTGCGCTGGCGCAGTTGTTGGGTGTACTCGGAAAAGCGTTCATGTTCCTGGGCCGCAAACCAATCCTCCGCCAGGACGCCCTGGCGACTCTGCGCATATAGACGACGATGATAAGTACACACCGCATCGTTCATACTTCCAAGGCTGTCTTTACGACGAGTAGCGAAGAGTAATGTATAGGGCGCGGGCTCGACGAGAGCCGGACGCACCTGGTACGAAAGAGAGATGGGCTGCACCCACAGAAAATGCTGGCGTATTGAAGCCTGTAGTAAATTCAGCATCCCTGCGACATTAAATGTGGTACTCTCTTCTTTGGGTCGCAGAGTCTTCCAACGATCTGTGCGCAGCAGAGCGGTCAAGGTCGCGGCCTGAGCGCCCGAACTGGCGGCTGCTGCTACATACATCTCGGCCTGCTTGTGCGCAATGAGGAGACAGAGCTCCGTGGGGGCCGAGGTGCGCTGGTAGAGCGGGACCAGGTCATCATAGGTAAATAACGTTTGTCCAAAGGGATTAAGTAAGAAGATGGCAGGAGCATGTTCAATTTCTTTGAGCAGCGCCGGGGCAATCTCCAGCCAGCTCGCGCGTAGGATAGCACTATCTTTGGGTAGCGCAAACGCCTCGCTCTTTGCGGCAGGTGAGCGCGTTGGAGCCTCTTCCGTAGCCTTGCCATTTTGCAGCGCCCGGGCTTCTTTACGCCTGCTACTGCCTGCTGCTAATACCACGCCGTTGAGAGCAAGCGGCTTATTTCCCTGGGCAAGCGCCTGTGAAAGGGAGACGATGGGCTGGAGCGCGGGATGATCTTCAAGTATAGATGACGTTCGTCCCATCTTGCGACCCTTGCGCGTGCTTCCCTCTTGCTCTATGGTCGGCTGCTGGGTGTTAGCTCGCGGGCCAATACCCCAGGCATCGATCCAGTAACAGCGGCGGTAGAGGCGCGTGGTTCCCAAGGCGCGACAATAGGCTGAGGCATAATCTTGCAGTAGCCATTCACGCGTTACTGAGGCAATATCCTGTTCCGTAAGGCGGCGTGTATGCTTTTGTTTCACCGTTGCGGCAGACGCGTGCTGGTTGTCATACTCGTCCCAAAGACTCATGGAGGGTAGCTTCCTATGCTCTTTTACCTGTTTAATTTACTTCCTGCCTGTTAAACATATAACATAACGGGTTATTTAATGCCAGTTTAGCTTATAGGGAAAAGTATAGCAAGCTACTTGGCCCTTGAGGGTGTCCGTCACTTTTTGCATTTTTTCTTAACTACTCCTCGCTGCAAAAAGTGACGGGCACCCGGCCCTTGAGTATGAACGGAACCGATTCTTGAAAGGATAACAGGCAGTCTTTTTCCGCCTTCGTTCGTCTTCCCGCCTGATCACAACGATCCTGTGGTATCATGAGGGATAAAAAAGAGGAGTTCTTTGCGCAGAGGCAAGAGAGAGCTGCCAGATGGTCGAAGAGAAAGGAGGCGTTCCCATGCCTGAGCCAGACTTGCTGGTGACCAAGTTCACCATCCCACCTGTTCGTTCCGTGCTGCTTCAACGCTCGCACCTGCTTGAGGTCCTCGATCAGGGCCGCTCGTTTCCCTTGACCCTGCTCTCGGCATCAGCAGGCTTTGGCAAAACGACGCTCATGTCTGCCTGGGCCAGCCAGAGCACCAGTCAGGTCGCGTGGTTGACGCTTGATGAACAGGACAACGACCCGACACGCTTCTGGGCCTATGTGATTGCCGCTCTCAAGCACAGCGGCTCTCCTGTAGGAGAAGCGGCGTTAGCGATGCTGCACTCCCCACACCCTCCTCTGTTGACAGGTGCTCTGACGTCGCTCATCAACGAACTGGCCGCGCTTGCGCAGGACACCGCCCTGCTTCTGGATGACTATCATCTAATTCGAGAACAGGCGATTCATGATTCCCTGCAGTTCGTGCTCGATCATCTTCCCTCTTGCCTGCATCTGCTCCTCGCCAGTCGAGTCAATCCCCCGCTGGCTCTTTCTCGTCTGCGGGCGCGAGGACAAGTTGTCGAGATCCGCGACACGGATCTGCGCCTGGACAGTACAGAGGCGGCCAGTTTTCTGACCCAGGTGATGGGCCTGACGCTCTCAGAGGAAGATATACGTCTCCTGGAGACACGCACCGAGGGATGGATTGCTGGATTCCAGTTGGCGGCCCTCTCCATGCGGAGACACGATGACGTGTCGGCCTTTATCAAGACATTTAGCGGCAGTCAGCGCTTTATTCTGGATTATGTGCAGGAGGAAATTCTGGGACCGCTTCCTGAGTCGCAGCAACGCTTCCTGCTGCACACGTCGGTGCTTGACCGGATGAATGCCGAGGTCTGCCAGGCGCTGACCGGGGAGCAAGCCAGCCAGACGATCCTGGAGTCGCTGGAACGGGCCAACCTCTTTCTGGTACCTCTCGACGAGGAGCGGCGCTGGTATCGCTTTCACACTCTCTTTCGCGAGGTGCTGCTGGCCCTCTTACAGGCCACCCAGCCTGAGCAGGTGATCCGCCTGCACCGGGAGGCTGCAATCTGGTATCAGCAACGGGGATGGCTGCACGAGGCAATCTCTCATGCACTGGCGGCGCAGGACTTCTTTTTCGTGGCCGAGTTGCTGGAGGATACTGTCGAGCGTTTGCATCTACAAGGGGAGCTAAAAACGCTGCTGACCTGGATCAAGCTGCTCCCCACAGAGGTCTTGCGCGCGCATCCTCGCCTTGCCACAAGTTACCTGTTAGCTTTCAATTTCCTGTCCCCCTTCTCTGATGGGGAGGAAAAGGAGTATCTGGACCTTCTCTGGGCGAGCGTGGAGCAGACGTTACAGAGCGAAGATCAGACCACCCTGACGCTCGCCGAGCAGGACAGACTGCACAACCGGATGACGATTCTCAATGGATGGAGACTGGCGATAAAGGCGCTCTCTGATGGCAATGTTGAACAACTGAACAGTGCTGCTGAGCTGATGCGACACCTGTCTCTGGATGACGACGCCGTGTGGAGGCAGCTACCTGGGGATAGCATTGCTATGGCATATCGTCTCGTGGGGAATTTTCCTCCGATGGTGTCCACCTTGCAGGAAAGCAGGAAGATGACCCGGATGACGCAGAATCGCTTCCAGGAGGTCCAAATCCTCTGGGGGCTGATTGCCGCACTGATCGCCTTGGGGCAGTTACGGCAGGCGCGCGACCACTGCGAGGCCCTCCAACAGTTGGTCAACAGTCTGGGAGGACCACTCCCGGTGGCGGCGTATCCCGATGTCTTTCAGGCTCAGCTTGCGTACGAATGGAATCAATTGGAGGTGGCGAAAAGCGAGGCCCTGATCGCCATTGAGAAGACAGCCCCTTTGCAGTACATGGACATTCTCATGGTGGCCTATGAAGTGCTGGTTCGTGTCTGCATTGCCCAGGGCGATCTGATCGGCGCTGAACAAGCAGTGCGCGAGATGGAGCGTGTGAATCAATCTGCCGGAATCCCGCTTTTTCGTCCCTGGGTCGAAAGTCTCTGGGTTCATCTCTGGCTGGCCGAGGGCCACCTGATGAAGGCAGCGGTCTGGGCCGAGCACACCCCCTACCGTCAGGAGGTCATTGTATACAGCCGCGAAATCGCCTATCTGGCGCTGGTGCGCGTCTATCTAGCGAAGCTCCAGTATCCACAAGCCTTGCAGCTGCTCACAGCACTGCTGAGCAGCGCTGAGCAGGTTGCGCGAGTGGGGAGTGTGATCTCCATCCTGGCGCTGCAAGTAGCCGCTCTGCAAGCGTCGGGTGCCACACAAGAGGCGCTCCACGTTCTTCTTCGCCTGCTCACATTGGCAGAGCCTGAAGGATACATGCGCGTCTTTCTCGATGCTGGAGGGCCGATGCACCAGGCCCTCCAGGCATTTCTTGCCATTGAGCACATGCAGAAGCAGGATGTTTCTCCTACCCTTGTTTCCTATGCCCAGACGTTGCTCGATGCGTTTGCAAGCGAGCAGCGCCAGGCAGCGACGGAGAAGACCATCCCCTTTGTCTCCACATCGCTCTCACACACACCTTCTCAAGCCGCGTCACCGCGGCTTGAGCCACTAACCGCACGCGAGCAGGAGGTCCTGCGTCTGCTAGCGCAGGGGGCCTCCAACCAGGAGATTGCCAACCGACTGGTGGTCTCGCTCACGACGGTCAAGAAACATGTCGGCAGCCTCCTGCTGAAGTTGGCAGCGGAGAATCGAACCCATGCAGTGGCACGAGCACGGGAGTTATCTTTGCTCTGACCCCCCGTTGTCTCGTCGGGTTCTCTGCTCGACTTCCAGCACCGCAGGTCCCGAGGCCAAGATCCAGGTGTCCTTTTGGCCCCCCGACTCCTTCCCCTCTCCGCGCAAGAAATGGTACCTCAAAGTAGACTTTTAGCTCCTGTGCTTTTCCCTCTGGCACAGTATCCTTGTTCTATAGAGAAGCATGGCAATCCAAACGGAGCAGAGGAGCATGAGATACACGATCCGTGTCAAGGGACACCTGGACCCCTTCTGGCAAGCCTGGTTTGATCACCTCGTGATCACGCACGAAGGAGATGGCACGACCCTGCTTTCAGGTCCCATCAAGGATCAGGCGGCGCTCTACGGCATCCTCCTCAAAATACGCGATCTGGGACTGATGCTGCTTTCGCTCGAGGCGAGTGCGCCCATACAGCCTCCAGAGGAGTGAGCAGCGCCTTTCCGGCTGCTCTCCATCGCTGCTCTTGTGCGGACGACACGGAACTCCTCCTGGAAGAGTTCCCGAAGCAAGAAAGGATATCAACACATGAACACGACAACCAGTGTCAACAATCAATCGACAGCAACCTCGCGGGAGCACCATATAACCGGCTCCGTCATCTCTCAAGACGGCATCACCATCGGCTACCGCCAATACGGCCACGGACCGAGCATCGTGCTGGAGCAGGGCGGCATGGGGTCAGCCCACAACTTCCATCAGCTCGCTGTGGCACTGGCTGATATCTTCACCGTCTACGTGCCCGACCGACGCGGCCGCGGCCTCAGCGGCCCGTTCGGTAACGATTACAGCATACAGAAGGACGTTGAAGATTTAGACGCTCTCTTTACGAAAACGGGTGCCCATTCTCTCTTCGGGCTGAGCACTGGCGGCCTTATCGCGCTCCAAGCGGCACTCACCCTACCCGCCATTCACAAAGCCGCCATCTTCGAACCGGGGCTGTCCGTCAACGGCTCCACTCCGCTTGATTGGGTGACGCGCTATGACAAGGAGATGGCCCAGGGCAAGGTGGCCGCAGCGCTCATCACAGGCATGAAAGGCCCGAAGATGGGGCCTCCGATCTTCAACGTCATACCCCGCTGGCTGCTCGAGCTGCTCACGAACAGGATGCTTGCACGGGAGGACAAGGAAGGCAGCGGCGAGTACTTGTCGATGAGGACGCTAGCTCCGACACTGCACCATGACGCGCAGCTGCTCACTGAAATGAGTGGGGCGCTAGAGAGCTTCCGCGCTATGCAGGCCAAGGTGCTCTTGCTCGGCGGCTCCAAGAGCCCGGCGTTCCAGAAAGTGAGCCTTGACGCTCTTGAGAAGGTTTTGCCACATGTGACACGTGTTGAGTTCCCCGGACTCGGTCATGCGGGTCCATGGAATACCGATAGAGGTGGCAATCCGGAACGGGTGGCGCAAGAACTGCGCCGATTTTTTGCCCAACCGTAACATTCCTCTTTTGTGACTGTTGCACTTGGCAAACATTTTAAAGTAACGAGATGATCAGAAAGGAATCTTAAGGAATCTTTATGAACAAACCCAGAATGAAAGCGCTGATTGTTGGCTGCGGGGTCGCTGGACCCGTCGTCGCCTTGTTCCTGCAACGGGCAGGCATTGAGGCCGAGATCTATGAGGCCAGAGCCGAATCTACCGATTATGGAGGCAGTTTCCTGAACATGGCTTGCAATGGGCTCGGCGTGCTCAAGACGCTCGGGCTCGACGAGCAGGTGTCACGCCAGGGATCGCCGATTCCTCGCATGATGAGCTGGAGTGGGAAAGGCAAGCCTCTTGGCGAGGTCCGCAATGGGGCTCGAGCGGAAGTGGGAGCCCCAAGCATCAATATCCTGCGCTCCCGCTTGCATCAGGTGCTGCGTGAGGAAGCCGAGCGAAGGCGGATTAAGATCGCCTTTGGCAAGAAGCTGCAAGGTCTCTCGACAGACGAGCAAGGAGTGGTCGCTACCTTTGCCGATGGCACCACAGCCGAAGGCTCGTTCCTGGTTGGCTGTGATGGCGTACATTCTCGCACACGCTCCCTCATCAATCCTGATGCTTCCACCCCACACTACACTGGCCTGATCGGTACGGGTGGCTTCGCACAGCACTCCAGCTTTGCTCCCACCCCGGACACGATGCACTTCGTTTTTGGCAAGCGAGCCTTCTTTGGCTATCACATCAGCTCCTGTGGAGAGATGTACTGGTTTGCCAATATCTTGCAAAGATCAGCGCCTGCGAGAGGAGAGTTAGACATGATTGTGAGCGAGGCATGGCAAGAGCACATGCTCGATCTCTTCCGCGAGGATCTGCCTCTCATCTCAGAGATGATCCGAGCAACAGAGAGCACGATCATCGGCTATCCCTTCTATGATATTCCCACACAACCTCTCTGGCACAAGGGTCGGGTTGTCCTAGTCGGCGATGCGATCCATGCGATTTCTCCCAGTGCTGGACAGGGTGCATCGTTGGCCGTGGAGGATGCCCTCGTTCTGGCAAAGTGCCTGCGAGATAGAGAGGATCACGCGCTCGCCTTTGCAACCTATGAGCGTCTCCGTCGAGCGCGCGTCGAGCGCATGGTCCGGCATGGGCGCAACGTGGGTCAGGCGAAGGTCATGACTCATCCCATCCAGGTGTGGTTGCGGGACATGTCCATGCCGCTCATCTTCAAGCTCTTCGCCAACCCTGCCGCCCTCGACTGGATCTACTCCTACAAGGTCGATTGGGATGAGCCGGTGACGTGAAAGACTGAGCAAAAGCCTGCTTTTGAAGGAGAAAAACATATGAGAAAGAACACCTCTCTCGAGAGTATTGAGACCATACTCACCAGATCGGGAAACTCCCATACGGTCTTGCTGACCAGTTTTCGTCGCAACGGCCAGGGGGTAGGAACTCCGGTCGGCATGAAGTCTATAGACGGAAAGTTGTACTTCATGACCCCTGCATCGACCTGGAAAGCCAGGCGTATCGCCAACAACCCACACGTCACGCTGGCTCTCTGCACGTTTCAGGGGAAGGTGCTCAGCCCAGTGGTCGATGGCATGGCACGCCGACTCTCCGGCTCTGAAGCAAGGCGAGCACGAAGTCTAATCTGTGCTGGTTTCTATGGCTGGTTGATGAATGGCATCTTCATGGTGCGCTATCCCGGAGATAAGACAGCGGTGTACGAAGTTGTGCTTCACTCTTCGGAGCAGCCTGTGCAGAACAGCGCGGGCGTCGTCGGATCTGCTCTGAGGGAAAATCAAAGGATGAACGACTAGAAGGAGGTGCTTTGCCATAGCATCTCATGTAAGAGAGGTTTTCTATTAATACTCAAAGGCCAGGGTTTTCTATTCGGCAATGGGGGTAAGCGTGCCTGTGGTGGAGGCGTCCGGTTCGGGAATAGTAGGGTTGGGGCTGGCGATGGGAAGGGTAAAACAAAAGCGGCTGCCTTCTCCTGCTATGCCTGAACTTTCCGCCCAGATACGTCCGTACATTGTTTCTACTAATTGCTTGCTGAGATAGAGTCCCAGGCCACTTCCGCGTATAGTGCCTGAAAGATCGCGCTGAAGGCGCACAAATTTACCAAAGAGCAGTGGAAGTTCAGCCGGTGGAATACCAGGACCAGCATCTTTTACGCTGATACATACTTCACCGCACGTATGCGCTGATTGTGTGGCAGGATCAACCTGGCTCGCACTGATGATTATTAAAGTCTGTTGAGGTGTATACTTGAAGGCATTCGAAAGCAAATTACGCAATACCTGGTGCAGGTACTGGCTATTGGCATAAACAGTCAAGTGCTCAGGAATGTCAAGCTGGATCTGGTATTCTTCTTGTTTTCTTGGATCAAAGTGGGTGAGTACTTCACGCACGACCTGGGCGATAAACAGGTCCTCGCGCGGAAGAGGTAGGACCTGCTCTGCCACTTTCGTTGCTTCCAGTACATGGTTGGTCAGATATATAAGTTCTTTACAGCTCTCTAGCGCCTGTTGGAGGAACGTTGCTTGCGCAGTGGCGTCGATTCTACCATGGAATTCACCGAGTAATTCGAGGTAGCCGAACAATTCGGTGAGTGGTGTACGCAGCTCGTGATTCACATTCAGGATAAATTGGTCTTTGAGCTCATTTAATTGGAGCTGCTGTTCATATGCTAAGGTCATGCGCTGTTCTGCTTGCAGCGCTGCTATGCGCTGCTCATATGCAATTGCTTGTTGCTCTTCGGCCTGCCGTGCTCTTTTCTGAGCTGCATCTGCCACATCTAATGCACTGCGCAGAGATCCAATAATCAATCCTTCGGTGAGCAAACCCGCAACTCCAACGAGATAGCTAGTGAGTACGAATGCCGGCCAGAAGAGAGAGCCTACGGCATAACTATTCACGATGCTGATTATTACTATTGTGGCGCCAATACCGATGGATGCACCTCGCCACTTGAATAGCCAGACGACCAGTGCGACAGGAATTGCGAAGAGGCTGCCGTTGAAGCGCGAGGGAAAAGCGAATATAAAAAGAATGGCACAAAGCAAGAAGCAGGGTACGACTATACCGAGCCGCACTTTCCACGATAAACCAAGCAAAAGATGTGGTAAAGATTGTAGGAAACGCAAGTTTCGTTCGTTCCTCTCTTCACTCTATATTGATTTTGGTGACAAAAGTGTTTATTCGTGCAGTATATGCACTGCATCCTAATACTAATCTGGATTTCCCAATACTAATCTAGAGGAACATGCAATAGTATGTCAAGTGCGTAGTGCAATAACCAGTATACATTACTACGGCTACAACGAGCTCTTCTTCGGTAGGAAAGGGCCATATTTAACTCGAAGGCGAAAGTTTGCTGAGCCTCGTGCTGACGCACGTTTGCCGTGCATGTGGGGCATAACGCACACGTCTTCGCATGTTGCGAAGACGTGTCGTGGGGAAGCTGTGACGCACCACCTTGTTGCGCATGAGAAACGCGTCTCTCGGATGTCGCGCTCAAACACACGATGAACGTCGCCTCATCACTGGTGGACGCGCTCGATGAGGCAATGGGCTCGGAGAAAACACGACGCGGTTGCCCTTCCCTTTTCCGGCTAGAGCCTGGTTCGCGCCCTGACAAAGCCTGCGCCTTCGAGCCCCATCAGTCGTGGAAACGCTATCTCCCCGCTTTCCATCTGCGAGAAACCCGCTTCCTTCATGAGTGCAGGCAGATCTTGCAAGCCAAGCTCCCCAGCGCCAAGCTGCGCAGGTTGGCTCTGTTGCTTCTCCGCGCGTTTGAAATCGACAATCACCAGGCGCCCCCCTGGTTTGAGTACGCGAGCCATTTCAGCGAGTCCAAGACGTTTGAGGTCATCGGGCAAATGGTGCATCATCAAGGTACTGAGCACCGCATCGAACGACTGGTCGGGGAAGGCAAGCTGCTCGATCACCCCAATCTGGAAGTCGATGGGGAGGCTGGCTCGCTCGGCTTTGGAGCGGGCACGGGCGATCTGCTCGGAACCAGGGTCAATGCCGCACACGCGGCCTGTTGTGCCAACTCGCTTGTAAGCTTCCATCGCCAGCGCTCCGGTGCCGCACCCCACATCCAGCACCACCTCTCCTGGTTGAAGCTGAGCCAGGTCGGCGGTCCGAAGCCTCAGCTTCCGCAACTTGCCACGTAATAAGAAGGTGTCGAAGAACCACACCATCAGGTCATAGCGCCAGCCCAGGTTCATGACCCACCCTCGCGTCGAGCCTGCCCGAACCTCGCCCGTTTCCCCCTGGTGGTGATGCGCGAACGAATGCATAGATCTTGCTCCTTTCAGAGAAATCCTCTCTATCTGTAAGTCATTCATCAATTTCCTGCTTCCTCGACAGGTGCCAGAACTGAGCTAATCCTGAGAACTCTATCCTTTCTGTGAAAGCCGAGGGAAGGTGAGAGGTATCTCTTGCGACCATCTTCTTTCCTCGTCTTAAATGTGTTTATACCCCTTATTGGGTAAAAAAACAACGCCATGATTGGTCATCAGGGAACCTGCGCCGGCATCCTGCGGAGATCAGCACTCAGTCGCATCCTATTGGGATCGCCCCAGGCGAGTTATCACCTGTTCTTGGGCCTTTCGCAAGTCAGGGCGCTGTATCTCGTAACGAGCCTTTAGCAGTTGATACAATCAATGTACCTGAGAGATGTGGTGGAAACAAGTACGCAATTTTATTTGACATACGGCTGTTTCCCACAAATCCTTATTGCTTCCACGATTAGCCGGTGCTCTACTTTTTTCAGGCGTTCGTGGAGGCTCTCTTCGGTATCTCCTGGCTCAATGGGAAGCTCTGCACGGCAGATGACGGGGCCAGCGTCAACTTCGGGGGTAACATAGTGAACAGTGCTACCGGTGACCTTCACACCGGCTTGTAAGGCCTGGCGCACAGCGTGTAATCCACGAAAGACAGGGATGCGCGTGCCATCACGGGTGGTATAGATAGGACCTGTGCCATCATTGGGTAGGAGCGCGGGATGCAGGTTGATGACCTGGCGGGGAAACTGCTCGAGGAAGGGGGCGCTCAGAATGCGCATCCAGCCGGCCAGAACGATCAGGTTCACCTGAAACAGGTGCAGGAGCGAGGTAAGTTTTGTTTCGCTGTGCGACAACTCACCTTTTGAGGGGGCAGAAATGTGCGCCCCGGCTAATTTTTGCTCCCAGGGCATGTAGATAACCGGCACATTGTGCTTAAGAGCGCGCTGTACACCTTGAGCATGAGCGTTATTGCTGACCACCAGGGCAATCTCAACACCGGGAAGTTGTTTGGCCTCGATGGCGTCGATGAGCGCTTGCAGGTTGCTGCCGCTGCCGGAGATAAGCACGCCCAGGCGCAGCGATGAGTGCCTGGGCTCACCAGGATCGTCCTGTGTGTGTTTGCGCTGCGAGACCTTCCACTCAAAGCTGCACTGGCTGTTAGAATTCATCCGAACTGAACCTCTTCATCCGCCTGCAAGAGTTCCGCGGCAAAGCGCTCTCTGTAGGTGAGTAAACGCTGCATAAGTTGTGTATCTGAGAGCGCCAATATTTTGGCCGCTAAGAGAGCGGCTCCATCCGGCTCTAGAATCGTTGGTGAAGCGATACCGGAGGGCAGGCGCAGCGATGAAAGAACATCCATACCGCCAAAACGATCACTATAGGGCGGGCAGGCGACGACGGGATAGCGTGTATTGGCATCAACTACAGCCGAGAGGGCGTTAGAGCGCCCCGCGATTGTGATATAGACAAGAGGCCCGGCTTGCTCATAGGTGTGCAGCATCTCCAGCAGGCGCTGTGTGGCCTTATGGGCGGAGCAAACGCGCATCTGATAACTAATCTCCAGTGCCTTGAGTGTTTTAGCTATGGCCTGAGCATGGGATAAATCGGCCTTACTGCCCATGATAATGATTACTTGTGATGGCATACAATAACCCCTTATCTTAATATTCCTCACAAGCCGCGTTTGGCTATATCGCGACGATAGTGCATTCCCTCAAATTTAATATACTCCGCAGCCTCGTAGGCCCTGGCTACTGCCTCTGGCAACGTCTGGCCATGGGCGGCGATACTCAGGACACGTCCTCCGGCTGTGACCAGTTGCCCATTTTGCAGGGCTGTGCCCGCGTGAAAGACCTGGACACCCTCTATATGGCTGGCTGCATCAATACCTGTAATGGGGAGACCCGTGCGATATTTGCCGGGATATCCCCCTGAAGCAAGCGTCAGGCTGACCGCATAGCCGGCATGCCACAAATTAGCGGGAGTGACTGAAGCATCTTGCGCGAAGGCCAGCACATCCAGCAGGTCAGCTTGCAAGAGCAGCATCAATGCCTGCGTCTCGGGATCACCAAAACGCGTGTTATGTTCCAGGACCATGGGGCCACGCTCGGTCAACATGATGTTGGAGTAGAGGACTCCCGAGAAATTGATGTCACGCGCTTTGAGCGCCTTAAGCGTGGGAGCAATAATCTGCTCATGAATCTGCTTTTCCTGGGTCTGATCGACGAAGGGCAGGGGCGTAAATGCTCCCATGCCCCCGGTGTTCAAGCCCTCATCGTTATCCAGAGCGCGTTTGTGATCTTGTGAGAGCATCAGGGGCAGAAATTGGGTGCCATTACAAATGGCAGTTGAACCGATTTCATCACCCTGTAAATAATCTTCGAGCACGACAACATCTCCGGCTGCGCCAAAAACGCGCTCGATCATCATTTCGCGAATAGCGGCATGGGCGGTTGACATATCCAGGGCAACGATGGCGCCCTTACCCGCGGCATTGCCATCGGCTTTGACGACGATAGGTGTGCCGTGTTCTTCCAGGTAGCTGAAGGCCTCGGTGGCACTGGTGAAAGTACGATGCCGGGCGGAAGGAATAGCGGTCTCGCTCATCAATTGTTTGGCGAAGGCTTTGCTGCCCTCTAGAGCCGCGCCGCGTGCTTCAGGTCCAAAAATGGTGAGGCCATGCTGGCGAAATACGTCGGAGATACCCTCGACTAAGGGTATCTCTGGTCCGACCACTGTTAGATCGATCTGCTGCTGACGGGCAAAGTCGGCCAGTTCCGCCTGTTGGGTGACCGCCAGGGGCAGGCACTCAGCATATGCTGCCATGCCCGGATTGCCGGGAGCAGCATATAATTTGCTGACGCGGCGACTTCGAGCCAGTTTCCAGGTCAGCGCATGCTCGCGCGCACCTGAGCCGATGACCAATACTCGCATTACAGTACCCCTCGTGTCACGCTATCCAGTCTTCTGGGTGCAATAGATCTGGCCTGTATAGGATCGAACGGCCAGCCCTGACGTTCCATGCAGCCATAGCAAAATTCCTTGTGGAGACTACTCCTGGCAGCCTCATCATCACCAACGCTTGCTGCTCCACCGGCTGCGGCTATGGCGCGGCCCAGTCCCGCGATACTCAAGTAGCCCAGGCTATCCACGCCGATGTAGTCCGCGATTTCCTGCACACTGCGGTTGGCAGCGATGAGCTCATCCTCCTGGGGAATATCGATGCCAAAGTAGCAGGGATGGCGCAGCGGAGGCGAGCTGGAACGCAGGTGTATCTCCCGAACTCCCTGGTGGCGCAATGCCGCCACCAGGCGCTTCATGGTATTGCCGCGCACAATCGAGTCGTCTACGATGACCAGGCGCGCCCCGGCAATTTTGGGTTTGACCAGGTTGAATTTCAGGTCTACCTCGAGCTGGCGCAGGCGTTGATCGGGTTTGATAAAGGTGCGATCGCTATAGCGATTCTTAATGATGGCCTGTCCATAGGGTATACCAGAGGCAGTAGCATAGCCCAGGGCCGCGGGAATTGAAGAATCGGGTACGGGCACAACCAGATCGGCCCCAACGAGATGCTCTCGCGCCAGTTCGCGCCCAAGGGCCTCGCGCACGTCGTAGACATAGCGACTGTTTAGCTGACTGGTTGCATCGGAGAAGTAAATATACTCGAAGACACAGAGCGATTGCCGTGATAAATGTACCAGGATATCTGAATGCAGTCCCTGCTCATCAATAGTGATCAATTCACCTGGCTCCACTTCGCGTATGTAGTCGGCGCCCACGCGATCTAAGGCACATGATTCGGAGGCGATGATCCAGCTTGCGCCGATGCGCCCCAGGCAGAGCGGACGCATGCCCCAGGGATCACGCATCGCGTAGAGCTTGCCCTGCGCGAGGATAACCAGGCTATATGAGCCGCGTAGAAAGGGAAAGACCGTGATCATGCGCTCGCGCAAGCTGGCGCCATCGGCATGCATCAATGACCAGGCTATGGCCTCGCTGTCGGTAGTAGATTGCAAGAGCTCACTGGGCAGTTGCTCGCGCAAAGCGGCACCATTGACGAGATCACCATTGTGCGCGACCGCGATAGCCTGGTACTGGTTGGAGTCGGGATTTGCGACAAAAGGACCGGCGTTCTCCACACAGCTTGAACCGGTAGTGGAATAGCGCACATGACCAATGCCGCAGGTTGTTTCAGGTAATCCTGTGCCGCTATCGGAGAAGATTTCACGAACTTTGCCCATACCAACACGCTGCGCGATCTTACCTGCGCTATCGTACACGGCCATGCCCGCGCTCTCCTGTCCGCGATGTTGCAGGGCGCTTAACGCAAGGGTGATGTAACGGCGAACATCGATGTTTTTCTCGTCACATGCCTGTGTGTAGATACCTACGATGCCGCAGGCATCATGCAAACGCTCCATGTTCTTCTCCTTTTAATTGGCCTCAGATACCCTACAATCTGCAACACTTCAACCTGTTGACGAGGGCAGGCGTCAAACCTGCCCCTACATAAGTTTGCCTGTCAGGTCCGCGACGAGGGCGTAGCGGTCAGCAATGCCTTGCATATCTTGCTCGGTCACTGTTTGCAGGTTGCGATAGACTTGTTTATCCAGCATACGTGTTTTATCGCCGCCCGGCCAGAGCCGCCAGCTATCGTTATCAATGACGTCGGCTACCAGCAGGTCACCTTTACTGTCGCGTCCGAATTCAATTTTCAGGTCAACGAGCGTGACATCTACTTTTGCCCAGGCGCGTTCCAGTGTCTCAAAAACGTGCTGCCCCTGCCGCGCCATCCATGCGACCTCCTGCGCCGTTGCCAGCTCCATCTTTATGATATCATCAATCTCAATCTGCGGGTCATGCCGAGCGTCATCCTTGAGAAATGTCTCGACCAGGACGGGCTCAAAGCGCGTGCCCTCGCTGACTTCAGGATGACGTTTCAAATAAGAGCCGGTAGCGATACGCCGCTGGACCTGTTCTATGGGCAGCATTGTGCAGCGTCGTACCAGCAGCGTCACGTCATCGATCTGTTTGACTAGATGAGTAGCGATGCCCTCCCGGTTCAACAGGGTGAAGACATTGGCTGTGGTGATGGTGCTCCAGCGCGATTTACCTGCGAGTTCATTGCGCCGCGCTCCATCGCCTGCCGTGATCTGGTCTTTGTTGACCATATAGGCCAGGCCAGCATCTCCCGGGTAGGCATAGATTAATTTTGTTTTTCCTTCGGCCAATAACGGGCCGAATTGTGGTTTATCTATCATGATATGTTCCTTGGACCAGGGCGACCGCAAGGGTCGCCCCTACTATACTAATTCGTGTACACGCGTGACGTACATCAAATTCCTGTCGGGTGATATGCCGTGGTGATTTGTAAATGTACATATGTCAGGCTATCATAACACTACTACTCCATCGCCTGCCTGGATGTGCCCGATGGTGAGCAGTTCGGGACAGGCGCTACGGGCCTCATTGGCTCTCCGCGACGAAAGAACCAGCACCATACCGATGCCCATGTTCATGGCGCGATACATCTCAGCCTGGCTAATCTGGCCCAGGCGTGCCAACAGGTTGAACAGGGGCGGCACAGTCCAGGTCATTGTCTCAATGACTGCCTGCATGCCTTGCGGCAGGATGCGCGAGATATTACCGGCGAAGCCACCACCGGTAATATGGGCCATGCCTTTGATGATATGATCTTTCTGCGCCAGGTATGCGCGGATGTGCTCAATTTCACGCAGGTAGCAGCGATGTGGCCGCAGCAGGGCGTCGGCCAGCGGTTCGCCCAATTCAGGGAAGACGGTGTCAAGCGCATAAGGCGCGAAGACACGCCGGGCCAGTGAATAGCCATTCGTATGCAGGCCACTAGAGGGCAGGCCCAGGATGACGTCACCGGCGTCAATCTGGGCGCCATCGATGATGGCATCCTGTTCGATTACGCCAACGATAGTACCTGCCAGGTCAAAGGCTCCCGGTAAGTAGACATCGGGCATCTCTGCCGTTTCGCCTCCCAGCAAGGCACAGTTCACCTTACGGCAGGCCTCTGCTACGCCGCGCACAATCGCGGCCGCCTGTACGGGGTCCAGCTTGCCCATGGCGAGATAGTCCATAAAGAACAGCGGCTGCGCCCCCTGCGTGAGTAGATCATTGACCGAGTGATTGACAAGGTCATGTCCGATGGTATCAAAGCGCCCGGCCTGAGCCGCGATAAGTGTCTTGGTGCCAACGCCATCCGTCGAGGCGACCAGTGCCGGTTTGCGCATCTGTTGGATGCCGCTCGCATTGAATACACCGGCAAACGCGCCCATACCTGCCAGAACCTGTGGGCCATGGGTAGCTCTAACCGCTGCTTGCATAAGCTCTTTAGCAGTATCGGCGGCGGCGATATTTACGCCGCTGGCGGCATAAGAGGCATGCTGGAGTGTGCTGGCTGATACAGGCAATGTTTGTGCATATTTGTATGCATTTCTGAAGATCAGCAGCCCATCACCTTCGCCAGCCGTATTGGTTTTGCGCTGGGGATGCTGGAGGGGTGAGACGTAGCGCTCAGGATGGGGCATCAAGCCAAAGATAGTGCCTGAAGCATTGCACACGCCCGCGATATTGGCGATGGAGCCATTGGGATTGTCGGGGTAGGTCACTTCATGTCCTGCTGGTGCGGCATATACCAGTGGTAGACGTCCGCTGGCCTGCAAGGCTGGGGCCAGGCCCGCTTCCGCCAGGACAAATTGACCCTCACCATGAGCGACCGGCAGCTCAATTGGATGGTCTATGCCCGAGGTAAAGATGCACTCACAGGGCTGTATATCCAGCGTGATCCAGCGGCATTCAAATTGTGCTGAAGCGTTATCGGTCAGACTGGCCGCAACGGGTTTCTCTGCTACGTCTTCACTATGAGGAGTAACATTCCCTGGCAGCAGTCCGGCCTTCACAAGCACCTGAAAACCATTGCAGATACCCAGCACCAGGCGTCCCTCGTCAATATATTTGTTCAATTGAGGGCCGAGATGAACGGTCAAATTTTTCGCCAGCAGCGTGCCCGCGCCCAGGTCATCACCATAGGAGAAGCCGCCCGGGATGACGAGCAGCGTGTAAGCGAGCAGGCGCTCAGGATCTTTGAGTAACTGGTTGATGTGCAGCAGATCGGTAGTAAAACCGGCCAGACGACAAGCATGAGCCGTCTCACGATCACAATTAATGCCGGGGGCACGGAGTACGAGCGCGCGTGTCATGCCTGGTTCCCTTTCCATGCCTCATGTAACTGCACTATGGGCAGCGAGATGAGTTCATCCTTGCTGTGTATGCTGAAGCGCCCTGTACCGGTGACTGAGCCAATATGCTGCACATGCGCTACACCACTGCTGCGCATATGCTGCTCAAAGGCCTCCCGCTGCTCAGGTGTGACTTCGACAATAAAGCGTGAAGCCGACTCACTGAACAACTGCACAATATGCCAGCTATCTCGCTGAGGGTCACCTGCTGGGGGAGGATATGCCAGCTCAACCTGTACTCCCAGGGTACCGGCTATGGCCATTTCAGCGAGCGCGACGGCCAGCCCACCCTCCGAAAGATCGTGACAGGAGCACACCAGTCCCTGGCGTATAGCTGTGCCCAGAGCCTGCATGAGGGTGTAGGCAGAGGGAAAATCTATTTGTGGTACGGTAGAATATGGGAAAAGCTGCTCGAAGGTAGCGCGACCTATGGCTTCTGCGTAATGGGAACCCGCTAACTCACTGTGGGTTTTGCCGAGCAGGTAGAGCAGATTACCGGGAGCTTTGAGCGACATGTCAACAGTCCGGGCGGCATCATCGATTACTCCAACCGCAGAGATGACCAGCGTGGGGATGACGGGTAAACGTACTTCACCGGCCCGGTACTCGTTGTTGAGGCTGTCTTTGCCGGAGATAAAGGGGGTGCCAAAGCCTATGGCGGCAGCATAACAGCCCTTGACGGCTCGTACCAGCATACCCAGCTGTTCCGGGTCGTTGGGATTGCCCCAGCAGAAATTATCGAGGATAGCGGCACGCGTGATGTCACCGCCCACAGCCGTCAAATTACGCAGGGCTTCATCCACAGCGTTGGTCGCCATGTGATAGGGATCGATGGTCCCGTAAAGAGGATTGACACCATTGGACAGGATAATGCCCGCGCGCTGTTCGGATGCACCTATAGCCCCTTCATCAAGGATAGGTTGGAGGACAGCTGCATCGCCTGGCCCGTTGCCCGACCGGCCTACGAGGGGCTTGACTACTGTTGCGCCCTGTACCTCGTGATCGTAGCGCCGCACCACGGCCTCTTTTGAGGCAATGCTGGGATGGCGGAGCAAGGCTAGTAAAGTGGAAGCATAATGGCTTGCGTCACCAGTATCATGCGTGTAGTTTGTGGAAATCGCGGGCCATGTTTGATCCCATGCCTGCTCCTGATGGGTCCATACGGCGTCCAGCTTCCTGTTGGGTCGACCGTCGTGCAAAAATTCCATATCTATATCGGCCACAACCTGGCCCTCGTAGGTTACAGTCAGGCGCCGGTCGCCTGTAAAGGTACCGATGGTGCTGGCTTCAACCTCTTCGATGGTGCAAATGTCTAAAAGCTCTGCCAGGCGTTCTGGTGGAACTGCCAGGACCATACGCTCCTGGGCCTCGGAGAGCCAGATCTCCCATGGTGCTAATCCTTGATACTTGAGGGGGGCTTTCTCCAGTTCAACATGGACCCCGATATCGGCGCCCATTTCGCCGATAGCCGACGAGAAGCCACCCGCGCCACAATCTGTGATGGCAGAATAGAGGCCGCGATCGCGCGCCTGTACAATCACATCGGCTACCTTCTTCTCGGTAATGGGTGCGCCAATCTGCACGGCGCTGCCTGCCCGGGCATTGATCTCGCTGCTCATCTCGCCGGAAGAGAAGGTCGCACCGTGAATACCATCGCGACCTGTGCGTCCACCCAGCACAACGATGCGGTGCCCTGGCTGTACATAGCGTGGATGACTGCCATGCGGCAGAATACCCAGGCAGCCGCAGAAGACAAGCGGATTGTACAGGTAACCCGGATGGTAGAGAATGGCTCCGTTGACCGTGGGGAGACCCATTTTGTTGCCATAATCGCGCACACCATTGACTACGCCACTGGCGATACGACGTGGGGCAAGTACGCCGTGTGGCAACTCCTCGACAGGTGTATTCAGAGGGCCAAAGCAGAGGATGTCAGTACAGGCAATAGGTCGAGCGGACACACCCAATACATCGCGAATGACGCCGCCAACGCCTGTATTCGCGCCACCAAAAGGCTCGATGGCCGAGGGATGGTTATGCGTCTCGACCTTAAAGGCGATATCTTGCGTTTCTGTGAAACGAATAATACCGGCATTATCACTGAAGGCCGAAACGAGCCAGGGCTGCTGGACCTCCTGTGTGGCCTGCATCAGGTACTGCTTGAGGAGATTGGAAATCGTCTCCTGTGCCACGACCCTGCCGCTGCTATCCTGTTCGCGATAGGCAATAGTCGCCTTAAATGTTTTGTGCGAACAGTGTTCAGACCAGGTCTGCGCCAGTGTTTCCAGCTCAACATCGGTGGGCTCGCGTCTCAGTTCGCGATAGTGCTGCTGGATGGTTTGCATCTCTTCAAGGTTAAGAGCCAGCAGACCGCGCCTGCTTACGGCGAGCAATTCTTGCTCGCTCATGCCGGAGATAGGTATATATGTAGAGGCGTGATGTATTGCGCCTCTAATGTTGCCCTGGTCCTCAGAAGAGGACTCCGCGTATTGTGTCCCTACAGTTTGCCTGTCACCAACGAGACGTAGCCCATAGTGCTGAATGACCGGGTTATATAAGAGGGCTTCGGTAATGTTTGTCACTTCTGCCGCGCTTAAACGGCTATCAAGCTCATAGCGCCGTCCCGTTTCGACCTGCTCCAGTCCTGTAATACCCAGCATCTGCGCACCAGCAAGCACGCTTTCGGCCAGGGTATCGGTGACGCCCTGGTGAAAGAAAACATCAACGTTATGCGTGGATGGCGGATGCTGGGTGGAGGCTGTCAGAACGTGAGCTTCCTGGATGACAGGATCAACCAGGAGCTGACCGATGAGCTGGTCGATGTGGGCGGAGGTGAGATTACCTTTAAGGTAGTAGAGTTGCGCGGTGCGAAGGGTAAACGGGCTTTGTGTGGCAGAGATCGAAATATGTGATGGTAATAGCGCGGGCGGTAAGTATATTATGTCACGGGCAAGGCGTTGAGCTTGAACGTCATGCTGCTCTGCTTTGGCCCGAACCTCGATTTGAAAGATGGTCACGTTAGCAATCCCATAGTGTTATGCGGCCTGTCACAAATAACTTTTCCGTACAATGGAACGATTTCATTGTAGCATTTTGTAGCAGGCATAGCAAATTGCTGAGGGTAGTACTATATTGCAACTATTTTTTTTGAAAAATGACCTCCTCCACCCCTTCGGTCATCTGAAAAGCGAATTGTGCGGCGGTAAATGGAGTGGTATTTGTCTTCTGTTGAATATTACCAGCCAGACTGAAAATATCAATGATCCTTTGAGCCTCCTGCTGCCAGGGAATGGAGGGGATCTTGAGATCTTGCTGTTCGTCACCCTGGCTGTTGCGCAAGACCTTGTAGAAGGCGGGGGCGGGGGGAATATAACTGTTTCCGCCCGGATCAAAATTCAACCCGAAATGGAGGGTTTCCGGTTTTTGGTGAAGTGCGACGCTATTCACCTCTCCATCGAATACACAAATCAGTACATTCGGCGACAGGCGATCCATACGCAGCAAGGGAAGTTCCTTCCCACTACTGTCGAAGCCATTTGCCTGTAGTCCCGGCCAGCCAGCAACGGCGTCCGAGCGCAATAAGAAGCCAGTTACTCCATCGAATGGATTAGTGACCGGACTGCTATTGCCGGTCGCATGGGCTTGATCCAGTGCATAGTCTGACATAGTTACCCGGCCAATGCTGAAGGCACCGTCCAGCAGGCAGTCCACCCACATACGATCCACCCAGAAGAAGCGGATCGATTCCTTGGGCAGCATACGTTCGTCGGGTACCAGATAGTTGAAGGGTACCCCTTGTAACAGGCCCAGATTCGTAAACCAGGCAGTGATTGCTTTAAACAGTTCTCCTGGGTCCACAGGTTGCGCCTGGATAGGCAGGTAAGCATGAAGCAACTGCTGCTCTGCCTGTCGCAGCAGTTGTGCATGGGTGCGCTTCCAGAGGTAGAGATTCGTGGAGAGCTGCTTGCTCTGTAGAGCTAGCAAACGTCCCAATTCCCAGGCCGCCGCATAGGAGATATCGAACAGGCCGGTGGCCGGGTTGTAACGGACCAATTTATCGGCTGCCTGCACAGGCAGTACCAGTTCAACCATATTCGTTGCTGGAACCAGGGGACCATGATACCAGGAAGCGGTTTTACCCGTTTCCCGAAAGGTATGCGGAAGCAGCACATGGCCCATCGCCAGGTATTTTTCCGCCTCGGGATTATCGTTTTTTGGCAGCCGTAATGTGCTCGGATCGCGGTTGAGGTTCATGAGCAGGCCCTTAAAGCTCTGTTTTTCATCTACACAGGCGAAGCTCCAGCTCTTCAGGCTCACCAGGCGGATCAGGTCCTCGTCCCCTGCGCCCTGGTAATCAAAACTCCCGCTGGTGTAGCGGCCCTCTACGGATACCAGGTGGACGGTACTGGTTGCTCCGCGCACCGGCAGCCTGTTGCCGATGATGACAGCCAGCTCATTCTGGCTGCCGTCGGCATTCAGTCCCACACGCACATGCGCTAGAAGGGTCAGGGCATCTGCGGTGGGCAGGATTGTTTGCAGCAGGCGTTTTTTTATATCGATGACGGTCACCAGATCGTCTGCCTTTTGCCCGCTCTCCAGTTGCAAAGCGGGAAACCTGGCGGGAAAACCGGCCGGGTTTTCCAGATCGCCCAGCTTCACAATGAGGGGCGATGGCTTTTCCTGATCTTCGAACAACAGGAGTGCCAGCCAGGCCATGTCCTCCCTGCTTGCGTCGGCCCGTCGCTCCCACGGCAGAGTGCTGCGATTGAAAGCGATATGCGGCAAGACGTTGGAATGCTCGCCCAGACTGCCGTCAGGGGGAAATACTGCCTGGATGTCTTGAGGCTTTAATGCAAAGCGGTCGCCGTAGACGGCAAACCGCCTTTGTGTGCTGAAGGGAGTCTGTTGGACCCCCGGGATCGCTACCTCCTGCGTAACTGTGATGATATAGTCACCAGGTGGTAATCCTGGCCGGTGGAACTGCACAAACTCAATTTTCGCGGCGGAATCGCTACCATTTATGCTCGTGTCTGCCATCTCTCCCCCTGACTTTCAAGGCTGATTCACTTGCTCAGACCTTCTCTACCTGTGGTGCGAACAGGAAAGTGCTAGCTACGGCGTTGGCGCTTGCCTGGCTCAGATCGATTGTCTCCGTGCTCACTCCCAGCGCCGCAGACAGCTGCTGCCTGGCCGTAACGGTCGCTGGTGCCACTATACTGTCGCTGATCCTTTGCCTCCGGCCGGGCTCATCGAGCGAGTCGGCCTGGAACGTGAGGATATCCTGCGTCCAGCTATAGGCATCTGGAATGGACTCGGGATCATACTGCAACTTGCTGCGGTCAATCGGCGCGGTCTCCCCCGGCGTTGCCTGCACCGCCGGCCGAATTTCAAAGCCCGACAGGGCATTCTCAACGAAGCGCTGCCCATTCAAGGCAGGATTGAGCGATTGGCCCCACAGTCCCACCGGCACGTTTTTCAGAATAGGGGTGTACGCGAAATCACCCTCAACATTGTTCCCATCTCTGGTGATGACAATGGTATGCTTGGAGGTGAACTGGCCCGGCGATACCCCCATAGAGCCAATGGCAAGCGGGCCGATAGCCTTCATCTTCGCGCCAGGGAGCTGCGTCTGCACCAGCTTGCCGTCCGCAGGAGAGGCACTGAAAGATGCTAGCAACTGCTGAGTGCCGCTTTCAGTATAATAGACCTGGCTAACGACAAGATCGTTATGGATGTGTGCTTGCGAAGATGGGATCAGCGAATTTGTGACCAGCGCGAAATACTTTGGATTGATGACTCCGAGGTCCGACGCATCCTGACTCTGCTTGCTCACCAGGCCATTTGTGACGGAAATGCCACAGATGGCAGCATCAGGCGGCAAGAACGACTGTTTGAAGGTAGGCCAGTTGATGGGTGAGAGCTGTTGGGCTGAGCTATTGCCAAAAGAGACATCAAAGGAGATGATATCGAGATTGATATGTGCCTGACCCGAAAATTCCGGCCCCCAGATATGGAGGTCCGCGCCCACGTCAAAGGTGAGATGATGGGTACCAAAAAACTCGAACGTGTACGATGCGCCCAGGTCCAGATGGGCGGTGGCATCATAGTGGAAGGGCTTCCAGGCAATGATAAAGTTAACCGCGACATTGAACCATGCCTGGAGGTTACCGCTATTCCAGGTGGCCTGCACCTGCATCCCTGCCATGAGCAGCGAAGCTGTCAAAGCAAAATACGCCCCGCCCTTGATGCTCAACTGGCCATCGACCTGCCAGTTAAACCCGAGGCGAGGCACGCGGGGATAATAGTCTGGCACGATAAAACTCGGGTGGTAACCCCCCAGGGTCTGCACGAAGTCGCCGGAATGCACACCGGCAAACCAGGTGTAAAAGGCAAAGCCGCCGGTCAGTTGGCAGGACCTGGATATGATATAGGAAGCGGAGGTCAGTTGAGCGCTAATCCCCAGAAAGCCCTGCGCCGGGATGAAGGTAGCTTTTAAGGCCATCTGTACCTCAGCCAGCGGGGTGACGGCAGGTTCCCCGGGCACAGGCGGAGGCTGAATCATGGTAGACAGGCCGAGCACATTGATCTCAAGCTCATTGCCAAAGGCCACCGTCAGGAGCACGAAGGAGTCGATGATTTTGAAGGAGGTGAACTTGATGCCGATGGCGAAAAAGATCTCTCCGATTTCCGGGTGAATGTATTGGGCGAGCTGAGCCAGCGCGACTGTCAGGTCTTTCACATCTTGTGGAGGGCTGGCACCGTTTACAGCTGCCGAGACGAGCGGGAACTGTGCGACCCGGTCAACAGGTGGAACGATCAGCGAGCGATTGTAGCCAAAGCCTGCGGCCAGGCCGGTGATGAAGAAGAAAGAGGGGCCACCGAGGGGGTAATCCAGCACCGCATAAATGAAAAGAGAGGGATTCTCGTGCAGGACGGCATATGAGCCGAGGGCCGAGAGGGTGAGTTCTTCGGTCTTGATGACTGCTGCGCCATCGTATTCATCGTAAGTTGTGCCATCGGAGAGCTTCCCCTGAGTCCGCAAGAAGGCCCCACCGATCTCCGCCGGGCCGTTGCTGTAATCGATGCCCAGGCCGTGCAGGTCAAACTTCGGGTCAAATTTGCTGAGGGGCGAGCCGAACGCGAGACCGTCGAGGGAAAGGGTGAGACCCGCCAGTGAGAGCGAGGCATCTAGCAGGAACCAGGCAACTGCATCCTGGTATTTCACGCCCACGCGGTTGAAATGCACCGGCCCGAACGATTTCTGCAGCGTGAACCATTTGGCATTATCGGCCGATGTGACACCAGCTGGGGTGCTGGGGGCAGGCGGGACGGGAGCAGGGCTGGTGGTCGTCCCCGCGCTGGCCACCGGCACAGCCAGGATCTGCGGCGAGCCACCGAAATTCATGGACGCCGAGAGATTGAGTCCCTGGCTCAGGTCTGTCCCCGGCAGGTTTGTCCCACTGCTGCCGATCAGTGCGTTGAGGCTGGTAACGCTATCCTGCTTAATCGCTTTTGAGGCAACTAACAACTGCAGGTCATTCACCTTGATCGTCTGATCGGCTGGCAGCTCTCTTCCGACCAGGGGCAGGTTGGAAAGCGAGGGGATGTTCACGCTGATATCGAGGCCGAAGAGGAAAGTTGCATCCGCACCACTTTTGCTGAACGCAAAGATGACATCCTTCAAGTCGATTTGCAGGTCTACTGGAATAAGGGTTGCCACGTCAGGAGAGACATTCGCAATAAGATCTTTTATGCTGATACTTTGAGGTGTGGTGGAGTGACTGTACGTGGCGACGAAAGCGGTGAAGGTGCTGTCCTGGCTGAAGTGGAGGGTAAATTGCAGTGTCCCGATGGTAACCTGGCCGCTAAAGTTCTTGGAGTACGTTCCCTGCGCGTCCCTTGTTATCGCGATGCTCACGACGATATCTACTTCCTGGCTGTCGATGGGGAACTTTGCCTCGCAGGTAAAGGTAAAATCCTTCGTTTGTGTATCGAACATTACATCAATGTTATCGAGCGTAAGCTCTGCAAGAGGTGCGGGAAGAGTGCTATCGATAGTAAATAGCGTAGCCAGGTCTTTCACAAAGGTCCCGATTGGGAGGTCTTGTCCATAGGCAGTATAGCCGTGAAATTGCCAACCTGCACCTGCCGCTACATGCTGGGCATCCGCATTAAACGTCACATTGGCTAAGGTGAATCTGGCATCGAGGGAGCCAGTTACCCCACTGGTATCCTTGACAATCTCAAAATCGAAGTTCTCAAAGCCCAGAGTAACTGCCCCAACATCCATTGCCCACGCACTACTGATAGAAACATAGAGACTGTAGTGCCCGAGGTCCGGTTGCACTCCGACGCTTAACCGGGTGATATCTACTTCGGGAAAGGCATCCGCGTCGGCAACATACTTCCCAAGCAGCGTGCGCAACTGTAGCGGAGTTGCGGAAGAAAGATCACCGAAAAACGCGAAGTGGGGCAGATACGCTTGAATGTTAAAGATGATGCCATCGATAGTGATATGCCCGCACATAATGACGTTGCGCAATGTTCTGTCAGCAATATTGAAGCCAATACTCACAGCATCTAGCGAGATTGCGCCCATGCCGAGCTTATCCAATCCGCTTTGTACACTCGTCTGTAAAGCTTCACCACCAACCAGTCCGGCGAGCGTACTCAGGCCAGGTAAAATATTGCCGTTAGCAGGTAACACCTCAATTTCCCAGTAATTCTGCCCCTGCAACGCCAGGAGCACCTCGAAATCTTGCTGGATATTCAAAGTAGCGTGGATATTACCGCCGATAAGAGCCTGGAATCCTCTGCCTTCCTGGTAAAAGTATTGAGTATCGAGCGTCATGCCCACTTTTTTTAGCGCGGCAAAGTTGTTGATGATCGACCAATCGGTGTTGATATCGGACGTAAAAACGCAGTGGGTAATCGCCGAGCGGCTAAAGCCAAAAGAAACGTCCAACGTTGTCAGTGGCACACTATCGAAAATATTCACGTTAAGGGGCAAGTAGGGTGCCAGCATAGTGTTGCTGATGAAATTGGCGGTATCTGTCAGCGAGAGCGAGAGAGCGGATTGTGCTTTGAGCGTGAATGAGAGTTGTTGCTTGTTATCAAGCGTGCCCGTTATATCGATTGTAGCCTTGCCAATGGTAAGTGTTCCATCAGCGCTGAATTGCACCTGAAAACGCTGATTCGTTTCCGTGAAGAGCAGCGTCACCTGACCTATGTGCACACAGTTGCCTGTCCCCCTGATGGACCAATCTTCGTCCACGTTGCCCACAACCACCAGCGTACCTGCTTGATCGTTTAACGTGGTTGTTGTCCCTGAGAGATTGAGCTGCTTTGTGGGAAGCGTAGCCAGAAAGTGCGTCAGGGTGTCTGCCGCGCTATTTGCCGCTGTCAGCACAAGATTGTTGTTCTGAAGATCCTGGTTTAGCTTCTTTTGTAAGTCTGTTAGGGTTGCAATACCATCCATAGCTTTCGTTCACCTTTATCACGAGTGAGGGACATTGGCGTTAGGGATAGTAGCCGTAGCAAAGTGTACATTAAATAGTACGTTATTAGGAATGGTCGCTGCGGCATTGGCATTGGTTCCAGCCGCATTCGCATTCGCATAGCCAGCGGCAGTCAGTGCAGCTACAACCGCGTTTTCTACCTCTTGCGGGATGCCCCCAAAGTCGGTCGCGCCAGCTACTGCTCCCACGAGAGCAGCCTGGGAGCGAGCATTTGCATCGACCGCAAGGATAGCCGCGGCAGTCGCACCTGCCATTGCGGTTGCGTTTGGAAAAGTAGCAAGTGCCATAGCGATCGCTACTGCCTGTATAACGCTGGCTCCTCCATACACTGCGCCCATTGCTGCGGCAGCAGCAAAGCCAGCATCTGCTGGGGTTCCCACGCCGAACATTGTGGCGGCGGCCACGCCTGCGGCGTTCGCGGCATCCGCAGAGGCCGCCGGAACAGCCGCTAGAGCTGCTGCGCTAATCCCCCCAGCACTTCCGCCTGTCACTGCCTCTCCGATGGCTGCGGCTACGCCATTACCAATCTGGGCAACACGTGATCCCTCGTCAACGCCTGCGGCAGCGGCGGTCGCAGCGGCTGCTCCTATGGCAGCTAAGGCGGCGCTGATCACGCCTACGCCATATGCATCATTATCCACACGGGCTACAGCTCTTAAGGCCAGT
>JACZCU010072064.1_pt1 | contig 28292 bp, 22 predicted proteins | sample 8641851 | NCBI WGS metagenome assembly JACZCU01 (sample SAMN15324605, study PRJNA640507) | soil metagenome | isolation source: monocropping sugarcane control | place: China: Luxin town, Laibin City, Guangxi Province | collected 2019-07-25 | depth 10cm m | reverse complement strand
CGGCGCGCGCCGGGAGCCCGTGCGACTCCGCCTTCACGACCACGTCGGTGGTCGCGAAAGAGACGGGGATGCGCGATTCGAGCGCCGCGCGGATCCGCGCGATCAAAGCGTCGTCGACCAACGCCTCTTCTCCGGCTCGCGTAGAAATGTAGAAATCGAGGTTCTGCTCGATCATGACGGCAACCGCCACATCGAACGCAACGCAGCGGAAGAGCGTCGCAAACGCGCCAGCGAAGAGGCCGGCCGTCGACTCGCTGGCGATTCCGCGGCTGGTCAGCTCCTGAATCAGGGTGACTAGATCGCTGATTCGCGCATGGTCTTCGGAGCCGACCGGGCTCTCAGACGTACTCACTCTCGGACCGCGCCCATGATAACGCCCCCTATAATCCGGCGCAGAATGGCTGTCGAGGCGGACGCGATCCCGTTCGAGCCGGTCCGGCTGTGGGGCGAGCGCCTGCTCGTCCTGGCGCCGCACCCGGATGACGAGGTGATCGGCTGTGGTGGCGTCGTCGCACAACACTTGAACGGGGGAGCCAGCGTCCACGTCGTGGTCGCCACGGACGGCGGCCAGGCGGGAAGCCCCGCCGTTCGCGAGCAGGAGTCCCGGAAAGCGCTGTCGCTTCTAAGTCCTGTGCACGGTGCACAGTGCACAGTGCACTTCCTCGGCTATCCCGACCGCGAGCTCGCCGCGCACCGTGACGAACTGTCGCAACGGCTGGCGTCGGTCCTTCGCGAGTGCCGCCCCGACCTGATCCTCGTCGCCAGTCCGATCGAGTTCCACCCCGACCACCTCGCCCTCGCCACGACGTTCTGCGAGCTGATCCAGCGGGACGATACGCTCTTCGCCGATCTCGCCATCGCGAACGTCGCGTTCTACGAGGTCGGCCAGCCGCTGCGGCCGAATGCGATCGTCGACATCACCGGAGTGGCAGACGCAAAGTACGCCGCCATCGCGGCGCACGAGTCTCAGCTCGCGTTCCGGGACTACGTCGCCTACGCCCGCGGCTTGAACGCGTATCGCGCCATGACCATGCCGCCGGAGGTGAAGTTCGCGGAAGGCTATTTCGTGGTGAAGCTGCCGGAGCTGAGGACGATCGCGACGACGCGGCTGCAGAGCATGATCGGCGACGCGCGCGGGATCGCGGCCGACGTCGCCGAGCCGCTGCCGGTCAGCGTCGTCGTGCGGACGAAGAACCGGCCGGCACTGCTGCGCGAGGCGATCGAGTCGATCCGCGCCACGCAGTACCCGTGCGAGATCGTGGTCGTGAACGACGGCGGCTCGCGGCCGGAGATCGACGGCGTGACGCTGGTGAATCACGAGCAGTCGCGCGGGCGAAGCGAGGCGGCGAATGCCGGCGTCCGCGCCGCGAAAAACACGTATATCGCGTTCCTCGATGATGATGATCTCTACTACCCCGATCATCTCGCGACGCTGACGAACGCCGCACGCGGCTCGCAACGCACCGCCTGGTATACGGACGCGGTCTCGGCGTTCGTCCGCACCGGCGAGAACGGCGCGCTCGAGACGCAGCAGCGTCTCCGCATCTTCGGCGACGACTTCGACCGCGACGCGCTGCTCGCCGACAATTACATCCCGCTCCCGACGCTCCTCTTCCGCCGCGCCGACTTCCTCGACCTCGGCGGCTTCGACCCGGCCTTCGACCTCTTCGAAGACTGGGACTTCCTCATCCGCCTCTCGGACCGCGGCAAGTTCGTTCACGTCCCGCGCGTCACGTGCGAGATCCGGCACATCGACACGGCCGGCTCGATCACGATGGCGTCTCCGGAGGGCTCGCAGGTCTTCCGCGATGCAAAACTCGCCGTATGGCGCAAGCACGCGTCGCTCCTCACGAACGACGTATTCGCCAATGCGCTCGAACGCCAGAAGCGGCGTCTCGGGAAGCTTCAGAACGACGCCATAGAAGCGCGCGGCCTCCACCATCACCTGCAGATCGACGTCGCACGCCTGCAGCGCGAGAACGCACAGGTCCAGCGCGAGAGCGCGCGCCTCATCGGTGAGATCCAGCGGCTGAACGACACCGTGACGCAGGATGCGATCCGCATCAGCCATCTCGAAGGAATCGAGCTGGCGCTGCGCCGCAGCGAAGCGGAGAACGAGCACAAGGCGGTGCAGCTCTCGGGACTGCAACAGGAGAACCGCGAGCTGCGCGGCGCGTTCGACGAGACGCAGACGACGGTGCAGTCGTTGTACGCCGAGGTGCGCAGACTCCAGTCGATGCTCGACATGATCTATGCGTCGAAGACGTGGAAGCTGCACACCATCGTCGAGAAGGTGAAAGGGCGATGAGCCGGGTCATGCTGGTGTGCCCCGAGCCGCTCGGCAAGAGCCAGCCGGCGGGGATCGGCATTCGCTTTCTCGAGATGCGAAGCGTGTTGGCGGCGGACGGCCACGATGTGACACTGCTCTCGGCACCCGTGACGCCGGAGCAGTTGCGCGACGCCAGCGCGAGCGCCGATGTCGCCGTTGTGCAGGGCCACATCGCGAACGACTTCTTCGCGCACGCGCATCCCGTGCCGACGGTGGTCGACCTCTACGATCCGTACATCGTCGAGAACCTGCACTACGACGACGAACGGATCTTCGCGCATGACCACGCGACGTTTCTGAACTCGTTGTTGCGCGGAGATCTGTTTCTTTGCGCGTCGGAGGCACAGCGGCTGTTCTACCTCGGAGCGCTGCTGACGGTCGGGCGAGTGAATCCGGTGACGTTCGACGAAATCGGCAACCTCCTTCGGATCGCGCCGTTCGGAGTGGCGAGTCCACGCACACAACCGAGAGAGCGTCCGCGGTCAGTGCTCTTCGGCGGGATCTACGACTGGTACGACGCGGTACTGGCGATCGAGGCCGTGAAGCTGACCGGGCTCACGCTGACGTTCACGCGCCATCCGAATCCCGACATCACGCCGCAGGGGGAGCTCGCGCGGGCGATACAGTACGTGAAAGACCAGTCGCTCGACTTCGTCGAGTTCGTGCCGTGGGTCCCGTACGACGAGCGCGGCGCGTTCTACGACCGCTTCGCGGCGGCGCTCATGACGTTTCCGCAGTCGCTGGAGACCGACCTCTCGATGCGGACCCGCGTTTACGACTACCTGTGGGCAGGCCTGCCGATCGTCAGCAGCTCCGCGCCGGGGACGGACGACATCATCGAGAAGTACGGCGCGGTCGTGCGCGGGAACAATCCCGCCGACTACGCGGCGGCGCTCATGAAAGTGACCCAGACGCCGATCGACACCACCGCGTTCGTCGAAGAGCACCAGTGGGCCCGCACGCTCGCGCCGCTCGTCGAGTTCTGCCGCGCGCCGCGGTTCGACGACTCGAAGGAGGCGTTCGGCGTCCGCATGGTGGCGCCGGAGCGGCCGGCGACGATCCTCGACCGGATCAAGCGGAGAATCGGAGGCCGGACCTGACGCCGTCGGTCGACGTCATCGTCGTCAATTGGAACGGCCGCGACGACACGCTCCGCTGCCTCGCCGCGGTGGCTCCGCAGCTCGCGGAAGTGCACGGCTCCGTCGTCACAGTCGTCGACAACGGGTCGACGGACGGTTCGATTGGGGCGATCACGGCGACGTATCCGGACGCGCGCTTCATCCCGCTCGGCACGAACCGCGGCTTCACCGGCGGTCTGACCGCCGCGCTCGCAACGTCGCGCGCCCGCAACGTCGTCTTCCTCAACAACGACGCCGTCCCGGAGCCTGGGTGGCTCGCGGCGATCACTCGCGCGATCGACGAAGCACCGGCCGACGTCGTCTCCGTCGGCGGCCGCATCATCAGCCTCGACGGCAAGCAGATCGACTTCATCGGCGGCGCGATGACATTCGACGGTCATGCGTTTCAGGACGGCTTTCGGATGCCGATCGGCTCGCGTGCGGAGCCGGCCGCCGGCGCCGAGATCCTCTTCGCGTGCGGCGGCAATATGATCTCGCGTCGCGAGCCGCTCCTCGAGCTCGGCGGCTTCGACGACGACTACTTCGCGTACCTCGAGGACGTCGACTTCGGCTGGCGCACCTGGATCGCCGGCGGGCGGGCTCTCTTCGATCCGCGCGCGACGGTCCGCCACGCTTCCAGCGCCACGAGCAACCGCCTCGGCGACTTCGAGCGTGGCGTCCTCTTCGAACGCAACGCCCTGCAGACGGCGGTCAAGAACTTCGAGAAGCTGCAGGAGAGCGCGTCGTCCATCCTCTTCACGTACCTCCACCGCCTTCACCACTACGCCACGACGCGCAACCCGAACGCTCAGGAACTGACGCGCGAGCTCGGGTCGCCGTCGACGCTGCCGCCGCGCGAGCGCGGGCTGCGCGGCCGCGTGAAACGCAAAGTCCGCGGCACACCGCCGCTCGCCGCCATCGACGACCCACTCACCGCGATGCAGTTCCGCGCCTTCGACTGGATCCTGCGCAACGAGGCGAAGCTGACCGAGAAGCGTGAGCACGTGCAGGCGATGCGCCGGCGCACCGACCGCGAGATCTTCGAACGGTTCCCGCTGCTGGTCGTCCCCACCTATCCCGGCGACGACGCTCTCATGTCGACGCAGCTCTTCCGCATCCTCCGCGACGGCCTGCCGTCAGTGGAGCGAACGCTCTCCGATATCATCGCGAGGTGACCCGGTTCCTTCGGCGGTTCCTCGTCCGTGGTGTCTTCTGGCGGCAGTTTCTCCACTGGGCTGTGCTGAACGTTCCGATCTGGCTCGAGCCGCTGGTCATCGGCTGGTGGTCGATGTTCTTTCTGCTGTGGGGGCCCGGCCGGCGCGGAGTGATGCGGAACCTCTCCGCGATCCTCCCCGGCTCGACTTCGCTCGCGAACTTCTTCCGCACCTACCGTGTCTTCTGGAACTACGCGTGGACGATCACCGACAACGCGCGGTTTCGCCTCATGCGCACCATTCCGCACTGGGACTTCGAGCGTCGCGAGAATTTCGAGGCGCTGCAGTCGCACGACGGCGGCGCGATCCTCCTCACCGCGCACATGGGCTCCTACGACCTCGGCGCCGCGCTGTTCGCCGAGCTGACGACGCGCCGCATCGTCATGGTCCGTGCGCCGGAGACCGATCCCGACACGCGGCAGTACGAGGAGCGGGTGCACGAGGAGAGAGGGGCCAGCGGGCTGCGCGTCGGGTTCAACACGACGGCGAGCGATCTCGCGTTCGATCTCCTCGCGGCCGTGCAGAGCGGTGAGATCGTGGCCATCCAGGGCGATCGGGTCACGCCCGGCGTCGCGACGGTCGAGACGACGCTCTTCGGAAAGCGGACGCGCGTCCCCGCGGGGCCGTTCGCGCTCGCCATGGCATCGCGTGCGCCGATCTTCCCGCTCTTCGTCATGCGGCGCGGACGGCGGCACTACTGCCTCCTCACCTGCGAACCGATCACGGTGACGCGAACGTCGCGCGACCGCGATCACGACATCCGGCGCGGCGTCGACGCGTGGGTCCTCGCGCTGGAGTCGGCCATCCACAAAGGATGGCAGCAGTGGTTCGCGTTCGAGCCGTTCTCCGAGGAGCTCGCGGCGTGAATCGCTTCGCGTTCTTCCGGCCGCTGCCGATCGACGAGAATTACGTGCTCTCGCTCGTCGTGTGGGTCGTTGCCGGCTGCTACCTCTTCGCGCTGATCCCGAACGTCTTCGGCGCCCTCCTGGCGTTCTTCGCGGTCCCGCTCCTGCTGCAGATTCCGATGTATACGACGGCGTTGTTCCTGCGCGCGGAGCGGGAGCATGAAGCGGCGAACTCGCGCCTTCTCTTCACGCTCCTGCTGCTCGCCTCTGCCTGGTTCACGACATGGCACTCGTGGGTGCGTCTCGTGGCGTGGGGATTCATCGCCGTCTTTCCGATCAACGCGATCGCGAAGCTGATCACGGAGCCGATCGCGCTCCTCGTTCCGAACAACGAGTGGCTCGGCCCGGTCGTCTCACGCTTCGAGACGAACGAGAAGGAGGCGTGGCTCACGATCGACGACGGTCCGGCCGCCGACACGTATGCGCTTCTCGACCTGCTCGAAGCACGCGGCGTCCGCGCCACCTTCTTCGTCAAGGGATCGCTCGCGACGCCCGAGCGGATCTCCGCGATCATTGCCCGCGGCCACACGATCGGCAATCACACCCAGAATCACCCGTCGGCGACGTTCTGGTGCTCCTCGCGTGCAACCACCGCGCGCGAGATCGACGAATGCGCCGCGAAGATCCCGGCGACTCCGCTCTTCCGCGCCCCCGTCGGCCATAAGAACCGGCACCTCCACGCGCTGCTCGCGGAACGCGGCATGAAGCTGATCGGATTCAGCGCGCGCGCGTACGATGCCGTCGTCCGCGATCCCGCGAAGATCGCGAACACGATCGCGAAGCAGCTCGAGCCCGGCGCGATCGTCGTCCTCCACCAGGGCCGCCCCTGGTCGCTCGACGCGATCGCTCAAACGATCGACGCGATCCGCGGCTGCTCATATTCACTGGTGATTCCAATCACCTTTCGCACGTAATCCGGAGGGGTAGAAGGACGCCAAGGAGAACTTCATGAAGAAAGTCTGTCTCTTGGTATTCCTTTCCATCCTCACCCTCGTCGCGGCGAACGCCTTCGCCGACCAGTGCCCGACACCTCCGAGCGGACCCTATTGGTGGAACGGCCTGAATTTCGAAGACTACAGCCAGAACGCGTCGTGCTACTCGTTTTACGGCAGCGGCGGCTACACGTCGACGACGCTCGACTGCGGCTATGGCGGCTGGCAGCTCACCAACGGCAACTACAGCGCCATGCGCGCGTCGTTCACGATCGGACCAAACGACCCGGTCCGGAACTCCAGCCACTGGCGCGTCGGCACGACGCTCACCGCGATCAGCCCCGCGCACACGTCGTGGGACTATTTCGCGCTGACCATCTATGTCTCGCACCCGAACAACACGCCGCCGACGAATACCTACACGATGTACACCTGGAACGGATCGCAGGGCGACCTGAACGGCTGCAACCTCGTGGAACGAACCTACTTCTCGGCGAACACCGGCGACACGGTGACGATCGAGGAGCGCGCGACGATCCTCGGCAGCGGCGCCACGATCAAGGTCACCCCCGTCACCGTCAGCAACACGGATTAGCTTTCTTCGTGAAAACGAACAGATAGTTGTTGAACGGCGTCGCTCCCCAGAGCGGCGCCGTTTCCACGTCGAAGCCTTCGAATGCGCCGACGATCCGCTCGCGCGTCGGGAAGTGCAGCCGTTCGGCGCGAATCCACTGAATCCCGCGCGCGAAGAGCTCGGCCGCGTAAGTCGCGCGATAGCGCCAGCCCCCGTCCCGTACCGCATCTCGGATGATCGCGACGCCGCCCGGAGGGACCGCGCGAGCGACGTTCTCGAGAATGCGCGACTGCTCCTCGGCATCGAAGTAGTGCAGCACGTCGAGCAGCAGCACGCTGGAGCCGGCAGGAATCTCGTCGCGCGCATCGCCGGTCGCGAAGCGGATTCCATCGTATGCCGCGCGGCTCGCCTCGGCGATCTTGGTCGCGTCATGATCGATGCCGGTGATCGGCTGCACAAAACCGTGCTCGCGCAGATGAAACGCCATGAGCCCGATGCCGCAGCCGACGTCGACGACCGGATGCGGATGCCCTCGCAGGCGCCGCGCCACGGCGTCATACAGAGGATCGGTTGCGAGTTTCGAGCGCGCGTAGAAACGGAGGAACAGCGTCTCGTAGCGCGCCGCGATCGCGCTCACGGCGAGATGTGCTCGATGACGTCGATCAGCTCGGGGAGGTTGAACGGCTTCGGCAGGATCGCCTTCACCCCCATCTGCAGGATCGCCTGCGGGTCGACGTGCAGATGCGCCGAGACGACGATGATCGGCACCCGGCCGAGGTGGCCCGTCTCCTGGAGACGCTGCAGGAAATCCCAGCCGTTCACGTCGGGCATCGCGAGGTCCAGCAGGACGACGTCGGGGTTGTGAATGGTCAGCGCGCGCTGCCCCTCGGCGCCGTCACCGGCGAGGAGCACCTGAAAGCCATGTTGCCGCAAGGCGGCCGCGAGCATGCCGCGCAACGGGAGATCATCGTCGATGACCAGCACCCGCTTTCGATCGACGTCGGCGAGCCGCTTCGCTCCCGGGTTGTTCTGTGACTGCAGATCATTCATCGCGGCAGGACCATTCTACCCACGGCTGAATCCGGCTATGCACGAATGAGGCCTCAGGCCCCGGGCCTCAGGCCTCAGAACAGGTCGCCATCGCCCATCGTGTAATACAACCGTTCCCGCATCCGGGCCGTGGCGTTCGGGTGCACGAACGGTACACACATCAGTCCCAGATCCTGCGGCTCGTGCGCCGGTTCGAGTTTCAGGTCGCGAAGAATGCGGTCGAACCATCGCGGTCGCGCTGGAAACCACCCGGCGATCCGACGCGCCCCGAGCTCCGGCACCATGTGGCGCAGCATGACGGCCGCCGCGTCGTGCACGCGATAGTCGAACAGAGCGTCACCCCAGACGAGGACACCGTCGCGAACGCGGAAGACGGACCATCCTGCGAGCCGCTTCCACTGCCGGATCGCGATCACGATGTACTGCACGTCGGGACACTCGAGATAGCGCCAGCGGACATACGTGCTGTCGCGCCGGACGAGGAACCCGAAATCGCGCCCGACGCGATCGAAGAGCTCGTCCCATTCGCCGTCGACGCTCCGCACCTCCTCGAGGCGGAAGCCGCGCACCCACCGTTCCGCGCGCGTGAGCGTCCGCAACGGATCACGCTCCAGATCGCGCACGCGATACGGGACCGGCTCGACCCGGTCACTGCGGAGAAAGCGCATCGAGAACTTCTGAATGTTCGCCACGTTGAAGCCGTAGTTGTAGGCGACCTTCCCTTCGCAGAAGTCGGAGTAGAAATGCGCGGCCGTGCGCCCGAGGATCGACGTCGGACCGCGGCCGACGTGGCGGACGTCCGGCGACGTCATCGTGTCGCCGATCTGATGGGCGAGAAATGTCGCATCGCCGTCGACGAACGGCACGGGATATCCGGCGTAGTGACCGACGAGCCGTCCCTCCTCGTCGAACGTGACGCTGATGTGCCCATTGCCGAACGGATTCCGGCGGTACTTCCAGTCGAACGCCTCGCGCGAGCGCGGCGCGTGAGGGAACGAGCGGGCGAACAGAGCGAGGATGGCGTCTTCATCGCCATCCTGAAACGCGCGCGTGACGAAGCGCGCGGCGGTATCAACGGGCATGCGTTGCTTCTACGGAGCGGACGGCGCGGATGTCGATCGTCGTGCCGGCGCGGCGCTTCGCGATGATGCGGATGGACCCCGTGCCGACCAGCAGCGGATCGGGAAGCACGTTCAGCACGACGTTGACGAGCGGCGCGAGCATCGGCCAGCGCGACGCGACCACGTGCCGCAGGAAGCGGCGGTCGCGGTGCTCGAAATCGGGACCGATGACGTCGATCTCGAACCCGGAGTGTTCGAGCAGCTCGATCAGCGCGGAGCGCGAGTAGAGGATCAGGTGCGTGCGGAAGTTCTGCGCCATCCGTTTCCGCTCGGTGAGCAGGTACAACAGCCCCTCGGTATCGAACGTCGTGAGGAACAGCACGCCCCCGGGCTTCAGCAGGTCCTTGATCCGCGCGAGCGCGTCGTGCGGATCGGGATGGTTCTCGAATACGTGAAAGAGGGCGATCGCGTCGAAGAGCGGCCCGGTGTTGACGAAGTTCGCGAGCGTGGCGCAGTACACCTCGAGGCCTTGCGCCCGCGCGGCGCGCGCCACCGGCTGCGCGTGGTCGATGCCGACGTACTCGTATTCGTTCGCGGACGCGAGGCCGAAGCTGCCGTCGCGAACGCCGATCTCGAGCACGCGGGCGCGCGGCGCGAGTTGTTTGCGCAGCGCCGCGAGTCGCCGCAACGCCGTCTTCTGGCGCGCTGTCGACGAGCTCGACTCTTCGCGTGCCTCCGTCGGCGCCGCGTGCGCACGAAGGATGCGGCGGACCGGCATCGACTCGTCATCGCTCGCGAACTGATTGAGATAGCGGCACTTACAGCGCGAGCATTCGCGGACGATGTTCCCCGGGATCTGCGCCGCAGTCCAGACGTCGCTCGCAAAACAGACCGGACAGCGGCGCGACGCGCGATAGCCCATTCGCCGCGCCGTCATGCGAATCGAGATCACCGCGCCGAGGCTCGAGCTCGTGAAGGACGGCGGCCGGGACACCTTCGTGTAGAGCGTCACCTGGAGCGGCTCGACGCGGAAGCCGTATTTGTTCGCGAGGAATGCGATCTCTAGATCGCACGCACCGCCGGCGAGCCTCGTCTCCCCGATCGCCAGGCGCGCGGCGGCGGAGCTGAATGCCTTGAGACGAATCGTCGGGTCGGGGAGGATGTCGACGAGCAGCCAGCGAATCAGCGCGTGACGCGAGTCGTCGGCCGCCGTCGTCGCAAAGACGATCTCGGTCGTGCCGGACTGGATCATCGCGATGGCGTCGCCGATCGCGCTCGTGCCGTACGGCAGGTCGTCGTCGGCGATGACGATCGTGTCGCCCTTCGCCTCAGAGACGCCGCGCCGCAAGAGCGCGCCGTACCCTTCGCCGTCGTGCGGCACCAGCGGAAGGACTTCGAAGTCCAAGCCGGTGGACCGCAGGAAGCGCGCGATCGCGTCGCAGGCAGGCTGCGCGTCTCTTGCTTTCGCAGCCAGCGGCAACAGTACCGACACGCTGGTGGCGCTCATGCCGTCATTTTAACGCTCGGAGGGATCGACGGCTCTAAGGTAGAGCGCGCTTCCACGAAACGAGCTCCGGATCTCTTCCGGTACTTCGACGCGCCGCTCGCCCGGCAGAGGAATGTATCCGGCGGCGGTAGCGAACGAAGCCATCGGCGACGCTTCGACGATCAGCCCGTCTCGCGGAAGGTCGATTGCGGACGCGGAAGACGCCTCCGGCCGTTCGATCGGTCTTTCGAGCGATTTGAGCAGGCGCGCGAGGAATGGTCCGTTCCATTTCGCGAGGTACTTCACCTCGGAATCGAGGTAGCGAGCCGCTGCCTCCGACGAGACCTGGCCGGCGCTCTGGTTATAGACGTGACGGCATCGGGCGGCCGGAACGTAGACGATCGCGCGCCGGCGTTCCGCGAGCCGGCGAAGGAAATCGGTTTCCTCGAAATAGAGTGTGAATCGCTCGTCGAACGCTTCGAAGTCGGACGCATTGATCGCCATCACCGCGCCGGAAATCGACTCCACGCGCGTCGTCTGCTGCAGCGCCCAGAACGCGGCGCGTTTCCGGATCCGGCGCCGGTCGCGCGCGCGGAACCAGGCCGACGAGCGGCTCGCGAGCACCTCGTCGAGCTTCTCCATCGCCGTCATCCGTTCGGCCGGCGGAAGGAGCCAACGCATGGCGGAATCCCAGTAGAGCGCGGGACCGGCGGCCGCGACGTCGCCCCTGTCAGCGTCACCGATCGCGGCCGCCAGCGTATCGATCGAACCGGCACCGAACGTCACGTCCGGATTGCAAACGATCAACACCTCGCCGTCGCATGCAGCGCGGCCGTCGTTGATCGCGCCGGCATAGCCGCGGTTCGTCGCCGAGACGATCAGCACGTCCGCGTGCGGCCGCAGCGCCTCCGCCTCGGCTTGATCACACGAGTTGTCGACGACGACGACCTGGAGCTCGCGTTCCGTTGCGCCGCGCGCGGTGCGGATCGCCTCGACCGCCAGCGCTGCGGAGCGGTAGTTAACGAGCAGCAGCGAGAGCATCAACGTGCCAGCGGTGCTTGATCTCGATCAGGCCGATGTCGAAACGATCGCCGGCGACGGTGAATCCGGGCCGCCGGTCGCGGCGGTCGAAGGCCGTCATCGCATTCTCGTCGCCGACGTACGCGATGATGTCGTAGTCGGCGCGCTGCAGCGGCACCTCGAGCAACTGCACGATGATCTCGTACTCCGACTGCCCCGAATACGGCGCCACTCCGTCGGCGTGCGTGCCGACGGCAAAGCACTGCAGACCGTCCGCGGCCCGTTCGACGCCGACCATCGCGTGGATCGGCTGCTCCGGATTGTCGGAGTGGACCACCAGCTTCACATGGATGTCTTCGCCGCGAGCGAAACGGTCGCGGGGCCGGCCGCTGCGGTCGCAGACGACGATGTCGCGAATCCGCACCGGGGTCGGCGGCCGCTCCGCCTCCGCCTGCCCCTCGCTCGCCGGGTGCGAGCGGTCGCGCTGCAGCAGGAAGGTCTCGTACTCGTGCACCACGTCGACCGAAGGGCCGTAGCGCATCACATTCCCGTGATCGAGCCAGAGCGTGCGCCGGCAGATCTGCGAGATGTAATAGAGAGCGTGGGAGCAGAAGAGGATCGTCTTCCCCTGCTCCTGGAACTGCCGGATCTTGTCGATGCACTTCTTCTGGAAGTGCCCGTCGCCGACCGCCAGCGCTTCGTCGATCACGAGAATGTCGGGATCGACGTTCACCGCGACCGAGAACGCCAGTCGCATGTACATGCCCGACGAATACGTCTTCACCGGCCGCTCGAGAAACGTTCCGAGCTCGGAGAACTCGAGGATGTCGGGCAACGCGCGTTTGACCTGCGCTGGCGAGAGGCCGAGGATCGCGGCATTCAGCGCGGCGTTGTCGCGGCCCGAGAACTCGGGATGGAAGCCGGTCCCCAGCTCGAGGATCGAGGCGATCGTACCGGCGGATTCCAGCGTTCCGCTCGTCGGCTGCGTCACGCTGCAGAGCAGCTTGAGGAGCGTGCTCTTCCCCGCCCCGTTCTGCCCGATGATGCCGATGGTCTCGCCCCGCTCGACGTCGAACGTGACGTCCTGGAGCGCGGGGAAGACGGTGTGGCGCGGGCGCCGCGTGACGAGCTCGATGAGACGGTCCGCCGGGCGGCGATAGATGTTGTACTCCTTCGAGAGTCCGACCGCGCGGACGGCGACGTCCATTCCCGACATTCTACGGAAAAGAAAAGGGCGGCGTCGGTTGACGCCGCCCTATGGGTGGAAACGAGAGAGAACTAGTGCCGCGCGCCGCGGTGCTTCGCCGGAGGCGACTGGATCGTGTGGCTCACGATGCCGCCGGTGCCGTCGGTCGCGGTGACGGTGACCGTGTACTCCTTGTCATCCGGGAACGTGTGCGTCTGAATTGCACCCGCGGTCACGGTCTGTGAACCGTCGCCGAAGTTCCACTGCCACTGCGTCGGCTTCGACGGGGTGTCGGGCGTCACGCTGACCGTGAAGGCATACGAGTACGCCGGGAACGAAAGCGGAACGATGTTGAAGTCGAACGTGTAGTTCGCCGTGACCGGGATACCGATGGTGAGAGTATCGGTCATCGTCGTTGTCGGCGTGTTGCCGTTGTCGATCGTGACGGACACCGTGTGAGTTCCGCCCGTCAGCGTCACCGTGGTGTTGTCGTCATCCGTCCCGACCTGTGAGCCGTCGACCTTCCAGGTGTAATGGTGCGTTCCGCAACCCTTGTTGTAATTCCAGTAGCCGACCGAGAACGCGATGTGGTCGGCTGCCTGGCACTGCGTCTCGTTGGCGCTGCTGCAGCCGGACTTGTCGCCCGAGTAATTGAGGAAGACGTTCTGGTTCGGATTCAGCGTCGGGCACGACCCGCCTGTCTGGGGGGTTCCAACGTTGACCGTCGCCGTCGTGGTGCCCGACGTCCCGTTGCTGCTGCTGACCGTCAGTCCGATCGTGTGCGGGCCGGACGTGGCGAAGGCATGCGTCACGTCGGAGCCCGTGCCGCCTGCCGCGCCGTCAAACGACCACGTGTAGGTGATCGAGCAGGTCCCGGGCTGGAAGGCATAGACGGAGCCGTGGAACGAGATGTTCTCGTTCGCGCCGCACGTTCCTGTGTTACCAGCACCGTTGTTACATGAGGCTGACGTCCCACTGTACGAGATCGTCACGGCTTGGCTGGTGACGGTGCCGCACGTTGGCTGAGGCTGCGGCTGTGGCGGCTGAATGATGCTACCGATCGTGACCGGCAGGCTGGTGTTGAACGTCTGTTGCGGCGGGGTACCTGCCGTGAGGGTCAACCCCACAGTATGTTGCCCCGCTGTCGAGAAGCTCCTGGTCATCGTCGCCGTCGATCCTGCCGCGGCGTTATCGACCGTCCAGGCGTAGTGCAGGATGGTCTGGCAATTCGTATCGGGCTGCTGCACGTAGCCGACGGAGAACTGGATCTGGTCGCCAGCCTGACAGGGGTTAGGGGCGGTGCAGGTCGAGCCGGCGTACACGATGCCGGTGTTCAGAGGGTTGAACGTCGGGCAAAGGATGACCACAGTAACAGTTGCCGTGTACGTGAGCGTCTTCGTCAGGCCCGTCTTGTTCGTGACAGTGACGGAGACAGGGTAGCTACCGGCGGCGGAGTAGGTTGTCGTGAGGGACGAACCCGTTCCGGAGGCCGGCGAGCCGCCGGTGGCGGTCCATGCGAAGGTCCAGGCGTCGGTCGTCATGACGTTCGACGGTGAGCTGACCGTGTACGTGGCGACGCCGTTGTTGACGTTCGCAGTGAGCACGGCGTCAGGAGCGACGAGCGCGCTCGACGTCGCCGACTGCGCCGGCATCGTTCCGCCGGTCTGCGAGCACGGATCGACGCCGCTGACCGATAGCGTCAGGCGGCCCTTGCCGCCGGCGGGGAAGGCGTCCTTTGCGACTGCATACCCCGGAATCGTGTCGATGGAGGTCGTCGTCCCCGACTGCGACGGGATCGACGTCACGGCCGTACCGGTGGAGTCGAGAACGTCCCACGTATACGAGAACGTCCTGCCGGCGAGCGCCGCCGCCGCACGCGAGGTGCTGACGAACTGCTCCTTACCGGTCGACGCGTTGTACGACACGTCCACCCCCGGTGCGAACGTCACGGCGTTATACGTGAAGAGCGACGGGAGACTCACCGGGAAATCGACGTTGTTGGGACTGTTGGTCGAGTAGCCGTAATGCGCCGTCATCGACAGCGTGTGCTGGCCGCAGCCGCCGACCGAGACCGCAGTCAACGGATCGGTGTACTGCGGCGTGAACGCCGGCGCGGTGATCGTCGCCGCGTCCGGACCGACGCGCCACTCGGTGTAATGGCCGGTGGTGTCGCCGTCGGAGGCGTCGAAGAACGAGTCGTCCATCAGGATCGGCTTATTGCTGCTGGTGAAATACTTCGGCGTGCCGGCGGGGCCGTACATCACGCGCGCCGTACCTGTCTTGAGCGTCACCTGCGAGTTTCCGGTGACGCCGTTCGCCGAATTCGTGACCGTCACGGTCACGGGCGAAACGACGTCGGTCTTCGAGAGACCCGTGTACTGGTGCGTGATCGGCGAGCCGAAGGTGCCTGGCTGCGTGTTCGCCGGATCGTGCGGTGCGCCGAAGTTCCAGGTGAGCGCTCCGCCCGCCGCATTGCTGCTCAGCGTCGCGTTCATCTTCACCGTATCGCCGTAGAAGATGTCGGTCGGTGCCTTGGCCGGCGCATTCGGATTCCACGGTCCGTTCGTGCCGTTGACGCCGACCACGACCATGTCGTCCGTTCGGAGCTGGTAGACGTCGCCGATTCCGTCCGCGTTGACGAACAGATAGAGCTTGCCGTTGTAGACGAGCGTGTTCGCCGACTGTAGCGACATGTGCGGCGGCATCGGCGCGTAATTCGCCTGCGCCCTGTAGTACGCGCTCACCGACGTCGGCTGCGGCTGCTCGACCGGCGTGCCGCTGGTGACTTTGTAGATATGGATGTTGCTTCCCGTGCCGTCGAGCGTCACGAGGGTGATGTAACCGCTGCCGTACGTCATCGAGTTCGGTGTGCCGTACGAGCTGGTGAACTCCGTATGCGAGCCGTCCGGTGAGATACGAGAGAGGTTCATCGTACCGCCGAGGTAATACGACACCCACGCGTACGTGCCGTCCGAAACGACCTGGCTGGGAGCTGCGCCCGACGGCAACACGATCGGCGTCCCGGCGCCGCCGGTGACGAGAGCGTGGTTGTCGAACAGCATGGGCGGTGCGTACCGGGACGTCGTCAGCACCACGCTCTTCGAGCCGAGACGCGCCAGCGCCTTGATCGGCGTGGCGATGGTCCGGACCTCGGTCGCGCTGTTGTAGGCCGGCACGCTGAAGACGTGCGTCACCGTGCTCGTGTAGGAGCTGTATGCGAGCGCGTAATAGCTGCTGCCGTCCTTGACCCAGAACGCCGCGATGATCGGCGCAAAGGTGTTGAACGCGTTCTTGTCCTGCCACGACGACATCAGCCTGCCGCTGACGATCGATCCTTCGGTGGCGATGCCCCACCCGTACTGCTCGTAGCCGATATAGAGGAGGCCGCGGTCATCGTAGTCGAAGACGCCGAGGCGGTCCTGGCCATCCGTATAGGCGATCAGCCAGGCGGTGGCCGAGTTCTCGGCGTAGAAGTACTTGTCGAATTGAAGGAACGTCTCGAGAAGGCCGTCGCACGAGCCGAGCGCGCGCTGGCACCCGGTGACTCCGAGCGTCGACACGGACGTCATCGGGTTGTGGTTCGCCATGGCCGTGAAGAAGTCGGCCGTCGAATATGTGGCGACGCCCTGCCCGAGCTTGACCGCGAAACGGGAGCCATCGGGATTGAACACGATGCCGCCCGCGCGTGCGGTGCGATACACCTGCTGGAAGTCGGGGACGTACTCCGAGGAGACGAAGCGGCCGACGTACGCGATCACCGGGTCATGCCAGCCCGGTGTCGGCATGTTGACCGCCGAGCCTTGGCACAGAGCGCATGGCTCAGGCGTGTCCGGCGTCGTGTAACTCGGGAGGGGCCAGAGCTGAGCGTATGCGGACGCGCAGAGGAACGCGAGCGCGACCGCATAGAGACTTGCCTTTTTCAGCACTTCAGATCTCCTTTGGACAGGTCTACGGATAGACGAACTTCGACAGAAAGAAGGACGGGCGTGATGTTACCGGACCGCCTTCGCCATTTCAAGCAATAACTTTTGAGGGACCCGAAAAAAGTTGGGATCAAAAAAAACGGGCCGGAGGTCATCCGGCCCGTTCGTACAGCAACGTGGATCGAGATTACGGAGTGGCGTTGGTACCCGTGTACTTGCCGACGCCCGGCGTGCAGCCCGGATCGCCCAGCGGGCACACAAGGATTCCACCAGCCGGTCCGATGCCCGGGTTGACCTGGTTGAGCGGCGCAGCGATCGGCGGGTTGCAGCCGTTGCCGAGCCAAGTCGCGTCGAAGTCAACGCCGTAGAGGCCGTTGGTCGAAGCGCCACCAGTGCCACCGTTCATCGAAACGATGACCCAGTTCTGCGAAGCGCGGACACCGGCGTTCGGCCAGTTCGGATGGAGCGCAAGGTTCGCGACGCAAATCACGGGGCAAACATCGTTCGAGTTGAGGTTCAGGTACATCCAACCAGCGACGTCGCCAGCCGGCGAGCCGTTGGTGAACTGCGGGAACTGCGAGGCAGTGGTCGAGGTGGTCGACGTCTCAGGGAACGTCGAGCCCGGCTGCTGCGGCAGCGGAACCGAGATGTTCAGACCCTGGGCAATCGCCGGGTTCTCGTGCTCGTCGAAGCGGACGATCGCGGTCACCGGAAGAGCCGAGTTGAGGTCGGCGCTGTTGCCCGAGCCGTTGCAGGTGGTGTTCGGGCCAGTCGCGCCCTCACGCCAGATGCGGTAGGAGGTGTTGAATGCATTGGCACCGCCCTGGATCCAGCGCGCGGCGAAGGTCGCCGGGAGCGGCTGACGGCGGTCATAGTTTTCCAGGCCCGGGGGGAACACGATGGCGTTCTCGTAGCGCTGGTAGAACGTGTACGGCAGGTTGGTCTGAGCAGGCACGAGCGGCGTGTTCGCCGGACCGCCCTCAGGAATGGCGCGAATGTGGACGAGCGGATTGCCGCCCGCATAGTTCGAACCGGCTGCCTTGTTGAGGATTTCGTAGTCGCCCGTGAGGACGTTGTCGAACAGGATTTCCGAACGGACGTACGTCGGCGAGTCAGGCATGTTCTGCGAGCAGACAGCCGCCACGTCGATCGTGACGTAACCAACGGCGGTGGTCGCCGTCGGGTGCGACGTCGCCGGCGAGCCGGCGGCGGTGCAGACGTTCGGGTAGGCGCCGGTCACGAGAAGCGACTTGATTTCCGGCAGCGCGAAGCTCGGGATCTGGCCAGCGAGCGTGCCGCAGGTGCTGGCGTTGACGTTCGGGTTCGAGGTGTTCGTTCCCGAGAACGGACCAACCGGGCTGAGGACCACGCCGCCGGCCGAAGCCGTGGCGCTGGAGCTCGTGCCGCCCAGCGTGGTGCTGTTCGGAATCGGCGCGATGATGCCGTTCACGATGACGTCATACATCGAGATCGACTGAACGTCGAAACCGGTCAGGAAGATGTTGAAGTCGAGAACCGGGTACGACCAGTCGGTCCAAACAACCACGTGCGCGATCTGCGGGAGGTATCCCGTGTTCACGACCGTGAAGAAGGTATCGACCGAGCGCGTCGCCGTCTCGACCTCGAAGTACGGCAGAAGCAGCGTCGCTGCGGGCGTCACGCCGATGTCGCACGAATCATCATTGTTCGTGGTCGACGGACCCGCTGCCGCGCCGCCCACGCCAAACGTGAAGGTCGCGTTCGGATTCGCGGCCACTCCCGGCCGTGTGCTCGCGAACGCGGTACCCGCCACGAGGAGGGTGGCCATGAAGGCCAGCGTTGTCAGTTTCTTCATTGATTTTCTCCTACACATTTCAAATGGAAATACTCGTGTTTCATCGGTAGCTTGGCTCATCCTACTGGACGATACGATCACCTCCCGAAGAGTAGTGTGAAAAGGGCATCGAAAATTAAATTGCGCGTAGCCTATGGCCAAAATGCAGCGGAGTCAAGCCGAAAGTGAAATTTTATGGGGTTGCACCATAGACATCCCCTCTCTGGCTCCCGTTTCACTCCCAACTCCCTCCTCCCGTCGCGTCTGGCACGGATTTTGGCCCACTCCAATAAGTTAAACGACGCGTGGGCGTCCTTCAAAACCGGTTCCACCAGTCTACTGCTTCACGCCCTCGTTCAGGAACACGTGGATCGATCCGTTCTGAAATCCCAGCGCCCCTTGCTTGTCCGTCTCGTACGAAATGATCACGTCCGGCCGCCCGTCCTTGTTCACGTCCGCCACCGTCAGGTCGTAGTTCGTCTGCGGCTCCGCCTTGATTCCCTCGAGCTTGGCGCGCGTGAAGCCCCCCTTGCCGTCGCTCAGCAGAATCACGAACTCGCGCTTCGGCGTCCATCCCGCATAGATGACGTCCGGATTGCCGTCGCCGTCGAAGTCCGCGGTGGCCATCCCCTGCACCGAGCGTCCGGCCGCCACGCGCAGGATCGTCTTCCGCTTCGGCTCCTTACCGACGAACGAGACGAGGTCGATCCCCGACACGGCCTTCATCGCCGGCGGCGTCACCTGCTTCGGATCGAGCTCCGGGAACTCGCGGCTGTACGCGAGGACCACGTCGTCGAGCTTCTTCGAGGAGAAGTGGCCGGTCGTCGCGGCGCTGTGACCGGTCATCGCGCCGATGATCGCGTCGCCCGCGCTCAGCTTCTTCCACTTCAGCGGACCGTTGCTCACCCACAGCAGTTGGTCGGACTGGTAGAAGATGCTTCCGCCGGTGAAGTCGGGGTATTTGTCGCCGTTGAAGTTGCCCGCCACGAGTGAGTCTCCAGCGAAGGCTGCATCGCCGGGAACGACGCTCGCTTCCTTCCAGCCCGAACCCTTCTGGTTGATGAAGGCCCGCACGTGCGGACCCGATACCGTTCCCGCCGCGGTGGCTCCTTCGCTGGCCGCGACGATGTCGGTCCAGCCGTCGTCGTTCACGTCGATTGCCAGAAGCTTGCGCGACGGGAACGTGTCGACCGGCAGTCCTTTGTCGTCTTCGGTGAAGTGACCCTTCCCGTCGCCGAGCCAGCAGCGGACGCCGGTGAGGTGAACGGAGAAGGCGAGATCCATGTTGCCGTCGTGGTTGAAGTCGGCCGCGACGACCGCACCGTAGTCGAGAGGGCTCGGCCACTTGACGTCGGTCCAGACGTGCCAGTGTCCCTTGCAGTCGCCGTGGAAGATCGTCGGCGCGCCGCCGCCGACGCCGCGCTGCGGAGGCGCGATGATGTCGGGGCAGCCGTCATTGTTCATGTCGGCGACGGTGAGCGAGTTGCGCCACGAACCGCTGTCGGGCAACCCCTGCGAGGCCTCTTCGAAGCGGATCGTCTTCGCCGACTCCGGCGGGGTCACCTCGGTGAACTCGCCGCGGAACTTCTCGATGAACTTCAACTGCTCCGGCGTGTACTTCTTGGTCTCGTTCCGCGGCGCGGTGGCCGCGGCGACGGTGCTCTCCTCGGGGATCCACATCCAAAGGTACTTCGCGTTCCGCTGATAGAGCTCGAAGCCGGCGTTGACCTGCGCCAGCGGCCGCACCCACCCGTCGGGCACGCGGTCATACGCTTCCCACTGACGGGTGAACTTCTGGATGTGGTACTGCCCGCCGAAGCGGGTCCAGATCTTCTTCGGATCGGGATCGGGTCCGGGATCCTCAGTCGTGCCGAGGCGCTTCATCCGCTCCTCGGGGGTCTCGGGCTTGAGGTACTGCGGCGCGCCACCGTCCATCTCGGACGGATTCGTCGACGTCACGGTCGTGGTGGTGGTCGTCGTCGTGGCGGTCGCCGGCTTTTCCGCCTGCGCCAGGAGCGGCACGGTGCTGAAGAGCGCGAGCACGGCTGCCGCTACTGATGTCTTTGAAACGGGCATTCGGGGTGTCTCCTTAGATGAGGTCAGCGAATACGCGCTGGGCGCGTCGAAAGAAGCTGAAGCTCGCCACGAACAACACGGCGGCGACGAACAACAACAATACGATCGAGGTCACCGGAGGTAACGCGGCGCCGAGGACCGCGGCACGGAACAGACCGAGCAACGGCGTCAGCGGGTTGAACGCGAAGAGCGTCTGGAATCGTCCCGCCGCCGGATAGAGGATCGGGCTCAGATAAAAACCGACGGCGAGGACGAAGCCGAGAATCTGGCCGAGGTCGCGCAGGAAAACGTACGTTGCCGCGAGCGCCAGCGCGATCGCCACCTGGAGGAAGAGCTGCAGCGCGATCGCGATCGGGAGGAGCCACACGCCCCGCGGCCAGCCGCGGACGAACGTCAACGCAATCATGAAGAGGATGAACGCGATCACCTCGAACACGACGGCCGAGGCGTTCGGAACCACCACCAGCAACTCGCTCCGGAGCGGGATCTTCCGCACCATTGGGCCGTTTTCGACGATGCTCGTCATCGAGCGGGTGAGCCCCTCGCTGATGGCGAACCAGGGGATCAGCCCCGAGATCAGGAAATAGAGGTAGGTATCCCCTCCGCCGATCTTCGCCGGGATCATGAAACTGAAGACGAACCAGTAGACCGCGACCAGGATGGCCGGCTGTAAGATGCCCCAGAACAAGCCGAGGCCGGATCCGGTGAACCGGGCGGCGAGGTCGCGCTTGATGAGCTCACGGAGGAGATGGAGGTCTCGAGTCACAGCGAAGGGAGAGCGACAGCTCTCGTTACCGTCGCTTGCAAACCCGCCGGAGAGTATTGTCTAATAGCATAAAAGTCAACGCAGACTACGGTAGAAGTATGAACAGGCCCGCACAACTCGAACTCGTAGGACGGAAGATTCGCCAGCTCCGGCGGCAGCGCAAGCTGACGCAGGTCGAGCTCGCCGAGAGGATTGGGATCCATCAATCCGACCTCTCGCGCATGGAACAGGGCGAATACAAGGTGGGCCTCGACACGCTGCTGAAGATCCTCGGCACATTCAATCTGGGGATCGGCGAGTTCTTCGAAGAGAACAACGTCGCCGAGACGGCTTTCGACAAGTACCGCACGCTGAGCGCCGCGGCCCAGCGCGAGGTCGAGAGCTTCATCGAGTTCAAGCGTCGTCAGGAAGAAGACTCGTGGGACGACGACGGTGGTGGGGAGAGCGAGGGTGGGGACGATACCGATGCTTGACTTGACGAACAGGATCGAAGAGCTGCGCCAGACGGGCCTCGCGAAGGTCCGCGAAGGCGCGTTGGAAGAGTCGCTCGGCTTCTACGATGAGGCGCTCGCGCTGGCCGACGACGAGACGACGCGCGAGCTGATCACGATCAACAAGGCCGACGCGCTCATCGCGCTCGAGCGCAACGCACCCGAGGTGCAGGAGCTGGCGCGCGTGATCATGCGGCGCCGGAATCCGCGCCACGTCTACCTCGCGGCGTATTCGCTGCAGTACAAGCACCGGCTCGAGAACAACTTCAAGCGGGCGATTTTCTACGCGGAGATCGCCCTTCGTACGGCGGACGAGGCGAACGAGCCGTTATGGCGGCGCGTCGTTCTCTTCGAGCTCGGAAACATCTACACGCTCGACTCCCAGATTCCGAATGCGATCGAGTCGTACGAGCAGGTCCTGGCACTCATCGGTGAATCGGAATTCCGCGAAGCCGACCTGGCGCACTCCTGGGCCCTCGAGGGTCTCGGCTACTGCATCATGCTCGACGGCCGCGTCGAAGAAGGTCTGGCGCGGATTCACGAAGCCGTGCAGATCATGGGCGAACCGGTCGGCATGGCCGAAGCCTACGTCGACCTCTGCTACGGCTACCTCGAGATCGAGAAGCTGGAGCAGGCGCGGAAATACGGTGAAGCGGCGCTCGAGATCGCGAGCGATCCGCGTCATATCCGCAACGCCCACTATCTGCTCGGCGAAGTCGAATACAAGTCGGGCGACAGCGACGCGGCCGATTACCACTTCAGCGAGCTGGCGCGTTACTACCCTGAATTCACGAACCTGAAGAGCCTTCTCTTCGCAATCGACCTCCGCAGCATGGTGAACCTCAAACTCTAATGATGAAACGTCTACTGATCCTCCTCGTTGCGCTCGTGCCGCTCGCCGCATTCGCGGACACGGCCGATCACGACATCGTGCTCACGGACGACGGGACGCTCTACACCGTCGAGAGCACGTTCGCCAAAGACGTTCCGGGACTTCAGACCAGTTCCGAGCGCGTGCTGACGCTGACCGTGCAGCACGGGTCGGATGCTCCCGCGACGACCGTCATCCCGGCGACGACGAACGGCGGCTGGCACGTCTATCCGGCCCTCGCCTACGACGCGCCGAGCAAGACGCTCTTCGTCTTCTGGGAAGCGGCGACCAGCAACTTCCAAAACACCGAGCTCGATTTCTGCTCGTACCACGACGGCAACTTCAACACCGCCGCCTCGCTCGACAGCGCCCACTGGGCCGCCCGCGAGAACCTCCGCATCGCCATCACCCGCACTTCGCAGCAGATCAACGATGACGGCACCTCGACCGTCATTCCCGAGACGACCGTTCACGCCGTGTGGTGGGAAGACAACGGCGCCGCCGAGTGGGCGCGCTACGCGATGATCACGGTCGACAACAATGGCGTCGCCTCCGCGATCCACCTCTCCGACCTCGGAGAGTTCATCAACGGCGCCGGTTCCGCGCCCGTCCCCGCCGCGAACGCCTCGAAGGAATTGCTCCGCCACCCGAGCATCACCGAGACGCGCACGCACGACTCCGTCGACGTGATCTTCGGCGACATGAACTTCGTCACGATCCGCCGCGTCAACATCCATCCGACCATCCAGGGCGGCCGGCTCCACATCCCGGTCGGCAAGACCGGCAGCAACATCTCCGCTCCTGCCGCGAACGTCATGTCGGCCACACCGGTCGACACGCTCGCGAACGGCGACAGCGTCGCGATGTACTACGACGACCAGAAGCCGAACACGATGGACTACCTGCTCTACACGAACGGCACCTGGTCGGGCGTGCGCACGCTGACCCTCAGCGACAAGCTCTCGCACGACTCCGCCGTCGCCGCCCTGCAGAAGCTGATCACCGCGCAGTAGTCACAACAAAGATCGCATCGAGTATGGCGCCGGCATTCTGCCGGCGCTTTTGTTTCTGCATGAACGAAGACTTCCACCTCCGGCCATTGCGCCCGGGAGACGAGACCGCAATCTTCGAGTACCTCTCGAATCCGGTCGTGATCGAGCACACGAGCATTCCGGTCGTGACGCTCGAGTCTCTCGCCGCGTTCGTCCGGCGCGAGATCGCCGCGTTCGCGGAGCGCTCCTCGTTCCGCTTCGCGCTGGCGGATTCCGGCGACCGCCTCATCGGCGTCTGCGGCTTCAACAGCTGGTCACCCGACCACCGGCACGCGGAGCTCGCCTACGAGCTCGCGCCGCAATACTGGGGCCGAGGAATCATGCACCGCGCCGTCATGGCGGTGCTCGCGTGGGGCTTCGCCGAACTGAATCTCAATCGCGTCGACGCGTTCGTGATGACGACGAACGACCGCTCGATCGCCCTGCTCGAACGATGCGGCTTCATTCGCGAAGGGACGCTGCGACAGTATCGGATCGCCCGCGGCGAGGCGAAGGACTTTCATCTCTACTCGATGCTCTCGAGCGGCTGCTTCTTTCGAGCCGACCCTGATTGCGCCCCGCCCTGACCGAAAGCTATAGTTCCGCCGGTCCAGCTCGTCAAGCCTAGAGAGACCCATGAAGATCGCACGCATACTGCCGTTTTGTTTTCTCACGCTCACGTCCAGCACCTTCGCCCAAGTCTCAGTGCGTAACCATCCCGTCGACACAAAACCTTCACGCGAAGGCGTACGCCATGTCATCTCGGTTCCGAACGCATCCGGCCCGCCGGAGACACTCCCCCCCGCATCCGAGCCGAGCGAAGAAGCCCAGAACGTTCTCGCCAAGATACGTGCGCGAGTGGCATCGATGCGGGATGAGCATGGGCAAATACCCCCGAACGCCCGCTACGAAGCCAACGTCTGGAGACGCTCGAATCTTAAGGCCGCTAGCGGCTCCGGCACTCCCTATCCATCCTCGATCCTCACCAGTAATCCACTCACCACCTGGGTCAGTCGGGGACCGACGAACGTCGGTGGACGAACTCGCTCAATCGTCGTCGACACCTCCACCACACCAGAAACACTGTACGCCGCTTCTGTCAGCGGTGGCATTTGGAAGTCGACGGACGCCGGCAGCACGTGGACTGCTGAGGACGACATGATCTCCAACCTCAACGTTCAAAGTCTCGTCATGGATCCTAATAATCACAACGTTCTCTACGCCTCTACCGGCGAGTCGTTTTCCTATAACGACGGCCCGCCGGGGTCGGGAATCTTTAAGACGAGCGACGCCGGTGCGCATTGGACCCAATTGCCGACCACAGTGCCTACGCAAACAGCGGACTGGACACGTGTCTTTACCTTAACGATGCAGGCGAGCAATAGTAGCGTGCTACTTTGTGCGAAGAGCGACGGGATTTGGCGAACCACCGACGCAGGACAATCGCAGCCGTGGCAGCACGTTTATACGCCGCCGTTTGGCTACACCGAATTTGTCGCGTTCAATCCCAACGCCGGCCAAACCCAACATGTGATAGCAGTGGGTACCTCAGGAACATCGTTCGCAAACGTGTATCTTCAGCTTCTGTACTCGGACGATGGCGGCATCACGTGGTTGCCGGCCGCCATGCCAGCGAACCTCCATTCTTGGAGTGATGCGTATGGTGCATGGACATCAGCGTCCGGCGTCTTTTTCGTCATCGGAACCCCGTCAGGCTTCGAAATATGGAAGTCCAGCGACGGGGACAATGGTCACAGTTACACACGCGTTTCGCAACAAACGCTCGGCGGTGGCTGTAACGAAGGGCGTTGTGCCATGTGGCTCTCTCCTGTAACGTCAGGACTTATGGTGGTTGCTGGCATCCACGCCTTTCGCAGCACCGATGGAGGAGTCACATTCCCACCTGATCAACTCGCGTCGTGGTGGTTCGGAAGTAGTGATGCCCATGATGACATACACTGTTTGGTCGCAAAAGGCGTAAGCAATACGGTTTATGCCGGCACAGATGGCGGCGTCTATCGCGCCAAGGACATGTTTACGGTAAAGCAAGAGACCAATTCCTGGGACGATTTAAATGCTGGTTATCAAACCAGCCAGTATTATGGTGCCGCCGGCCTCGCGTTCGGCTCGTGGCCTCTCGTGGGTGGAACACAGGATAACGGAACGTTACGCGTGTTTTACTCCGACGATCCGATGCAGTCAGCAGGCGTCGCAAATCAGATTTCTCTCGCCGGGGACGGCGGGCCAGCTGCGATCGACCCCATCGATCCAAATTATGTTTACGGCGAGTACTCTACGTACACACCTTTTCGCTCAACGAACGGCGGAGGACCGTTTAGTGCCGTGATTTTCTACAACGGACTCCCCGGCGGCGGAGTGATTAGTGGCGGCAACTATTCCGCGCTAATCATGGATCCGAATGATCGGAACACACTTCTTCTGGGCGCTGGTAGCGCACTTTGGCGTACCACCTCAGCGTCGCTCGACTCTCCATCGTGGCAGCAATATTCCAACTATGTTGCGTATAGCGGCGTTGCCGGTGTGGCGATCGCGCCGAGCGACTCGAATACTGTTTGGGTAGGCGAAGCCTCAGGGCAGATTCAGAAGACGACGAACGCTCTTTCTATCTCTGCCGGCTGGTCTGATGTGGAAAACAATACCACGATCAACAGGCTTCCTGACCGTGCGGTGCTCTGTATCTCGATCGATCACGAGGACGTGAACACCGTCTATGTTGGCTTGGGTGGCTATAGCGCCAACTCAACGCAACCGTCGAACGTCTGGAGGACGACGAACGGAGGCACGAGTTGGGCGCCGCTGCCGGTCGGCGGCAGTACCGGGTTACCGATGGTGCCGATCCGATCGATCGCGAGGCATCCGCGCAACAAGAACTACCTATGGGCGGCTACCGACATCGGCATATATGAGAGCCAGGATTATGGTGCGACATGGGCGACTTCGGCGCTGGGACCCGGCGACGTCTCTGTCGACGAGCTGGCGTTTATCAAGGGCTCGGAGGTCCTCTTGGCAGCCACGCACGGCCGGGGCCTATGGAGCGCTGACACATCGGGCGTCCCGACGTTCGCGCCGACCGGCGTCAGAGCTGACGCTACCGTGGGTCAAACAAACTCGATCGCCGTTCACTGGAACGCGCTAAACGCCTCGGTCACGTCATATCAGGTGATGCGCAGCAGCGACGCTGCACAGTACGCAAACGCTCCCAATGGGCTGGTAAGCGGGACTAGCACCGCCTATTCCGATAGTAGCGTCGTGTCTGGCAAGACCTACCTTTACAAAGTTAAAGCCCTAGTGAGTGGCGTCTGGACAGATTTGAGCTTGCCCGACCTAGCGACCGTGATTCAGTTTACTAATGACCTCGCGCTGAGCACTCCGGTGCGTGCTCTCGATCTCAATGAGGCTCGCGCGGCCGTCAGCGACGTGATGTCTGCGGCTGGTCTAACGTCTTCATTTGGCACCGCAGTTGTCGGATCCCCGATTCGAGCCACCGATATTGCTGACCTTCGGCAGGCGTTGATCAGCGCGTACGCGGCGATCGGCATGCCGGGGCCGCCGACGTTTTCGGAGACGATTCAGGCAATGGTGACCAGCGTGAAGGGCGCGCACCTTCAGGAGATTCGTAACGCCGTCAAGTAAGCTCGCCACCGCGAGCCGGGGCCCAGAGACGGCGCCCCGCGATATTTAGGCCTACGAGATGGCCGGGGGTTCACGCGGCTTCGACAGCTGGTCACCCGACCACCGGCACGCGGAGCTCGCCTACAAGCTCGCACCGCAATACTGGGCGGAGGCCTCATGCGGCGCGCGGTGATCGCGATGCTCGCGTGGGGCTTCGCCGAACTGCATCTCAATCGCGTGCACGCCTTCGTGATGACCAGTAACGCCCGCTCGATCGCACTGCTCGAGCGATGTGGATTCGTTCGCGAAGGACGCTACGACAGTATCGCGTCGCCCGCGGCGAGGCGAAGACTTCCACGTCTACGCGATGCTCTCGCGCGATTTCGCGGCGGAGCATCGTTCGATGTGTCAGTAGACGAGACCTGCGCGCAGGCGGGCCATCTTATTGTTGTCGAGAGTACCGACTGATCTCGAATGACCTCTGAGGCCTGACGACCCCATGCATACGATCGCACTCGCAGTTCTGGTCGGAGTGAAGGGAACACTCTGCTTCGGTCAGAAGGACGGCGGCAACCGCAATGACGATCGACGTCAAACCGGCGGATTTCGGGCGGCAGCTCGTCTGGACGAGGACGACGGCGCGAAGGTGATCGTCGGAAAGAGGAGTACCACGACCACGGGAAATACCCCTCGATGGAATTGCACCTCATGCTAGTCTGAAGCAACAGACTCCTCTTACATGCGGAAATATGCGCCGGTGGGTGTATCATCTATACTCGTCGCTTCGCTCTCGCGGAGCGCGCCCACGAAAGG
>JACZCU010208861.1_pt1 | contig 28385 bp, 21 predicted proteins | sample 8641851 | NCBI WGS metagenome assembly JACZCU01 (sample SAMN15324605, study PRJNA640507) | soil metagenome | isolation source: monocropping sugarcane control | place: China: Luxin town, Laibin City, Guangxi Province | collected 2019-07-25 | depth 10cm m | reverse complement strand
TGAGGAAGAGGTACAACTTCGATCTGCTCTACTGGCTGAGGAAGAGGTACAACACGGTTTTTCAATAACATTTAAAATCTCCACAGCATTGATCATCTATAATATTCTATATTCAAAGATGAAATTCATCTTACTATTAGTATATCCATAGTACAAGAGAGTTCATTTAACTAGAGCAAAACACAGCAAAAGAGGGGCTCCCCAGGAAGCCCCTCTTTTGCTGTGTTTTGCTCTAGTCGAGGTAATCCTTCAATTTGCGGCTGCGGCTGGGATGGCGCAATTTGCGCAAAGCTTTGGCCTCAATTTGACGGATACGCTCACGCGTAACGTGAAATTCTTTCCCGACCTCTTCCAACGTGCGGCTGCGACCATCATCCAGGCCGAAGCGTAGTTGAAGCACCTTGCGCTCACGATCGGTCAAACTATCGAGTACATCCTCAACCTGCTCTTTAAGCAGTTGATGGCTGGCTGCGTCGGCAGGAGCCAGGGCAGTGTGGTCTTCGATAAAGTCGCCCAGGTGGCTATCGTCTTCCTCACCAATAGGAGTCTCCAGGCTCACAGGCTCCTGGCTGACTTTGATAATCTCGCGCACCTTCTCCGCACTAATCTCCATCTGCTCGGCAATCTCTTCAGACGTTGGTTCGCGTCCGAGGTCTTGCAGCAGGCGGCGACTGATACGGATCAGGCGATTGATCGTCTCCACCATATGGACAGGAATACGAATCGTGCGTGCTTGATCGGCGATAGCACGAGTAATGGCCTGGCGAATCCACCAGGTTGCATAGGTACTGAACTTGTAACCCTTGGTGTAGTCGAACTTTTCAACAGCACGAATCAACCCGATGTTACCCTCCTGGATCAAATCCAGCAGGCTCATACCGCGACCAATATACTTTTTTGCGACACTAACGACCAGGCGCAGGTTTGCCTCGGTCAAACGACGCTGAGCTTCATCACCATCATCGACATAGCGACGATTGGGATGTGCTTTGAAACGCTCAGCCTTACCACGCTCCATACGCTGCGCCAGGCGTACCTCTTCCTCTGCGGAAAGCAGGGGCACACGACCGATCTCGCGCAAGTACATGCGTACGGGATCGTCCAGGCTACTTTCCAGGTCTGCAACTACAATGCCGAAGCCATCTTGCAGATCATCCCACTTGGTGCTGGCCATAACGTCCACCTCATCCTCTGGACCAGGCTCCCAATCTGCTGGCGGCTCTTTGGTTGGATCCAGGGCATCCATAGGCTCTTCGTCCTGCAGTTTAGTAAACAGGTCAAACGATTCGTGCTCATTCGCAGGCGTTACAAGGCTATCATTAGCTGCTGCATGCGTTTGAGCTTGATGACCTATAGTATCAATTTCAAAGACATTTTCCGTATTACTCAATAACGACTCTTCAAATGGTTCAATACTGAACATTTCTTTCAATGGTTCCGTGCTAACTACACGATCACTGTGCACCCGATCAATCACTTCTTGTTCCCTATTCACCATTATGGCATCCCCCTCCAGAAAACAGGTTTGATATGATAAACGAATAATAATGATTAGATCCCGTTTCCTGATCCAGTTTGGCAAAGATGATTCCACTATTCACCATTATTATCAGCATACACCAGGAGTTCCCTTCATCCTTGTAAATGTGTTGCTGAATCAATCGTCCGCAACTGCTGGTGAACTGACAGCAGTTGAAGTCGCGCTTGTTGCTCTGCTGCAACATCTCCAGCATCTTTTGCTTCACGCAAAACATACCGTAATTCTGTATTCAATTGTAACAACCGCGTGCGCTTGAGCCGAGTGGCACACTGTACAGCAGCTTTGATCTGTCCTGCTCCATCTAAAGGAGACCTCGACTCAACACTTTTACGCGCCCTTGCAACCGTTGTCAGCAAAGCAGAAGGCACTAATTGTTCTAAGGGTTCATGTAGGGAGGTAGAGCCACGTTGATAAACAGAGTTGAGAATGTGGTACAACTCTCGCGTGTCTGTCCCAGCAAAGTCACCATGATTTATTATACCACAAACATGTAGACATAACCCAGGATTTTGCACGAGTAGCCCAATCAGGTAGTCCTCCCATTTTAGCTTATCAGTGTGCCTCTTGTCAAGTCCCTGCGTCAAGCCAGGCTTCTCATGGATCTCCTCTGTTTCGCCCTCTGCTTTCTCAAGCAGGGCAGGCGACCCGTTACCGGCCAGTGTAACCTCTCCACTACCTTTACCTCCGCCACCACGCCGCTGGACCAGCGGAGCCGAGAATGCTGCCATCGTACTATTTGTCTTCTGCGCTCTTAACACGCGCTGCAGTTCATCATGCAGCAAGCGTTCATCCATGCGGATCATTGTCGCCAGCTTACGTAAGTAATCGTCACGCTTAATACGATCAGAGATCATACCTATCACCGGCAACAAACGTTTAGCTGCCTCCGTCTTGCCGACTGGTTCGCGTAAATTCAGGTCTGCCGTTTTCACAGTGAAGTAATAATCCACCAGCGGCAAGGGATGCGCCACCGCATAGGACCAGACCGCCGGGTTATGTAAGATCACCTCATCCGGATCTTGATCAGCAGGGAGTTGCAAAACGTTGATCTCCGCATCTACTTGTTCTTCCAGTCGAATCATACCGCGCGGCTCATGACGTTTGCGCACACCACTGGCAGCTGTCGATGATGCCACTGGCACAGGAACGATGGTTCGATCGAACGTTTTCAATGCTTCCTGGATACCATGTTCGGTTGCCGTCGCACCCGCTGCGTCGGGATCCAGCGCAAGTGTCACCTGTTTGGTGAGCTTTTTCAGTTGTTGAATGTGCTTCTCTGTAATGGCGCTGCCAATACAGGCTACCGTTTGCTTTGTGCCGAACTGATGGGCAATCACCGCATCAACATATCCTTCGACGATCACAACCTGCTTTGCCTGTTTTATTGCGTCGCGTGCCATGTCCAGGGCATACAAGACGTTATTCTTCTCAAACAAAGGCGTTTGTGGCGAATTAAGGTACTTGGGTTGGCCGTCTCCCAGGGCACGGCCGCCAAAACCTATAACACGACCACGTGTGTCCCGAATGGGAAAAATCAAACGATGCCGAAAGTAATCATAGACCCCACCACTAGCAGTCAACCCCTCGTCGCGATTACGTGCCAGGCCGCCCTGCACCAGCTCATGCTCCGTGTAACCCAGCCCTAATAGATAGCTACTTAAAGCATCCCAACGATCTGGGGCGTAACCCAGGCTAAAAGCAACTACCGTTTCCGCTGAGATACCACGATTTTGCACGTAGGCGCGGGCCTCGGTCGCGTCTTTTGAGCGCAACAGCATCTGATGGAACCATAACAGCGCGTCCCCATTCAGCTTGCGCAAGCGTTCTTTTAGTGCGCTGGTCTCACGTTCTTCTTCTGGGCTGCGGCTGCTGTTATCCTCAATAGGTACGCCGGCCTTTTCCGCCAGGTACATGAGCGCGTCACGAAACTCCAGGCCTTGCTGTGCCTGTACGAAGGTGAAAAGATCGCCTCCCTCATTACAGCCAAAGCAGCGCCACGTCTGTGACTCAGGAAACACATAGAACGAAGGTGTACGCTCGTTATGAAACGGGCAGAGCCCCTTAAAAGCCTTACCCGACTTCTGTAGCGCAACTACCAAGCCGATTTCTTCTACCACATCTATTTTTGCCTTAATTGTCTCAATGATAGAAGTCATGCTCAATCCTTATAGCACCTGCGGTACATGGGATAGCTTTGTTTGTCCTACACCACATATAACGAGTAATATACGAGAAAGTCGCGTCCATTTGCATAAATTTACAATGTCGCTAAAATGTTATACCAGTTGTACTATTCCTTAGAACGATGTTTCCTCTCTTTAGGATACTTAATCCCGAAAAATTCGTATTTTTGGGGGAAGACAAAGTTATCCACTTATCCACAGGCTCTATATACTATGAGATTCTATTTTATTTTAAAAAAAATATATTACCGTAGTAGTAGGTAACGTGGATATGTGGATAAGTTGGTCAAAATTGGGAATTTCTATATGATTTTTATGCCCTGCATCAGCATCTCAAGCTCTTTCACTTCTTTTGAAGGACTTATACTCTTATTCCCTATAGTAGCCTGGTAATGTGGATAAATGGGGAAATGCTGGGGATAAACCGGCTTAGCTCCAATGAACTTATCCCCTAAAAAAAGGGCTTGTGGATAAGTTATCCCCAGGGATTGGGGATAACTATTTCTGGTTATCCACCATTTAAGAAATTTGTGGATAAGTTATCCCAACTTTTTGTGGATAACTTGACGATTTAAGATGGCCTGGGAACGGTGTGGATAACTTGTCTACGAATGTAGACGAACGAAAGCATGTAAATAAAAATTCGTCCCTCAGATAGACGAATTATTAGCAGGATAAAAATTATACAGACACTTTTGCACAATTCTAGGGAGTTATCCACAATTTTTGTCAGTTTATCCACTTCTTGCCCCTCTAAGACTGTAATTTTAGATGAAGCTTCTTTCAGATCTCCTGTAAAGAATGTGGATAACTTCTTTGTTAAGAACGTGGTTGAATTCAGTATAACAGCCTGTTATGTGGGAAATGTGGATAAGTTATCCACATTTTTTGTGGATAACTCAGTAATTTTGCTTGCTTTGTGGGAAATGTGGATAACTTGTCCACAAAGAATGTGGATAAACTCGGAATTACAGCTTGCTCTGTGGGAAATGTGGATAAGTTATCCACATTTTTTGTGGATAACTTATCTCGTTACACGACATATGTGGATAATGTGGATAAGTTATCCACATTTTTTGTGGATAACTTAAGAGAAGCAGCTTGCTCTGTGGATAATGTGGATAACTTATCCACAAAAAATGTGATTAAAGGAAAAAGCGGAAAAAACCGACTTATCCACAATATTTGTGGATAAGTCGGTGGAAAAATGTGCAAATGTACATGCCGTTCATTTTAAAGCATTTGCAAATGCTTTAAAATGAAACGTTTTTCAGACTCATGGAAACTGTACTATCTATATGAAGAATGGTCCTTAGAGGTGCCATGGGCAGTAAGCAGCGCGTCGTTATGCTGAACTGTATGTTGAGCTAACAGGGTATGCACGCGTAGGATTTCTCCTATACTGGTGGCAGAGGTAACCTTGTATCCTCTATCTTGTGGTGTGTTGCCATTATAGACTCCTCCAACCATCCCCAACATCCCTTCCGAAAATTTCGTGCGGAAAGGTTCTATCATCTGCAGCGCTGTGCGCCACCAGCCGGCTGCAGCCTGCTTCCTGTCTTCAGCTTGCCCTGTTGTCACAGCTGCGCTCTCGATATGCAGCAGCGCATCGATATATGGACCGATCAGCCATGGCCAACTACTTCCCTGTTGTAGCGCTCGTACCTGCTCTTCCTCGTGCGCACCTGGCTGACCCTCATAGTCTGCTTCATACGCTGCCAGGCTGCGTAAGCCATAGGGCGTAACCAGGTGACGCGTTACCGTCTCGAAGACCGCTTGCCAGTATTGCATATCCAATACCGGATAGCGCAGGGACATTGCCAGCAGCTGGTTAGGACGCAGCGTTGAGTCTGCTCCACCTGGTCCATCGATTCCATCATACAGGTAGCCACCAAATGCATACCAGAAGCGCCGGCGAAAACTTTCTTTACAGTGTCTGCTTCGCTCGGCATAGTATGAAGGCGTAGTGCTGGTACGGCCTTGTTCTTGCAGGTATTGTGCCCATTCATGCATAAGCGAGAGAGCGTGGTACCACAATGCATTGATCTCAACTGCTTTACCACTTCGTGGCGTCACAGGAACGCCAGCAATTGTTGCATTCATCCATGTCAGGGCCTGGCCCGGCCGCGCAGCCTGCAACAGGCCATCAGTCGTGTCCACCTTGATGCCGTTAGATGTTCCTTTCAGGTGCCAATCAATGCTGTTATCCAGGCGTGTATACAATTCATTTAGCAGTTCATAGTCGTGAGTAGCTTGCAGGTAGTGGTCGAGCGTGTAAAAGTACCACAGCGTTGTATCAGCACTGCCATAGTCCTGCTCTGTCAAAGCCTGTCCCGCCAGGGGCAAGCGATCGGGCAGCATTCCCTGGCGGAAGTAGCGCGCGAGATTGCGCAAGATACTCCGTGCCATATCATAACGCCTTGTAGACAAGGTCAGACCCGGCAGGGCAAGCAGCGTATCGCGCGTGCTATCTTCCATGTTGTAATAGTCGGCGAGCACAGTAGATATGCGTTCTGATTCGGTGAAAAAGAAAGGTCCACGATACGTATCTGTAGCTCCTGCTCCGTGTAATATCTTGCGTTGTACGAGGAAACGATCTGCCGCCTGCACAAGCAGGCGTAGAAATTCTTCTTCTTCTATATCCGCCCCCTGGGACGCGATAAATCGCGTCCCTACGGAAGTGGTGCTGTTTAGCGAGGATGCTGGCAATGGCAGCAGGTGACCATATTGAGAAGTTACGCCCCCTTCGCCGAAATAGCGTTGAGGCTGCAAGATATAGCGCTGCTCTTCGACGCATCTATTATAGGAGAGGTTACATTGGCCTGGACTCAACACCTGCGAAGATGAAGATAGCTCTTCGGCGCTGACGATGATCGTCAGGGTTGAATCTTCGCCAGGCCAAAGCCGGGCGCGTATAACTCCTGGGAGATAGAGGTCATCAATAGCGGCGCGGCCTGCTGACCTGTCATGACGGCGTAAAAAATGCCAGTACCAGACATCAGTGGGAATAAACGTTGGGTGACTATCCGCGTGTCCCACCGCCAAAATAGAATAAGGTGTCGCACCTTCCCGGGCGCGAATGGTGCAACCAGCAACTCCTGCGGGCAGCGCAATATCGTCAGAGTTTGTTTCCTCGCCGTGATGGACATGGACCTGGAAGTGCCAATTCTGATCGCCGTACTGTGGCTGATTAAATGGGCGATAAGCGGAAAATGGCAATAGTGTCAGTGACAGGACACGCTGGTCCGAATAGTTGTGATAGCGTCCAAAGGCCTGGTGGGCAGGCGTACTTGCTGTCTCGTGGGACGCGATTATTCCCTCATTACCTGTCCCCATATTACCTGTCCCCCGGACAGGGTGCCCGGAGAGGGTGCGGGTCCCTACGGGTAGCACGCGATATTGGATGAAGGTGGTATTGCTGCCGCGTGGCATCCAGATACGCTTTTCGAGAAAGATACCATCAATACCACCGAGACGATACGTAAATATGGGAAAGCCTTCTTCGAGGCGGAAGGCTTCAAGATGCACAAAACCACTGGGATTTAATATGCCATCTTGATATTCATTTGTGCCAAGATAATAGGTACGCTGATCAAAAACGATTTCTTCATCAATTTTTGCCAGCAATAGCTGGGGAGTGCGAGCGCCTGGTAGTGGCGCCACAAGGAGGCCATGCTGCATACGGGTCAGGACGCCAGCAACCGTGCCTGCTGCATATGCTCCCTGACTGTTTGTAATCAACCATTCCCGCGCAATAATTTCGTTGAGATCACAACAAATGCTGCGATCAAATGCAATGGGCATAAGTAGACCCTCCTACATATCGTCTCTTATCGTCTCTTCGCGAAAAACAAGCCCATAAATGTTGATCTTACTACTCTCTTAGTGTAACATAACACGCGCCAACAAGCAGTATATTCCTCACTCTATTTTGTGCAATGTTTCCCAATTGTTAGAAGATGTAGTATATTTGTTTTTGCAAAGAAAGGGCTTTTCATCGTATACAGAAAAGGGGTCTTGTCAACGAAGAAATTGTGTAGTTTTCCATCATTGAGAGGTGTTAAACTGGAAGTAAGGCAGAAGTATATTATACTTTGGTGAAACAAGCGATGGAAGAAACGTAGTTACTTATTAGGAGGTACTCCGTATGCATTCTAAGAAATGTATTTAGGTTTCTTCCATCGAGTTGCAATCCGTTTTACATTACGTTCGTTCTGAACGCGTATTTGTCTCTATTTAGAGGAGGAAAAACTTATGACATTCCTGTCCCCTCACAAGCGAGGTCCAATTTCAGTGAGTTTGTCACTTGTGGGCATCTTACTTGTATTTACTATGCTGCTTGCTGCCTGTGGCAGTAATAGCGGGACGACCGGCGGCGTTCCTACAGCTAATCCCCAGACCCCGACCGTCGCACCCCCTAAAGATCTAATCAATTCAGGTACCTTGACTGTTGGTAGTGATACGACATATCCGCCGCAGGAATTTATTGAAACTACAACGAATAAGGCAACCGGCTTTGATGTTGATCTGATCACGGCTATTGCTCAGCGTATGGGTTTGAAAGCGAATATCGTTACGACGAAGTTCGATACAATTATCGATGATCTGAGCAACAAGCGTTTTGACGTTGTAATTTCGGCTGTCACTATTAATCCAGAACGTCAGAAGAAAGCCGACTTTGTGCCTTATTTTAGCGCTGGTGAGTCGCTATTGGTCCAGTCTGGCAATCCTAAGAACATCAAAGGTCTAAGCGACCTGTGTGGGCAGAACGTTGGTGTGCAGACCGGTACAGTTGAGCAGACCGACCTGCAAACGGCCAGTGACGCCTGTAAGAAGGCGGGTAAACCTGCTATTAACCTGACCGTCTTGCAGGACCAAACCGCTGTGGTACAATTACTGGCGAATAGTCGCGTTGTTGCGACTTACCAGGATTCACCGGTAACCGATTACTATAATAAGCAGCATCCCGGTCAGTTTACCGTTGCTGGTTCCGTTGTCAATGCAGCCGATGAAGGTATTGTTATACGCAAGGGTGATACATCCATGTTCAATGCTGTGAAGACGGCCTTTAATCAGTTGAAGGCTGATGGCACCTATCACAAGATCATTGAACAGTGGGGGTTGACGAGCGGAGAAATTTCTATGGTTGACCGCCGCTCTACCTTCGTATAAACTATTAGCCATACAAGAATAATGTGGGGATGCTCTCGTCGTATAGTGGTGGGAGCATTCCTTTGTGCATACCCTGGTTGGTTCATGCTACCGGGCAACCACAAGAAAAGGAGCTCACCATGTTTCGATGGGATCTTGTCTGGCATTTTCTCTTTGCTGATCCAAATCAGCTCTTTCTCCGGGCAGCATGGACTACGTTATGGATATCCGTGGTTGCCCAGACCTTAGGTGTTATTTTCGGTCTCTTTCTGGCGCTGATGCGCATGTCGCGTTTTTCCTGGCTCACGTGGCCGGCACGAGCCTACATCTGGTTTTTTCGTGGTAGCCCGCTCCTTGTCCAGGTCCTGCTGCTGTGGGATGGCCTTCCTCGTGTAATCAACAATCCAGCTTTTTTACTGCCTAACTTCGCCTGCGTGCTGGTGGCTTTTTCCTTGAATGAAGGCGCCTACATGGCCGAAATTATCCGTGCCGGCATAACCTCCGTCGATCCTGGTCAAATGGAAGCAGCGAAATCGCTCGGTATGCGTTATAGTCTTGCTATGCGGCGTATTGTATTGCCGCAGGCAGCGCGCGTCATTATCCCGCCGCTGGGTAATGAATTTAATAATATGCTCAAGACGACCTCCATTGCTTCGGTGATTGGACTGCTTGAACTGACAGGTACAGCAGAGGTGTATGGCTCGCAGGACTTTATTATTTTTGAACTATTGATTGTGGCAACTGTCTACTATCTGCTGCTGACAACTGTGTGGGGCTATATCCAATCCTGGATAGAGAATCGCCTGGATCCCAACCGCACAACCAAGGCGGATCTTATAGAGAAAAAGAGCTGGGCTAACCGTATGATTGGCTTTGGCTCAGATAAGACACGTGGTGCCGGTACTCTTGTAAGTGGACATTGAGGAATGACGATGAGCATAGAACAAAACACAAAAGACAATATACAAAGTAGAGAGATGGTACAGGCTGAGAAGGTTGTCAAACGCTTTGGTAAACTGACCGTCTTAAATGGTGTCGATCTTTCCGTCAAACGTGGGCAGGTCGTCGTTATTATTGGCCCCAGTGGTTCTGGCAAAACAACCATGCTGCGCTGTCTTAATCACCTCGAGAAAATTGATGGCGGGCGTATCTATATCGATGGAGAACCGGTGGGCTATCGTGAGGTGCATGGACGCCTGGTAGAGGATCGCGAGGCCAACATTGCGCGTATCCGCTCGCAAGTCGGCTTTGTCTTCCAGCGCTTCAACCTCTTTCCCCATATGACTGCCCTGGAGAATATTATCGAGGCGCCCATTCATGTATTACACGAACATCGAGGCCACGTCATGGAACGCGCCTATGACCTGCTTGCCAAGGTAGGGCTGGAAGAGAAGGCCCACGCCTATCCGCACAAGCTCTCCGGCGGTCAGCAGCAGCGAGTTGCCATAGCTCGCGCGCTGGCTATGAATCCCAAGTTGATGCTCTTCGACGAAGCCACCTCTGCGCTCGATCCCGAACTGGTCGGCGAGGTGCTCAAAGTCATGCGCCAGCTTGCCGAAGAAGGTATGACGATGGTTGTCGTTACTCATGAGATGGGTTTTGCGCGCGATGTCGCCGATCATGTCATTTTCATGGACAATGCAGTGATCGTAGAACAGGGATCGCCTGAGCAGGTCTTTGACAATCCTCAGAACGAACGTACGCGCAATTTTCTGGGTATGATTACCTAACAATGCGCCTTTATACTGCTACTGTCACTGCGAATAGCGAAATTCGTGCAGGTGTGCATCTGCTGGAAATGCACCTGCCAGCACTGGCCCAGGCTGTACAGCCGGGTCAGTATTGTATGGTGCGCTGCTGCCATTCCTCCGCCAGTGATCCGTTATTGCGTCGTCCATTTTTTATACATAGTGTTCAGCGCGAACGGGGATTATGCACCTTGCTTGTGCAAGCGTACGGGCGTGGCACATCCTGGCTGGTCCAGCAGCAGGCCGGGGCGAAGCTGGATGTGCTTGGGCCGCTGGGCCATGGTTGGGAGGTGCGCTCTACCGTGCGCAACCTGCTCCTGCTCAGTGAAGGTCCCTTGATCAATGGCATAACCCTACTGGCGCAAGTTGCCAGTGCCCAGGAAGTGGTCGTCACGCTGGTAGGTCAATTCGATACCGCTGCGCAGGTCTACCCACCTGCCTTGCTGCCCCCCGAGGTCGAATATCATATTGTCACCACAGATGGCAGTGTGGGCGCGCAGGGCAACCTGCACAGCGTGTTGGCTGCCTATTTGCCCTGGGCTGATGCGGCCTGCTGTAGTGTTTCACGTGAAACCTCTATGCATCTCTACTCCCATTTTGAACGCCTGCGCACCAAACACTTTGCCCAGGGCATACTACTGCACCCCCTTGTGTGCGCCACCGGCGCATGCCTGGCTTGTACTGTGCAAACATATAGCGGTCCCAGGCTGATATGTCGTGATGGTCCAGTCTTTGATTTACGAGAGGTTGCGCGGGGCTAGGTAGCCACAAGGGCCAGGGCGAACCGCAAACCCAGCAGGGCGACCACGAGAGCCAGGGCGACCGCAAGGGTCGCCCCTACTATACGACGAACGGGTCGCGCAAGCCGCTTCTACGTATAGTAGGGGCTTGCCTCTGACCTGGAACAGCACCCACCATTCCAAAGACCGCGCTTATGAGGCTCTGCCCTTGCGGTCGCCCTGGCCCCTATCCCAGTCCCAGGCTTGTCTGCCCGTATAGCGCTGTTTGGCGAGCGCGTTCGACGGCTTTGCCTCTACGCATGTGACTCAACGTGCGCTGCTGGTTGAAGCTGCAACGTGTAAGTAGCTGCAAGGCGGCGCTGTTATGCGCTGATACAAAGACCTCCGGCTCACCCTCTTTATAAAGAGTCAGGGCATGTACGAGCAAATTTTCGGCATCTTCCGGTGTGCGAGCAACCCATGGACCAAGCACACGGGCCTGCGCGATAAGATAGCCTGTAATTTGTCCATTTACGTTGTGCGCGACCAATACGCGTTCAGGGTTATTGGCGCGATACGCAGCCAGGATTACTCGCCGTTCAGCTCCAAAGTACGGAGTATCAAATGCGACCAGCGCGGGAAAGTCCTCCTCTGCTAGCAAGGAGACGCACGAGGGAAGATGTCGAGGCAGTGACAAATGTTGTGTTAGCTGCAGGACCAGGGTTGTATCATCTTCCGTGAAAGCGTAGCGTTTGTAGAGCGCAGCACCGGCAGGAGTAGCATCTAGCAAGGCTGTTGGACATCCTCGCGCGTCTACCTCGGCTAAGAGTTGCTCAAGTAAGCGCGCTCCAATCCCTTGTTTTTGCATGGAAGGATGAACAGACATGAGGCCAACATAGGCAAAGGGGCCGTAATCCACCACGCCACCAAAGCCTACAATGCCATTGTTCTGCCTGACTACGAAGGAACTGCCTGTTTGTGATGCTTGTAATGTTAAGTAGAGCTGTAGGGATGCCTTTCTACTGTGCGGCGCATTGTAGGCTGCCTTGACAACCTCGGCTGTCTCTGCGAGATCGGCTGCAGTCAAGGGAGCGAAGGATAGACTCATGGTATTTACCCCTGTCCTCGCGTATACAGGCTGGGTAGGCTGACGGGCAAATGTCCCTGGGCTGGTATCTCGCCAAATAAGACGCGTACGACTGCATCCAGGGCAGGTTGGCTGTATTCATAGGTGACCAGGTAGGTGCCAAGCTGGGGAAATGCTAGCAGGTCGTAGGGTGTGCCCACGGCGATGCCAATGACGCGACGACCTGTTTGCATAAGACCTTGCATCATTTTTGCTTGTTGTTGGTCAAGGTGGGCGTTCACTGTCGCCATAATGATCACGTCCGCCTCTCCTTCTGTTTGTAGTATTTGCTGCCTGTATTCGTCCTCTGTTGGCGAGGGAGGAGCGGAGATAGCCTGTACGTTTTCGTGGCGCTGGCGGATGCACGCTGCCAGGTATTCCAGGGAAAAATATGTATCTACCGCCTGGGAAAAGGCTCCTTTGTGCTGGGAGAGCACCAATATACGCTCATGAGGTGCCAGGTGGAGAGGAATGAGCGCTTGCTGGTTGCGCACCAGCGTGGTGGATAGCTCGTAGGCTCTATCCCGCAACTGCCGGTGTGCTGCGCTGCCAACATCCGCAAGAGCACTTGAGGACGGCAGGTTATCCCAGGATAGGTAGCGATCCTTGAGTTGCAGCACGCGCTCTGCCGCCTGGCGCACTACATCCGGGGCTAACTCGCCATTCTCAACTGCAGTCTGGATGGTGGCAAAGCTGCCTTTTTGCAGCAGGTAGGTATGAGAGACCAGCACCAGGTCATTGCCCGCCTGCAGTGCCATGAGGGCGCCACGTTCCGCACCGACTGTTTTGGTAATCGCGTTCATTTCCATGCAATCTGAGATAATTACACCGGTAAAACCAAGCTTCTCACGCAGGAGGTCACGTATGACCGTGGGTGATATTGTAGCGGGTAAAACGTCCTGCGTCATGATATGTGGCAGGTAGATATGGGCTGTCATCACACTTGGGGCACCAGCCTCAATACCGCATCTGAAAGGTACCAGTTCGATGGCTTCCAGCCGTTCTGGCGTGGATGGTACAGTAGGCAGGGCCAGGTGCGAGTCGACGGCGGTATCACCATGGCCTGGGAAATGCTTAAGCGTAGCTATGATGCCTGCTGCCCGATAACCTCGCACTGCTGCGGCGGTGAGACGCGCAACCTCGTGAGGATCCTCGCCAAAGGAGCGAACGCCAATCACCGGATTGGCAGGATTGTTATTGATATCAGCGACTGGAGCCAGATTCATATTAATCCCGAGCGCTTTGAGTTCGCGTCCCGTGGCCTGGGCTACCTCATAGGTTACCTGCTCCGACCCTACCTCACCCCGTGGGACGCGATTATTACCTCTCCCCCGGAGAGGGTGCGGGTCCCTGCGGATAGCACCCAAAGTCATGTTGCCAGGAAATATCGTGGCATCCTGCCCAAGCCGCCGCACATTGCCGTTCTCCTGGTCAATGGCGATCAGCAGTGGTCGGCGATGTCCAGCTGCCCTGGCGATGGCTTGCAGGTTTTGCGTCAGTTCAAAGACTTGAAAGGCATCCTGAATATTACGTGAAAAGAGAATAATACCACCAACATGGTAGTGCTGAATCAGGTCAATAATCTCCTGCGAGGGAACGGTTTCCCAGAAGCCCACCATGAGCAGTTGACCAATCTGCTCCTCTAAGGTCATGTCAGTAGTGTAGCTATACATAGTTTCACCTTCTCTATCAGGTCATTTGCCTACACCGGTAATGCTCACAATGCAGGCTATCCCATCTCACAACGAGATGATGATACGCAGGCAGGTCATTTGCCTACACCGGTAATGCTCACAATGCAGGAGCTGCGCGGGCGGCACTGAGGGCTGGTTGATCGACGACAACCACCTGGCCGATGGGGCTCCGGCGGCGTACACAGCGGATTACCTGCTGGCGGAAGACTTTTTCATGAACTAAAAGCCCGCCACCTAGAGCGAGGGGCAGCTGGTTAGTGGGAAAAGAGAGGGCAGTCCCTACGGTGACTGCCGCCAATGCCAGTTCATTTGCTGCGTGCTGGATAATCCTACGCGCTATCTGGTCACCAGCACGCGCTGCGGTAAAGACAAGCGCGGATAAGCTCGCAATGTGAGCCTTATCTTCATAGGGATACACCTTGCCGATGATGTCGCTGGCCTCATTCAACTGCCAATGCTGCATGATGAGTTCGAGCAGCGATGTCACCGGTCCCCTGCCATCGGCGGCACGGACCGCAGCCTGCAAAGCCAGACGACCAATTTCGTATCCGCTGCCTTCATCGCCCAGGATATGTCCCCATCCCCCAGCGCGTGCCGTCTTACCACGCGCATCACGTCCTAGCGCAATCGAGCCGGTTCCAGCGATCAAAGCCACGCCCAATGCCTTATCCAACCCACTCAATACCAGTTCCGCATCATTGGTCAAATAGATAACTTTCGCCAGTGCTTGCAGATGTGGTAATAGCGCATCGTGATCGCTGGGGCGGTCAATACCTGCTATACCTAGCCAGGCACTACTCAGGGGAAGTTGGCAGCCTGCTGCCTCTGCTGCTTGCTCAACCGCGCTGTGTAGATGCTGTACAGCTTGCTGGAATCCAACGGCGCTATGATTGGCGCTGCCTGCCTGGGCTCGCCCGCACTCCCGACCCTGGGCATCTACCACGATGGCGATGGTCTTCGTGCCACCACCGTCGACGCCCACACTATAGAGACCCGATTGATCGCGTCCCGCGGGATGGGGGCGGGGGGGGAGACCCCTGTTCCCCCTTTGGACGCGATCAATCGGGTCCCTACGGATAGCTCGTAAGGAAGCATTATCCGGCATATGCTCTGCTCCTGTAGTCCCATCTTTACGGGACCAGTTGTTCACGCTTCATATGGGTGTAGAAGGTATACTTGTTGCCGCAATAGACAGCTTTGGCATATTCAATAGGCTGGTTGCGATCTGTGTAGGTGGTGCGGCGCGTAAAGAGTACCGAACTGCCGACGGGAATTTTCAGGAGATGCGCCTCCTCGTTTCCTGCCAGGCCTGCTTCCAACTCCTGCTCGGCTTCCATAGGAGGTAAGCCATATTTTGTCTCTAGCAAGCGATAGAGCGAGTTCTGTTCCAGATTCTCTTCGAGCAACTTCTCGCAGCCCTTAAAGTTGAGCTGGGAATATTCAATAGCGAGTGGTTCACCATCGGCCAGGCGCAGGCGCTGCAGGCAGAAGATCATCTGTCCAGCTTTGATATGCAAACGTTCGGCTGTTGTCTCATCGGCGGGGAACATGCGGGCCGAGAGGACTTTTGTGCTGGGTAGTTGCCCGCGTGCCCGGATATCTTCGGTGAAGCCAGTGAGGCGTATCAATTGCTGGGTAATCTTATTGCGGCTGACAAAAGTGCCTTTACCCTGTTCCCGGTAAAATAATCCCTCGTTTACCAGGTCGGTGATGGCCTGGCGAGCCGTCATACGGCTAATACCATACGTCTCGCCCAGCTCACGTTCGGATGGAATGAGGTCACCTGCTTTCCATTCACCGGCGCGAACTCTTTCCCGCATAATTTCTTTCAGTTGATAATAGCGAGGTAGGGGGCTGTTCCTGTAAATTGTACTCATGTATATTAATCCAACCTTTTCCATGCTATCCCGCGGAGCCAGGGCGCCTGGTCTCCAGGAGAGACGGCATGACGACGTCCGTAAGGGATCAGGGTAGCCACAAGGGCCTGGGCGACCGCAAGGGTCGCCTCTACCATACGCGAAGTAACTCACAGAGCCACTTCGCTTGGGAAAGCGGTGAGAATAGATGGTATAATTGGTATGTTGTATATACCACCTTTGTATAAGATATAATCCCATATTTTTATAGATATGTCAAGTGGGAGAGCCTGGTCAACGGAGCTTTTCGAGGGATCCTTGCGCCTGCGGCGCTTCTTGTTGTAAAAAATTATTGCAGTGTTTGTTCGCTTTCAGCGCGCAAACACTGCAATAATTTTTTACAACAAGAATGATTAGAAGGTGCGCGTCACCTTCTGGAGTCCGCGCGGTATATCGGGGTTCAATCCCTTGGCCAGAGCCAGGTGTAGGGCCAGCAGTTGACCGGGAAGAATGGCGTTGATGGGACTGAGCCACTCAGGTACCGGCGTTGCCAGGGGTAAAGCTGTTTTGGCAAGCTCAAGCGCCTGGGGGACGTCAGAAATCACCAGTAACTCGGCCTCGCGCTGTTGCAGCGTTCCCGCCAGGTCGAGCATATCATCGAAGGTAGCCCCAGCGGGCATGACCAGAATGACCGGCAGGCCAGGCTCGATGGTGGCGCTGGGACCATGACGGAAGTCTGCCGAAGAGTAGGAGGTAGCCATAATATAGGTCAGTTCTTTAAGTTTGAGCGCCAGCTCAAAAGAGGTAGCGTAGTTGTAGCCGCGCCCGATAATGATGCAGCGATCCATATACCTGTAACGTTCGCTAAGCTGCGCCATGTTCGTAGCTTCATGCAAGGTTGCTGAGAGCGCGGTAGGCAGGTCCAGGAGTTCTGTAAGTCGCGCCTGATCACCATTCCAGATAGCTGCAAACAGGGCCATCACAGCGAGTTGTGCTGTATATGTTTTCGTCGCGGCAATGCTACGCTCAGGTCCGGCGCTTAACTCGATGACGTGGTCTGCTATATCGGCCAGGGGAGATGCGCCATCATTGGTAATCGCCAGCGTCGGTCGTCCCTGGCGCTTGCCTTCTGCGAGCACAGCGATAATATCTGGCGACTGACCAGACTGCGAGATACCGACGATTAAGGCGCCATTCATGCGGGGCGAGGTCTTATACAGCGTTTGTAGCGATGGTGTTGCCAGGGCGACAGGATAACCAGCGAGAGCGGCCCACACATACTTTGCATAGGTGGCGGCATGATCCGAGGAACCCCTGGCGGCAATTAACACGTATTCGAAAGGTGGCAGTTGATCAACTATCTGCCTGACATGCTGTACTTCATGCTCTAGTAAGCGAGCGATAACGCCTGGTTGGCTATAAATTTCTTGCTCGAGGATTGAGAACATGATACCTCCATTTCTGCCCTGTATGGCCAATGTGCTTTGCCAACTTACTGTTGTAATTTTACAACATTCCTGTCTGGTGGTCTAGATGTCTTGACAAACTTCGTCAGGTTTCCATAACGACTGCTGTGGTTTGATAAGATGAGCTTGCCTGGGAGCCGAAACCGGTTCAGTTAGGGCTGTAGGCCAGCCCATCCGGGTGTTGGAGAGGGACACCGCCAGGTGAGGAGTACACTGCGACGACGCTATTGTTGGTCGGATCAACGATGAACACACGGTTGTTATAGTCATCGCAGACGGCGACACGGTTGGAGGCGATGGGGATGGCGATGGAGGGATGGTTGAGGGTCTGAGCATCCGTCGGCGCGTAGTACCACACCACCCGTCCTGTTGACGTCATGCGGATGACCTTTCCCGACGCAGTGTAATCGGTCAGCAGCACCGTGCCATCAGGGTATGCCAAGGCATCGGATGGATAGCTCACCGGTGCTTGCGTTGCCCAGATGAGCGAGCCCGTGTGACTGAGCAAGTCAACCCAGCTCCCATTGATCTCAGTGGCGACGAGGTTCCCGTTGGGTGTCGGAAAGGCCCCGTTGGGCGCCCCAAACGAGTTTGGCGGCGCATGGTAGCACGCACCGTTGCCTATGGAGCCGAGGTAGTGGCCGCTGGCGGACAGATGGACGATGCGACAGTTGCGGATGTCCGCGACGTGGATGGTCCCGTCAGGTGCGGGAACAGCGTCGTCGGGGTAGTTGAAGTGGCGAGGGCCTGCGCCGCTCTGGTGTGGCTCCCCCGCTACCCAGTTAACAGTATGGGAGGCGATATCAATAGCGATGACCGTTTGACCCAACTCGGAGTTGGCGATAATGGTGCGCAAATCGGGTGTGTAGAAGGCGTCGTCCCATGGTCCCAACGATGAGCGACTACCGGCGGCCGGGAATGCCCACGTCACATGACCCGAGGCGTCAATCTCGATGATCCTGCCGCTACCGCTGTTCTCAGAGATGAGGAGGTGACCAGTAAAGGGGATGCCGGAAGGGATGGCGGGCAGCGCAGCTGCCGTGCCTGGAAGCGGGTCTGGTGGGGGCGTGGGAGTTGCTGCTGCGGTCGGACTGGACACTTCTGTCGGCGTCGAGATAGCTAGCAACGGTGGGCGGACAGCGGGTGTAGAGCGAGGTGCTTGCACTGTCGTTGTGCCACTACACCCCATCAGCGATAATCCCATGATGGCGATAAGAACGAGGGTACGGAAGGAAGGGCTTCTCATAGTAGTTTTCTCTGAAAGTTGGTATGCCCGCACTGTGCATGTATACGGGGAACTAGTGTGCCCCACCACAAAAACTCGGTCCCACCCCAGAATCCAGACCACTCGTAGCCGTACTGTGGCCAGCTATAATTTGTCCAATTTTGTCGGTTTTCCTCAACGGTAAGCGTAGAAATAGCCTCCTATTACTTACTATTATATTCAGTGAGAGTGAATTCTTACCGAGCGCAGTATAAGGCCTACTTATGAGGACAAGATTAAAAGACTAAATTTTGTCAAGATCTAGTGCACAAAGAAATCATCTGAGGTGTTGGTCAAGTCTAGTTTGCGTGTGATTTCAGAACTGTGTCTGCAAGGTGATATCCGTATCTAGTATATTCCTTCGTCATCCAGCTATCTTTGCCAACTGTATCGAGTTTAGGATGACCGCGACGGTGATTGGAGCGCAAACACGATGCTCAGCACACAGACTATCATCGTCAATAGTTCAATGCCCATGGCGATGAGCAGGGAGTTGAAATGTGTTTCTCCTATCTGCCCTTGCATGAAAAGCATATGGCTCACCGGATTGAGGGCGAGTGTATGCAGGACCAGGGCCACAACATTGACGAGCAGGGCAACGCTCGTGCTAACGCAAGCCATCAAGATCGCTGCAGGCCGCTGTCCGAGGAGATTACGAGATCGGGCAGCTACTGCGCGTCCTGACAGCAAGCTGACCAGTGCCAGGGCTACGAAGACGAGGAAGAGGACGAGGAAGGTTGTGGGGTGACGTATGAGCAGACCACCGAAGCCGGCGAAAGCGACTAGGAGCGCAACGAAGATGAGGCCGATAACCATGGGGACGTCAGTTCGCGCGATGATGTATCCTACGATGGCACAGACGGCGACACTGGCGACGAGCGCGGAGAGATAGATCCCATCATAACTGAAGCGCAGGACGGGTGATGCGCTATACGCTGCTTGCATCAACGGGTTATTGTCCTCAAGCAGGTAGAGGTTGAGGCTCGCCAGCAGTGAGACGACAAACGCAATGACCGTCGCAGCGAGCGCTATCCAGAGGCGCGGCGGGAAGTTCTGTGCGTGTCTTCCATAAGTAGCCATAGTTATGTTCCTCCTCCAAATTACTGAACAAAGTGTGCCAGAAAAACGCACGCGCTGCTATGCTTTAGATGCTGCATCCCTTGCACTCAGGTGCATGAGTGTAGACTACTGCCTTTAGTATTCCTCTCACGCAATGTATAGCATTTAGAGCCTGCGGTGGAAAATGTTGCTTCGTTTGTACATAGTATGCCACAAACCTCTTGCATTCCTGGCTGAAATATGTTACAAGTTAGACAAGCGGTATAGTTGGTATGTTGTATAGACCATATACTTCATTCTTTAAGAAGCGCATGCTTTTTCAAGGCAGTCCAGTGATCAAAAGGAGGGTAAGCCGGGAATTCTAGCTCAGTCGTAGTAGTTCATCCAGGAAAGGTAAAGAGGGTCAATGCGGTTTACTTTACGCGATGCTCGCCTTATAGATGCTGCGACAGATATTGCTTGCGGTGCCATTACTGTTGATGGGACATACATCCAGGCAGTTGAACGTCCTGCATACTCACCAGATCAACAGGCCAGCATCATCGATGTAACTGGCATGATAGTCATGCCGGGCTTCATCGATGTGCACACACACGGCGGTGGTGGCTATAATTTGCATACCACGGATAGCGACGAAATTCGAGCTTATGCACGCTGGACACCTACAACAGGGGTCACTTCATTTCTTATAGCTGTAGTGGGTGTGCCCGACTCAATACCGGAGCAGCAGTTAAAAGCTGCTGTCGAAGCACTGAATGAGCGGGGAGTGGGGGCCGAACCCCTTGGGATTCACCTGGAAGGCCCTTACATCAACGTTGTAAGGCGAGGAGCGCATCAACCATCATGGCTGCGGCTGCCTGACGAGGCCGAAATAGAACAATTGCTTGCCTTAGCTAATACCTCTTACCTCATTACCTCATTACCTGTCCCCCAGACAGGGTGCCCGGAGAGGGTGCCCGGACAGGGTGAGGGTGGGGGTGCCCCGGGCAAGGTGGGACATTTGCGCTTGATTACACTGGCACCTGAGCTACCTGGAGCTTCAGCTATGATCCGCCGGCTTGTAGATGCAGGCATCACTGTGAGCATGGGCCATACTGACGCAACCTATGAGCAGGCGCTGGAAGCGATAGAACTGGGTGTTACACATGTGACCCATTGCTTCAATGCCATGCGACCGCTGCTCCATCGCGCACCAGGACCGCTTGCTGCCCTGGCCAAATTCAAGCATGTGCGCGGAGAGTTGATCGCAGATGGTGTACATGTCCTCCCGGCCGCTATGAATGCACTGGTGAAACTGTTAGGGCCGGAGCGAACTATCGTGATTACGGATGCGCTCGCGGCGGCGGGTGTTCCCGAGGCCACCTTTGATTTCGCGGGCCAATCAGCGCAGGTGATCTGCGGCGTTGCCCGTCTATCTGACGGTACGATTACCGGTAGTGTATTAACTATGGACCAGGCATTGCGTAATATGCTCCAGATGACTGATGTCTCGCTTCAGCAGGCAGTAGGCATGTTAACGATCAATCCGGCTCAGGCCGCACGGGTTGAGCAGCGTAAAGGGTGTTTGCAGGCTGGCTACGACGCTGATTTGCTTATCTTCGATCAATCACTGACCCTACAGGCTACTATTTGCGCCGGTTCAGTTGCACATGCAACTGAGGAGTGGCGCCAACGCCTTTCAACTCTCGATTTCTTGTAACAACAGCACCTGATATCACGGATTTCTTACGATTTTCAGGACAGTCTTGTATAGTGGTATAGATATCTTGACAAATTTACCAGAAATGGGTACATTATTTTACAGAGATTGATCAGGTATTCCCTATACAAATGTACTTTATCCTGTCGAGATATATAGGAACCTGAAAGGAGGCAGTCAAAAGAAAACTCGCGATCAGTTCGGGCGTCTCGCTTGTACAATTGTACAAGCCATGGAATATTTATCAGGATCGTCGAACAGGTCCGTTCATCCAACGGTAGGAGGTTGTAAATGACTCCCAACTCGCTTCTTGCTACACCTTCAAGGGTGAAAGTGAAATCTTTCACAGCCTTGCTCAGTTTGATCGTTCTGCTCACTATGGTGCTTGCAGCCTGTGGCGGTAGCAACACCCAGAATAATCAGGCCGCTAGCAAGCACATCCTTAGAGTTGCTACCCAATCCTATGATTTCGCTCAAGCCGGTTTTAACCCCTACAACGGCCACCCCAATGCAGGTGTCCAGGGTCTGGTCTATGAGACGTTGTATTTTGTAAATGTCAATGGTGGTGCGTTCACACCAATGCTGGCGACTGACTACAAGTGGAATAGTGATAATACGCAAGCAACGTTCACTATACGCCAGAATGTGAAATGGAACGATGGCCAGCCGTTCACGGCAGATGATGTTGCGTTTACGTTCAACCTGATGAAGCAGTACCCGGCAGCCGATAGCAATGGTGTTTGGGGCTTCCTTAAAGATGTGACCGCACCTGATGCCAATACAGTTGTGATGACTTTCCAGAAGGCCTATCCTCCTGTGCTGGTGACGATTGCCGGGCATGTGTATATTATTCCGAAACACGTCTTTGCCTCAGTTGGCGATCCGACCAAGTATCTGACTGATAAGCCTGTGGGTACAGGTCCTTTCACACTGACCAGGTACCAGTCAGACATAGCGGTATACGATAAGAATCCAAACTACTGGCAGGCCGACCAGGTGAAAATTGACGAGGTCCGCTTCCCAGAGTACAAAGACAACTCGACCTTGCAGTTGGCTCTGCCAAAGGGTGACATCGATTGGGCTGGCTACTTCTCGCCTACGCTCCAGCAGGATTTTGTAGCTAAAGATTCGGCCCACAACCACATTTTTATGGATGCAGTAAACCTGTACTCAATATGCCCGAATCAGAAGGATCCGCTGCTCGGTGGACAGGCTGGGCTGCCGGTGCGCCTGGCACTCAGTACCGCACTTGACCGCAACGCGATAGCTGCCCAGGCTACGGCAGGTCTGGAACCTCCTGGAAGCATGACCGGCCTGGTGCTCCCAACCGCGAAAACCTGGCTGGATCCACAATATGCGAACCTGCCCACGACAGCGGATACCGCCAAGGCTGAGAAGTACCTGACCGACGCCGGCTTCACGAAAGGTCCGGATGGCATCTATCAGAAGAATGGTAAGCGCCTGTCCTTCACATTGAGAAGTGTTGACTCCTATTCCGACTGGAACGCGGCGGCAAAACTGATTGCGAACCAGGCAAAGGCCGTTGGCATCGAAATCAAAAACGTGACGGTTGGCGAGGACAACTACTACACCCTGCGCACAAATGGGAAGTATGACTACCAGCTGATGTTCTGTGGTATGGTTGGTGGTCCCACCCCGTACTACCTGTACAATCAATACCTGAACAGTAACCAGGTCGGTCAGGGCAAGTTCAACTTTGTTGCCTGGAACGATCCTACAACTGACAAATACCTGAACCAGTATGCTTCAACCACTGATCAGTCTGCGCAAAAGCAGGCTATCCAGAGTATCCAGAAGGTCTTTGTCGAGAACCAGCCGTTCATTCCCCTATGGACCGGGGCTGACTACGATGAGTACTCTACGAAGAACTTCACAGGATGGCCTGATGAGAATAATCCGTATTCCAGCGGTAGTCCGAACACTGCCCCTGATTACGAGATAGTGATCCTGCATTTGCAACCCGTTTCGTAACTCTTCAGAATCTTTCTGTGTTTGGCTTGCATCCTCGGCGCCTGCGGCGCCTCGCAAGAATTTATATTGCTGCGGCTTGTGCAGCCTACAGGCTGCACAAGCCGCAGCAATACAAAAATATGTGCAGCTTACAGGCTACACATGCCGCAGCAGTACAGCGCAAAAATAGATGAGCCATAAGAAGGAAAAATAGATGAGCCATAAGAAGGAGCAAACAGATGCGTCATGTGATCCGCCGCATTATGTTCTACATTTGCGCTGTTTGGGTAGCTATCACCCTGGATTTTTTCATTCCTCGCCTGGCCCCTGGCGATCCTGTCGCGGCAATCGTGGGTAAGATGTCGATGAAGGGGTATGTCACCCCTGAAATGAAGCAGACGCTCTCAGCTATGTTTGGTCTGGATACGCACGATCCTTTATGGCTGCAATACTTTAAGTATCTTGGCAATCTGCTGCACGGTAACTTAGGAAGTTCCATCCAGTATTTTCCCACGCCTGTCATGCAGGTCATTGGGCAAGATATAGGATGGTCAATCATGCTGGGTGGTATGGCGGTTGTCATTAGTTTCTTTATTGGCTGTTTGCTTGGAATAATCACTGCGTGGAAGCGCGGCACTGCACTTGATACCGTTCTCTCGCCTGTAATGAATTTTCTGTCTGCTATTCCATACTTCTGGCTGGCGTTGATTACCCTCTATCTGTTCTCTTATTTGCTTAACTGGTTCCCCCTGTCTGGTGGCTATGATTCAGCGAATATTGATCCGGGCTGGTCGCTTGATTTTATCGGTAGTGTCATACAATATAGCTTCTTGCCAGCTCTAACGCTGATAGTCTCGTCGCTGGCTGGCTGGATGTTGACGATGCGCAATTCGATGATTACGACGCTCTCGGAAGATTATGTATTGATGGCGAAGGCCAAAGGTTTGAGCGAAGGTCGTGTGATGTTCCGGTATGCGGCTCGTAACGCGGTGTTGCCCAATATTACCGGTTTCGCTATCGCCATCGGCGCGATTGTAAGTGGCCAACTACTTACCGAAATGGTGTTCTCATATCCTGGTATTGGCTACGCCCTGCTCCAGGCTGTGAACCAGCAAGATTATGCAATGATACAAAGCGTCTTCCTGATCATTACTCTAGCTGTGCTGGGAGCGAATTTCGTCGTCGATATGCTGTATGCTTTCCTTGATCCTCGTGTGCGCCAGGAAAGGAGTGCGTAGCGTGAAACTCCAAGAAGCACCTCGTCCGCTAAGTGCTGCTCCGGCTGCACTTCTACCCGGTCATCCACTGCATGTTCGCCTCCTGGATATACTGCTGATCATCTGGCGAGCCATGACGATCAGTCACAAGGTAGCGGTTGGAAGCGCAATCGTAGGCTTCTTCATCGTGGTTGGCCTCTTCGGACCATTTTTTATGACCATTGATCCCAATGCGACATCGCACCTGTTCATCGCTCCTCCTTCCCCGGCACATTGGTTAGGCACAACGGTAGTTGGGGAAGATATCTTCAGCCAGCTGATCTATGGTACGCGGACGACCGTATTTTGGGGCCTGGGCACCGGTTTGCTGGTGACGCTGCTCTCAGTCGTGGTTGGCCTGGTTGGTGGCTACTTTGGCGGCTGGATAGACGACCTGCTGACTTTGCTGACCAACGTCTCGCTAGTGCTGCCCGCGCTCCCCCTGGCGATTGTACTTGCGGCCTACTTCCCACGCGGCCCCTTGACGATCTCCCTGGTGATTGTATGTACGAACTGGGCCTGGCAAGCGCGTGTGCTGCGTTCGCAAACACTATCGATGCGCAGCCGCGAGTTTGTCACGGCTGCGCGCGCGAGTGGAGAGAACACCTGGCGTATCATCTTCATCGAGATTTTCCCCAATGAGATCGGACTGGTAGTGGCAGGCTTTGTCAGTACCACAATTTATGTCGTGCTCACCTGGGCGGCGCTGGAATTTATCGGCCTGGGAGATGGGACAATCCCCAGTTGGGGTGGCATACTTTACTGGGCGCAGCAAGCTGGCGCGTTAGGCGGTGGACTGTGGTGGTGGTTTGTTCCCCCCGGAGCCTGTATCGCCTTCCTGGGCGCCGGCCTGTCACTCATCAACTTCGGCATCGACGAAATCGCTGACCCACGTTTACGACGTGAGCCTACAGTGAAGGCGGTGAAGACAAAGCAAGCTGAGAAAGCGGTGGCATAATGGCGACGAACATGCATAATAATGCTCAAATAGATACACTCCTTGAGGTTAAAAATCTCAACGTCGATTACCTGGCGTCGAATGGTACGGTACATGCCGTAACTGATGTGAGTTTTACCTTGCAGCGAGGTGAAATTCTTGGTGTGGCCGGTGAGAGTGGTAGTGGCAAATCAACCCTTGCCTACGCGATTTCCCGTCTCTTGCGTCCGCCTGCCATAATTACACAGGGCGAGGTTATCTACTATCCAGGCAGGTCCGCTGCTCTAGAAGGCACTATGCATATCTCACAGCTTGAGAAGAAAAAGGCCGCGCAAGATGTAGGGACCCGCACCTTCTCCGGGGGAGAGGTAATAATCGCGTCCCAGGAGTGGGGAGCAGATGCCATAGATATGACCTCGTCTTTCGATGTTTTGCAGTGTTCGGAGGCCCAATTACGAGCCTTTCGCTGGAACGCGCTGTCGATTGTCTTCCAGAGCGCTATGAATGCCCTCAACCCGGTGATGGACATCGGCACGCAGATCATGGATGTCTTGCATACGCATCGACCTGAGATGGGAGCCGACGCACGCAAACACCGCGCCGTCGAACTGCTCAAACTAGTAGGCATTGCACCAGATCGCCTGCGCAGTTACCCGCATGAGTTGAGTGGTGGTATGCGCCAGCGCGCCGTGATTGCCATAGCCCTGGCGCTCTCACCAGAGATTATCATCATGGATGAGCCGACTACTGCACTTGATGTGGTGGTGCAGCGTGAAATTCTGACGGAAATTATGCGCTTGCGTGAAGAGCTGCACTTCGCGGTTATCTTTATTACTCACGATCTCTCGTTATTGCTTGAAGTCGCAGATAAGATCGCTATCATGTATGCGGGCCGTATTGTCGAGCAGGCTACACGACGCGATCTCTACAGGCAGGCGTGCCATCCCTACAGTTATGGGCTACTTAACTCATTTCCGACACTGCATGGACCACGCCGGAGGATGTCTGGTATCCCCGGTTCACCACCTGACTTGCGCGCTGTGCCAGTGGGCTGCGCCTTCCACCCACGCTGCCCCATGGCTTTCAGCGCCTGCCACGAAGTATTGCCGCCCCTGAGAGTCGTTGATACTGAACATGCTGAGCAGATTGTAGCATGTCACCTCTATGATCCTCGCTTCAGTACAAAATCGCCAACCTCTGCTGATATAGCGGCTAAGTACGAAGCGCTCGCCGAAGGGAGTAGCGTACGATGAATGTTCTCAACCAATCGCTTGCTTTATCAGGCGCACAACAGAATGCCGGAGCCATGCTGGAGGCAGAGCATCTCCATAAAACCTTTCCCTTGCGCCAGTTTAATATCCTGGGACCGAAACGTGCCGTACATGCCGTGGAAGACACTTCGCTGGCTCTCTTTCCTGGCCGGGCAACCGCCCTGGTAGGAGAGAGCGGCAGTGGCAAAACAACGGTCGCACGTATGCTGGCGCGGCTGTATGATCCCACCTCTGGCAGAATACGTTTTCGCGGCGAAGCGGTCAAACTGGCAGGGGGAAGGGCCTTACATACCTATCGTCGTCACGTGCAGATGGTTTTCCAGGACCCGTTCTCTTCACTCAACCCCGTGCATAATGTGCGCTATCACCTGAGTCGACCACTGCGCATCTATGGTCATGTGCACAGTCAAGAGCAGGAGACGCAGCAGATCCTGGCCTTGCTCAATCGTGTGAGCCTCACGCCCGCTGAACAGTTTCTTTTGAAGTATCCCCACCAGCTCAGCGGTGGGCAGCGCCAGCGCGTCGCTATCGCACGCGCACTGGCGGCTCAGCCCAGAGTGCTGTTGGCCGACGAACCTGTTTCCATGCTGGACGTGTCTATTCGCCTGGATATTCTCAACCTGCTGCTGCGTTTGAAAGATGAAGAAAAACTGGCCTTGCTTTTTATTACACACGATATTGCCAGCGCGCGCTATTTCGCTGAAGATACGCTGGCGATGTACGCGGGTCAGATGGTCGAGGGAGGGCCGAGCGACGAGGTAATCCAGCACCCCAAACATCCCTATACCCAGCTATTGCTCTCGGCCGCGCCAGACCCCGATCGTCTTGGTCCTAATGGCAAGGGCCCTGCCACGCTGCCTGCACGCGGCGAGATTCCTAGCCTGATTAAGCCTCCAGGCGGCTGTCGCTTCCATCCACGCTGCCCACATGCTATGCCTGTATGCAGCCAGCGCTTTCCCCAACGCACTGAGCTTGGCGGCGGTCACTGGACCCATTGCTTCCTCTATGGTGATGGAGATACACAAGCCACCAGCAAAGAAGAGAATTCATAAACAGATGGCCCTGGCCGTGGTCAGGGCCATCTGTTTGGTTAGTTTCATCTCGCAATCAAATATGGGTTTCAAAAATTCGGGATAACTGACGGTACCTCACTTACTTTGAGAACGTTATAGCGCTGAACCCATTCCTCTGATAAGGTGTCGGCCTGTTGTTTCAGGCGTCGTTCATTGAACACGAGCCGTTCAGGTGCGGGAATATCCAGGTAATGGAGTATATCGAGAGCTGTTTCCTCATATGTCTGGGTCAAGTCTTCGTAGACTACCGTGAAAGGTTGGATACCCAGTGTTGCAAAGTAGTCTTGCCAGGCGGCATCATGCGCTGTTATTTTTTGCACAAGATGATCGATTGCATCGAAGTTAAACAACAGTTCTTGCGCTACAAGGTGC
>JACZCU010116407.1_pt1 | contig 28404 bp, 23 predicted proteins | sample 8641851 | NCBI WGS metagenome assembly JACZCU01 (sample SAMN15324605, study PRJNA640507) | soil metagenome | isolation source: monocropping sugarcane control | place: China: Luxin town, Laibin City, Guangxi Province | collected 2019-07-25 | depth 10cm m | reverse complement strand
GAGGAGCGCAGCGAGGAGCCGTGAGGAAGGAGGAGACCTCCTCGCTGCAAAAAGTGACGGACACCCAAGCTGAATAGTAAGGACGATATATGGATAAAGATGTGTTATACTGCGCTTAACATGATGAATGTGTCTTCCTCACTCCGATGAAGGAGGTTATTATGGCTGTTACATCATCTACAGGAGCCGGGGCAAGCGAGGAGCAGATTGCAGGATGGCTTACACCTGCCGAATTTCGTATTATAGAAACTGTATGCGACACATTTTTTCCTTCACTTGAACCTCCAATGGGAAGCTCTGAGGCAGAGGCCGCGTACTACCGGCGCAAAGCGAGTGACCTGCACGTGGCTAGGCTCCTGGCGGAGTCGCTTGCCAATGAGAACGCTGAAGCGCAGGCCGACTTTCGCCAATTATTAGGTCTGATGGGCAAGCCTATGACAGGACTCCTGCTTACAGGCCACGCCAGGCCTTTTATCGCACTTAGCCAGGAGCAGAGGGAAAAGTATTTGCTGGCGATGGCGAATAGCCCGCTGGCAGCGCTGCGCCAGGGCTATCAAGCGTTGAAGCGGCTAGCAGGCTTCATCTTCTACTCTGTGCCCAATACCGAAGGAGTGAATCCAAACTGGGAGGCGCTTGATTATAGCGCTCCTACTCCTCCGCCCAGCAATGCTCCGCGGCCGATTACCCCGTATAAAATCTCTGGTAACACAACATTGGAGGCAGATGCAGTAGTGATTGGTTCGGGGGCAGGCGGCGGCGTGGTAGCTGCTGAACTCGCTCTGGCCGGCAAAAGTGTGGTTGTACTGGAAAAGGGGGGCTACAATAACGAGGCAGATTTCACACTGCAAGAGGCCGAGGCCATGCCGGAGCTTTATTTAAAGCGAGGCGCACTCACATCGAAGGATTTAGGGGTGATTGTCCTGGCCGGCAGCACCCTGGGGGGAGGAACGGTTGTCAACTGGATGACGTCTTTCCGCACACCTCCTGATATATTGGAAGAGTGGGCACAGGTATCTGGCCTGAAAGACTTCACGGATTCCGCTTTGCAGGATAGCTTCGCGGCAGTCGAGAAGCGCATCAACGTCAACCTGGAGAACAGCGCGCATAATAGGCAGAACCAGCTGCTTGTGGATGGCTGTAGCGCACTTGGCTATCATAGCGAGGTGATACACCGCAACGCCATAGGCTGCGAGCAGCGCTGCGGTACATGCGGCTTTGGCTGTCGTTACGGGGCCAAACAATCCACGCTGAAGACATACCTGCAAGACGCCTATGACCATGGCGTGCAAATCATTGTACGCTGCAATGCGGACAAGATACTTGTTGAGAACGGCAAAGTGGTGGGTGTCAGAGCCAGTGTAACCGATACAGAGACAGGCAAGACATACAGTGTAACAGTTCATGCCCGGACTGTGATTGTAGCGGCAGGGGGGATTAATTCACCGGCGATCTTGCTGAGATCGGGTCTGGAGAACAAACATATTGGTCAGCATTTGAAGTTTCATCCTACAACCACCATCTCTGGTGTCTATCCCGAGAAAGTCTACTCCTGGAAGGGGGTTATGCAGTCGGCCTATAGCGATGAGTTCGCGCATCTTGATGGAAACTACGGATATAAGCTGGAGGTACCGCCAGTCCATCCGGGACTGCTCGGCCTGGCTACACCATGGTATGGAGCGCGGGAGTACCGCGAGCAGATGCTTAAGGCTCCTTATGTAGCTACGTTTATTGTGCTGGCGCGCGATAAAGGCGAAGGCTCGATTAGCGTCGATCACCATGGCGAGCCGGTAATAGATTATGCAGTATGTGTGTATGATCGCAATCATTTGCTGCATGGATTGCGCCAGGCTGCGCGCGCCCATTTTGCTGCCGGTGCGACTGCAGTGCTATCGCTGCACAACAAACGTACCCGGCTGGATAAGCCGGCTGGCGGTAGTATCAGCGAACAGGAGTTCCGGGTGTTTGACCGGAAGTTGGAGAGACACGGCATGGAGGCCAACCGCGTTATGGTGTTCAGCGCGCATCAAATGGGCACATGCCGCATGGGTGTCGATCCCACCAGGTCGGTGACGGATGCCAATGGCCAGGTACATGGTGTCAAAGGACTGTTTGTCTGCGATGGCAGTCTCTTCCCTGCTTCTTCCGGGGTAAATCCGATGCTGTCGATTATGGGCCTGGCGCATAAAGTTAGCCAGTATATCAAGACAGTAATTTGATGAGCGTTATATAACAACGTGAGGATGGAAGCGCCTGGACCAACTTTGCCGGTCCAGGCGCTTCCATCCTCACGCATTATATTATTATTTGCTAATAGCTTGCCAGAAAATGTCGGAAAGCTGGACATAGCCGGAAGGGCTGGGGTGAAAGCCATCTGCGCTGATATATTCAGGATGGGCTGTCATCTGGCTGCCATGACTATAGAGATCAACCAGAGTGACATGATATTGAGTAGCTAACATGGCAATGCCAGCGTTCCAGTGGAGAATCTGGCGCAGCATCTGAGCTTTTTGGGATGGTTTCAGATCAGCAAAGGCTGGCAGGCGGGTTAAATCTGGGAGATCGGCCATGTACAACGCGGCATGGGTATTTGACCGAAGTTGTGCGAGCAGGGTGTTCAGGTCGTAGATATAGTTGCTGTAGGAGACGCCACCTACAAAATCATTGGCAACTAACCAGATTGTCACCAGGTTGGGAGAAGTAGCAAGAGCAACGGGCAGTTCTTGCGTGAGCGCATCATGCACACGGATCCCACTGATACCAAGATTAACAAGATGCGAACCTTTGGGCAAATGTGCCGCGATCAAGGGCACATATCCCTGCGAGCCGGGCTGGTTACTTCCGACACCTACGGCGTCAGACGCCCCCAGGGCAACATATGTGACCGGTCCGGTGAGAGGTTGTTGATGAGCAATTGACGTTAATTTGGGAGATGGAGATGTTGGCGTGGTACCTGCGGTTCCTCCCGGTGCGCAAGCGGAGCAGATGAGGATGACCAGCAATATCATAAATCCGAAAATGCGCGATTGTAGAGCCTTTATGCGTGTATCCATGTATGTTTATTTCTATGCTAGCGTAACCGGAGTGACATGTATTGTATCACACAGAACACCAAACGTCTGCAATTTCTTCCCTTCACAGTGATCATTAAAGGATTAGGAGAAGATTCCATCAAGCGTCTAGCATCAGTAGCTCGCCAGATAGAAAACATGGACGAGCGTCTCTCTACCATTGAACATGGTCTTGAAACAATGCAAGCACAGGTAGATCAACGCTTTGACGCCGTAGAAACTATGCTTACCCAAATCCTCGCCCGTTTGCCCAAAACTCCTTAGAAATCTGTTTGCCCCTCAGTGGGCAGGCGTAAAACCTGCCCCTACGACGATTCAAGCTGCCGTGTCAACCAATTCAAGCACGAAGGTTCAGGCCGCTCTATCGACCATTTCGAGTTTGCCAGTGTTGATATCGATTACCAGGCCGTGGACTGGGAGTTGGGGGAGATAGGGACTGCTGCGAATGACGTTAACAACCTCGCGTACATTCACATGCACGTCGTTAAAGGCGCCGAGCCAGCGCACAAGGCCCTGAACATCGCTCAGCTTTTCCCGTTCGATCAAGCGCTGCGGATCTACACCCAGAGCCTGCATGGCAGCAATAAGAGCGGTAGGATTGGCATGTGCCAAACCACAGTTAGTATGACCAATGACCATGACTTCACGCACACCAAGTAGATAAACGCCGCCAGCAAGCGAGCGAATCAGGTCGTTAGCAGCTCCTGCTCGTTCAGGCTCAGAAATGGTGGCACCAGCAGTACGCAGCTCTAATACATCACCGCGTTCCAGGCCAAGGGCCTGCTCAAACATTTGCACCAGGCGGCAATCCATGCACGTTACCACTGCCAGGTGTTTGCGTGGTGCATGTCCAATGGTGGGTAGCTGTGTCTGTTGTACAAAGCGCTCATTATACGCCAGAATATCGTCAACTCTCATTAACTTGAATTCCTTTTCTTTTATGTGATTTCCTTTTCTTTATAAAAGTGCACCGCATGTGCGCCAAGGCACCCGCAAGCTCGGTCTCCAGGGGAGACGGCATGACGACATGACGACATGCTACCACTACTATATACGGTGCAGCGTGAGAGGCCCCTTCGTAGTATAGTAGGGGCGCTCGGTCTCCGGGGGCTCGGTCTCCGGGGGAGACGGCATGACGACATCCCTTGCGGTCGCCCTGACCCCTTGCGGCCGCCCTGTTGGGCTTGCCTCCGCCCTGGAACAGCGCCCACCATTCCTCAAGTTCGCGCTTATGGGGGTGCTCCCTCGAAGCCCGTCAAGGCGTTAGTACCTCTGGGATCCCCGCTTACATACAAACATTACTCACCCTGAACGGCAGAGTAGGCAGCTTTGCCATCGAAGTTGTAGAGATTTTCGGTTTTGATGAAGTCGAAACCAGCCTCGGCGATGCGTTGCAATAGAGAGATGATCTGGGCGTGACTGATCGACTCACCTCTGGTGGGAGACACGAAACGACAACGCCAGTGGTCGGTACAGAAGGTCTCCGTCATACCCTGGGGCCAGACTTTGGCGCCACGATTGGTTATCATGTTCAGTTCAAGTCCATCGCCATTGGTCTTTTGCAGCGCCGCGCCGAGCTCATCGGGTGTGCCAGCGCGCCACTCAAAGAACACATCGACTCCCACGAGATCCTTCTGTTCAGGCCTGGCGGTAATGGTGGCCTGTTCATGGGAGATGTGGGCCGGAGATGAGGTATAACTAACTGGTTTGAGGGTTTGAGGTAGTTGTCCGAGGCGAGCAATAATGGCGTCCGCGAACTCTTTGGTGCCAACCTTCTGCTTACTGATACGTTCATCATAAATGTCGTAGGTATGGATGCCATCTTCCAGGGTGCGTAACCAGGCATTATGTACAGCAGCGGCAACATCTGGCTGGTTGATATGAACAAGCATCATGACGGCACCCAGCAGCAGACCTGAAGGATTGGCCACGTTCTGACCGGCGCGGCGAGGAGCGGAACCATGGATAGCTTCAAACATCGCGCATTGATCGCCAATGTTGGCAGAGCCCGCCAGGCCCACCGAACCGGCGATCTGGGCCGCCACATCGGAGAGAATGTCACCATACAGATTTGGTAAAACGATCACATCAAAAGCTTCCGGGGTATCGGCCATCTTGGCTGCGCCAATGTCGACGATCCAGGTTTCGTTGGAAATGTCGGGATATTGCATGGCGATCTCGTTAAAGACGCGGTGGAACAGTCCGTCTGTGAGCTTCATGATATTGTCTTTCATGAAGCAGGTGACTTTTTTGCGGTTGTGGCTCCTGGCATACTCGAAGGCATAGCGCACAATTTTTTCACTACCTGAGCGGCTTATGAGTTTGAGGCTCTCCATCATATCGTGAGTTTGGCGATACTCGATACCTGTGTACAGGTCTTCCTCGTTCTCACGAATGATGACTACGTCCATATCGGGGTGCTTGGTCTTAACGAAGGGATAATAGGCCACGGATGGACGAACGTTAGCGTATAGGCCAAAGACTGTACGGACAGTTACATTAAGGCTCTTGTAGCCTCCACCCTGGGGAGTAGTGATAGGAGCTTTAAGAAATACTTTGGTACGACGCAGCGACTCCCATGCACTCGGCTCGATACCAGCATTTATGCCTCTCAGGTAGACTTTTTCGCCTACCTCGATCTGCTCGATGTCGATGCGTGCTCCGGCAGACTGAATGATATGCAAGGTGGCGGCCATGATCTCTGGCCCAATGCCATCTCCATATGCGACTGTAATGGGTGTATTCTGTGACATATGACGATCTTTCCTACTCATGTATGTGTTTACAGATGGTATTAAATTGCCTGGACTCAGTTTAGCATAGGGATAAAGGACACACAAGGTGTCAAGTGGGACTCCAGCTGGTTTTTGATACGAGGGGTGGAGGTCGAGCAGCAGGTTCATGGACGTGTGCAAGTGCTTAAATATGGACTGTACCTTTATGCTAAAATCTGGTATAGTGTGGTACACAGCTTTGTGAGCAGTTGTGTCTCTTCTATTGTTGGTAGAATGGCGGCAACATTGAAGGATAAAGGACAATCAACAGAAGGAGAAAACGTAAATAACCCGCAGCCAGGCTACCTTGGGAAGAGCGCTCCAATAGGTCAGGCCCCGGCGCGTGGTGCGCGCACGTGGATTGATCGCCCGGAACAGTTGCGCCATGCTGTGAATATGCTGGCGCAAGCGAAAGTTGTGGCTGTTGACGCAGAATTCTCGCAGGTGCGTTCACATGTGCAGGGCGATACGCAGACTCCTTCACATCGCATGGCCCTCCTGCAACTCGCCATTGAGCAGCACTGTTTTATTATAGATACGCTACGCCTGAACGATCTTTCTCCCCTGGCGGCTGTGATCGCCAATCCTGAGATTGTGATTTTGCTGCATGGCGCAGGGGCCGATATGCGCGTCATGTCTGAACGTGGTCTCAACGTGGCTCATTACTATGATCTGGAAGCAGCCAGCCGCTCAATCTTTGGACAACACGAGTCGTCGCTGGCGGCGATGTTGATGCGTGCATTCAATATTCGCCTGGACAAAAGTTTGCAGCGTACAGACTGGACACGTCGCCCGTTGCCACCCGCCATGGTCGCTTATGCCGCGCGTGATGCAGAGGTGACGCTGGCACTCTATCAATGGCTGAATGAACATTATGCCTGGGCGCTGAAACTACACGAATATACTCATCAACTGGAGCCCGTGGCCAGTTGGATTGAGCCATTTCTACATGGTAACGTGAATGTTTCACCTGATGCGGCGATTGAAGAGGCGAAAACACGGGGGATAATCACGAGTGAGGCAGATATCTATGCCGACAGCCGCGCAGCCCTGGTACAATTGACGCACCCCTTACACCGCAACCGCTTATTGCGGCTCGTCGGTGACCTGTCACTGACAGGGATGGCCCCAGATATCGAGCCGCTGCTCCAATCACAAGCATCTGATGATCGCTCTGCCAGCGCTCGAACACTGGGACGGCTGGGCATAAAATCTGCGGCGGGCTTAATTGAACCATTGTTGCAAGATCCTGTGCAAGATGTACGCAAAGCGGCGCAAACAGCCCTGCGCGCTTTAAGTGGCAAAGAGGTTCGCGCTCCATCTCTTCCATCGATCAGGAGTGCGGATGGTGTGCGCAGCTGGACAGTCGGCGAGACTACATCCTCTGATGACGATGACTGGAAGGCGCGCCTGCGCGCGATGTTGGGTGAATAGAGCGAAAATCCGCAGCATGGATGAGGGTGGCATATGCATCAAATATATTTGATGCATGTGCCACCCGATGAATTTTAAAAATGATTCATACCTACGAATGAGAGGCTAGCCAGTACGGCGGGGCAGGCGAGTACCAACCCAGACAAGTATGAGAAGCCCACATATTATGCCTGTGCGCTTGATGCGCTGCACCCATACATCCTCTACGTCGGGATCTCCTTCACCCAGGTGAAGAGTGTGCACGGCTGAGTGGAGGAGGGAAGACTGAGCAGGGGCAGCGACGCGAAAGTCGTATTGTTCTGCTGGCGGTGTTGGCCTTGCCAGGGATGAGGCATAGTCAGTGCTTGAAGTGCCTGCCGGTGCTGATACCGGGTGAAGCGTACGCAAATAGTCCGCCAGGGCGGTAAAAAATTGATTGAGCAAGAGCCGGGCTGTTCCCTTGACCACTGGGGCGGGCAACAATGTGCCTAACTTACCGAGATTGATTGTTCCTTTGTAGGCTACGATGGTATTTTCCCCGCGCTCGTTCAAATGGATAACGCCATGACCACTAATAGTACTCTGACGTCCTTCGCCTTCGATGGTGAGGCTATAGTAGTAGGGATAATGATGGTCGGTAAGGATAATTTGCCCATGATAGACGCCAATAAGGGGCGGCTGGCGAATTTGTACAGTGATGCCGTGCTTATTCTCACCAAGAAGTTCCAGTTTTTCTACGCCGGGAATAGCATGGCGTAGTACTTCCTGATCCATCAGACAGCGCCACACATCTTCGGGTGAGGCCTGCAATGTATAAGTACCTTCAATATCCATATATGAATCCTTTGCATTGTACGTGGTCATCGCTCACATTATAGGGGAGTGGGCAGAAAGTGGCAAGAGGGGGACACCATCCTTATGCGCGCCTTTACATGAAACTAGCGCCGTCCTCGATAAAACAAGGCATTTATAATGATGACAAGTGCGGTGAAGAAAAGAACCCCAAGCCAGAGGAAAAGTCCAAAAACGCCTGAAATTGAAGTTCCGTTTAGTGCAGCGCTGGCAAAAAGCGCAAAAAGGAAGAACAAAAGCCATAGTACAAGTGAAGCAATTGCCAGTGCTGGACCCCGATGACCGGCATTTGAAGCTTTGGGTTCTGCCTGTCCTGAAAGCTTCTGTCCATAGAAGCTCGTGGAGTAGTCATCGGAATGACCAACCCCTTCGTATCCTGCATAAGAGTGAGTTGATCCTTCTAGATGGATGTCATTAAAGTTCATCTCTTGCTGTGACATACTCGTTGGCTCCTTATATATTTTTCGTACAGCTTCAGTTATTGTAACTACGAGCAATGGTGCGCAAACGTTGTAATGGTATGGCAAAACACGAACAGAAGACACTCCACATTGGAAGTGTCTTCTGTTGTACTGCTTACGTCTTGCTTTGAGAAGCAGGACAGGGATCTGTCACTCGACTACCGCTGCTTGTTCCCGTCTTGCTTTGCGACCTTGTTGCGATAGCAAGAAGACGAATAGTCCATAGAGCGGGATAAATCCAATGACCCACCCCAACCATGTGGGAATCGCAGGCGGTGCGGTGGCTGTTATTGGGACGGATGCCTCTCCCCGACCGGCACTCCCTGTGACGACGATATCAAGGGCCCACTTTCCCTGCACCGTGATCTCTGCGTCTCCCTGCACGCCATTGTGCGCGTTCGGGTCTGGACTGAGACTTGCTCGCACCGGGGTTGCAGGCACATCCGATGGATCGGGAACCGAGGATACATCATAGGTCAGGGTGCCACTTAGTGACCGCTGAGGGGCAACCGCAAAGGGGAGCGCGTAGCTCGCGTGGGCAGGGTACGTATAGAGGCTGACCGTGAGCGGATACGGGCCAGCTTGCACCTGCACGACACGAGCCGGTGTGCTCCCGTGTGTGGTTGCAGCAATCGAATACATGATCTCTCCTACTACCGCGAACAGAGCAATCACTCCGCATGCGAGCAGCAGAAATTGGAATGGCTTCGCCATCTTCATTACCTTTCCAGGGAGTCGATCGACTCGCCTACGTTCCGACCGAAAACGGTACCCAGATAGGTTCCTGCCAACCCCAGCAGTAGCGAAGCCAGGGAGCCGGCGATCCCCAATTCCAATGCCAGCCCTACAGGAAGGAGGGGAAAGATGAACACGACCGGCAGAGCCCCGCTCAGCAAGGCGGTGAGAGCCAGGATCAGTGTCAGCTTTCTCCGGGACCACTGCTTGCGCCGTGCCCGGCGCATGATCACATCGATCAGTATGGCCACAACGAGAGGAGTGATGAACCATTCAAGCGCCACGATCGAGGTAAAGGCAGGAGTCTTCCGGTACTGCAAGCGTTCAACAGTGAGCAACCAGTCCGTGGCAGGTTGCACAAACACAGCCATGATCCCTGCCAGCAAGAAGTAGCAGCCACTCACGAACGTGGCCGCCCAGCGCCAGGGGATCGCATAGGCGGCTGCGACGAGGGTGAAGGCGACCAGCATGCCTGACAGCAACGGGAAGACGTTGATACTCATGAACCCCAGGTCGATAAAATTCTTCCTGCTAAGGGCATCAAAGAGCAGCAGCGTGAAGAGGCTCAGGACCGTTGCCAGGGCCAGGGCCACTCCCAGCATGGCAGCGCGCCTGGTCCCGCCACCAGCCGTGCCAAGTCTGGCTGCCAGATGTGCGGCTGAAATCAGCATATAGGCGGCACCTAGCGCAACTATGCCCATGCTGGCAGCAAACATCACGTGGAAAGGGGCCCAGATCGCGACATCTATGCCAAACAGGGCATGCCAGTAGGCATCCAGGGGAAAGGCAACGGCGGCTGTGAGTGCCGTGAAGCCAACAATATAGGCACCCAGCGGAGCCGAGAAGATCTCCGCAAAACCTACGCTTTCCTGTGCAATGATCGTATTGCGCCGTGCCCACCAACTCTCGATGAGCACGGTAAGCAAGCCAGAGATGCCACTCAGGGCAACTCCGCTCAGCATCATGATATGAGGTGGGATGAGCGTGCGATCACGTCCAATATACGAATGCCATTGAATATCCCAGCTGGTGCCTTCCAGAAAAATGATGGCGCCAAGCAGAGCAGTCAGTCCCAGGACCAGGCGCAACGTCGCTACAGCCCGCAGCGACGGGGTCGGCGTTGTTGAGCTATTGAATACGGCTGTTCCATCCAATGTCTTGGCCATACACAAAGTTCCCTTTCGTCTTTAGAGATGATTAAACTATTGAGTCGCACTAGACATTCTTGAGTCCGTACATCAAGCTATCTAGCTATCGAGACCAGTCATAGAAGTAAGGAGGGACAAAACAATGCTGCTCAGTCTCTCGTTGACAATCAGTAGAGCTAAACCATATACGAGAAGTATGGCAAAATTGTTACAATTTATGCGTTCAATATGCAATGTTTTGAGCATGTAACCAAAAAACTGTGATTTGGAGCCTCTACCAAAGTAGAGATAGAGATCTATCAGACATCTGCATCGCGAGTACACGAACTGAAAGTTCGTTTTCCGGCCACAACTTTCTCCAACATTTTGTCTTAGCTGACGCTAACTGTCCAGTATCTATCAGCCTCTCTAATCCGCCAAATTTCACCATTCCCCTGATGAAAAACCGATTATACAATAATAATCCCGCTTAAAGAGCCAGTTTAGTACAACCAGGCATCTGGCTTGCAGGAAAGGCTATTGTGTGCTACACTTGGGGCCGTATTATTGCGTGAGGAGGAAGACGGGCAGTCCGTTCCCTCTATGAGGAGCTTTTTTTGCATGAAAGTAATTCTATTACAAGATGTTGAGGGCCTGGGTAAGGCTGGCGACCTGAAAGAGGTATCTAATGGCTACGCCCGCAACTACCTTTTGCCCCGCGAAATCGCGGCTGGTGCGACCCCTTCGTTGGTCGCCAACCGCAAACAGCGTATAGCTGCTGAGCAGCGTAAACAGGAGAAACAGGCCGAACTTAATCAGCAGCAGGCTGAGCGTTTAGGCCAGGTGACACTTACCTTCAAAGCGCGTGTCGGCACCCAGGGTCGTCTGTATGGATCGATTACTAGCCAGGATATCGCAGCGGCTCTGCGGGATTCCGAAGGTATTACGATTGATCGTCGCATGATTGAATTACCAAATCCTATTCGTTCCACCGGTACTTTCACCGTTCCTGTAAAGATTGCCCCAGGTTTGGAGCCAACAATCACTGTCAATGTGGTTGGTAACGCCGAAAGTGCAAGCGTAGAGTAAATAGGTGAGGCGGTGCCTCGCAAACTATCGTCGGAGGAGAGGCGACGAGTGGCAGCAGGCCTGCTTATGCCTTGGAGATGCTTGCTATGCCGCGCTGGCTTTACTACTTACTCTTAATGGCCATTGTTGCACCCCTTATTAGCCTTATATGGGGCGCGCAACAGGAAATGGCCATTTTTATTAGTTCAGCTATTGGCTTGATTCCTCTGGCCGCGCTAATTGGGCAAGCGACAGAAGATTTAGAGTATTATGTTGGTCCTGTAGCCGGTGGCCTGATGAATGCGACTTTTGGCAATGCTCCCGAACTGATTATCGGTATCTTTGCCCTACGTGCCGGACTTATCAACGTTGTCAGGGCCTCCATCACAGGCTCAATCATCAGTAATGTGCTGCTGGTGTTAGGCACTTCTCTAGCGATAGGAGGCTGGCGTTGGGGCAAGCAGTATTTCAGTACGCATGATGCCGGGCAATATTCGACGATGATGATACTCGCAGTGGCTAGCCTGATCATCCCTTTAACGTCGACGCTGGTCATAACGGACGCGCAGCGTATTGAGTCATTAAGTATCGCGGTCGCGGTGATTCTACTGGCGGTGTATATCATGTATCTCGCGGCTCATGTCTTCCACGTGCGTTCAATTCGGCGCAATCCCTCGCTGCATAGGAAATATTCCTTACCGTCTCCACCATCTCCCGAACCCGAAGAGGTAGAAGCTGTAACGGGTAACCCCGACCCACACGAGGTAGAGGATCAGGCAACTCCTCCTAAACCGTGGCTCATCACGCTGACGTTGCTGGGTGCAACCATTGGCACGGCCTGGAATAGCGAGCTGCTGGTGAACGCGATCAAGCCTGTTACGGTACAATTGGGCTGGTCAGAGGTATTCATCGGCCTGGTACTTATTCCTATCATTGGGAATGTTGCAGAGCACTTCAGCGCAGTATTTGTGGCATATAGAGATCGGATCGATTTGAGCATGGCCATTGCCGCTGGCTCGTCCATTCAAGTGGCTACGTTTGTTGCGCCGCTGCTGGTATTGATTAGTCTCTTACTTCCTACACATCTAACTATGGTTTTTCCTCCCCTGGAATTGGTCATCATGGGCGTGGCCGCTGTGCTCTTTGCCTTTATCAGCCTGGATGGTGAGTCCTCCTGGTTCCCCGGTGTACAACTGGTAACTATCTATGTAATCTCGTGCATTGTGTTCTTTTTTATACCGGCCTGAGCATCCTCGTTCTGTTTAAGGTTATTGCTGGATGTTGAATAGAGTGCGCGGAATCTCTGCTAGGAGATCAGAGGCTAAGAGACCACTAGGGCCAATGCGAGCGCTTACCAGTTCGGAGGCAGCGGTATGCAGGTAGACGGCGGCGCTGGCGGCGTCGAAGGGGTCTAGCTTTTGGGCAAGAAGGCCAACGACCATACCGGCGAGGACGTCTCCGGTGCCAGCAGTAGCGAGGGCGGGATTGGCGAGCCAGTTGATACGTATACGCTCATCAGGATTGGCAATGATGGTACAGGCTCCTTTGAGGACGAGCGTGACTTGCCACTCGTGTGACTTGCTGCGAGCCAGGTCCAGGCGATCAATACCGCCCCCTGAGACTTTAAGGCCCTTACAAAGACGGCTCATTTCGCCAGGATGAGGGGTGATGACGGTACCTGGAGGGAGCAGGGTCCACCATTGCTCAAGCGCTGAGAGATTGTTGAGGCCATCAGCGTCTATAACGAGGTGCGGCCGCTTATCATCTGGCATTGAGCGTAAAGACTCGAGGATTTCGAGAATGACTTCGCGAATATAAGGCGACTGCCCTAACCCGGGTCCCATCAGCAGGGCACGATAACCTTCGAGGCTATGGATAAGGGCATCGGCGCGTGCAAAGCTGCCAGCGTCTTCCGCAGGCAGAAGGGCAAAGGTGGCTTCGTGAAAAGCACCGGCATAGATGGGCAGCATCTGCTCGGTCACCGCCAGCGTCACCAGTCCCGTGCCGATGCGCCCGGCAGCGGTGCCTGCCAGGTAGGCAGAGCCGGGGTATGCGGGTGAACCACATAAGAGCATGACCTTACCGAAGGTGCCCTTGTTACTATTCAAGGGACGGTGCGGCACAAGCGTATTGACAAGTTCCCCTGTGAGCATTTCCTTACGTAGATTACGTTCCATCTCGGCAGGTAGGCCAATAGATCCTACAGACAATTCGCCAAGATATTCTCGTCCTGGAAAGAAGAAAAAGCCCTGTTTGGGAAATGCGAGAGTGATAGTGAGGTCGACACGAGGCGTGCCGGGATCAACCTCACCGGTATCGGCGTTCATGCCAGTAGGCAGGTCAACAGCGACCAGGTACAGGGATGGGCGATGCCGCTTCTCCTGCTGGACACGCTGCAGGAGGGTGCGCATGCTCTCAGGAAGTGGACGCGAGCGCCCGGTACCAAGTAGAGCATCAAGAACATAGTCGGCCCGTTGAACAGCTGCCTCCAATTCCACTGGCGCCTCTTCCGCCGGAACTTCGTGCTCAGAGGTAGGATAAATGAAGCGCTGCTCCTTCCAGTAGTAGAGGCTGATGTTAGCGCCCCACTCTTGTAGGTGGCGAGCCATGACCAGGCCATCACCGCCGTTATTGCCCGGCCCAACCAGGACCAGCACTTCCAGCCCATTGATAGCACGACGCTTGCGTATATAATCTGCCAGGATTTCAGCCGCGCTCTTGCCTGCGTTCTCCATTAAGATATGTGAGGTGAGGCCATATTCACGCTCGGCGCGTGCTTCCAGGTCCCTCATCTCATCAACATTTACAATATGCATGCTTTCTTCTCTCCGCAGTGTTGTTGTGTTCGTTTTGTACTTTCTGATCCTGCTCTAATTGTAATGCGTGCAAAGAAATGTGGGAAGAGTGATGGGAAATTCCTCTGGGTATGATATACTTGCGGCATGAAAATCGCGCTGAAAATCACACCACAACGCAGCACACAGTATACTAACATGGTTGAGACGCTGGCAGCACCGGAGCTGCTGGCCAGTCCGGTGGGCAACGCAATCCAGGAAGTTGTGCCGGTCACGCTGGCGGGTCAGGGCTACCTGCTAGCCACACTCAAAGCAGGGGAAACAGGTAGTGCGGGAGAGATTGAACGCGTCCGGGAGATGATGCCTATTCTTTCACGCCTGGGAGCAACGAGCGAGGTTTACCAATATTTTGAATGCCTGGGCGACGTGGAAGGGCCGCTGCTGCGACCTCTGGAGCCACAGTTTACGCCGTTTATACCGCTAGAAATGGCGGAGGCACGGCGCTACAAAGGGAAAACAAACGAGATATTTAGCCAGGTGCTGCTCAATCTGGCGCTTTTCGCAGGGGCTTATGCAGGAAAGTATACCGAACGGCTAAGGGTACTTGATCCACTGGCAGGTGGAGGCACGACACTCTTCCTGGCGCTGGCGGCTGACCATGACGCCTTTGGCATCGAGATTGAACGCCACGATATCGAGACAACAGCGGTTTTCATACGGCAATATTTACACAGCGAGCACATACCTTTCAAAGAGCGCGATGAGCGCGGACGAAAGGCAGGCCACCGCTATCAGTTTGAAATTGGCGCAAAAAAAGAGACACATGTGCTGGTGCTGGCGCATGGGGATACAGCGCAGGCGCAGCTGCATATGCAGGATGTTCCTGGCGGTCCGCATATGCACGCTGTGGTGGGCGACCTACCCTATGGTATTCAACACTTTGGCGAAATCGCCAGCATGCTGCAAAAGGCTCTGCCAGTGTGGGAGCAACTGCTTTTGCCCAGGGGGACACTGGCGCTGGCCTGGAATGCCACGCGGATCGAGCGAACGCATATGATCGAGCTGGTGGAACGGCATACCTCATTGAGAGTGCGCAATGAGCCACCATACACACAGTTGGCGCATACAGTGGACCGTGTGATTAAGAAACGCGATGTGCTGGTAGCAGTAAAGTAGGATAAGTTGCAATGGAGCGGTTCGCGGTCTCGCTGCGAACCGCTCCATTGCATATTGCAAATGGTCTCAATTCAACATTTCCTTAACCATGACCGCGCCTGTGATGGCGCTGGTGGCCCCCCCGTAGGAGAAAAGCGCCACGACACCTTCCTGGGTACCGGTTTTGAAAGTCGAGTTATAGGTCACGTTCGTTGTAAACGAGGCGTTGCTGCCAGAAGTACCGGTGGCATTGGTATGACCAATGTCCGTGTAGAGGTGATCGAGAATAACGACTTTGCCGATGACGCCCTCAAAGGAGTTGCCGGAACCGGTAACCGTGGTAGGGCTGCTTAGAAGATCGCGATTCTGCGGCCTGGCGATCGACATACCTGGCGTGTTAACCGACGTGGCCTCCCAGATACCGCCATTGGCGTTACCTTCAAGGCGACTGAGTGCGATAGTAATCGTGCTGCCGCCGGGGAAGGGGCTCTTTACGGCAACTACGGCATTCACATCATGCTGACCACCACCGCTGGTAATGGTGGCAGGAGCGTTATTGGTCCATTGCAAAAGGCTGACCGCCAGGTTCTGAGCGGTCTGAGTCGCGCTCAGCCGCCATGGCTGATGTCCCTGGTTGACCTCTTGCTGTACCGCTTCAGCCTGATAACGCGTTAGATCGGGATAGATGCCGGGGAAGGTCACGGGGACGAGTGTACCGGCACCATCGGACCACTTGAATTCACGACAGAGGTCGATCGTCAGTTTTGCATTAGGCTTACCCTTATTGATACTGGACTCGTGATCCACCTCGGCGGTTATGACGGTATTGTAGGCGCTGATGAGCGCATTACCTTTATAAAGATTCTGTAGCTTGAAGATCTGCGTAGGACGGGGGTTGGTGATGTTGTTATAAACGTAGGCATCCACAACCATCCCTGTTCCCTGGTAGCCGACCAGGATCAGGGCCTGTAAAGAAGGTTGACCAATCAGGTTAGCACAGGTGACACGCCCAACTTGACTGACACCACTCTGTGTGCCGACAATAGGGTCCCAGTAACTGGGGGCTTTGACTGCATCAGGGCAGGGCTGTGTACCTAATTTTACTTGCGGGGTTGAACTGGGGGTAGCGGTTCCACTTGATGTGGTAGCAACGCTGCTGCTTGCTGTAGGTGTGGAGCTGTTACTGCTGCCGCTATTACCACTGCAGGCGGTAACAAGCAGGACAATTAGCAACAGCATATTTGCACTTAGAGAAATGCGCTTAAAGTGGAACTCGGGAAGCGTTTTCATGGGGGATCTCCTGTTAATTAAGGAAATGTTTTACCTTTAGCTCTGCTAGTTTAACAAATTTTAGTTATCCTGTATATATTTTATGCGCTTCCTCATACATCACATGGTGAAGCTGTTTACGCACCCTGCCATTCCCGGACTGTTCTATCGGTAGAGGCGGAGGCGAGAATGTTCCCATGAGGAGACCAGGCTACGGCGTTGACAGCATCACCGTGGCCGCTATAGATAAAGTGGCCGCTGCCATCGGCATTCCAGAGTTGCACGGTTTTGTCAGCGCTGGCGGAGGCCAGGCGCGAACCATCAGGTGACCAGGTCACGGCATTGACGACATCGCTATGCCCGGTATAACTGAAGACAGAAGTGCCTGTGATTGCCTCCCAGATCTGGACGGTCTTATCCGCGCTGGCGGAAGCAATATACTTGCCATTGGGCGACCAGGCCAGGGCTTTAATAGCGTCTGTATGGTTGGAGTAACTAATGATGTCGCTGCTGTCGCTGGCCTTCCAGACGTGTACTGTATTATCGTTACTACCGGAGGCAAGCATCGTGCCATCAGGCGACCAGGCCACAGTATTGACGTTATCAGTATGGCCGTTATAGGTAACGGGGTTACTACCATCGCTAGCTTGCCAGATTTGCACGGTTTTGTCGTTGCTGGCCGAGGCGATGCGCAAGCTATCAGGCGACCAGGCCACAGCATTAACGACATCATCATGCCCGCTATAGCTGAAGGGAGTATCGCTGCCGCCCGGGAAGGCCTTCCATACCTGGACCGTTTTGTCAACACTGGCAGATGCGAGAGTTTGACCATCGGGCGACCAGGCGACCATATTGACGGTATCACTGTGACCGGTAAAGGTAGGACGGGCATCAGTGCCGGAGCCGGCGAACCAGAGATGGATAGCATGATCGTTGCCACCTGAGGCGATATATGTACCTCCATCTGGTAATGACCAGACCACAGTGTTGACTGCATCGGAGTGACCAAAATAGGTAAGGAGCGTAGTGCCGATGGGGATAGGTGTAGACGTAGGAGCAGTTTGAGGCTTAGTAATGGATGAATGCTGACTACGCAGGTATTGTTGCACGAGCCAGCCAATGCCACCTCCAGCGAGTCCGACGGTGGTTACTCCGGCCAGGCCGAAGAGAAAAGCACGCCGCCCCAGGCGGGGAATCTTCTGCTTAGGAGAAACAGCAACCGCTGCTTCGTCCCGCCTGAATAGATCTTCGAAGGAAGCCGCCTGGACGGTAGGTGACAGGTGAACATTAGCTGGCACAACCGGAGCGATAGAACCAACAATTCCATTGGAACTATGCAGGTAGAGCTGTTGCTGCCCAATGGCACGTTCAAAAGCCTGGGCGAAGCTCTGAACATCTGGGTAGCGCTGCGCGGGATCTTTAGCCAGGGCTTTGAACACGACCTCTTCAATAGCCGGTGAGACAGTGGCATTACGCTCTTGCAGCGAAGGCGGCGTGGCATTGAGGTGTTGAACAGAGATCTCAGACATAGAGCCGCGAAAGGGACATTCGCCACAGAGCCATTCATACACGACCACGGCAAGCGAATACTGGTCACTAGCCGGGCGTGGCTTCCCTTCCAGTTGCTCAGGTGACATGTAGGACAAAGTGCCAATAACAGCGTAGATAGCCTGGCTATGGGTACTACGCTCAATAACAGCGATACCAAAATCGCTCAGGAGGATCTCATTGTGTCGGCCAACCAGCATATTTTCGGGTTTGATATCACGGTGAATGACGTGTTCGCGATGGGCATATTGCAGAGCAGCGGCAATCTGGGTGAGATAGGTCGAGATGATCGCGGGAGGGACGGTCGTGTATTTGAGATGGCGCTGGCGCAAGTTGCCATTGGGAGCATAGTTCATGACAAGGAAGGGTGTATCTTGCTGAGCATTAAAATCGAGCACGCTGACAATATTTGGATGGCGCAGACGCGCAACGATGCGCGCCTCAGCACGGAACTGCTCCAGGTCTTCATCGTCGATCTGAGCATGGAGAATTTTGATGGCGGCATAGGTATTAAGATGGATGTGCTCACCGAGATAGATCTCGGCAAAACCACCAGTTGCCAGCATACGTAAAAGCCTATAGCTGCCTAGTTGCTGACCGGAGCGGTCGAGAATATGTGTTGTTCTCTTCCTGGACGGCTCTGTCGGGAGTAATGGCGTCTCGTTAGAATGCATTTAGATCCTCTGGACAGGACAATAGCAAGGATTACCCCGTACGGTAGACCCTGCAAGATGCACTCGGCCCGGCGCGCGCCGAAACCCTCGCCGTAGCAAGGATTACCCCGTACGATAGACCCTGCAAGGTCGCCCCTATGATGAACCTTTTCCTATACGCTATTGTAGATAGCCAGAATTTGAATGTCAATATGAGGCTGCCTGTAACTATTCAGGTCGTCCCGCCACCACCGGTGGCTCCCGATTGTGATGGTTGCGAGCGATGCAGCCTATTCCCTTCTCTACTACCTGTACAAGAACATAATCAGGTAGCTCCCGATTGTGATGGTTGTGAGCGATGCAGCCGTGGGCTGCATCGCTCGCAACCATCACAATCATGCGAAGCGCCGCAGGCGCTGAGGGTTCGAGAGAAGAGGGAGCCTGAATAGTTACAGCTAAACTATTGATATCTTATGGCCTCGGCTGGGCTGACACGTCCGGCCTGCCAGGCGGGGAGCAAGGCTCCCAGGAAGGAGGCCAGGAGAGCAACGCCAACGATGAGACTTAATCCTTGCCAGGGAACACTGAAGATCAGGCCGGTGTGATATTGCTCAAAGAAATTGGCCGCAAAGATATTGCGAGAGAGCAGCAAGCCGAGAGTGACGCCCAGCAGGCTGCCAAAGACGCCAACAAGGAAAGATTCGCACAAAAATGATCCCTGGATGAGGCGACGCGAACAGCCAAGAGCGCGCAACATGCCGATCTGCTGGCGGCGTTCGACAACAGCGCGTGTGCCTGTAATGGCAAGGGCGACTACGCCGAGCAAGAGGGTTAAACCTACGACGGCGAGCAGAACATTACTAAGGAAAATGCGCGGGCCACGCAGCTGCCAGATGGCATCTTCCAGGACAGTTGTTTCCAAACCGTTGTCGAGGAAGGCCGAGCCAAGGGCCAGGGCCAGAGCGCGCTTATCCTGGCCGGGTGCCACTTTAAAGTAATAGGTGACAGCATCGGGTGTGGAAGGATTGGCGTCCCCTTGAGTATAAGCCGCTTGAGGAATGTAGAGACCAAAGTGACTGCTATCGCTATTATCCACAACACCAATGATGGTTAACTTGATGGCAGGTGTAGCCACAGATAAGGGCTCTCCAGGAGTTGGTGGCTGGATACCGGTAATCCACACAGGTGTAGCAGGGAAGGCGGTATCGCCCTGGTAAACGCCAGATAACGAGAAAGTATAGGGGCTATCGAAGCCCGGAGGATGAACAGGCGCACCGGCATCAGCCGGTAGTGGCGCATTAGGGTCATAAACAGGTGCATTGAGGAAGCTATCAGGCCGATAGGGCAAGGCGTCACTATCAATCAAGGCATAGTTGGGATGTGTTTGTAAAGCGTGCCAGACGGCGGCATCACTGTCAAAACCGCTCGCTCGCGCAGAGAGGTGCAAGCCAAAGCCATTCAAAAAGCCCCCGCTGACAACCTGGGCGGGATAGATCTGCCAGGAGGGGTTAGTATTACTGAGCTGAATCACGCCCACAGCAGTAGAGGTACGCATGCCTATCGCAGAGAAGGCGTTAGGATCGATGCCATGTTTGATAAGAGCGGAAGGCAGATCAGGGAGAGGTTTGAAATAGGACACGGCCTGGATATCATACCCACCTGTTTGTGTATCAATATTCGTGTAGGAGTTCTGCATAGCATTGGTAATCACGGCCATGACGGTCATGGCGAAAACTACCAGGCTAAACATAACGGCGCTTAGACCGGTACGAAAACGGCGGTGGAGTGGATAAGCAGAAGCCAGGCGAGTCAAAACATAGAGACCCGGCAAGCGCGAAAAGAGAGCCAGCACAGGACCGATAAGCCAATCGGCATAGGTAATCAGTACCCACGCCGTACCCATGACCATCATCACCCCGGCCAGGAAGAAAATCTCAATACCGCCATAAAAGCGCGGCAGACCGAGGCGGGCAAGAGCATCAAACGGCAACGCCCAATAGGCTACGAGGGTAAGGCCGACAACAGCCACAAAGATTTTTTGCAGCCAGCCCTTACTGGGCAAGCGCGAGGCGTCAGCCCTACGATGGGTAAACGGCCTGTTGCTCCGGGGCGTTGTCGCCCCAGCTAAGCTGAGTGTGCGTGAGCCGGTTCCTGTCCTGTACGCCAAAAAGAAGTGTATCAATTGCAGCAAGCCCTGCATTACCGCCTTTAAGAGCAGGCCGCAGCCCAGGACAATCAGGGAGAGACCAAGCGAAAAGTAGGCGATAATGGATTGTTGTAAGCCCTGTTGCATGAGCCAGTAGCCAACGAGCAGGGGCAAGAAGCCAAGAAGGATGAGGGCGCGCAGCAAGCCGATGAAGGCATCTGGGAGTTGAGCCAGTTGGCGGGAGATACGGCCCACATGCTTTTTATGCCAGAACAACAGACGTCCACCCAGATTGGCAAATACTTGCAGCAAGCGCAGGCATGCGGCGCCAAGCGAGAATTCGTGCAGTTGGGGCTCTGGCAGATCGCGCATAGCCTCGACAACTGTCATGCGGCTGACGAGCCAGGAAGATACAGCAACGGAGCAGAAAGTGAAGATGACACCCAGGCAGTAGGCAATAAGCAAGCTGCGGGGCTGGAAGGTGAGCTTGAGCGGGAAGTTGAAGCGCTCTAGAGTCGGACTGAGCACATAGACGAGCAGAGCGCCAATGCCTATACCAACGGCCAGGCCAACGCACGACGTCAGCAGATCGTACACGGTGCCCTCGAAAAGAAACATCAGGATGAGATGCCCACGCTGCACACCGATGGCACGGGCCATACCCATTTCGAGGCGTCGCTCAGCCGCCAGGAGCACGAAGATCAAAAAGATCAAGAGCAGACCGATGGCCAGGGCGAAGAGTGAGAACAGGGCAAAAACGCGCGCAAAGATGTCCTGGGCCTTCTGTGAACTCTGGACGCCCAACACCTTCACCTGCCTAACCTGTACGTCATCGGGTAGCCAGTTGCTCAAGCGTTCTGTCAGGCGTTCAGAAAGCGCGGCATCGCTGACACCCCTGCTACTGCGATTGGAGATGAAAATTTCTGTGATATCGCGGTAATGGCTCTCGATATCGCGAAAAGTCTGAATATTGCTCAAGAGGTATGGTGTGGAACCAACAAGGCCGCCATCAGCAACGATATTTACGACATGCACGCGGTAACGCACGCCTTCCCAGCGTTTAGAGTAGAGGTAGAGGGTATCACCTGGATGAGCGTTGAGCAGCAGAGCTGTGGTATGGTTAAGATAGACATCATTTTCACCGAGAGCAGCAATGGTAAGATGTTGCTGGCCGTTATCCTGGGTCATGCCGCCAAAGCCCTGTTCACTATCAGGAATTATGGCGAGAGCGGTGACTTTTGAGCGCACCTGGCGCGAAGTCACATCGGCTACGAGCAAATCACTTTCAACCATTGCAGCCGCCACAGCGGAGATATCGCTATCCCGCTTTTGCAGTTGAAGTATATCATTGTAGACCTCCTCTGGAAAAAAGCCAATGGACCCATGCCCACCCGTAATTGTCTCGTCCACACTACCAAGATTGTAGACAGCGACACTCTGTACAGCTCCAGTGATAACGTCACCAATGGCCAGGACACTGGACAAAAGGGTGGTGGAAAGCATGAGAGCAGAGATAATGAGCCACATCTGGGTGCGGCGACGAGGGATATTCCGCACGCCTATCTTAAAAAAGAGCCAGTTGCCAAGAGCCAGAAGGCCAACTACGCCGATAATAAGCAGCGTAGTAAATAGAAGTATGCTGGCAATAGTATCAATGGGAATACCAAAGAATTCTGTCATGGTGTAGCCTGCAAAGCCTGGTAAAATAGCTCGGCAATCTGCGTATAGCCCAGCGTACTGGGATGAAGGCCGTCAGCACTAACGTCATCTGGATGGTTACGTAACTCGCGCCATTTGGCGTAAAGGTCCACAAGTATGATATGGTGCCGGTGTACAACGCCGGCAATGGCGTTATTGTAATCCTGGATCTGCGCATAAAGAGTTTGTGGATCTGGCCCACTGAAATAGGGTAAGAGAGTAAGGTCCGGGACATTAGCGATGGCGATACGCGTATGCGCATTCGCTCTTTGTATGCGGCTAACCAGGAGGTCAAGGTCGTGTGTATAGCTGGCAATAGGTACAGCATCGGCCAGGTCATTGACGGCCAGCCAGATGGTAACAAGATTGGGATGAGCGTCGATAGCGATGGGGATTTCAACGTCGAGTGCCTGGTGTAAGGTGATACTGGGAACACCGAGATTGACCAGCCGTACACCGGGGCCAAGCTTAACAGCCAGGTCATCGGGCCAGCTCTGCGTTTGAGGATCGTCGGCTCCAATGCCAAAGGTATCAGAGGCACCAATGGCCACATAGGTCAGGCGCGCGCGAGGCGCCTGTTGTAGCACAAGCGAGTGCCCCTCAGGCTGTCCTGAGGGAGGAGAGTTACAATTGACCAAAAATAGCAAAATAAAACAAAGCACGAGGGCTGGACGGAAATAGCCCAACCACGCGCGATGCTTGCTAAAAACATTGGCACCCCTAGAGTTGTTGGTATTAACGAAGTAATCCACTGATTACAGAAACGATAGCAAAGAGCACGACAAAGGTGATGGTCAGATTAAAAATCAGGCGCTCTACGCCACGGCGTGTCTTGAACACTGAGCCCGCGCTACTGCCACCAAAGGCGCTTCCCAGGCCCGCTCCACGTGCCTGGAGCAAGATGAAGAGAATAACGGCAATAGACAGTATAATCTGTATGACACGAATTGCTGGAAGCCAAACAGCCAAGATATGTTCCTCACTTTCGAGTTCACCTATCAGTTATCTGCGGAATTATATCATACTCTTAAGTGTACGTCGAGAGTTTTTTGGTAACGCTCCATTTCCGCGATGAGCTTGTGTGTGACAGGCTGGACACAGGACAACAAAATGCTGCGGATTATAGCGATCGAGAATGTTGCTGGCAAGCTTAACAGTATGCAGTTGTAGCGACTCTTGATGCTGACCGCATTTGGGACAAGTGTAATTGGCCTGCTCACTGAGGGATTGCTTAAGATGATTCATCTGGCTGACATGAATGAAATCCAGGCTTACATGAAAGAGCAAGCCGGCCAGGATTAGCGAGAGAAACCTGGAACGGCTGTGCACAGCGACAACCAGTAAGAGAGCCAGGATCAGTGGGTGATGGAGCAAGCGTTGCCGAGCTAAACGAGGTGGGTCTGCCTGGCTAAAGTAGCGCAAGGCAGTTCGCAGGCTGAAAGTACGATGCTCTACAGCATGCCAGAGGTAGTGGTCAACGTCGATAAGAATACTTGCGGTAAAAGGGATGATGACATCCTGCTTCAACCACGGTAGGGCAACCAGAGACGCTGCCGCCGATAACTTTACATGTTCTTTTACGTGCATATGAGCTTCCCTACTATTTGCTTTTTTCTTTGGTAAAATTATGAACTGCGCCTGAGGGACAAAGGTACTTTAATAGTTTCAAGTATATCACGTCATGATGGTGTGATATAATCTCCCCAACTATAACAGATACAAGCAGGGGCTTATGCGACATGTTTACTCTTAACGACATACTTGAAGGCAATAATGGCTCGGTACGCTTGCAAACAACAGGGCATGTCAATCCGGAACAGGTGTTTCCAGCGGCCCAACATAACAGCCGGCAAGTGGGACGGGGAGATCTTTTTGTGACCATAAAAGGGGCACACGTTGATGGACACCGCTTCATTGCAGCAGCGGAGCAAGCAGGAGCAGGAGCCGTACTTTGCACAGAACCAGCCAGCGATGTTTCGTCTGACTTCCTGCAGATCGTAGTGCCAGATGTTATTGAAGCATTGCACGCGACGGCACGAGTACGCGTACTACGGCAGCAGCATACGATCTTGATTGGGATCACAGGTAGCAATGGCAAGACCAGCACCAAGGATGCAGTTGCATCCGTGCTTGAGCGCCAGGCTCCCACTCTCAAGACGTATGCCTCGTACAACAATGAGATCGGTTATCCCTTGACGCTGCTGCGCCTGGAACCACAGCACCGCTACGCGGTCCTGGAGATGGGCGCTCAGTGGGTAGGAGAGCTGAAGTGGCTAAGTGAGAGCATTGCAACCCCCAACTGGTCCATTATTACCAATGTAGGGGCGGCACACCTGGGCTACTTTGGTTCACAGGAGCACGTAGCGATGGCTAAAAGCGAACTGGTGCAGGTACTAGCTCCTGAGGGTATCGCTATCCTCAACTATGATAATAGTTATACACGAGAGATGGCCGAACAAACACAAGCGCGAGTACTCTACTATGGAGTGGGAGAGGGGGCAGAGGTACGAGGCAGCAAGATCGGTGGCGATACGCTGCGGGGCCGCCATTTCACACTGGGATATCACGGCGAAGAGGTGTATATACAACTGCGACTGCCTGGTGAACATGGCGTAACAATAGCCCTGGCCGCGGCAGCAGCCGGCTGCGCGGCAGGTATACCCCTCAGTGATATCAGGGAAGCATTGGAGGCGCTGGAACCAGCGAAGGGGCGCGGCGAGATCAAACCAGGGCCTAACGGGAGTACCTTAATTGATGATACATATAATGCGAACCGCCAATCGCTCATTGCCATTACCCAGGCCATGCATGAAGCAAATATTGCCCCAGGCGGCAAACGTTGGGCCGTTCTGGGTGACATTTTCGAGCTAGGGCATTATGCCAGGGCCGAACACCGTGCCAGCGGTGAAGCCCTGGTCGGCGTTGTTGATTACCTCATCGCCATTGGAGACGAGGCACGGTACTACACCGAGGGAGCGATTCGCGCTAAGATGCCCGCCGAGCACGTCTATTATTTTGACGCTGATGTCGAAAACGAAGCCGAGCTAGAAGAAGCCAAGCACGCCGCGGCTGACCTGCTAAAAAAAGAGGTCAAGAGCGCTGATATGGTGCTAATCAAGGGATCGCGTGGTATGTGTATGGAGACAATGTTAGAGATGCTGTAGGAACCCAATAATGCATAGTAATGAGAGGATATAACTATGGCGGGAAAAAAGATACGCCTGGGACTTATTTTTGGCGGTCGGTCAGGTGAACATGAAGTGTCGCTAGCCTCGGCTAAGTCGGTGATAGAGAACCTGGACAAGGATAAATACGAGGTTGTGCCCATTGGTATTACCAAGGAGGGTACGTGGCTGTTAGGAACGGAGCCTGCTCGGCTCATAGAGACTGCGCAGCATAGTGGTGTCGAGGAAGAGCCAGGGGAAACAACCTCTGTAACGCTGACAGGCGATCCCCGTTTACGTCGCCTCATTCCTGTACAAGGTAGTGAGCAATTGCGAGATAACGGGGCATTGGACGTGATTATTCCTGTCTTGCATGGCACATATGGTGAAGATGGCGCGCTGCAAGGATTGTTGGAGATGGCCAATGTGCCTTATGTTGGTTGTGGCGTACTGGGATCTGCCCTGGGCATGGATAAAGAAAAGATGAAAATGGTTTTCCAGGCTGTTGGTCTGCCTATAGTTGACTACCTGGTGTATCGCCGTAACCAGTGGGAACGCTCGCCTGAAACTATTATGGACGCGATTGAGCAACGCCTGGGCTATCCCTGCTTTGTCAAGCCGGTCAACCTGGGATCAAGCGTTGGTATCAACAAGGCACATGAGCGACATGAATTGGAGCATGCCATTAATGTCGCGGCTGAATACGACCGCAAAATCATCATTGAACGAGGGATCAGCTGCCGCGAGTTAGAATGTGCTGTGCTGGGAAATGATGAGCCAATCGCCTCGGTAGTGGGAGAAGTCATCGCAAGCAATGAATTTTACGATTACAACGCCAAGTATATCGATAACAAATCACAGACCATCATACCCGCTGCTATTCCCCAGCCAACAGCGGAAGAGGTGCGGAGGCAGGCCGTGACGGCCTTTCTTGCTCTTGATTTGAGCGGCCTGGCACGTGTCGATTTCTTCCTGGACAGGGAGAGCGGACAAGTTTATATAAATGAGGTCAACACGCTGCCCGGTTTTACCCAGATCAGCATGTATCCCAAATTGTGGGAGGCCAGTGGATTATCCTATGCAGAGCTAATGGATCGCCTGATCGAACTGGCAATTGAACGTCACGAAGATAAACAGCGCAACAGGACAAGTCTCTAATGCAGTATCCTTAAGAGCGGATCGTAAAAGAATGCGGCGACCAAATGCCTCCCTGTGGGAAATCACACACGAGGAAACCGCGTAGGTCAATTGATTCTGCACTAAGAAAGAGGTTGTTATGGCACGCACCACCATCCGTTCTGTCAGCGTTGAACCACTGAACATCCCTTTATTGGAGCCATTTACTATAACTACAGGTACGACAAGTGAGGCACGCAATGTGCTGATCACTGTGACACTTGAAGATGGCAGTATTGGTTATGGCGAAAGCGCGCCCTTTTCACCAAGCACAGGCGAGACCCAGGAAACGGCGTTAGCCGCTGCACGGGGTTGCGCTGAACTGATACAGGGCAAAGACGCGGCACATTGGCGTGTCCTCTCTCAATTGATACGCAGCGTCTATTTTAGCCAGGAGACGGCTATTGCAGGTATAGAGATGGCTCTACTAGATGCCCTGACACGTTCCTACGGCATCCCATTGTATGTGTTCTTTGGCGGTGCCAGCAGCGCAGTAGAAACAGACATGAGTATTCCACTGGTGACACCCGAACATGGCTATGAACTGGCCAAAGAGACGCTAGCGCGAGGTATTACCAGCATCAAGATCAAGGTCGGTGGCGACATCCGGGATGACGTAGCGCGTGTAGAAGCTATCCGCGAGGCAGCTCCCGGTATTGGCCTGACGCTGGATGCCAACCAAGGTTATACCGCCAACGAAGCCCTGCTTTGCTTAGAGGCCCTGGATGATCACGATATTCGCCCGCTGTTAATGGAACAGCCAGTACACAAAGAAGACTACGAGGGGCTGCGCTACGTCACCCAACATACAAGCGTACCGATTGCCGCTGACGAGAGCGCCTACAGCGCCGCCAATGTCGCGCATCTGATCGCTATGGGAGCAGTGAACGTTGTCAATATCAAGCTAATGAAGAGTGGATTTGTGGAGGCCCTGGATATCGCCGCCGTCTGCCGAGCTACACATACGCAACTTATGGTTGGTGCGATGATGGAGTCGCGCCTGGCAATCGCCGCTGCCGCTCATTTTGTAGCGGGCCTGGGTGGATTCTCCTTCATTGACCTGGATACGCCTATGTTATTGGCCGAAGATCCTTTTACAGGTGGTTATGTACAAAAGGGAGGCGTATATGACCTGGCTGGTGTCGAACGAGGGCTGGGAATAGAAAGAAAATAGGAAAAGCCGGGTCCCAGGGAAAAGCTGTTGGCTTTTCCCTGGGACCCGGCTTTTGTATTTTTTAACTTTGTTAAAGGGATTGAGGGTGTTGGTGGGATCATCTACGGAGTGGACGGCCTTGCCCCCCG
>JACZCU010278906.1_pt1 | contig 28465 bp, 15 predicted proteins | sample 8641851 | NCBI WGS metagenome assembly JACZCU01 (sample SAMN15324605, study PRJNA640507) | soil metagenome | isolation source: monocropping sugarcane control | place: China: Luxin town, Laibin City, Guangxi Province | collected 2019-07-25 | depth 10cm m | reverse complement strand
GCGCGCCGGGCAGCGCTCGCGACCGACAACGCGCGATCGCGAGCGGATGCCGTGGCGTCAGGTCACTCGCGCGATTTGTTTCTGGCGACGCTGTCGCACGAGATGAAAACGCCGCTGACGTCGATCCTGGGCTGGACGCGAATTCTGCGCTCCGACGGTCCCGGTTCCGAGTTGTTCGCCGAGGCGCTCGCAGCGATCGAGCAGAGCGCGAACGTGCAGCAACGGCTCATCGACGATCTGCTCGATGTCTCGCGAATCATTACGGGCAAATTGCATCTCGATTTCGAATCGATCGATGTGCCGGCGCTTCTTGCGAGCGCAATCGAAACACTCGAACCGCGCGCCAGGGAACAAGGACAGCACATTCGTTTGAGTGCCGTGCCGGCGACGGTCTTCGGCGATGAAACGCGTTTGCGTCAGGTCCTCTGGAACCTGCTGACGAATGCGATGAAGTACACGCCGGGCGGAGGCTTGATCGAGGTGACCGCATCCGCCGGCGATGAGAGTGTGGCGATCGCGGTGCGCGACACGGGTCGAGGGATTCGATCCGAAGTCCTGCCGCACGTGTTCGATCGCTTTCATCAGGCGACCGTTGCCGATCGCGCGAAGCACGGCGGCCTCGGACTCGGCCTGGCCATCGTTCGCAACATCGTCGAACTGCACGGCGGCGGTGTGGAAGCCAGTAGTGCAGGAGAAGGGAAGGGCGCGACGTTCACCGTGCGCCTGCCGGTCCACCACGGCACCACGACAATCGAAGGAGACAGACAATGACGAGAGAACAGATTCTGATTACACGCGAAGACAAGAAGCGACTGCAGCGGATTCTTCCGCGACTCGCCGGCGGTGAATATGCGGATCGCGAGGATCTCGTGATGCTCGCCGATGAGCTCGATCGCGCCACCGAGATCGAACCGAACGACATGCCGTCCGACGTCGTCACGCTGAACTCGACCGCGCGCGTCACCGATCTCGAAAGCGGTGAATCGCGCGACTACACGGTCGTGATGCCGGGCGAGGCAAATTACGAGACCGGCAGAATTTCGGTGCTCGCACCGCTCGGTACTGCGCTGCTCGGCTATCGCGTTGGCGATGAGATCGAGTGGGAAGTTCCGCGCGGCGTGCGGCGACTGCGCATCGACGCCGTGCTGTTTCAGCCCGAGGCAGCCGCGCATGTGTCCGAGTCCGAGACGGCTTGATGCGCGTGCTCGACATGTTTCGTCGGCCGCTCGTCGCGATCGACGTCGGCACTGCTACGACACGCGTTTCGTTCGGTGCGGCGGCGCCGCTCGAACATCCGTCCGTCGTTTGTGAACCGTCAGGCGATGCCACCGTGACGCGATCCGTTCTGCGCGGCGGCGTTGTCGCGGATATCGCGGGTGTTGCGAGCGTCGTGCAGAACCTTTTGTCCGGCCGTCTAAGCCGTTTGCGGCGACGGCCGGCCGCGCTGGTTTGCGCGCCGAGCGATGCATCGGATCACGAGCGTGATGCGCTCATCGAAGCCATGGTGGCGGCAGGCGTTTCGGTCGTTTCCGTCGTACCGGAACCGCTTGCCGCCGCGATCGGCGCAGGTGTCGATCTCTCGTCTGAACATGCAGTGGCGATCGTGGACATTGGCGATGGCGTGACCGACATTGCCGTTTTGCGAAACGCGTCGATCGTGTTCTCCGATGCGAAGCGAATCGGGTGCAGCACGCTTCGCGCGGCGATTCACGACTGGCTCGAGTTTCAACACGGAAGTGCGGTTGCGCCAGCAGACGAGAGTCTCGACGCACTCGTGCGCGCGTATTGCGCACACAACGTCGTTTCGCACACGATCGCGCTGCGTTCGACTTCACTTCGCGTTCGACGTGAAGATCTCGATGCGCTCGTCGATCCCGTCATCGATTCGATCGCGTCGTTCGTCGCAACGACGCTTCGGAATCTCCCGGATCACCTCGGCGCAGAGATCATCGAAAGCGGCATTCATCTCTGCGGCGGCGGCGCCACTCTTTCGCGACTCGTCGCACGCATCGAAGCGCGTGCCGGTCTGCCGGTCCATTGCGCGACGGATCCTCGGAACGCCGTGATTCGCGGTGCAGCCGAGATGCTCGCGAATGCGCGACTGCTCACGACCTCGCGCACTGCTGCGAGCCGCGAATTGCCGTCCAGAACTCGCACGGCTGTCTGAAAAAATTAGCGCCGTGCGATTTGCGCGCTTTGCATAAAGAACGGGCACAAAGAGAGTTACGGATCCACCGTCGCTGGCCTGAGTCTTGACCTCGTTGGAGGGAAGCATTGGTCACTCACTCTCGAGATTCTCTATGCACGTATCGCAATATCAGTGGAGCGCAACAGGCTTTCAACCCGACGACGATTGTGGAGCGCAGGCAGAGCTGGCGTTTCTATTTGGCTCGCGTGCCGCGCTGCAATCGGCGGAAGTGATGGCGTCGATCCGCCGGTGTCTGCCCTCGGCCAAATTGATTGGATGCTCGACCGCGGGCGAGGTCCTCGATACGCGCATCTACGACGAGACGGTGAGTGTGACCGCGGTTCGCTTCGAGTCCACGAGGATCGTCACTCGGGCCATCCCGGTAGGTCGGCCCGACGAGAGTTACGACACGGGGGCGTCTCTTGCGCGTTCATTTCCCTCCGATCAGCTCGTACACGTTTTCGTTCTAACGGATGGGCTTCATGTGAATGGAAGCGAGTTGGTCAGCGGTCTCTGTGACCACTTGCCCGAAGGCGTCACGCTCTCCGGAGGCCTTGCAGGGGATGGTGAATCATTTGGCGAGACGGTCATCGTCTTCGACGGCATCGTGCGCAGTTCCATGGTGGCCGCGGTCGGCTTCTACGGCGATCGGCTCGAAGTTGGCTGTGCGTCGCTCGGCGGCTGGGATAGTTTTGGTCCCGAGCGGCTCGTCACGAAGAGCGAAGGCAACGTGCTCTATGAGCTCGACGGACGATCCGCGCTCGATCTCTACAAGCGCTATCTCGGCGAACACGCGAAGCGGCTTCCAAGCTCGGGACTTTTGTTTCCCCTCAGCATTCGCAATCCACAGAATGACTCATCGGTCGTTCGAACCATTCTCGCTGTCGATGAAGAAGCACAAAGTCTGACGTTCGCCGGCGATGTGCCGCTCGGATGGTATGGACGAACGATGAAGGCAAACTTCGATCGCTTGATCGACGGCGCGATCGGCGCCGCGTCCAAAAGTGTCGTCAAGGTATCGGAGCACCGTCCCGATCTCGCCATCGCCATTAGTTGTGTCGGGCGTCGGATGGTGTTGGGGCAGCGCGCCGAGGAGGAACTGGACGGCGTCCGTGAGGTCGTCGGACCGGGGTCTGTCCTCACAGGCTTTTACTCGTATGGCGAGATTTCGCCGTTCACGCCGGAAGCGAAATGCGCGCTCCACAACCAGACGATGACGATCACGTCGTTCAAGGAACGCTAACACTGTAAAGACAGGCTGGAGCACAAATCCGATGCATCCGCTTTTGCAACGACAGATCAGACGACAACTGGGAAGCGCGGACGCGGTTCCTGAATGTGTGACGAGTCTCCTCGAGGTAATCGATCAGGCCTATCGGCAGAATGACGAAGACCGCGCTCTGCTCGAGCGCTCGCTCGAAATGATGTCGCAGGAGATGCTTCAGGCGAATTCGCAGATGCGAGCGATGTTGCAGGCCACGCCGGACGTGTTCGTACACGTGGCGATCGATGGGACGGTGCTGGACTGCAAGAACGATCCGATTTCGGCTCTGTTTTGTTCGAAGCAGGACGAAACCAGCCGCCGTCTGACGCTCGAGCAGGGATTTCTGGAACGCTTCGAAGCCGCCGTCGACGAACTCCTGCGCGGTCAGCCGATGGTCTGCTTCGACATCAGTCCGTCGCAGGCGCGCGAACGCATTTTCGAAGTTCGCATCGTGATGGTCTTTCTGGATCAGGCAATCATCTACCTTCGCGACATCACGGAGGCGAAGAAGACCGAGCAGCAACTTCGTGAGAGCGAAGAGCGCCATCGCACGGTCTTCGATCGCAACCCGCATCCGCTCTGGGTGTACGACGCCGAGACATTGGCATTTCTGGCTGTGAATGCCGCGGCCATTCAGCATTACGGCTATTCGCGAGAGGAATTCCTCCGGATGACCATCAAGGACATTCGACCTCTGGAGCACGTGCCGGAATTGATGCGCATGCTCCTGGAGAATCCCGACACGGAGGAACCATCGACATGCGGCGTGTTCCGGCATAGAAAGAGAGATGGAACGGAGATTGACGTCGAGATCTCGAGCAGCAGGATCGTGTTCGGAGGGCGCGACGCGAGCCTCATTCTTGCGGTCGATGTGACGGAGAAACTGTGTCTGGAGCGCGAGCGTGAGCGTATGCAACGCCAACTGGATCAAGCGCACAGACTGGCGAGTCTCGGTCACATCGGCGCGACGATGGCTCACGAATTCAACAACGTTCTGATGGGTATCCAGCCGTTCGCCGAGGCGATGGCGCGTGCGCATCCCGACAGCGCGGCCGTTCGCGCTGGCTTGCAACGCATCAGCACCGCAGTGAAGCGTGGAAAGCGCGTTACCGCGGAGATTCTCAGTTTTACGCGCGAGGAAACGGTCACGCGCAAGCCGCTCGCAGTCGGACCGTGGCTCGATGATCTCATCGCCGAGGCGACTGCAGTGCTTCCGTCCGACATCGTCGTGGAGCTGAATGCGCTGGAGCCCCTCGCCGTGCTCGGAGATGGCGCACGTCTTCAGCAGATATTTCTCAACCTCATCACCAACGCACGCGATGCGATCGGCGGCGTCGGTAAGATCACGCTCCAGGTTCGGCGCGGTTCGGCAAATGGCGTCTATCCATTTGGCGTCGTCACGAATGGTGAGACATTCGCGCATTTCACGCTGACGGACTCCGGATCGGGGATTTCGCGCGACGCGCTGAAGCATGTGTTCGAGCCGCTCTTCACGACCAAACGTGCGGGAACAGGGCTTGGGCTCGCGGTGACCCACCGGATCGTGCAGCAGCACGATGGACAGATCTTCATCGAGAGTGAAGAAGGCGTCGGCACGTCGATTCACATTTTTCTCCCGCTCACCACAGCAACGGCTGCGGAAGCGGAGCCCGCGGTGGTCGTCCCGATCCACGTTCACACGGTCACGATCATCGAGGACGATGCGGCGGTTGCGACAGGGTTGGCCTGTCTGCTCGAGGAAGAGGGGCTCGAAGTGGCAGTCGCCACGACAGGCGCATCCGCGATCGGCGAGATCGGTCGTTCGCAGCCCGACGTTGTGCTGCTCGACGTCGGGTTGCCCGACATCAACGGCATCGACCTTTACGCACAGATCGCAGAACGCTGGCCGTCAATGCCGGTCATCTTTTCGACCGGCCACGCCGATCTCTCTCTCGTACGCAGTCTGACGAAACACCCGAACGTCGGCTATTTGCTCAAGCCCTATCAGATCGGAGATCTGCTCGGGATCCTGGCGACGCTCGTACCGGCGGCTTGATGCCGCTTTCGAACGACTCCTCTCTTCCTTGATCGCTGGGTCGATCGTCAGAGTCGCGGCAACGGCGCTTCGACGATCTTCGTGATCGTGCCCATGAGGAACCATCCGCTCGGATGTCCGAGGCGGACGGTGGGCGAGGACGCGTTGTGCTTTTCGAGCACGACGCGATCTTTCGATTCGCGACGCCAGTAGCCGATCACGCCGCCTTCATCGCGGACATACACCGCCACGACGTCGCGGTCTTTCGGCGTTTGCAGTCGGGTATCGACGAGCACTTTGTAGCCGTCGAGAAGAAGGTCCGACATCGAGTCGCCGATGACGCGAATGACTTGCAACGCGCCATTCCGCACATCGCGAATCGAGTGCAGCACCTCAGTCGTCAGCAACGGACGATCGGCGTCGATGCCCGACTCGCCAGCGGCCGCGGGCATCTCCGGCACGACCCACGCGTGCAGTGCCTGCGGATAGTCGTACTCGCGTTCGATGAAACGCTCGGGACGAATCGGAAAGCGATATTCGAGAGGACGCGGCTGCTCTTCATCGAGGGAATCGAGCAGGAGACGCTGCCGAAGAAATTCGAGCCAGTCGCGAATGCGGCGACGATCGCTCACGGTGATGTCGAGCGTAGTTTCGCCGAGAAGATCGCTGACGGTCGTGTCGAGTCGCTCCGCGATTTTGCGCACGGTGAAAACGCTCGGATCGATGGCCGGACCGCGCTGCTTGTCGACGGCGCGCGGGCGGTAGGGCTCGTAGTCAGGATCGTTTTCGAGGATGCGCGAGAGCGCGTTGTCGATCTTGAACGCGGCGGCGTTGACGCTCTCCCATTCGCGCATGCGCCGATGGATGGCCTTCGCGAGCGCCACGATCTCCGGGCGTGGGGAGTTCGACGACATAGACACGCATAGGTTACTTATCGATCGCAATGAAGCGCGCGAGATCATGTGATCACTTGGGAGTGGATGTTCCACTTGTGGTAGCGATCGCAATGAGATCGCGAAGTGGAACTCATGCGTTTCTTGAATGCGGTACGAAGCGACTCGACGATGCTTCGCATGAGCTCTCACGCCTGGGAACGTCGCGCCATCCTTCTTTTTCTCGGTGCGCTGATCGCCGTTCTGTCGTTTCGCGAGGCACCGCCCGGCGAAAAGGCGATTCCGCTCGCCGGTGCAACCGCACTCCTCGGCAGGGCGGTGGTGTTTTACTTTCCGGTGCGTAAGACGCCGAAGAAGCCGTAGTGGTCTTAGATCTCGTTTGGATTTCGCTCGAGCCAGAACATTGCGATGCCGAGGAGAAGAAGTCCGAGACACCAGCCGCCGAGCACGTCGGTTGTCCAGTGCAACTTGAAGTACAGGCGAGCGAAGCCCGCGAGTAGCGCGATGAACGCGGCGGCGACAAACAACACGCGGCGCGAGCGCGGACGTTCGCGCGCGATCAGAAACGCAATGAAGCCGTAGACGGCGACTGCGTTCGCGGCATGCCCGCTCGGGAACCTGCCTGCATGAAGATTCGCGGGACGCGAACGTTCGACTGCGAGCTTCACCAGCACATCGAGCAACGCCGTCGAAAGAACGATGGCGGCGAGAATCACGGCCGCGCGCCGGTCGCCGCGTCGCAGACACCACACGATCATCACGATCGACGTGGCGAGGATCAGCACACTCGATCCGAGTGCATTCGCGATGTGGAACACCACGTCTGCGAACGGCGAATGGATCGATGCGATCCAGGTTGCAATTGAATCGTCGAATGGCGTCGACTCGCGCGTCACCACGTCTTCGATGATCTTTCCGAGAAGACCGATGAAGAGGAGTGATGTCGCGAGGAGCCACGCCTCGCGCAGCGTGAGATTCGAGGGCAGGCGTTTCGCGATCCACGACGCGATGCGCACGCGGTGTTTGCGCAGCACGAACAAAACAAGCGCCGCGGCGACGAGTGCGATGAGCACGATGCCGGCTTCGCCGATGCGATGTTCGAGCAGCGCCCAGCTTTGGCCGAACAGATAGCCGAGGAGCGCGATGATCGTGGCCCATGCGATCGCGCCGGCGGTGTTGTACAGAAGGAATGTACGCCACGGAACTTGTGCAACGCCGGCCGAGATCGCGGCGACGACGCGCAGTCCGGAAACGAACCGCGCGAAGAAGATCGTGCGTGGACCGTGATCTCGAAAATAGCGTTCGGCGTGCGACACACGCTCAGTCGTCAATCCGATGTAGCGACCGCGCCGTTCGATGAGCGTCCGGCCGCCGCGTCTGCCGATCCAGTAGCCGGTGTTATCGCCGAGGATCGCTGCGATGATCGCGCATGGGATGACGAGCGACAGATGCAACGCATGCTGTCTCGCAAAGAAACCCGCGGCGAGGAGCACGGTTTCTCCCGGTACCGGGATCCCCACGTTCTCCAGATACACACCCGCGAACAGCGTGGCGTAGCCGTAGCGCGCAAAGAGGGAGACGAGCCAGTGCGGCACGCGCGAACCTCATGCGCGGCGAGTGCCACGCGCAGACTTCACCAGAGCTCCTCGGCGAGCGCGATGAGAATGCCTTCCGGTCCGCGCAGATAGCAAAGACGATATTTGTCCTCGTACTGCGCGATCTCGCCCACGAGCTCCGCGCCATGCGCGCGCAGCCGCTCGACGACAGCGTCGATTCCTTTCACCGCGAACATGATGCGACGAATGCCGAGCGTGTTCACCGGTGCGTTCTTCGGCTCCGGAGTGATCACGGCCGGTCTCTGAAATTGCGACAGTTCAAGACGGCTGTGGCCATCGGGCGTGCGCATCATGGCGATGTCGGCCTGCGCATTCTCGAGACCAATCACGTTGTCGACCCACGGTCCTTCGACTCGCGTCTGGCCCTCGAGGATCAAGCCAAGCTCGGTGAAGAACGCAATCATCGTCGCGAGGTCCTCGACGATGATGCTGACGTTGTCCATTCGCTGAAGAGTCATGGCTCGAGAGGATAAGCGAAACCGATGACTCGCATCGCCGAGGCCGCCAGGGTGGAAGCTGGCAAATCCATATTTCTGGATATAAGATGGCCGCGACGAAAATGGCCGGTATCGTTCCGATGGTCACCTCGTCCGCGGCGGTGCGCGTTGGAGAGACGACGATCGTTCTGCCGGATCCTGCTCGTGGCCTGACGGATCCAATCTTTCGTCCTGGCGTTGCGCGCCATCCCGCGTCCACCGTGATCCTGCTCGAGTTGCAACCGCAGTCCGCGCAGACTCTTGAAGTGCGTGCGCCCGCTACGTCCGCGGTGCGACGCATCACGATTCCGCCACTCGGCTCGATCAGTACGCTGCTCGAGCTTTCGCCGATCCCATTCTCTGAAGGCGCTCAGCTTGTCTTCTCGCGTCTCGGTGCCGTGCCGACGTTCTATCTCGGCATCAACTCGCCGATCGCCGACGATGATCTCGTTTCGATCGATGATCCGATCGCGACCACGAGCGGTTCCGTCTTCATCGGCGCCGTGTTTTCCGACGGAGTCACGCGCATTCCATCCGCATGGATTCGCGACATCGCCGAAATCGTCGCGGATCTCAGCCCGACAAATGCGTGGCCGACGCTGCTCGATCTCTTTCCGCCGAACGAGCGACGCCTGATCGTGCTCGATCACGCGGGTCGTCCCGCGCAAGGTGTGCAGTTTCAGATTCGCAAGCGCAACGACGCGACGCAAAGCTGGACGCGCACGCTTCCTCCAAACGTCTTCGATCTCGAACAAGTGATCGCCGCCGATCCGCTCGATGGCACCGCGTCACTTTTCGCATCATCCGCAGGGCAGGAGTTCGAAGTTCGTGCGTTTTTCAACGACGACGCGATTCCAGTGCAATCGATTCTCGAATTGGCGAACGATGAAGCCAACGCTGCGACCTCAGTCGGTGATGAGTTCGTGCGCATTCCGCCTGCGACTGGTGCCGCGCGACTGCATCTGCAGCTCACCGACCTCGGTTCATGGTTTCCGCCTGCATCGACGTCGCCCTCGTCGATTGAACGATTCCATCGCCACAGCAAACTCGAGCCGCTCGTCGACGGGATTCCCTCGTTCAAAGCGCTCGTCACCGATCTGCAGCGCGCGGCACATCCGAATCATGGCGCGCAGCTCACGGGATGGGCGTTCAACCGTTTCGTCCTCGACAAAGATGACGATCGCGACATCGTCGAGATCGCGAATGCGATTCTCGATGGCGGCGGCGACTTCCGTTTGCTTGCGACGAAGTTCGTGCAGGACGAAGTGAACTTCGACGAGTTCAATGATCCGATCCTCATCGTCCCGGCGCTGATCCTCTTTCACGCTGCGATCGCGACGGATCTGCTTGCGCCGCTCTTCACCGTTCACGATCAACCGGCGTTCATCATCGCCGGCACATTCAGCGCATTCACGATCGCGGGTCTCGCGCCGCTGATTCCTCGGATCGTCGCGGCATTGGAGACTTCGAGCACGGTTCTCGGTCCGATGAACGATCTCGTCGACGGCGGATCTCCGATTGCGATTCATGCTCGCAATCCGGTGCGTCTGCGCGATAACCCGGCCGGCAGCAGCGACCTGCCGCTCAATCTCGATGGACTGACCGATCACTTCGGCGTGTGGCACAACAAGTCGCAGCTCGTGAAGTATCTGAACGGCGCGCAGACCGAGTACGCCGCGTATGTCGGCGGCATCGACATCAACAAGAATCGTCTCGATACGCCGGACCACAACGCGGCGTCGCCGTATCACGACGTGCATTGCCGGCTCTCTGGTCCGGTGGTGCGAGACGCGTGGATCTCGTTCAACGAGCGCTGGAACTTCGATCGCACTCGTGCGGATTCAGCGCTCGATCCGATTGCCGCCCCGACGCTCGCGGAACTGCCGCAGCAGAGCGCGCGTCATCTGTCGCGCATCGGTCGCACGTACTTCGGACCGAATCCGGACGGCAGTTCCACACCGCTGCCATTCTCACCGCAAGGCGAGCGCTCGATTTACGACACGCTCATCGCCGCAATCCAAAACTCGCGTCGCAGCATTTTCATCGGCGAGCAGTACTTCACGACCGAAGGATCGGTGAATCCGCCCAACTTAGGTGAGGGCAGTTATCACGCCGCGTTGCTCAATGCCGCCGCTCCGGACAAACGGCTCGTGATCATTCTGCCGTTCGAAGGCGATCAGCCGTGGTGCGAGCGGAGGCGCAGACGACTCATCTCCGAATTGCGCGACGCGTGGGGCTCACGACTGCTTGTCGGATTCCCGCAGCGCCGTCCTTCGATGCCGGAAGGGAAGAGCACCACGGCGGTCGGTCGCACGCGTTTGCTGCAGAACATCAGTGCGACCGACACGCAATTCCGCATCGGTCCCGACGTGCGCGTTCCGAAGGCGCCGTTCTGGATGTGGATCGATGGTGAGCTGATGTTCATTCACTCGACCACGCGCCTGCAGGGCAGCAGCGCGAAAGATTTCGTGACCGAAGTCGATGTGCTGCGCGCGACCACACCGGGCGATCCCACACGCTGGCTCTCCACGCCGCGACCGCACAAATCCGGCGCGCCGGTCACACACTCGCGTCTCGGAGCGATCTACGTGCATTCGAAGATCATGGTTGTGGACGACGTGTTCGTCTCCATCGGCTCCGCGAATCTCAATCGCCGCGGTTTTTTCTTCGACGGCGAGATCAATGCGTTTGCGATTCCCGAGGAACTCGCGGCGTCGCGCGACAATCCGGCGCGCGCGCTGCGCACCGCCTGCTGGGCGCAGTACCTCGGCATTCCGCAGTCGATGGGCGAGACGCTGCTCGGCGATCCCTTCGAAGGCGCCGACTTGCTGCTTCGCCCGCCATTCCTCGGCAATCGATTCACGCCGCTCGATGCTGTCGATCTCAAAGGTCAATTGCGCTTCGTCGGCGACACGCAAGTCGCCGATGGCGGCGACATGATGACCCTCTTCCTCAAATTCGCAGGACTCGCCGCAGTCGAGGCCGAAGCGGAAACACTCTTCAATCAGGTAGCCGATCCAACGAGCTTCGTCGATCCGAATCAAATCATCGAGACGTTTTGATGTTTGTCCACGCGATTCCGCAGGTCGCGCCGGAGCGCAAAGGAATTCATGTCCTGTGGGCAGGGCCACGTCAGTGGCTCTATTCGCCGAAAGGCTGGACGATCCAGCGTCGCGATTTCAAACGATCGGACATGCGCCTCGACTGCGTGCGGCTCACGACCGAGCAACTCGAACGCCTTCGCACGCGTCACGAGCTCACGATTCGCCACGGCGTGCTCACGCTGCGACGCGGTCCGTGGCTCGTGCCGCTCGCGGTGCAGACGAAAGCTGCGGCCGCACAAACGACGGCCGAGATCATCACGCTCGAGCTCACGACGCCGCAGACATTCGTGCGCGTTGATGTCGAAGCAGACGCTTCGTTCGCAGTCGGTTTGCGCGAAGGAAAAGTCGTTGCTGGCGGGACAGTCGTCAACGGCGTCGCCGCACACCAGCTCTCCGCTCCGCAGATCGACACCGTAATCACATACACGCTCGGTCTGAAGACGATCGGCGTCTGCGTGCAAAAGGAAGATGCCGATTCGTGGAAAGACGTGAAGGTCGTGAAAGAGCTGCAGATCCCGATTCGCGAGTTGATGCCGTCGCTCGCGGATGCGGACGCGGAGTTCGCCGAGGCGAAATCGCGATTGTTGTCGGGAGAGACGCTCGATCGCGAAGAGTTCGAAGCGCTCGCTGAGAACCTTCGATTGCTCGTGCGCGATGACGGACCGCCGCGTCCGATCGATCTTGCGTTGCTTCTGCGCGAGAGTACGAACGAAGATCCGCAGGAGCTCTGCGCGCTCGATCCGATTCGCGCCTCGCTCATTCATCCGCGCTGGCGACGCATCCTCGGCTTCGCGTGGTTCGACGACGATTCCTCGCTCGTACCCGGTGCGGCGTACGAGTATCGCGTCACGGGCGAGTTCCCCGCGACGGATCTCGATCATCGCGTCGTTGGGTTTCACACCATGCCGTCGAGCACTTCGCTGCCGGCGGAGTTTTATCTCGACGGCGTGCGCCTCCGCTTTCCGCAGCCGCCCACGGTGGAGCTTGCGCGCCCCGACGACGGTTCGAATGCGCGCGTCACACGGCGCGGCGTGCAACTCGTCAAACAGGATCAGACGTGGTGGCTGCTCCCTTCGCTCGATCAGTGGAGCGTCGTCATCGATTTTCCAACCGCGGTTACGTCCGTGTCGCTCGATGTCGAGCCCGGACACGATCTCAGTTTTGCCACCGGCGCCGCGTGGCTGACACCCAGTGCGAGCGGACCGTTGCCTGCCGGTCCTCGCGCGCAACTCGTGTTCCCAGCGCCCGTGCACGAATTGCTGCTCGAAGGAAAAGGCTTTCTCGAATCCATTCGCATTCTCACCGCCTCGGCGCCGCCATCGGAGTCGGACTTTCGCTCGCTTTCTGCTGCGACCGGCCCGATTCTGTTCGTCGACGCACCGCTGCCCGATCCTCCGTTGTTTGCGTCCATTCGCAATCTTCAGCAGACGCACGCGATTCTCACCGTCGATCAACCGACCGAGCCGACACCGCATCCGCACGAGCTCGGATTCGAAGTTCGCTGGCGTCCTGCGCCACGCGCCGGCGTGATCGCGTGGCCTCCCGATTTTGGTGCGCCGCCGCTCGATGCCGCGCTTTTCGAAGTCGAGCACAGACAAGTCGCACCGACCATGACCGACTTCGTGCCTGTGATCGACAAGGAAGAGAACATCACCCTCGGCGATCGCGCGCACGGCACCGAGACGCCGCCGATTCATCCCGGCGCGGACGTGATGACCGTCTTCCCCGAAGTGGCGTCACCAACGCCCGGCGCGGCGGATCTCACGTGGCGCGACGTCTTCGACTTCACGGAAGATGGAAGCGAGTCGCCTAATGTTCTCCGACCGCTGCCGCCTCCAGGCACACGTCATCAGTATCGCGTTCGCGCGATCGATCCGATCGGACGCCCGAGCGCGACGTGGAGAGAGACCGGCGACGCTCGTCTCGAAAAGCTCATCCCTCCGCCGCTGCCCGCGGCACCGGAGTTGATCTCCGCGGACAACATGCCGGAGCCCGCGCTGACCGGTGTGCGTGCGCGCGTTCTCGTGCGCGACGCGTCCGATCTCACCGCGGACGAGCGCACGATTCTCGGCACGCATTCCAACGCGATCATTCTCACGTGGGGCTGGCACGAAGAGCAGCGACGGCAGGATCGTTTCGCGCGCGAATTTCGTGTGTACACGACGCGGCGCATTCCCGGCCTCGTGCGCGGCTCAATCCTCAGCGTCGTGCCGTTAGGCGGCGATCGCTTCGATGTTGCGATCAATGGGGATCGCGCGTTCGCGGAAAACGCCGCGCGTGGCTCGATCATCGATGCAGACGCGCGCTTCCGCGTTCTCGGTCATGGCGCCGGTCCCGCGACGACGCTCGAGTTGCGCGCGCTCGAACGCGCTGGCGGCACGTACATCGCGCCGCGCGTCGGACCATTGGAACTGCGCGTTCGCATCACGCCGGACCAAACTCGCGCGCGCTTCTGGGGACCGCGCGCGGCGATCGTGCCGATCGATGACCGGACCGTCTACACGCACACGTTCTTCGATCTGCTCGATCTCTCCGCCGATCATCCGCGCGATGTCGTGCAAGTTGGTGTGAGCTCGGCGGATGGCGAGACGTACGTTCCGGATCCGCTCGCGCCGGACGACACGCGGCCCGGCAACGAGAGTCCGCTCGTCACCGTGCAGTGTGAAGGGCGGTGGCAGGGGAGACCGGTGGTCGTTGACGCGCCGTCGCTCGCACCTGTGCCGGTCATCGTCACGCCGGAGCCGGGCGCGCGGCCGCTGACGTTCCGTCTCGACCTGACGCCGCATGCGCCGTTCGCACCATCAGCGCTCGTGCGTCCGGAGCGCGTCGCGGACGATGAAGTGTTCCGCGCGTATCGCACGGAGGATGGTCGTGTCATTGGACGCGTCATCAACGACGCGGCGCCGGGCGATGCCGAACACGACGTGATCGTGCCGAATGCCGGCGATCGTGCGGCAATCATCGACGCACTTTCATCGGGCGACGTGACGGCGCTCGAAGATCGCTTCGTTGTTTTCCTCGCGGCGATGCATCCACATCGCGCGCGTTTGTTTCAGCCGGCCTCGCGTAAACCAATTCGCCTCGACGAATTCGAAGAGACGCTGCCGAATCGCGGTGCGCGCTGGGTGTACCGGCTTCGCGTCGCCGATGCATCAGGACGATTCTCGCGCGATGCCGCGACGCTGCCGGTGATCGTGCGCGTGCCGTCGACAACGGAGTTGTCCGCGCCCGTGCGCATCGGTCGTGCGAACACGCACCTGGTTCTTCGCGTCGCGGCGAGCAGCGAGGTCACGGAGCTGCTTCTCTTCACACGAGAGTTGACGTCACAGAATGCTCCGCGAGATGGCGCGGAGTTTCTGCGCATTGCATCCGCAACAGGACCCGCCGGCACGCGCGTGCGTATGCGTCTTCCTGACGGAACGCTCATCGCTCCGTCGGTGAAATCACTCGCGGATTCCGATGTGCAGCGCGACGGCTCATTTCGACTGGTCACCGTCAACGCGCCGCCGCAAGGTCTAGTGCGCGTGTGGGCGTGCGCTGCGACGCGCGATGGTGTGATCTCACTTCCCGGTGGTCCGTGGCGCCTTGGCGAGGTGACGCCATGATCACGTTCTACGATCTCCTCGGCATCGATCGCAATGCGCCTGATCGTCGTTCGCTTGCCGCGGCAATGTGGCCGAACGACGAGATCCGTCCATTCACCGGCGTTCTGATCGGCGTTCCCAACGACTTCCTCGGCCTCATGGACTTCCTGCAGGGTTGTCTCGAGTTCAAGGCCGTTCACACCGGCGCGGGCGGTGGGCGAGTGGGACTCAGCGCTGAGATGCACATCACCAGCGACGTCGTGCTTTCGCCGCTTCCGCTCGTGCTGGCGAAGATGCCCGACGTCGAATACTTCCTGCAGGAGACACGCGGCGTTCCTGCGCAGATTTACGTCACGCGCGATGGCAGCGACATCGAGGTCGTAATTCAGGGATTGCCGGTCGAGATTCGTCTTCCTCCCGGCTTCATTCGTCCACAACGAAAACCCGCGCCTGGTCAGAGTCCGGAAGATCTGCCGAACGAGATGCCGGACTTCGAGACCACGAGTGGGCCGTTCAATCCGCAGGACGCCGACTCGCTGCAGATCATCCTGCGCGATCTCCAGCCGTCCTCGATCTTCGTGCGCATCGATGTGCGCATGACACCGGAATTCGATTTCGTGATCGACACGCACGTGCCGCTCACGATCGGTCCGTGCGCATTTCTCGATCTCGCTTGCGAGGCACTGCACGACATGCAGCTCGTGCCGTCGCCGCGGCTGCACGCGGAAGGCGCGATTCCAATCGATTGGGCACGACACGATCTCGACGTGCTGCCGGAATCGCGCATGGTTCCGGGCATGGTCACGTTCCGCGCGATCGATCTCGATCGCACCGCCGAACCGGTGGCGGAGTTGCTGAAGCGAATCTCCACCACGCGGCCGGCTGCGAATGCGGGCGATCCGCCCGAGCGAAATGAAGTCGAGTTCGTGATCGAGGACATCGCCTTCCCGATGTTCATGGCTCCGCTGCCGATCCCGATGCACTTCCGCATCGGCATCCGCAAGGTGCTCTTCGATCTCAACTCGCCTGAAGGCGAGGAGTACGACCTCGAGAGCGCTCCGATCGACATCCCGATCGCCGGCATGCATCTCAAGATCTTCCGTGCGCTCATCGAAACGTCGGCCGAGCCCGAGGCGCTTGGATTCGTCAACGTCGTGTTCAAAGCCGTGATCGTGAGAGGTGAGAGCCCGACGAACTCATGGTCGTTCCTTTTCGATTACACCGATGAAGGCGTGCTGACGCTCGGCGCGATCGTTCCGGTCGAAGATCGCGTGCGACTCTTCACCGTCCTCAATCGCGAGATCCGCTTCCTCGGACTCAAGGCCGGAATCTCGCTCTTCGATCCGAATGAAGTCGAAGAGAAACCCGCGGTCGTGATTCCGCTGGGCGACGTGGGCTGGGCGAACCGCCTGATTTTTCTCGGCGATTTCGAATTGCGCAAAGCGCCGCCGAAACCATCCCCGTTCTCCATCGACAACAAAGGCGGCAATCCCGATCAGCCCGCGATCTTTCACTCGATCGGCTGGTTTCTGGGCGGAATTTCGCTCGGCAACTTCTACGACCCCGACGGCGTGGAGGTCAAAGCGTTCGATCGCTTCCGTATCGAAATCGAGGAAGTGCAATTCGTCTCCGCTTCGAACGGTGCGTCGTACCTCATGCTCAGCGCGGGCATCGACTTCCGCATCGGCAAGCCGGCGACGCCGCAGCCGGGCCAGACGCCGTCGCCCGCGGGCAACGAGGAAGCGAAAGAGCGCGGCGGCGGCATTCACTTCCATCGCCTCAAGTTCCGTCTCGGCGATCAGAACGATCAGGCCGCGGACGTGCTCCTCGATGGCATCAGCCTCAGTCTCGTGACCGATCGGTTGAAGCTCGAAGGCTTCGGCATGATCTCGGATTTCTTCGTCGGCGCGACGCGCTTGCAGGAGTTCGCATTCGGTCTGCAGGCGGAGTTGAAGCTCGCAGCGCGCACGCTGAAACTTGGAGTCGGATTCTTTTACGGCAAAGCGACCGGCGCCGAGAGCTTCACATACTGGATGTTCAACCTCGTGGTGGGCGGGATTCCGCTCGGCTCCGCGGAGTTGGAGAACGTTCGCCTGCTCGTCGCGGGCAACATGCGCCCGCGCCTTCCGCCGCCCGACGGCAATCCCAATCCGTTCCGATTGTTCCGCTGGTACAAACAGAACGGCGACGCGATCGCGCTTCCGATCAATCGTCAGCTCACGAGTTGGGAGCGTTTCGATGATTCGTTCGCGCTCGGTGTCGGCGCGCGTCTGAAGACATCGGGCATAGATGTCGTCACGCTCGACGGATTCTTTTTCTACCACGACAGTCCGGACGAGGAAGGATTCCTCGCGGCGCTGGAGATCTACTTCGGCAAAGGCGACAAACCAATCGGCTGGGGTGTGATCGAGGTCGACACCGAGCGCAACTCGATGCACCTGATGATCGGCGTCGCGCTCAGTCTCGAGAACGTCCTCGGCAAACCCGATCTCCCCGATGCGATCAAACGTCTTGCCTCGCTCACCGGCACCTTCATGGCCGGGACGAACGTCGACTTCTACGCGCTCGGCCAGTTCCCTGATCCTGCAACGTGGCTCACCGCGCGCTTCAAATGGCCGCACGGATGGCAGGCCGAGATCTGGGGTGCGATCTGCTATCACCACGTCGATGCCGATGATGGTCCGCACGTCTTCGCGTTGTCGCTCGGCGCGAAAGGCACCCTGAATCTCGGCGTCGGAAAGTTGCAGCTCTACGCGACGCTCACGCTCATTGCCGGTCGCTGGCGCAACGAGGCGGTGCCGTGCGGCGTGTTGATCACCATCGAGGCGGGAGTGCGCATCCGCGTCTTCCGCATCATCAACTTCGGCGCATCGATCGAGATCAAACTCGACTGGCTCGGCGGACCGCCGCGCTTCTCGCGACAGAGTTTCAAGTTCCGCATCGAGACGCCGTGGTGGCTTCCCGATGTCACGATTCGCTTCGAGACCACGCAGGGATTGCCGAAGCTGGAGCAGCAGCAGGTCGCGTCATGTCCGCTCATTACTGCGAGCGCACTTCCTCCCGCGACGCGCGCACCGATTGCGCTTGGCGTCACACCGCTGGTCGGACCGACACTCGTCGAGACCGCGGTGTTCGATCTGAATCAACTGCGCGCGACTGGCCCGGCCGTCGTCCCCGATGCGAAGTTCGACACGCTCGTGCCGGTCTCCGTCGATTCGACGATCGCGCTCGATTTCAAATCATCGCTCGATGCGCCGGTCACTGTCGTACCGGACACACCAACGGATGTCGGAAAGCAAGCTTCCGGCGAATTGTCGCTGCGCTACGAGCTCGTGGAAATCGGCATTCGTCGTCGCAAGCGTTTCGGCGCCGGTGCAGGCGTGTGGACGGATCTCCTGACGCCGGAGTCGACGCACATCGACTCGATCGACGATCTCACCGCGCTCTTCACCTCGGCTGTACGTTTCGAATGGGACGTCGATGCGATTCGCCAGGGTCGCACCGACACGCGCCGGCTGCTCGTCAACGCGGACACGGCGTACTCGCTCAGCACGTACAACCCCGAGGGGGACGATGTTGCTTCGACGACATTTCCGGGATGGCCGTGCTGCAATCCCAAACGTGATCCACGACGCTTCCACGAAGTCGATTGGGACGACTTCGCGTTCGGTACGCGTGCGCCGTCGACACAGCGCTTCACGGAGAGTCGCAGCACATTGACGTGGCAGGGAAGATCGCCCGTCATCGCGCCGCCGGATCGCGCACCTGCCGGAAGTTTTCCCGTCTTTGTCGACATCCCGCCGCGCCAGTCGGGCCCGATCGCGGTCGCATCATTCGATGAGCGCGTTGCGATCTGTCAGCTCTTTGCGTATTGGGACGCAAAGCATTCGAACACCGCGATCGTTGTCGAAGCATTCGATGGACTGAAGATGCTTTCGTCGCAAACGTTCCAACTCGGTGCCGACGCGCCACCGGTGATCCTCGTGGAAACGCCGAAGGGAATGACCTCGCTGCTGATTCGCAAACTCGGCGATCTCGAAACCGAAGGCGAGGGGAGTGTGGAGCTCGTTCGCGTGCGCTATCGCACCGTGCGCGAGGAGCTTCTGGCCGCGATTCAGATCTCGCGCTGCCAGCAGCGCGAAGACCGCATTCACGGATCCGGCATGCTGGCGTGGCTGCCGAATCGCGACTACGAAGTGACCGTGCGTGTGCGCGTCACGCTCGATCACGAGCGTAGCGGTGCACAGGACGCGACGATCGAACAGAAGGCGTACTTCCGGACGAAGGGATTGCCGGGACTCAATGCCGTCGCGCGCGTCGGCGACGAGATCGAGCCATACGTCGCGTCGCGCTATCCCGGTCCGGGCGGGACGCGCCTTTATCGTCGCGAATCGCTTGCGGTCGCGTTCACAGAACGCTTCAACATTCTCGCGCCCGTGAATCGCACGCCGTCGACGGCGGAAGAGGCGAATCAGATTCTCGAATGGGTGCTCGCCGTGGAGAAGGTCGGCGGTGCGACCGGCTTCGAACGAATCACGCAAACGGCGGCAGACTGGGTCGTCGCACATCGGGGCGCGGTGCAGCCGCGTCCTCCGCGTCCTCCGCGCGTGCTCGACGCCGTTCTCTTCAAAACCGGCGAGCGCAGCGCGCCGTCGATCGATCCGCTGGTGCTGCGCTACGAGGCGATGAAGAGCCGGCCGGGCGGTTGCAGCAATCCCGGCGATGGCCTGCATCCCTCGCAGGTTCTGATTCACGCACCGGTGGATCTCGGCGCGCCTGAAGGTGCCACTCCGCGCTGGGAGGCCGCGCAGGAACTGCGTGTGAATTTGCGTCAGAAGAATGCGCCGTTCGTCGAGCGCGCGTCCTTCGACGATTCGGATGCCTCGGCGTTCACGCGAATTGCCGCGAGCGGCACCGCGGCGATGTGGCGCTCCGACGGCGGTGTCATGCGCGTCGAGGCCACTCCGCCGCCCACGGCCGCGCAGTACGCGGTGTTCGGCGATACCGATTGGCGGCACGTGCAGATCGAGACGGTGGTCGATCCTGATGGCGGCGAGGCGGGGATTGCTGTCGCGTTTTCAGGTGTGCAATGCGTCGAAGCGCTGCTCTCGTCAGCCGGCCAGCTTCGTATCATCGAGCGCAGCGGCGCGACGATTCGCACGCTCGCCGGTCCCGTCGCGATTCCTCCAGGCGAAGGTCCGGCGCTGCTCGAAGTCATTGCGTTCGACGATCGCGTACGCGCGACCGTCGGCAGCAGCACGATCGAAAGCGCGTTCGGTGCAATTCGCGAAGGGCGTCTCGCGCTCGTGTCTCGCGGTGGCGGACGTTTCACACGGCTGCACGTCGGCGGACTTGATGCGTGGCGCTTCCATTGCCGCACGAGCCGCTACGACGATTTCCCTGCACACATTGCGAGTTGGAATGGTGTGTTCGGCGTGCTACATCCGGGCGACGTCGGTGCCGCGTCGGCGACGGTCGCGGATCTCCTCACGCGCACCGCGGCTGAGATCCCGCAGGTGATGCACGAAGTCGCGGATGTCGAGCGGCGGCAGCGCATCTTCGAGACGTGGACGACGAGTCTTGGTTTGCCGCTGCGCGAAAAGCCGCGCGATCTCGCGCTCACGCGCTGGATCGAGAACGATGCGACGTCGCTGTTCCTCCTCGAGACGGACGAGCCGCTGCCGTTCAGCCGCGACGTGCACGTCGTGCTCTCGAAACGCACGCGCATTCGAACGTTCCCGCCGCTTGGCGATGTCGTCGTCGCAGACCTCGAACTCGACGGCGACCGGATCGTTGCTCCGCACCTTCCACCCCGCGTTCGCGATGCGCGTCGCATCCTCCGAGTCGTCGCCAGTGAACGCGGACGCATCGAAGCCGAGGTCTTCGAGATCGTCCGCTCACCGAGGTCGGCGCTGCTCGCGCAGAGGACGCGCACTCGAGTCGAATGGCCGCGCGAGCTCGGCCGCCCCGAGCCCGGAACGCTCGTGTTCGTCGACGATCAGAATCGCCCAGTGACGTTGCCGATTTCGCCGTTCGACATCTCCATCTGGACGCCCGTCGCAATGACGGTCCTCACGAATCGCGAAGAAACCGCGGCAATGCTCATTCCCTCAGCGCCACTGACCACCGGCAACTTCCGCCTCGAATTTCAACTCGACCGCCGCCGCTGGCCCACCGCGGTGCCGGATGCGATTTCGAATTACCGGGCAGGGGGGATGGTGGAGTTTGTGTTGTGAATGGAGACGTCACGCTATGCGACCATAGACGCTTATGCGCGGCTTTGTCGCGAATACAGACCACAACTGGTTTACTTTCCTCCGCTCGATCCAACCGCCGATTGATGAGGTGAACTTCTGGAAGCCAGGATCGGGGACGAACTTCGGCGCGCTCGTTCCAGGCGAACCGTTCTTCTTTGATCGCATCGGGCTACGGTCCGCCGATTCCGATTCAGCCACGCCTCGGCCAGCGTAGCTTCCGCGTGGCGGTGCTCGACGCGTACGCTCGCCGTTGCGCAATCACGGGCGCGAAGACTCTCCCGGTGCTCGAAGCGGCGCACATCCGTGATTACCACGACCACCCAGTGCATTCGATCGACAACGGCATTCTCCTGCGCGCCGACATGCCCAAACTTTTCGACGCTGGTTACGTGACCGTCACCCCCGACTCCCGCTTCGAGGTCAGCCGCCGCATCAAGGAAGAATTTGAGAACGGCCGTGACTATTACGCTCTGCACGGCTCGCCCATTCGACTTCCGGTGGAGGTCGCGCATCGTCCTGCTGTCGAGTCGCTGATCTGGCACAACGAGCGGCGATATCTGGGATGACGACTGCCTAGCAGTTGAAGGCAATAGCACATTCAAGCAAGAAGCCGCGGAACTGCTCGGAGCAAGCGAGCGCAGAGCGGCGTCTTCGCAGGCGCAAACTCGCCATGCGCTTTCCGCTGGCTCACATTCATCGAATGGAAGGGGAAAAGAAATCCGAAGAGCTCACTGCCCCAAAAGTAAAGTAACGTGGCGTCAAAGACCCACCTATTTTGCGAATGAAACGGTGTGCTGCCCTCCTGGTCACGGCCTTCGTGTTCGGCGTCTTTACGTCGGCGGCGCGGTCGCAGCCTCGCTATGTCCGGCAGTCGTGGACAACGGCACACGGACTACCCCAGAGCTCGGTCAAAGCGATTGTGCAGACGCGCGACGGCTATTTGTGGCTGGCGACGTTCGGCGGTTTGGCGCGGTTCGACGGCGCGCGCTTCGTTGTGTTCGACACGGCCAACACGACGAACCTGAAGAGTAATCGCGTTCTCGCTCTGTTCGAAGATCACAGTGGCACGCTCTGGATCGGAACCGAGACCGGCGGACTCTCGAATTATCACAACGGAGTTTTTCGATCCTTTCCGACGCCGGCCGAAGTGTCTGCGATCGGCGAGAGCCGCGACGGGAGTTTATGGATCGGGACGTCCGCGGGCTCATTGCGGCTGCGGAACGGCAGAATCGAAAAGGATCCGTACCGCGGGCCTCGATTGGACGCAACAGACGGGTCGTTCTGGTTCAACGACCATGGCGTCGCCGCTCGGATTCGAAACGGCGTTCTGCAACGCTACGACGCGATTGTGCTCGATCGATATCCGTTAGGCGCATTTCCAATCTTTCCGCGCATCGCCGAAGACCGCCACGGCATCTGGATCCACGCGCAGACTGGCGTGTTCCGCATCTCTCAAGGCGTGAGCACGCAGATCGCGAGACCAGGAGAAGTTCTGGCGATGAGCATCGACGCGAAGGGCGAGATCGCGCTACTGACTCCGCGGGGTGTTTCGCGCATCGTGGATGGTCGCATCGAGGCCGTTGGCATCATTGAGAATGCTCTGCACGACGATCTGTACAGCATGATCGTCGATCGCGAACAAAACGTATGGATCGGCACCGCCACAATGGGTCTTCAGCGATTGAAGAGAGCCAGAATTACTTCCTATGCGGAAGCGGAAGGACTGACCGATCCGAGTGTCGTCGCGATCACCACTGACGGCGCAGGCGGATTATGGCTCGGTCGCCGGCAACTCTACCGGCTTCACGACGGAACGATCACTACAGCCGTCCCCGACATGGCCGTGAGGACGCTTTTTACCGATCCAGACGGGAGTCTATGGGTCGGCTATGACGGCGTGATGCACATCATCAATGGGAGCATTCGCGCCTCTTATCCCGACCTCGGCAAGGTCCGGGCGTTATTGCGCGATCGCAACGGAACGTTATGGGCGGGCACATTCGGATCGACCGCCGGTCTTTATCGCCTTGAAGAGGGAACGTGGAGGAAATACGAGGCGAATGGAATTACGGGAGCCGACGTCAATTCGATTTTCGAGAGCCGCGGTGGCGCTCTGTGGATCGGAACGAACCTGGGCCTGACGAAGATCGACCGCAAGACGAGCCGCCATTACACGACGAAGGACGGACTGTCGCACAATCTCGTGCGAGTCATTTACGAAGACGCGGACGGCGCATTGTGGATCGGAACCTACGGCGGTGGCCTCAATCGCCTGAAGGATGGAGTCATTCGGTCGGTTACGAGAGAGGCCGGATTATTCGACAACGTCGTCTCGTCCATCCTCGAAGATAACCGCGGCAATCTCTGGATGAGCTGTAATCGAGGAATCTTCCGCGTGAGCAGGGGAGATCTCAATGCGGTTCTCGATCGTGGAAGCGGCTCAGTACACAGCATTGCGTACGGTACGAGCGACGGAATGAACGCGGCCGAGTGTAATGGCGGTGGCCAGCCGGCGGGCTGGAAAGACGATCAAGGCAAATTATGGTTTCCGACGATCGACGGAGTCGTGTCGGTCGATCCCGTGCCGCTCAATCAGGTCCCACCGCCGGTGATCATTGAGGACGTGCGCATCGACGGCGCGCGCCTTGATCCACAATCGGAAGTGATCATTCCGCCGGGACATAGCGATCTGGAAATTCATTACACTGCATTGAATTTGACGGCGCCGGAACGAACTCGCTTTCGTTATCGTCTGATTGGCTACGATCGTAAATGGATCGAGGCGGACGAACGTCGGGTTGCTTATTACACAAACGTACGGCCCGGTACCTATCGCTTCATTGTGACCGCCTGTAATGACGATGGGGTGTGGAGCCCCGGCGGAGCAACACTGAAACTGCAATGGCAGCCTCGATTCTTTCAGACCCTCTGGTTTCTCGCACTGGGTGTCCTCTTGGTCGCGGTGCTCGCTCTTGCCGCGTATTTCCTTCGCGTCAAACACCTTGTGCGAAGGACGAGGATCCTCGAGACGAAGGTCGCGGAGCGAACCGCGGAAGTCGTCGGTATCAATGAAATGCTTCGGCGCAGCCACGACGACATGCTGTCCATTCTCAATCAATGGCAGACCGCCGTCCTAACGACCGATGCCGATGGACGCGTCGTCTTTTTGAATCATGCAGCGGAACATCTCGTCGGACGCGAACTGTCGACTGAACGCGTTCTTCGCTGGCATGACATGTTGTCGATGGAGGATTCCGATCGAAAGCAATTGACGGCGCTCATCGAAACACCGTCTGAGCGGCGTCATGCAGCAACGGTTCAATTGCATGGCCCTGATGGCGCGCGCATCTGGGTCGAGGCCGAAGTGGAAGACGATCCGCGCATGGCCGGGCGGCAGATGTTTTTCCTTTATGACATGACGGAGATTTACGACTTGCGCAGCCTGCTGGGCGAGAAGGCAAAATTTCACGATCTCGTCGGACAGAGCACGGCTATGGCCCTGGTCTATCAACAAATTCGCGATCTGTCCGGCGTTGATACCGCCGTCCTGGTCCGGGGTGAAACGGGAACGGGTAAAGAGTTGGTGGCACGGGCCATTCACAATACGAGTGCGCGACGATCCAAGCCGTTCATTGCAATCAATTGTGGCGGCCTAACGGAATCCTTGCTCGGCTCTCAATTATTCGGCCACAAGCGCGGAGCGTTCACTGGCGCCATCGCTGATCAGAAGGGCGTATTCGAGGCTGCACACGGGGGCACGTTGTTTCTTGACGAGATCGGCGACATTCCTCTCAACATGCAAGCCAGTCTGTTGCGCGTGTTGCAGGAGAAGGAGATCACGCGTCTGGGCGAAACACGTCCGCAGAAGGTCGACGTGCGCCTGATTGCCGCCACACATCGCGACCTCGATCAGGAAGTTGCCGCGGGTCGATTCCGTCAGGATTTGTTGTACCGCGTGCGAGTCGTCGAAATCCGTCTTCCACCACTGCGCGAGCGCCCCGAGGATCTTCCGTTGCTGGTCACGTGGTTCCTCGGCGAGCTCCATCGTGAACGTGACGAGCCCGTACCCGAGGTGAGTCGCGAGGCGATGCGCGCGTTGATGGCGCATTCCTGGCCCGGGAATGTGCGTGAGTTGCGGGGCGCGATCGAAGCTGCGCTGGTCCGGCGACGCGGGCTGATCCTCCAGGCGGATGACTTCACGCTTGGCACTCCTGAGGTGGACTCTGTCATCGCACCTTCGCGCGACGCGCGACGACGGCGCGTGCTCGAGGCGCTGGAGCGCACCGGCGGGAATCGCGCCGCCGCGGCTCGTCACCTCGGCATCGGCCGGTCAACGCTGTACCTCTGGCTCGAAGAAATGGGGATTCAACGGAACTGAAGCGTCCATTGTGACTGCACAGTGTTGGACACTCATTGGACACAATCCGTCCGATCCGGACACCTCACGACCTGCCCTTAATTCCATTAAATCCTTTGCTCATTAAGCGTTGACGCCATTCTGAAAGGTTGGCTGCGTCCTTGCGCTCCGCGGACGCCCATCCATGACCAGACACGGCACCGAATCGCCGCTTCTTCACGCGATCGTCAATGGAGACGCGGAACTGGTCGCGCGGCTCCTGCGCGACGGCGCCGACGTCAACGCCACCACTCGCGATGGATGGACGCCCCTCATGAAGGCGTGCCTGTGGGAGCGCGCGGAACTCGTCGCGCTGCTGCTCGACCACGGCGCGTCGATCGACGCGCAAACAGTCGACGGATGGAGCGCTCTGAAAATCGCTACGCACAAAGGAAACGACGACATCGTCCGGCTGCTCGCCCGGTCCATGCCGTCCTGACACGGTCCGCAAACGAAGAAAGGAGAAACGCGATGAAAACTCTGCCCTCGTCTTCCGGCGTCAGTCTCGGGTTATCCGGGAATGGCTCCGTCTCCTGCAGTGCAATGAACACGCTCAATGACTTCCAATCGTGCACGATCGAGGCATGGGTGGCCCTCCATGAGGCGGTCCCGCTCAATACGGGGCAGACCGTCGCGGTGAAACAGCCTTCGCAGAGTGACGGTTTCGGTTTGAGTCTCGTCGGCCGTGAAAGCGGCACTGTGGTCAGTGCGGTCTTTGGAACTTCCGACGACGTGGAAGGCGGATCGGTAACCCCTGGCGTGTGGCACCATCTCGCGGCGGTATATGACTCCGTAAACGACATCATTACGGTCTATCTCGACGGCGAGGAGGTGGCACAGCAGATCCTTTATTCGCAGCTGAATCTCCGGAGTCCTCTGCCTGTCAATTTCATTGTCGGAGGACCGCAGAATTCACAATCTTCCGCGTATTTCAAGGGTCACATCGCGAACGTTCGCGTATGGGACTCCGCGCGCAGCCAGGACGAGATTGTCAACGATGCGGTGAATATCGCCGTCATCGATCGAACCGTCTCTCCCGATTTGCGACTGTTCGTCGATTTCACGACTGTTCCTGCCGTCGATCGCTCAGGCGGCAACAATGCATTGACGTTCACCAACGCAACGTATGCCGTCGTTTCCGGCGGGCTTAAGCTGGCAAACAATGCCTATGTGGTGACGGATACGAATCCGTCGATCGATTTCGGCGGTACGTCCTCTTATACCGTCGACGGTTGGTTTTATCCGACTGGAAGCAGCGGCACGCTCGTCGGGAAAAACGGCACGTCACAGTCCGACGACCAGTTCGAGCTGCAGATCCTTTATCAGAACGGAAATCAGGTCGCAGCGCGGCGAAGCTCCGCGACGTCGCAACTCGCGCCCATTACGTCGAGCGCTGTCATTACGCCGAACAATTGGTATCACTTCGCCGTAACTTATGACGAGCGTTCGCAGATCTTCAGTCTTTATATCAACGGCAACCTTCAGGCCGCGCAATCGTTTCCGGCGGCGACGTCCGTCTCTGGTCCGCTGATGATCGGCGCATGGAGCGGCGCGACCATCACGAATGGGTTTACCGGCACGATCCAGGACGTTCGCGTGTGGAACGTGTGCCTCATGCAGGCCGACATCCGTCAATGGATGTACAACCAGCCGGTTACCGGTCCGGATCTGGTTGCGTCGTTCGATTTCAGCGTGTCGCCTCCGGTCGATACGACCGACAACAACACGTTCACACTGATGGCGGGAGCCGCGCAATCTCCGGCCGCCGTATCGACGTCCTTTGATGCCGCATCCGAATCTGTCCGTCTCGGCGTACCCGTGCCGGTTAATGCAGCCTGTCTGAGTCAGAGGATCGATCCACCGGTCGCGCCGCCGCAGGCGAGTCCCGCGCCGCAAATCGAACCGTTTACGGACGAGCACCGGCAATCGTTGCTCGACAGTCTGTTGGCGAGCCTGCCTGCCGATTTAGATGAGGCCGGGCGCGACAAGTATCGCGGCCGGTTCGATGACGCCTATGCGCGCGCGCAGCAACTGGTTCGCGATAATCCCAATCTGCTGAAGGTCTTCAGTGTCGTCACGGAAGGCGGCATATCGCGCCTCGTCTATCACGGCTTGAGCGGCGACGTCGTCGTACTGGATGCATCCGGTCCCGTCGCGAGTTGCGTGGTGTGGTGGATCGAGTTCGTGTTCGCATTGACGATCGGGTTCCTGATGGCCATCGGCCTCCTGCCGTCCGTCGGCCAGATCGCCACGCGACTCTACAACCTGGTGGTGAGAAACCCCGCCGCCAACGAAGCGCTGATCGGCTTGATTACCTCGCCGATCAACGTGACCAACGCGCTCGAGTTCATCAAAACCCTGTACCAACAGAGTCTTGTTTGGCCAATCCTCAAACTCGCGTTCTCTTCCATGGGATTCTGGACGCTCTGGTTCGTGCTCAAGACCATCTTCAAAATCGTCACCGGGATCGAAGCCGCTACGGCACTCGCCGGCCTCATCGTGTGGGCCGCACAACTGATGAATCTGGTGATGAGGAAAAACGAGGCGTGCCCACAGTAGGGGATCTCAGGATGCCCCCCTCATCCGCCTTCCGCGGATGAGGGGGTGGGCTGGCCACCAAAAAAGCCCTCCCTCGGGGGGGTTAAGCGGTCGTTATGTTTGGGGGGGCCCGGG
>JACZCU010270720.1_pt1 | contig 28481 bp, 24 predicted proteins | sample 8641851 | NCBI WGS metagenome assembly JACZCU01 (sample SAMN15324605, study PRJNA640507) | soil metagenome | isolation source: monocropping sugarcane control | place: China: Luxin town, Laibin City, Guangxi Province | collected 2019-07-25 | depth 10cm m | reverse complement strand
TAGCGGGGAGAAGGTGGTCGTGGGAGGGAAGGCCGACCTCGTTGGTGGGGGGCGGGGGGTCTCCCGCCACCGGACTCCCGACAACCGACTACCGCTTCACCTAATCGTCATCCTCGTTGTCCTTCTTCGACAGCGTGGGATCGGCGATGGCGATTTCTTCGCCGGGTTTGAGGCCGCTCAGAATTTCGACTTTGGCGTTGTCCGCGAGGCCGGTGACGACGACGCGTTTGTCGAAGAATTTTTTCCAGGCATCTTTCTCGGCCTGCTTCGCCGCGTCGCCTTCGAGCTTCTTCTTCGACTCCGCTTCGAACGCTTTCGGGTCGATCGCTTTCTTCACGTAGACGACTTCCTGATCGTCGCGCTTGAAAATTGATTCGACCGGGACGGTGAGCACTTTTTGTTTCTTCTCGCCGATCACTTCGATGTTCGCGGTCATGCCGCTGCGAAGCTCGCGGCCCTGCGCATCGAGACGGATCTCGACGTTGAAGACGCGCATCTTGTCGACGACCTGCACGGCCGGCCCGGTGCGATCGATCCGTCCGTTGAAGACGACTTTCGGATACGCATCGAGCGTGACTTTCACCGGCATGCCGACGCGGATCTTGCCGATGTCGACTTCGTTCACGCCGGCCTTGACGATCATGCGCGACACGTCGGCGACGCTGAAGAGCACGGTGCCGGCGTTGAACGACGAGACACCGCTCGTGATCGACTCGCCGATCTCGACGTTCTTCGTGAGGACGACGCCGTCCATCGGCGAGATGACGCTCGAGCCCTGGAAGCTCGCCGCGGACTGGCTGATGGGAATGCCGCTCTTTTCGACGAGCGCGTACTTCTCGCGCGCTTTGTCGTACTCCTGGCGCGCTTCGAGATATTCGGTCTCGACGTCGCGATGTTGTTTCGGCGCGAGCAGCCCCTGCGTGAAGAGCGCGTTGTTCTCGTCGAAGCTTTTCTTCGCGTCGTGGAAACGGATCTCTGCAGCGGCGACAGAGTTCTTCGTGTCCGCGAGCGACTGAGCCTGGTTGAGATCGGGCTCGACGCGCGCGAGGACATCGCCGCGTTTCACGTTGTCGCCGTCGCGATGAATGATCTCGATGACTTTGCCGGAGATCGCGGATTTGACGTCGACTTTGACTTCAGGCTCGACGGTGCCGACTTCCGTCACCTTCACCTGCACGTCGGCCACTTCCGCTTTCGCGGTCTTCACCGGTGACTCGGGCGGCTTCTTGTCTTTGCCGTTCGCTTTCACCGCCAGCGCGCCGCCAATGGCCAGCACGAGAACGATGACGGTGGCGATGGTGATCTTGCGTTTCCGCTTCGCGCTCATTTCGAACTCCTCGTTGAAAAGGTCCAGGGGATATCTGGAGGACTTATTCGTCCGAGAAGGCAAATGGTTGCGGGCCGGTTGTTACAAGTTGCTGGGGAGAATCGAGGGGGAAGCTGTTAGGCGGCGTCAGCCTCGCTTCTCGCGACTCAGAAATGAATCGAGATCTCGCGCGGCGTTGACGAACGCGATGACGTGCAGTTCATCATCGGAAACGATCTTGTAGATGAGGCGGAAGGAGCTGCCAACGATCAATTCACGCAGGCGCGGATCGTCGCGTTCCGGAACGATGCGTCCACGCAACGCAAACTGCTTTAGTGACGCAGCGGCGGCCTGAGCTTCACGTTGAAGAATGATCGCGTAGCGCGGCGAGTCGCGCGCGACGTAGCGTGCGATTTCTTCCACATCCTCCCACGCCGGGGTGGTCCACCTTACTCGCCAGACCACTGCGCCACTCGTCGCTCGATTTCTTCGTCAGAAATGAAGTCACCGCGAGCTGACGCCTGCAAACCGCGATCGATCTTCTGCTGGACATAGATGTGGTACTGGATGTCCTCGTACGACACTTCATCCGGCAATGAGTCGAGCAGACGGCGTACGTTTTCCTTTGGCAGTGTTCTCGCCATTCGTGCGATTTTACTCGCGTTGCGCCTCCGCGCCGCGCATCAACGCCGTCAGTCGCTGCACTTCGTAGATCGCTTCGTCGCTCACGCTCTTCATCGCATCGCGACGTTCTTTACGCCATTTTTCGACGTTTTTTGCGGACGGTGCGGTCTTGCTCTGCGCGATCGATTGTTCGAAATCGGACGCGAGTTTGCGCGGGGCGGATGCGTTCGATTCGGTTGCCGCGAACGTATGCACCGCCGCATCGGCGCGCGGGTCGACGGCGTACGCGAGCAGGCGGATGAGTGTCATCTGCGCTTCGTCATTCTTCGCGGTGTCGAGCGATTCGATCGCGGCGGGGACCCATTTCGATTCGTCGAGCGGAAGCAGGAGGAAGAAGAGCGCGCTGGTGCGATCGAGCGTGAGCACGTGTTGCGGGACGATGACCTGGAACGATTCGTCGTCGAGGATGTGGAGCGCCGCGCGCACGATGTCGTGGCCTTTCATCGCGAGATCGCGCGCGGTGTAGAAGTACGCATCGGATTGAACATCGCGCAGATCGGCGCGCGCGATCGACTGCGCGACGAGCGCGCGGTCCTGGGTGCGCTGACTCATCGAGAGCAATAGCATCGCGCCGTCGTATGCGAAGAATGACGGAGCATCGTCGCGCTTCAACTCCGCGCGCAACGCATCGATCGCCTTCTCGCGCTTGACGTCATTCCAGAACGCGTCGAGCTCTTTCGATTTCGCATCTCTCCCCGCGTCATCGAGCTCGTGCGGATGGAAGTTGTAGATCGCGACGACGCGCTCGTGGAGATCGAAGGCGTGCAGCGGGAGCGCGAGGGAAAACGCGAGCGTGGCGAGGAGGAAGAACCGGATCGTCATCGTCGCCAGTCTACGCGTCGAGCGCGACGTACACGCGAATCGGGCGATTGGCAGCAACCGGTGTGACGCGAATCTTCATCACCATCGCGTTGAAGCCATCGAGACACGTTTCCATCTGGTACCACCCGGCCGGTACGCCGGCGAGCTCAAATTCTCCGCGCTCATTCGTCACCGCACGCCCCACTTCGACGGCCGTTCCGAGCCCGCGAACGATCACTTTCGCGCCTTCGAGTGGCTGCCCGTCCATGGTCGCGAGCACGACGCCGTGAATGCTGCGAACGCGATACGTGTGATCGACGACCACCGTCTCCCACGCGCCGCAGGACACGAGACCTGTATCGATCGCGCGCGGCGATGCGCACGCAAACGCTGCGCACGTCATCGCCGCGAGGATCACGCGCTTCACAGATTTCTCAACTGCCAGCTCGGATAGCCGGCCGGATCGACTTTCTCGTGCGCTTGCGCGATCACGCCGTTCTCGTCGATCACGTACGCGATGCGGCGCGCGTATTCATCTTTCGTTGAATCTGCGGCGCCGTACGCGAGCCCGATTTTGCGATCGAGATCGCAGAGCAGTGGGAAGGGGAAATTGAATTTCTCGGCGAAGTGGCGATTCTCGGCGGCGGTATCGAATGACACGCCGAGGATTTGCGTGTTCTTCGCTTCGAACTCGGGTTGGAGGTCCCGGAACCCGGAACCTTCGCGCGTTCAGCCAGGGGTATCGGCTTTCGGATAGAACCAGAGCACGACCTTTTTGCCGCGCAGATCCGACAGACGCACGCGATTGCCGAGGTGATCGGCGACGTCGAAGTCGGGCGCGGGTGTACCGGGTGTCAGCATGGTGGCCTCTCCACGAAGAAGTGCACGAACGATCCCTCGCAACGTCATGCGGTTTATTGTAGACGGGTGAGCCTCGAGGAGTGGAACGAGCGTTATCGCATTCGCGAACAGATCAACGACGAGCCCGCGCCGCTGCTCGTGCAGGCCGGTGAGAATTTGTCCGCGGGACGTGCTCTCGATCTCGCATGCGGTGCCGGTCGCAACGCCGTGTGGCTCGCGCATCGCGGATGGGACGTCGTCGCGCTCGATGGCTCAGAGGAAGCGATTCGCATCGTGCGCGAACACGATGCGAGCATCGACGCGCGCGTCTTCGATCTCGAGACTGGAGCACCGCTGCCGTTCGACGATGAGAGCTTCGATCTCGTCGCGATTCTCTTCTACCTGCATCGTCCGCTGTTCCGCGAAGCGCAGCGCGTGTTGAAGCGCGGCGGCACGATCGTGTGCGCGGTGCGCACGCGCGGCACGTATCGCGCGTTGCCTGGCGAGCTCGCACGCACGTTCGCTGATTACGAGATCGTGCACACGAGCGATGGTGAGATCGCGGAGTTGATTGCGCGGAAGAGAGGTTGACGTGTCAGCTCGCCCTACGCCGGAACCTTCTCCAGATCTCCCGCGACGATCGTGTGCAGTTTGTCGACGAAGAAGTGCTTCTTCAGCGCCGCATTCACTTCGGCGGTCGTGACCTTTTTGATGCGCACCGGATATTCATCGAGATACTTCGGCCCGAAGCCGAACTTCTCCGCGCTCACGAGCGCGAGCGCGATGCCGCCGTTCGAGCCGAGCCCCACCTGATAGTTACCGGCGAAGAAGCTCTTCTGCGCTTCGACTTCCGCGTCCGTCACACCTTCCTTCGCGAACTTCCGGATCTCGTCCATCGTCGAGTGCAATGCCTTCTCGAGATTCTGCGGCGCAACATTCACGTTGATCAGCCACACACCGGGCAGCACATCGCTCCACAAGTAACGTGAGAAGAGGTTGTACGACAGCCCTTCGGTATCGCGCACGCGCTTGCCGACGCGCGAAGACAACGAGTTTTGTCCGAGGGCGGCGTTCGCGATCAACGCCGCGTCGTAATCGGCATCGGTGCGGCGCAGATTGCTCGCGCTGCCGATGATGAGGTTCATGTTCGCTTTGCCGCGCATCGTGATCGCCTCACGCACCGGTGCGATCGTTTGCGCCGGCGAATCGGTGAGCGACAACTTCTCCCCTTTCGGCAGATCGCCGAATTGTTTTTCGACGAGCGCCATGGTCTTCGCGGCATCGATATCGCCGACGATCGCGAGGATGAAGTTCGAGCCGCTATAACGCGCGCGCTGAAACGCGCGCAGCTCCTGCGCGGTCGCCGCGTTGTTGCTCGCGAGCAGTTTCTCGCGTCCCTGCCCGAAATACGGATGCGTGTCGCTGTAGATGAGTTGCGTGAGGCGCTGCGACGCGCGAGACGCGGTGTTGTCGTCCGCACGCAGATACTCCGTCTCGAGCTCTTTCTTCGCCTTGGCCAGTTCCTCCGCGCCGAACGCGGGATTCTTCACTTCGTCGGCGAGGACGCTCAGCAGCAACGGCAGATCGCGCGCCATGCCATTCGCCGTGAGCGATGCTTCGGTAAGCGATGCAGACCACGAACGGCTCGCGCCGACGTCATCGAGCAGCTTGCCGATTTCTTCTTTCGTGCGCGAGGTCGTGCCGCGCTGCAGCATGCGCGCGGTAAGCGTTGGAATCGCGGGCTTGCCCGCGGGTGCCGCGGAGTTGCCGGCGAGAATGAGACCGCGAATCGCAACGGTGGGAACGGAGTGGTTCTCGACGATGTCGATGGTGAGACCGTTCTTCAGGACTTTTCGCAGCGTTCGCTCCCCGAACGTGCCGGTGGCGGGAGCGGAGGCTTTCGTTGCAATCGACGGCGTCGAAGGCGTTGCCGTGACAGCCACCGATGGCGCTGGCGTTTCGCTCGCGGGCGCGGCCGGCGCACCCGGCACGAACCAGCCGACCGTTGCGTGATTCGGAACGAGATACGTTTTCGCGACGCGCTGCACGTCGGCGGCCGTCACCGATTTGATGTTGTCGATGTACGTGAGGAACCACTTCCAGTCCGTCGATGCGACCGACTCGCCGAGGTTCGAGGCGAAGTTGTAGGTGCCATCGCGGCTGCGGATGACCGCGACTTCGATCTGCTGCTGCGCGCGTTTCACCTCATCGTCGCTCACGCCGTTCGCGGCGATCTCCGCGAGCGTGGCTTTGATCGCGTCTTCGACTTCCTGATGCGACCTGCCCTGCGCGAGCGTCGCGTCGACGAGAATCGGGTACGGGTCACGAAGCGTGAAGTTGTTCGCCTGCACGTTCGCGGCGAGACCCTTGTCGACGAGCGCGCGATACAAACGCGAGTTCACGCCATCCGCAAGGATGGAGGTGAGCACTTCCAGCGGCATGAAGTCGGGATGCTTTGCGCCGGGACGGATGTAGCCGAGCATCACCATGCCGATGGTGCCGGGCCGCGAGACGACGACGCGGCGCTCGCCTTCCTGCGGCGGCTCGACGGTGATGACCTGCGGAATCGGTTTGTCGCTCGGCTTGAATGCGCCGAACTCGCGATCGAACAACGCGAGCGCCTTCTCCGGATCGAAATCGCCGACGAGAATCGCTTCGCTGTTGTTCGGCCAGAAGAAGTTCTTGTAGTGCTCGCGCAGCTTCTCGGTGGTGACGCCTTCGATGTCGGACCGATAACCGATCGTCGACCAGTGATACGGATGCGCCTGAATCGCTGTAGCGACGGTCGCTTTCCACAATGCCTGCCACGGATCGTTCTCGCCAATCTCGTATTCGTTGCGCACGACGCTCATCTCGGACTGGCGTTCGGAATCGAGAATCAATCCGCGGCCGAGACGATCGGCCTCGATCTTCATCGCCAGCTCGAGTTTGTCCGACGGCAGCGTGGAGTAACCGTTCATGCGGTCGTACCACGTGGTCATGTTCGTCGACGAGAAGTCGGCGCCCGCGTCGTAGAGCACTTCCTGAAAGGTCTTGTGCCCGTTCGCGCGGCCGAAGTTCTCCGTCGATTTGTTGAAGATCATGTGCTCGAGCAGATGCGCGGATCCGGTGTTGCCCGGCGCTTCGTTCCGCGAGCCGACGTGGTACACGACCATGAACGTGAACACCGGCGACGTGTGATCCGGCACGAGCAGAATGGTCATGCCGTTCGACTTCAATCGATATTGATCGATGCCGTGAAAGGAATCGCTCTTCTCGACGTTCGGCGGCAACGCGGCGAACGTGTTCAACGCAAAGAGTGTGAGCAGGAGGAGAAGCGTGCGGCGCATGGGAAGGGAGTATAGGAGGCGAGCGATGAGAGATGAGCGATGAACGATGAAGTGTGTCGCAAGCGTGACGAGGTCCTTCGCCGTCTTACCGGCTCAGGATGACAGCGTCGCGCGACGTCCTTCATCTCTCATCATTCATCTCTCATCATTCATCTCTCATCGCTCATCTCTCATCGCTCATCTCTCATCGCTCATCGCTCATCACTCGACGCGCGCAGCGCGCGTCACTTCATCCACTCAAACACCCGGTAATGCTCCCCTTCCATTCCGAGTCGCGCGTACACCTCCTGCGCGGGTTTGTTGCGATTGTCGACGTACAAGCGGATGCCGCGGATTGCGGGCTCCTGCTCGACCATCGCTTTCACGTGCTGATAAAGGCCGGCGTAGATGCCGCGTTTGCGCGCTTCCGGTTTCACGTACACGCTTTGAATCCACCACACGGTGCCGTTGCGCCAGTCGCTCCATTCGTACGTGATCATCAGTGACGCGATCACAACTCCTTCTTCCTCGGCAACGAAGTAGCGGCCTTTCGACGGATCGGCGAAGACGGCGTGAATCCCCTGCTCCGTCACTTCGCGCGGCAAGGTGACATCCTCGGTCTCCATCGCCATCGCGATCTGGAAATCGAGAATCGTGTTTGCGTCGGCGGGAACAGCATCGCGATACGTGATCATGCGCGCGAGCATATACACTCCACCGGCTTGACCGCACCACGACTGCGACCGACCGAGCGCGCACTGCTGCTGATGACGCTCTCCGCGATTCTGTTCGGCGCGATGGCGTTCTCCGCGAAGCTCGCTTCTGCGCGTTTGTCGGGATCGCAGGTGGCGATGATTCGCTTCGCGGTCGGAATGACGCCGTCGCTGCTCATTCCGCGTTTTCGCAAAAGCGCGTTCACGTTTCAGCGCTGGGATCTGCTGCTGATGCGCGGCATCTTCGGCGGGCTCGCGGTGCTGGCGTATTTCGTCGCGATCGAGCACATTCACGTCGGCGTGGCGACGCTGCTGAATTACACCGCGCCGCTGTTCAGCGGCATCTTCTCGGTGTTTTTTCTGCGCGAGCACATCAGCCCGAAAGTGTTGATCCCCGTTCCGATCGCACTGGCCGGCGTGTTTCTCGTCGTGCATGCGAACGCACGTCCGGGCGCGGTGCTCGGCTTCGGAATCTGGGAGCTCGTCGGATTCGCATCGGCACTCTTCTCCGGCGCCGCGGTGACGGCGATGCGCGCCGCGCGACAAGGCGAAAACTCATGGGCGGTGTACACGAGCTTCTGTCTCCTCGGCACGTTGCTCACCGCACCGCTCGCGATCATCACGTGGAAGACGCCGCACAGCGATGAATGGATTTCGCTCGGCGCGACATCGCTGTTCGCGATCGGCGCGCAATTGCTGCTCACGTTCAGTTTGCGCTGGGTCGATGCGATGACGGTCGGGGTGATCTCGCAACTCGCGGTCGTCGTCGCGATGATCCTCGGCGTCACGTTGCTGCACGAACATCTCAGCACGATGTCGATCACCGGCGCAGCATTGACGATCGGCGGCGTGCTCGGCGTGGTGTACGTGACGTCGCTCACGAAACGCACGGTGGCAGCAGACGAAGTGGCGCCCGAGGCGTAAACTCGGGGCCTCATGAAAGGTTGTGCTCGCTCCTGCGCCATCTGGCTCTTCGGATGGCTTGCGTTCTCTTTCGCCTTCTACCGTTACTTCCTCACGCTTGGCGATCTGCGCGAAGGCTTGTACTGGGCCTCTGGCGGCGCGGGACTGGCGGTCATCATCGTCTGCTCGTATCTGTTCGGCATCGTGCAGAGCACGCGCGAGCGATCCGTGCTGCTCGAGTCGATCAACGGCGGCCCGCTCGAAGACGGCAAGTGGGTTGCGGTGAGCGGACGCATTCACTCGCTGCAACGCATCAACGCGCCGCTCAGCGGCGAAAGCGTCGTCGCATACAAGTACACGATCTCGCGCTCCGAAGGCAGCGGCAAATCACGCACGACCGTGAATCACTTCGAAGGCATGGCGCTCATTCCGAGCACGATCTCGACGCGCACGGGATCGGTGAAATTGCTCGCCGTGCCGACGTTCGACATGCGCGCTGCGGATCTCGATCTTGCCACCGCAATTTCGAATGCGACGCGCTACGTCGCAAACACGCCGTTCGAAACGAATGAGACGCCGAAAGATCAACGCGCGGGAACCGTCGAGAAAGAATCGACGGACGACGATGGCAACTTTCGCGTCGACAAGCGCTCGAACAATGCGCTCGACATTCCGATCGATTCGTGTTCGTTCGAAGAGCGGCACGTCAAGCAGAACGAAGAGATCTGCGCGTTCGGCCTCTACTCGCAGCAACGCAACGGACTCGTTCCGCATCCGAACTGGTCGAAGCAGGCGCGCATCATGCGCGGCAGTGCTGAATCCGTTGCGGGGCAACTGCGCTCGCGCGTGATCAAGTACGCGATCGGCGTGATCGTGTTCAGTGCGATCGCGTGGGGCATCGTAAAGCTTTGTCAGCACAACGCGGTGCCGTTCAGCTAACGCGTCACGTGTTGACGACCTCACTCGCCTTCGCCAGCGCGTCTTCCAACGTCGTCGCGCGATTCGCGAGCAGCTCCGGTTTCTGCGCCCGCAGCAGTGCATTGCGCGGCTGTTCACGCACCTCGGCGAGGATGAGCATCGTGTTCTCGCTCTTGCATTTCTTCGCCATCTGCTCGAGCGCGTGAATGCCGGTCGCGTCGATCGCTGGCACATCACGCATGCGCAGGATCAGCACTTTCGGCGGCTTCGAGATCTCGCTGGTCACGTCGCGCAGTTTGTCCGCGGCGCCGAAGAAAAACGGGCCGTTGACGGAGAACACTTCGACGCCGTTCGGAATCACATGACCGGCGAGCGTGCGCTTGCGCTTCAGCACTTTCGTGATTTCTTCCGGGTTATCGGTCTGACTCGCGTCGCTGATCTCCGTCGTCACGCCTTCGATGTTCGTGACTTCGGACATGCGCTTCATGAACAGCAGCGATGCGGCAACGACGCCGACCTGCACCGCAACGGTGAGATCGAGGAACACCGTGAGCGCGAACGTGATGACGAGCACGAAGATGTCGCTCTTCGGCGCGCGCAGGAGTCCTTTGAACGAACGCCATTCGCTCATGTGATACGAGACCACAACGAGGATCGCGGCGAGTGATGCAAGAGGAACCTTCGCCGCCCACTGTCCCGCGAAGACGAGGATGAGCATCAGCGTGACGGCGTGCATGATTCCGGCGAGTGGCGTGCGTCCGCCGGTGCGAATGTTCGTCGCGGTGCGCGCGATGGCGCCGGTCGCCGGGATGCCGCCGAAGATCGGCGAGGCGATGTTCGCAACGCCTTGCGCGACGAGCTCCATGTTCGATTTGTGTCGCGTGCCGATCATGCCGTCGGCGACGACAGCGCTGAGCAGCGACTCGATCGCGGCGAGCAACGCGACGGTCACAGCAGGCGGAATGAGCTCACGAATGTTTTGCCACGGGATGTTCGGCCAGTCGGGTCGCGGGAGATGCGAAGGAACGCCGCCGAATCGCGAGCCGATCGTTTCGACCGGGAGGTTGAAGACCTGCACGACGACCGTGGCCAGGACCATCGCGACGAATGGCGCGGGGACCATGCGCGAGACTTTCGGCCAGAGCAGAAGGACCGCGAGCGTGCCGAGAGCCACGCCGAAAGTGGTCATGTCGATCGTGCCGAAATGCTCGGCGTAACTCATCCACTTGTCGACGAACTCCGCCGGCACTTTGCCCATCTTCAAGCCGAGAAGATCTTTCACCTGGCCGGAGAAGATGATCACGGCGATGCCGGACGTGAATCCGGTGACGACGGGGAACGGGATGAATTTGATCAACGCGCCCATGCGCGCGAGCCCCATCGCGATGAGGATCACGCCCGCGAGGACGGTGCAGATCACGAGACCTTCGTATCCGTACTTCGCGACGATGCCGTACACGATCACGACGAACGCGCCGGTGGGACCGCCGATCTGGACGCGACTGCCGCCAAGTGCGGAGATGAGGAAGCCCGCAATGATGGCAGTGTAGAGACCGCGTTCAGGCGGAACGCCGGAAGCGATGGCGAAGGCGAGAGCGAGAGGGAGAGCTACGATTCCGACCACAAGGCCGGCGAGGAGGTCGCGCAGAAGCGACTCGCGCGTGTAGCCCTCTCTGAGACAGACGAGGGACTTAGGGACGAACACTCTGGCCGGGCATTATAGAAGTGGAGCGCCGGCTTTCAACCCGGCGCTCGATTTATCGCTTGGTGTTGAAGTTCACGGTGAGGTTCATGTAGACATCCACCGCTTGTCCGCGCAGCGTGCCGGGAGTGAACTGCCACTTCTGCACCGCATTGATCACCGATGCATTGAACTGCGGCCACTGCCCTTCCACGATCTGCACGTCGCGCACGTTGCCGTTTTTGTCGATGATGCAGCGGATCACGACTTTCGCGCTCATGCCGATGCGGCGCATCGTCGGCGGATATTCAGGCTCGACGCGACTGCGAATCACCGGCGCTTTCACTTCTCCCGAACCTGCCTCGTAAATCTTGTTGTCGACTACGGGCTCCGCAACGATCGGAAGATTGAGATCGTTCGCGACGGAGTTCGGATCGCCCCACGGCACGCCGACAGGTCCGGGCTCAGTGGCTCCCGGCACGCCGGGACCGCTGTCATCGCTCGCAACATTCGTCGCTGCGTTTTGCACCGGCGTCACATCATCCGGAACGGTTGCCGGCGCGGTGACTTGATTCGGCTGCGGCGCGGGAGTTTGTGGTTTCTGCGCGGGCGCGACCTGCGGCTTCGCGCCGCCGTTGGGATTGCCGAGCGGTGGAGGAATCGTGATCGTCGCGAACGTCGGCGCCGTGCGGTATTCATCGGGCGCGGTCTTCGGAAAGTCGACGGATGCGATGCTCACCGCGACGGTGCCGAAGACGACGACGGTGTGCGCGACGATGGATGCAGTGAGCAATCCGGCGCGACGCTTCGGATTGGCTGCCTGGGCTCGAACGACCGAGGTCTCGAACATTTCTGCTTCCTCCTGTTCCTTTTGCATCGTTCGATGCGCGATGGAGGAAGCGCGAAACCGCGCGCCTGCAAACAATCAGTGACGCGCGAGCTCGCGCCGCACGCGTTCCGCTTCGCCGCGGCTTTCCGGTATCGCCGCGATCATGCGATCGAGCAGTTCGTTCGCCGCATCGCGATTGCCACTCGCCGCTTCGACGAATGCGAGCGACACATACGCTTCACGCTCGCGCGGATTGGCGCGAATCGCGCGATCGAATGCAGCACGCGCTTCCTCGGTGCGTCCAAGACTCGCGAGCGCATCGCCGGTGAGAAACCAGTAGCGCGGCGGCAACGCGGTGCGGCGCGCGCGAATCTGATCGAGCGTCGCGAGTGCTTCGTCGAACTTGCGTTGCTCGATGAGGATCTGCGCGATGAGCACGTCGGCGTTGTTCTGCATCGATGCGTTCGATCGCATTGCCTGTGCGTGCGTCATCGCGGAGATGAGGTCGTGTTGCGCGATTGCGATGCGCGCGAGCACGTCGTGCGCGCCCGCGGGATTCGATTTCATCGCCAGATTCGCGTGCGCGATCGCGTCGTCGAATTTGCGTTCCTGCGCGAGGATCTGTGCAAGCGAGAGTGCGAAGTCGCTCGCAAGTTCTGGCGTCGCGCGAATCGCATCGCGATACGTTTGCTCGGCGCGCGATAGATCGCCGAGTTGCTCGTACGCGAGTCCGAGGTCGTTGCGCAGATCGCTCCAGCCGGGATTGCGTGCTAGCAGCGCTTCGATGCGCGTGGTCGCGTTGCGATAGTCGCGATGCGCCATCAACTCGGTGATCGTTTTTAGTTCGGCGAGATCTGCAAGGTGATCTCGCGGATTGAGATTCGAGGCTTGTGCAGGCGCTCCCGCGGACACGTACCCGAGTGCAGCGAGCTTCCGCCGCTCTTCGTTGCTGATCGTCGGTGCGGCGCTCTCGTTTTTGGGGAACAGTGCGAGATCGCGTTCGAGCTGCGCGTACTCGCGTCGTTTCTCTTCGCGAACATCATTCCCCTCGCGTGGATCCGACGCGAGATCGTAAACCTCGGGTTTCGGTCCGTCGATGAGATGCATCGGATAGCGAATGATGGAGCGCAACTCGCTCCATCCGAGATGAATGCGCGGGTAAAGCGTTTCGCTGTGAATCGGGCGATCGCTCATCGTCGCGACGAGTGATTGCCCGCGCACGTGCGGTGCAGTCGCGCCGGTGATCGCGGCGATCGTCGGCAGGATGTCCGCGAGTTGCGCGGCTTGTCGCACGCGCTCGCCGTGACGCGCGTTGCGCGGCAGTTTGACGATGAGCGGCACCTGCAACGACTCGCGATACAGCAGCACGCCATGCTCCGCTTCACCGTGCTCGTTCAATCCTTCGCCGTGATCGGACAACAGAATGATCAGCGCGTCGTCGTAGAGATTTTGTTCGCGCAGGTGATCGAGCAGCGCACCGACGATGCGATCCGCGTTCACGATCTCACCGTCATAAGACGGCTCGTACGGCGTGTGCGGCTCGAAGAGATGGGCGAACGCAAAGAATGGCGTCGATGAATGGGAGTCCATCCATTTCGTCAGGATCGACGCGGTGCTGTTGCCATTGCGCTGAAGATTGCCGGTCGGCGCGCCTTCGATGAACTCGATGCGATCGTCGTATTCGTCGAAGCCTTGATTGATGTTTGAGTCGTGACGCAGCACGTACGCGCTTACGGCCGCGCCGGTGGCGTACCCGCGCGCGTGCAGCATCGATGCGATCGTGGTCGTCTTCGAATCGAGCGTGTAGCCGGCGTTGTCGCGAACTCCGTGCTCCGCGGGAAGCAGGCCGGTCATGATGGTCGCGTGCGATGGCAGCGTGAGCGGTACGTTCGCGTATGCGTGCTCGAACACGACGCCGTCGTTTGCAAGGCGATCGATGTTCGGCGTCGCGATCGCGCGATAGCCGTAGGAAGGAAGGTGATCCGATCGCAACGTGTCGATCGAGATCAGGATCACATTCGGATTGCGCGGCGCTTCGTCGCGATGACACGCAAGAACGAAAAGCGCGACGACGACGATGAGCTTACGCATGCAGTCGCGTCAGCATACAAAAGGGGCGGCCGAAGCCGCCCCTTTCGATGAATGCAGATCGACGTTGCTTACGGCTTCGTCGTGCACAGCGTGAAGCTGCCGCTTCCGCTGTACGAGTAGACGCGCCAGCGATACGTGCCGGACGTGCCGTTGTACGACACGTTCTCGTTCGCGGTGGCGGACTCGCCTGCCGCGACGTTGCTCCACGTCGTGCCGCTGAGCTTCTGCAGGTACAGATCGAAGTCCGCACCCGAGGCCGGGCCCGTGAGCTTGCCGGTGTGCGCGCCGCTCACGCTGCTCGTGTACTGCGCCGAGTAGTAGCTCGTGCCGGTGCCGGAGAGCGAACCGCTCACGCTCGTGCACGTGCCGCCGGTGCTGCCGCTGTATGTCGCCTTGAGCGTGACGCTCGAGAAGGTCGAGTACGCGTAGATCGAGATGTACCAGTCACCCGCGACGGGGTTCGTCACGTTGACGGTCTCGTTGTTGCCGTTGAGGTACGGACGATAGTCGTAGCTCGACGACGTCGGCTGCGAGCCGCGCTTGACGTACATGTCGCCGTCGCCCGAGCCGCCCGACATCACGATGGCGAGCGAGGTCTGGCCGGACGGAACCGTGATCTTGTAGTGCTTCCAGGAACCGGTCGAAGCGCTGATGCCGGTGACGGCAACGCCGTTCGTGAGGGTCGTCGTCGTGCCGCCCGAAGAACCGCCCGGAGCGCCGACCGCGTCCCACGCCTGATTGACGGTCGCCGCGGCCGCAGCGCCGTAGAGATCGGTCGCGGCGTTCGCCGTCGCGGTGCGCGCGCCGGAGAAGCCCGTGGTCGAAGTCATGTAGACGGTGAGCGCGCGATACCAGATCTTCGCGCCCATGCTGAGGGAGGTCGAGGAGGTCGTGGAGAGCGGCGTGACGTTGACCGAAGTCTTGCCGCGCGGGTGCGTGCCGCCCATGACCATCAGGTAGTACGCGAGGTTGGCGATGCCGGAGTTCGTGTGGACGCCGCCGTTGTCGGCGGTGCCGGTGTAGCGCGTCGGGTAGTAGTCGTAGTCGCCCGCGGCGGCCGGATCGTTCATGAAGCGCAGCGCGTCGCCCGACGTGCCCGGCGTGTAGATGTCTTCGCCGACTTTCCAGGTGTTCGCGTTCGGCGTGCCGCCGTTTTCGGTGTAGGCCTCGCAGGAGTTGCCGAGGATGTCCGAGGTCGCTTCGTTGAGTGCGCCGGATTCATTCGAGTAAACGAGGTTCGCGGTGCGCTCGGTGACGGCGTGCGTCAGCTCGTGCGCGTCGACGTCGAGATCGCGCGAGAGCGCGATGAACTGCGTGCCGTCGCCATCGCCGTAAACCATCTGCGAGCCGTTCCAGTACGCGTTGTTGTAGCGGGTGCTGTAGTGCACCGAAGCCTTGAGCGTGGCGCCCGCGTTGTCGTACGAGTCGCGGCCGTGCACGTTCTTGTAGTAGTCGTAGACGTTGCCGGCGTAGTTGTGCGCGGCGTCGAGCGCGGCGTCACCGATGTCGGCGCTGCCTTCGGTGCGCTTCAGCGTGCCCGGGAGCGACGTGCCGTTGTTCGCCGTGTACGTGCTGCGGTTCTTCGCATACTTGTACTCGGGTGCAGCCATGACAAGATCGGAGGTCTGCGAGTCGGCGTAGATCACGTCGAGCTGCGGTCCCTGCTCGTTGACGTATTCGACGCGCACGCTCCACGCGAGGAAGGTGTTGCCTTTCTCGTTCATGACGTACGTGAGCTGCGGACGGCCGAGGTACTTGCCGTTCTCGATGCCGCGCTGCGAGACCGCGGTCTCGATCGCCGACCACGCGTCCACCGACGGGGTGCGCGGCAGGTCGCGGGTGTTCGGCGCGAGGCGGCCGTTCATCGCGCGGACGTTGCCGGCGCGATCGGAGTGAACGATGTACTCCGCGCCGACGATCGGCATCCCGTTCACTTTTTCCTGCATGCGAACGTGCGTCTGGCCGAGCTCGTCCGAGTGCATCGCCGTCACTTCGAAATCCTGAGTGCCGTCGATCGGCAGGATATCGGTGCGGCCGCGCAGGAATGCGCGCGAGGTGTTTTCAACCGTTCCCGGTCCGAGAAGCTTGCCGAGATTGCCGGCCACGAAGGTCGGATTGCCGTGATTGTCGGTTTCGCGAATATCGATGTTGCGACCTTCCGGCCGCATAGCGAACGCCGTCGTGGCGCTCAGGAGCATGAGGGCAACCGTGAGCAGTTTCTTCATTCAGCTAGGTTCCTTTTTCCTCTTTCCTGTGTTCAGGCGGGCCTCCACTAAGGCAATGCCGCTGCCACTTGTTAAGTTGTTGAAAACAAAAGAAGGCATTCCGTAGCGGCCTTTTTGCTGACCCATTTCTTGATGGAGAGGTGGGTCAACATCCTTCCCGATGGGTCACTGTTGCGACCTCGTGACCCATGGCACGGTTCGTTCGTAGACACCGGACATGAAGAAGCTCACGCCCGATCCCGAGCTCGACGCGCTCGTTCGCGAGCTGAACGATTCCGAATCGGCCACAAACGAAGCGAGCGCGACGCAGCGCTGGCCTTCGTCGATGGTGCCCGAAGGAAACGCGCTCGAGCGTTTACTGATCGAGATGGCGCAACGCGGCGCAAGTGATCTCTTGCTGATGGCCGACGTTCCGCCGGTGTTTCGCATCGCCGGACGCTTGTCGCGCACTGCCGATGCAGCACTCAGCGCCGACGAATTGCAGTCACTGCTTGCGACCGTACTCACCGGACGCGTGCGTGAGAAAGTCGAAAGCGAAGGCTCGGCCGATTTATCGCTCCGCTTGTCACGCAGCGTCGATGAAGACGATCGCCGCGCGTGGCGCTTTCGCGTGAACGTGCATCGCCAGCGCGGCTCGCTCGCGGCGTCGATTCGCGCACTGCCGACGGAAGTGCCGACGCTGCAGCAACTGCGATTGCCCGCATCGCTCGCGGAGCTCGTGAAACCGTCGCGCGGTCTCGTGCTCGTGTGCGGACCAACCGGCTCCGGCAAATCGACGACGCTCGCGGCGCTCGTCGGCGAGATCAATCGCAGCGAAGCGCGGCATGTGATCACGATCGAAGATCCGATCGAGTACGAGCATCGCAATGCGAAGTCGTTCATCGAGCAGGTCGAAGTCGGACGCGATGCGTCGTCGTTCGCATCCGCACTGCGTGCATCGCTGCGACAGGATCCGGATGTGATTCTCGTCGGCGAAATGCGCGATCTCGAAACCGTCTCGACCGCGCTCACCGCGGCGGAGACAGGACATCTCATTCTCTCCACGCTGCACACGAGCGACGCCGCGCAGGCGATTCATCGCGTCGTCGACGTCTTCCCTCCCGCGCAGCAGACGCAGATTCGTCAGCAGCTCGCGCTCAGTCTCAACGCGATCGTGGTGCAGCATCTCGTGCCGCGCAGCGATGAGAAGGGACGCGCTGTGGCGGTGGAGGTGCTGCTCGCGAATAACGCCATTCGCAATCACATTCGCAACGAGCGCCTGCAGAATCTCGCGACGGAGATCACGTTAGGCAAACGCGCCGGGATGATCTCGCTCGAAGATTCGCTCGCGAAACTGGTGATCGAAGGCGCGATCACCGTGGAGGATGCGCGGGGACGCTCATCGCGTCCGGATGAATTGGACTCGCTGCTCCGCGCATCTCCGGCGCCTCGATGATTCGCGGGCGCATCGGCAAATCTTCGGCAGCATCGCAAATTGTCTCGACGATCTGTGCGAGCGTGACGGGATACAGACGTCGCGCCGTGTCGCGATGCGTTGGAAACAACGACCAGAACCAGTAGAGCGGAAGAATGAAGTACGGCCAGCGATGGCCCGGCCCGAGGACGTACCACGGACGGATGAAGGTCGCGTGCAGACCACTGTCGCGAATGAGCTGTTCCCCTTCCGCGCGCACGGCGATGTAGTCGTGCATGATCGGCGCGGGCTGCGCGACGGAGAGATACACGAAATGACGAATGGTGCCCGCGCGCATCGCGGCGTTCACCGACTCGCGCACGGAAACGAGATCGATCGCACGAAACTCTTTCGCCTTCGCCGGTGATGGATGCGCGACGCCGACGAGCTGGATGAACGTATCGCACGGCGCGATCTTCGACGCGAAGGTGCTCGCATCAAGCGCATCGCCGATGACCGCCTCCGCCCCTTTTGGAAGTTTGCCGACCGACGATTCCCGCACAAGCGCGCGAACGGCATGTCCACGACGCAGAAGTTCAGTAACGACAGGACGTCCGATGTAGCCCGAGGCACCGGTAAGGAAAACATTCATGATGTAGAGGTACGTGGGCGGGGGCTGGATGGATGGGTTTGGTCTTCGCGGGAACGAGCGATGAGCGATGAGCGAGTGATGAGCGATGAGCGATGAGAGAGTGATGAATGATGAGTGATGAATGATGAACTGCATCGCGAGCGCGGCGTTTCTCGAGCTGACGTCATGTCAATGAACGCGGGTCTCGCGACACCGTTCATCACTCATCACTCATCATTCATCACTCATCATTCATCACTCGCTCATCGCTCGTTTCCGCGACGACAACCTCCTCAGCGCACCGAACACACAATCACCACGAAACCCCATAGTCCTCGCCGTGATTGGAGCTTCCGCCCCACATCGTCCCGTGGGCGCGATCGAACCAGATCGCGTTGATCGGGCCGGAGGTGCGCTCCTCGAAGCGCATGTCGTAGCCCATGCGACGCAGGTCGTTGCGCACCCACGCGGGGATCGACTCATTGAGAATGATGCGGCCGGGCGTTGACTGCCGGTCGCCGAGCCATTTGCGCACCTGCTCCGTGTTGAAGTTCGCCGCTTCCACCGCTTCCTGCGGCGTCATCCCGAACTCGACGACGTTCAGGAAAAACTGCAGCAGATTTTGATCCTGCGTATCGCCGCCCTGCACCGCGAATGCGAGATACGGCGCGCCGTCCTTGATCGCCAGCGTCGGCGTGAGCGTCACGTGCGGACGCTTGCCCGGCTCGATCACATTGAACGGATTCTGCGCGGGATCGGTATCGAAACTCTGCGCGCGTTGCGACAACCCGATCCCCGTTTTTCCCGCGATCACCGCCGGAACCCAGCCGCCGCTCGGCGTGACCGACACCACCCATCCCTCTTCATCTGCCGCCTCGATCGACGTCGTGCCTTGACGAAACATCTCTTCGAAATGCTGCAGCTCCGCGATGTTGCGCGGCTTCGTCGCGGTCGCGCTCCAATTCTTCAACGTGTCGAGAAACGGATTCGTCTCCCCCTGAAACGGATACGGATCGCCGGGTCCGATGTTCGGATCATTCTTCTCCGCGTTGATCAGCTTCGCGCGTTCCTTCGCGTAGTCCTTCGAAAGCAAACCCGCCACCGGTTCGACCGGCGGGAAGTACGGATCGCCGAAATAGAAATCGCGATCCGCGAACGACAGATTCATCGCCTGATACAGCGTGTGAATGTAGCGGGCACTGTTGTAGCCCATCGACTTGAGATCGAAATTCTCGAGGATGTTCAGCGCCTGCAGCATCGACGGACCCTGCGTCCACACCGTGAGCTTGTAGACGTCGATGCCCTTGTACGTCGTCTTCACCGGCGCTTCGATCTCCACCTTCCACTTCGCGAGATCGTTCGTGGTGATGAGACCGCCCTGCTCCTGCACGCTGCGCGCGATCTCCTGCGCGATGTCGCCTTTGTAGAAGCGATCGTATGCAGCCATGATCGCGTCGCGGCGCGACTTCCCTTTCTTCAGCGCCTGCTGTTCCGCCTCGACGAGCTTGCGTAGCGTTGCCGCGAGATCGCGCTGACGAAACAGCTCACCCGCGCTCGGCGCTTCGCGCGCACTCTTCGCATCGTCCGCGGCGAGATGCGGCAGAAACACCGACTTCGAGTACGGCCACTCTTTGATCTTCGCTTTCTGACGCTCGATGCCGTTCGCGAGCTGCGCTTCGATCGGAAAGCCGTCGGCCATTTGAATCGCGGGCGCGAGCACGTCTTTCAATGACAGCGTTCCGTACTCCGCGAGCATCACCAGCAATCCGCCGGGCGTTCCCGGCGTCACCGCGGCGAGCGGTCCGTACTCGGGCGGATAGTTCATGCCTTTCGATTTGTAGAACTCGACCGTGGCGCCGCTCGGCGCGACGCCGAGAGCATTGATCCCGATGACGCGCTTCGTTTTCGGGTTGTAGATCAGCGCCTGCGTCTCGCCGCCCCAGCCGAGCGTGTCCCACTGCGTCGAAACCGCGGCAAGCATCGCGCATGCGGCGTCGACCGCATTTCCGCCCTTCTGGAACATCATCGATCCGGCAGTCGCGCCTAACGGCTTTCCGGTGATCGCCATCCAGTGCGCGGCGTGCAGTGGCGGCTTCTGCGTTCGCAGTTGTGCGAACAGCGGAACGGCGGCGAGGAGCGCGAGACAGAAAGCGCGGAATCGCATGGCGCGGGATGATGCCATGGAAAAGCGCAGCCACGTGCAGTCTCAGCCGTACTGCATCGCGACACTGGATGTTGACGGAACTCCGGAAAGCGAGTGATTAGACTGCATTCGCATGAAGCACGCCCTCGCTGCATCGCTCCTTCTTCTCGTTGCATGCTCGCGTAGCGATGCTCAGTCGCCGGTGACGAAACAAACCCCGCCACCACAACACACGCGCACGATGCAGCACTATGACGTGCGCGCGGATCAACTTCCGAAGCCGTATCAAACGCAAAGCGCCGGCAATCCTCCGAGCGTGATCGCGCGTCCCGCGAATGCATCGCTTAACGTTCCGCCGGGATTCAAGGTCGAGTTGTGGGCGACGAACATTCACAACCCGCGCAACATGCTCCTCGCGCCGAACGGCGATGTGTTTGTCGCCGACACCGCGTCCGGAATCATTCACGTCTTCCGCGACACGAACAACGACTCGCGTCCCGATCAGCGATTCACATTCGCCGATGATCTCGACGAGCCGTTCGGTCTCGCGTTTCGCGGCAATCAGCTTTACGTCGGCAATCAGGATGCGATCGTTCGCTTCGAGTACAAATCGGGACAAACGCGCGCATCAGGAAAGCCGGTGAAGGTCGTCGATCTGCCGCCCGGCGGACACTCGACGCGCAACGTGATCTTCAATCGCGACGGTTCGAAGATGTATGTCGCGGTGGGATCGGCGTCGAACGTCAGCGACGAAACATCCGAACCGCTGCGCGCGGCGATCACCGAATACAACGCGGACGGGAGCGGACGCCGCACGTTCGCATCAGGACTGCGCAATCCGATCGGACTGGCGTGGAATCCCGCGGATCAATCGCTGTGGACGGTCGTCAATGAACGCGATGGACTCGGCGACGATCTCGTTCCTGATTTCGCGACTGAAGTGAAGCGCGATGCGTTTTATGGCTGGCCGTTTTCGTACATCGGAAAAAATGTCGATCCGCGTCGCAAAGGCGCGCGCGCGGATCTCATCGCGAAAGCGATCGTGCCGGCGGTGTTGATCGAATCGCACTCGGCGCCGATCACGCTCGCGTTCTACAGCGGCACGATGTTTCCGGCGCAGTATCGCGGCGGTGCGTTCGTCGCGTTGCATGGCTCGTGGAATCGCACGAATCGCACGGGCTACAAAGTCGTACACATCCCGTTTCGAAACGGGAAGCCGAGCGGCGGGTACGACGATTTCGTGACCGGCTGGGCGCCGGATCCGAAAGATCGCACGGTGTGGGGACGGCCCGCGGGTTTGCTCGTGCTGAAGGATGGCTCGCTGCTCGTCACGGATGATGGTGCTGGGGTGGTCTGGCGTGTGACGTACGGGAGATGAATTCGAAATTGAAAATTGAAAATTGAAAATTGAAAAAAGGCGTCATTCGCGATGCCCTCGTTTTTTCAATTTTCAATTTTCAATTTTCAATTCTTCACTACCCTCCTCAGGCGCTCTCATTGCAATGCTTCGATGTGTGCGAACACGCACCAGAAAGGAAGCCAGCATGGGACGCAAAGCAGACTCGAACGCCCGAGGACTCGGACGTTTGCGCGGGGCGGCACAGGCGGTGGCGCGCTTCTTCACACGCGGCCGCGGTGCCAGCGCAAAGGTTGAGCCGGTCGCGAACGAGACCCGGCAGCAGTCCGCGACATCGAACACCACCACGACGCCGCGCATCACACGGCGGCCGACCGACATTCCACTCGACATTCTGAGTCAGACGTACACCCCGCCGCGCACCAGCTCGAAGTCGTCGTTCCGCGATGACGGTTCCGATCATCAGCTCGATCAGGAATTCGCCACCGGTTCGGCCGACACGCGCTGGAATGACGAGGATCGGTACACGAACAAGTCGGGAGATCCGCGCATCGGCACGCACCGGCGCACGTACGAGCCGGTGCAATCGCGCGACGAGTCGCGCGAAGAATCCCGCGAGTAAACGCGTCAATCGAAGGAGGACTGCACAATGGATCAGAACGACAGCAACAACGTGACTCCGGGCGGCTTCGGCACGAACAGCGGAGGCACGACCGGAGCGACGGGCAGCGGCACGAGCTCGTTCGCGACCGGCTCGACGACGACCGGATTCAATGTCGGCAGCGCGACGGACAGCGGTGCGAACGCGGCGACGGAAACGTGCGCGACGTGCGGTCAGTCGCTGCGCGGACAACACACCGGCCTCGAGCAATTCCTCGGCCGCCTCGGCACCACCGACGACATGGTCAGCAATCTCAAAACGCAGTTTCAGAATGTCGACATCGACGAATACCTCAACACCGCGCGCGAGTATCTGAAGGATGGCTCGTCGCGCGCGCAGTCGTACGCGAAAGAAAATCCGGGCAAAGTCGCAGCCGGCGTCGCCGCGCTCGCCCTCGGCGCAGGATTGATCTTCTCGGCCGTGAATCGCGATCGCGCGTAGCATTCGCGCGTGCAATTGCAATCTGACGCGGAGGGCGACGGACCACTCGTCGTCCTCCTTCACGGCTTCCCCGAGTCTCGCCTTACCTGGCGGCGCATCCTTCCTGCCCTCGCGGCGGAAGGCCTGCGCGCCATCGCTCCCGATCTCCGTGGCTACGGAGATTCACCCAAGCCGAAAGGCATCGAGCCGTACAAGCTGACGCACATCGCGAACGACGTTGCGGAGTTGATCGAAGCGAATGGCGGCTCGTGCGTACTCGTCGGTCACGACTGGGGTGCGGCGACCGCGTGGCACCTCACGGCGATGCGCCCGGATCTCATTCGCAAGCTCGTCGTCATCAACGTTCCGCACTCCTCCGCGATCCTTCGCGAAGTCGCGCGCAGCAACAAACAGAAGCTGCGACTCGCGTATCAACTCTTCTTTCAACTGCCGCTGCTGCCCGAGCTTTTCATGCGCGTCTTCGGCAAAGCGCTGATGCGCCGCGCCGGCAAAATCCCGCCGGATCTCATCGACACGTACGCGAAGCAGTGGCGCACGAACATCCACGCGATGATGAACTACTACCGCGCGCTGCGACTCTCGCGCAACGACATGCGCGCGATGCCGCGCATCGAAGTGCCGGTGACGATCGTGTGGGGCAAATACGAGCCGGTGTTTCTGCACGACACGATCGAGAATCTCGACAAGTGGGTTGCGAACGTGAACGTCGTCGAAGTGAAGGCGGGACACTTCGCGCAGCACGATGCGTTCGAGGATGTGCGCGACGTGATCGTCGCGACGGCGCGCGGATGATTCGTTTGGAGTGCGGTGGCGAGAGCCACCGCCTTCGCCAGTTCGAAAGCGGCGACTCGCGTCGCCGCACTCCAAAAAAACGGCGGGCCGAAGCCCGCCGTTTCATTCATTCGCGTTGAATCCGAATTAACGGTTCTTGCGGCCTTCCATCGCGCGGCGGAAAGCCAGCGCCATGGCGGACTCGCTGCCGCCTTCATCGTTCCGCTCGTCCATGAACTTCGTGTACTCCTCGCGCTCCGCGGCGGCTTTCGCGGCCTCGTGCGAGAGCGAGATGCGCTTGCGGCTCGGGTCGATGCTCATGATGCGAACCATGAGCTTCTCGCCCGGCACATGCGCCTGGGACGGCTCGACGCCCTGCGGCGCGGAGATTTCCGAGTTCGGGATGAGACCGGTGAGACCCGGCTCGAGCTCGACGAAGATTCCCGGCGCGGCGCCGTGATCGACAGTGCCTTCGACGACACGACCGATCGAGTAGCGCTGCGTTGCGGTCTCCCACGGATCGTTGATCGCGACCGCGCGGAGCGAAAGCGAGAGGCGCTTCTTCGACGCGTCGACTTCGCGAACCCAGCCCTGCACCGGCGTACCGATCTGCACTTCCGCATCACCCGGCTTCACGCCGTGCGGAAGCTGCGAGACGTGGACGAGACCATCGACGCCCGGCTCCACTTCGACGAAGTAGCCGAAGTCGGTGGAGCGAACGATGCGACCCGCGAACTGCGTGCCCGGCGCATAGCGCTCGGCGACGTCGTGCCACGGATCCGGCTCCTGATCTTTCATCGAGAGCGAAATGCGCTTGCCATCGTTCTCGATCTTGATGACCTTGACGTGGACTTCCTGGCCGATCGCGACGACTTCTTTCGGATCGGTGACGCGGCGGCGGCTCATCTCCGAAACGTGGAGGAGACCATCGATGCCGCCGAGGTCGACGAACGCGCCGAACGGCGTGAGCGTCTTGACGCGGCCGGTGAGCTCGGCTCCCGGCACGATGCGTCCGCGCGTCTCAGCAGCGCGTTCCGCGGCCGCTTCCTTCAGAAGCGCGGCGCGGGAGACGACGATGCGGCGGCCGTCATCGGAAAGCTCGGTGACTCGGAACTCGAGCGTCTGATTGACGAACGCATCCGGGTTCTCGATCTTGCCGAGTGCGATCTGTGAGAGCGGGCAAAACGCGCGCAGACCGCTGATGTTCACTTCGAAGCCGCCCTTGTTGCGGCCCGTGACTTTGCCCTCGACCGGAAGACGGCTCTCGAACGCCTGGCGAAGCTGCTCGAGCGACGCCCGGCCTTTGATCAACTTGCGCGAAACGCGGATTTCCGCTCCCGTCTTGACGACCGTTGCTTCCAACTGATCGCCAATGTCGAGTCCCTCCAACTCCGCAGCGTCCATCACTGCCTCGGAAGGCCCGCCGTACGAAATGTAGGCGTCATCGCCCGAAATCGACACGATCGTGCCGCGAAGCAGCTCACCCTGCTGCGGGGTTTTGAGATCTAAATTCTCCATCGCCTCGGCAAAGGACGTAGCCTCGGCGGTATCTCTCGACTGACTCATGGGAGTGTGCGTTACCTTTCAGTGATTGGTTCTCGGTCGTGAGAACTGGTTGGGACGCGCATGTTACTCGAAAACGAATGCGGCGTCACGACCGAGAGAACTCAGTCAACCGCACCCTTTACAAAAAAATTTTCGTGCACCGAAACGTGTCTCATTCGACACGAAACGACACGCGCGCGATGACGGGATCATTCGTCTGGTACGGCTGCAGGTTGTGCCCTTTGTCGAGCGCCTGCAGCCACGCGATCTTCCAAATACCTTTCGCCGCGGCCTTTTCGATCACGATGTTGCCGACGAACGTTCTTCCGTCCGTGGAAGGATCGAACGAGAAGTAGACGCGCTGATTCCCCGCGCCGCTCTGCGGAATCGCCTGCCCGCTCAAGCTCGCCACACCACAACCTTCATCCGCGAGAATCGCTTCGACACGAATCGTTCCACCATCGCGATTCGAAACGTACGTCGGCGAGAGCGTGAGCGACTGCAACACCGGCGGTGTCGAATCGCAACTGTCCGCATTGATGTCGAGCTTGATCGCCGACACGATCTGATTGTCCATGCGGAACGTCGACATGTTGTTCGCTTTGTCCTGCAGTTGAATCTGCTCGAGACTCCACTGCCCGCAATCGAGACACGTCGGCGGCGACACCGCGCACTCCCACGATCCACCCGGACCACTCTGCCGGCAACCGAATCCGATGCGCGCGGTTTTCGAAGGACTCACGAACACGCCGCTCACCTGCGCGACACCGCTCTTCTCATCCTCTGCATCAATCAACATCGTGTTGCGCTCGCCCGCGCGCATCGAGTAACGCTCGAGTCGCGCACCGGTGAGTTTCGGTCCCGCCGAATCAGAGTTGGAGGATGTGACGCGAAACTGCGCGGTCTGCGGCAATCCGCTGCCGCTGTTGAGATTGATGCTGTTGCTCGCGTTGTCGCTGAGCGTCAGGTAGCGCACCTGCCACCAGCCTTCTGCTGCATCTTTCGGAACGGAGATGCGGGCGACGTAACGCCCCGGTCCGTCGTTGCGACACGAGAAGCCCTGCAATGCGCCGCTCGGGCTCGCGACGACACCCGACACGCCGCGCACGCCGCTGAGGTTGTCCGTCACCACCGCGATGAGCGTCGTCTCTTCGCCGTCATGCACTTCGTTCGGCGTGAACTCCGCCGAGACGAGTTGCGGCGGCGTCGTGTCGGTGTCGGGATCCTGTTCCTCGTTCGGATCGTGTCGCGTGTTGTCGGAGTTGCGATCGTTCTGCGATGAATTCGATTCGGCGCGATTCGGATTCGATTGTGGTTGCGGCTGCACACGTTGCTGCGGCGCGGCCTTTTTCTCTTCAGGCTTCGTGCGATTCATGCCGAGGGCGTTGGCGATCGGCGCGACCATGCGATCGATGAGCGACGGTTCTTTCGGAGCCGGTGCAGGCGGCGGTGTGGAACGGAGCAATTCGTTGTAACGCTCTTCGCGCGATTTCGAGCGCGCGCGCGACGGACTGCCATCGTCGTCAGGAAATGTTTCGATCGTTCCTTCCGCGCCGATGGGCGTCGTTCCATCCGACAGGACCTTCCGTTCCTGCGCACGGGTGTCATTCAGCTCTGCCGTCTTCTGCAACTCGGCGGGCTGGCCGTCATACGACGCGACGCGAACCCACACGGCCCCGCCGAACACAACCGCGAGTCCGACGAAGAACAGCGGAAGAAAGGGAATCCGCTTCAAGGAAGCGCTCCCTCGGTCTTTCGGTTCGCATCGGAGATGATCGCCGCGGTCATGACTGCGTGTAGAGCGCGCCGGACGCGCACCTTCTTCCCACTGCTCGCAATTGTTGCATGCTCGGCGATACCGCTCGCCGCGCAGCAGCAGCCTGAGCTTTCGACGATTGCGGTACCGATTCGTCTCGATCTCGCATCGTTGTCCCCGGAGGTCGAGAAGCGCGTCGACAAAACGTTCGATGGCACCGCGAAAGAACGCGGCATCGACATCGAATACAAAGTCGCGCGCGATCCGATCCGCATGCAGATGATCGGCGGCGGACTGCACACCTCCACCACCATTCAATATGCGATGCAGGCGTGCCGCGGACGCTTCCCGTGCATGTCGTGCGGATTCGCGGAGCCGCGGCGCGAAGCGCAGATCACGCTGCACACGAAGCTCGACTGGGATCCGGCGTGGCGTCTGCGATCGAAGACCGTGCTTCTGCCGCCGAACTATCCGAAGCCGTGCGCGGTTACGTGGTTCGACATCGACATCACGCGCCGCTTCGTCGCGCCGGTCGTCGAGCAGCAACTCCGCGACGCCGCGAAGATCATCGACAAGAACACTCCCGCGACGACGAACATCAAACCGCAGGCCGAACAAATCTGGACCGCGCTGCAGACGCCATACGAGCTCGCGCCGCGCACGTGGCTGGTGATGGAGCCGATGGATGTCGCGCTCACGCCGATCACGGGCGCGAAGTCGATCGCGACGAGCACGTTGTCGTTGCGCACCTCGACGCGTGTGGTCGTTGGAGAAAAACCTTCGCCCATGCGAAAGCCATTGCCCGCGTTGCGTGTGATCGCGAAGCCGGAGTTGAACGGCGTGCGCGTGCCGTTCGATCTCGAGTTGCCGTACGCCGAAGCGTCACGCCTCGCGACACGCGATTACGCGAATCGCACGTACAAGGTGAACGGGAAGGATCTGAAGCTCGAGTCGCTGAACGTCGGACCATCATTTAATGGCCGCATCGCGATCGAAGCGAGGATCGATTACCGCGGCGGCGTACTGCGCAACTACCACGGAGCGATTTTTCTCGAAGGCACACCGCGCTTCGATGCTGCAACGTCGTCGATCGTCGTTCCCGATCTCGACTACACGCTCGATCCCGCGAAACGCCGCGGCTTCTTCTCGCGCATTCTCGAAAACGCCGCGCACGATTCGATTCGCGCACGCATGCGCGAAAGCGCGGTGTTCGCATTCGGCCCGCAACTCACGCAAGTGCGCAACGAAGTGACGCGCGCGCTGAATCGCGATCTCGCGAAAGGCGTGACGCTGCGCGGTCGGGCGGATGGGATCGTGCCGTCAACCGTGATGACGACGCCGGCGAACATCGTGGTGCATGTCGTGGCCACCGGCATCGCCGAGGTGACGATGCGGAACGCCGCCGTCCCCGGGGGGTGCGGCGGCGCCGCCTCCCGGCCCCCCCCCCCCCCCCCCCGCCTCACCCCCGGGCCCGCGCGCGGGGG